>Ga0308172_1001289_pt1 | contig 18559 bp, 26 predicted proteins | sample PhyGR2_FD_202134 | JGI IMG/M metagenome (GOLD analysis project Ga0308172, IMG submission 202134) | Phyllosphere microbial communities from UC Gill Tract Community Farm, Albany, California, United States - DLSLSG.R2 | ecosystem: Host-associated > Plants > Phyllosphere > Unclassified | place: USA... | reverse complement strand
TAAGTCATAGCCGTTAGCCGGCTGCATGGCGTAGGCAATAACCTTTTTCAGAAATACAGGGGAGTGAAGCACATCATCAGATAAACGGATCGGGGTGCCCAGTGTTGCACCTGTGCTTGTTGTCTGTGCCTTAGTTTCTGGCATTACTGGTGTGGTTTGTTTATCGCGGTACAATTTAACGATGTTGGCCAGCGCATCTTCACTGGCTTCTGAAACAGCACAGGAACAATATTGCTTAAAGAAATTTGAGATAACGCCGAGCTGGGCGCGGCGATCTGTATATGCGAAAACCTCTTTAGTTGCTTTCACTAATGCGCCGAGTTGCGTGAGAGTGGCATCTTTGGCGTATTGCTCACTACGAACAGACAATAGGATGTTTTGATAAAAGTTATCGTCGGTGTCCATAATCATCGCGACAACAGCACTCATCTGTTCGCGAGAGATTGTTTCTGTTTCATCTCCATGCAGCCACAGAGCCGTGAAACGAAAATCTAAAGGTTTTGCTGATACTTTAATTAGTTCGTCATCAATCTTGGTTTCGACTTCTGGCGGGGCGATCAGCTGCCATGTTTTCTTATCGTCTGCGAGTTCGTACTTTTCACACCACTCTGTACTGAATTCATTTTCTTCCGGCAGATCATCAACAATTGGCGTATCAGTAGTAACTGGTTTGAAATAATTAGACAGGTCGATGCCGTTTTGCTTAGCTAAAAAAGAAATAGCGAAAGGGCATTCTTTAGCCGTTTCAACATCAACTAAAACAACGGCATCTTTTGCGTCAGAGCTTTTCTTAGCGCTCAAGAAATTAAAATATATGGTCATGCTTTTTATCTCCTTAGTAATTGAAATGCGTCCTGTACTAAACGTGTCCGACGACGATTAGTGATTAATTAAATTAGCCAAGGCGCATATCAATTGGCTTTTGAATAAAGCCAATGAAGTTAGTTGTTGATTACCGAACATCCGAACTCGAGGTTAATAACGCTGGTGACCTCCTTCTTATCTCCATCAATAATTGTTTCATCGCCATACATGCGGAAATTCATATCGGCATCGTCAATGCTGAAAGAGGACCAGCATTCGGAACGCTCAAGTCCAGAGGCTTTAACTAGGCGAGGCGTGGTTAAATCAGAGAACGCGCAGCGCATTGCAGACATAGCAGAAGCCCATTTATGCCCAGCTTTTTGGCATTTGAACGCGACGTAAGCCAATCCACGATTAATCATCATTCGGTGCTGTATAGGGTTTAATTTCATTTCCGAACTCCTTAATTTTGGTTGCAGGAAGCCCCAGCAAAAATGCCGTAAAAAATATCTATTAAAAAAATGGCGGTATCAGTTTTCGCTATGCGTATTAGTTAAAAGGATCTAATACCGCCCAAGTACTACACAGCTACTACATGGATGATGCTGTGGTGGCCTTTCGGCTATTTGTCATTAGGCGTTTAGTCAGCCAGACAACCGGTCCCCTAAGAGGCTATGGATGGAACCTCGCTAAACTTACCGCCACATTGGTCTACGGATTCACCACAACTGCATGAGCATTCCATCTACAGGGTTAACTCAAGAGCGGCAGGCCTACCTCTTGAATGCTCATGCAGTTGCGTGCTCGTCTTTTCGAGCTGTATCGATTACTCGCTATCAGAGTGACGGTTAAACCAAGCAACAGCACCGCGCATGGTTTTAAAATCTTTTGGTTTGGTGAAAGTCATTGAAGTAAAAGTGCCGTTATTGTTTGGGAATACGCCAGTTTTGACTGATTCGTTGTTGTTTAGGTCGTAAAAAGTGTTCATGAGATTTTCCCTTTTGCGTTTTCGTGGCTCTTTACCCACCGTCAGAATGTTTTGCTGAATGCTGCTTGTTAGCTTTCGATAACAGCATTGTTATTTAAACCTAACAAAACGTCAAGCGTAAATTTAGGAAAACCTAACAATCTTATTGAAGGCATAAAAAAACCGCCCGAAGGCGGCTTAGGATTTTAACTAATCAGCGACTGTTTACTTTTGGTTTTTTTTCGCCGCAATCAGTTCATCAATATTTTTTGTTTTGACTATGTCATTGAAGAGTTTGTCATAACCCTCAACAGTGTCTCGCAGGGCATCAATATGATGCTGGCGCTCACTACTTGGAAGGCGATTGAATAAATCGATTAGTTGTCTTTGCATAGGAGTAAGGATAACTGCGCCAGCAGTGCTTTCCGACTCACCAGAATCACTACCTCTCTGAATCCAAGCAGGATCTTTTCCGAGTGCATCTGACAATTGAAACAGGTTATCTCCCTTAGGAGAGGTTTGATCATTCTCCCATTGAGAAATAGTGACATGCGCAACATTCACAAGCTTAGCTAAAGCTCGCTGAGTTAGTTTTAACTCAGTACGGCGCTCTTTTATTCGTTGACCGATTGTTTTCATAGTTCGGTAATCCTAACAAACGTTGACTTAGGTTTCCCTAACAATTAAGGTTAAGAAAACCTACCAACGGGGCAGTTATGAAGAAGTCTGATGTAGTCACTTATTTTGGATCTGCGGCGAAAGTCGCTAGGGCTCTAAATATCGCTCGTTCATCAGTGAGCGGGTGGGGTGTTTTGGTCCCAGAAAAACGAGCAGCGAAAATTGAACGCATGACATCTGGAGCATTGAAATATGAGCCAGCGTTGTATGAACAAAATCGTAATACCGATGCTGCTTGAGGTGTGAATCATGGAAATCAAATTAGTAGCTGAAAAACTAGAGGCATGGGCTAGGAATGATGGCTGGTGGCCTATAACCGAGAAGATTGGGGCCCAATACTCTGGTGATCTCCTCGAGTCACTCGATATCAATGATGCTGACGAGTGGTCGCGCCGTTGCCGCAATAACGCGCTGTTCATTAAGCGCGTATTTCGCAGCGTTACACCGTATTACCTTCGCCAAGCCGAAGAGCTAGCGCCGGCTGTAATTGCCGCTATTGATGCAGAGCATCAGCGCCTGATTGATGAGGAACATTCTGTTGCGCTCGTGGCAGCAGCTGCAAACAAAGAGTGTATGGAAGCAGTGAACGCGAAGCTAATGAATTCTCCCTTATCAGTTCAGGCCAAAGAGGTTAGAGAGGCACTTCACTCGCTGGTGGCCATGCTGCCCCCGAATACTATCCTTTTAACGATCCACGAAGTAGCGGCATGACGTACTGGTATGTAGAAACCTAATTTCTTACTCAGCGAGGTGGTTATGAGCAACTTACAAGAGCGTTTGCGGTGTGCTTTGCAACGTAACTTTAAAGGCGTAACCCCATCAAAGGGGTATATCGACGTCATGAAAGGCCAGCGGTTTAAAGATCATCGTGGCGCAACTGTAACAGTTCAGGGTTTGGCTGGTGGCTATGTGGTTTATATGCGTCATGGTTCTGATGCACTAAGCCAGCTCACACTGAGATTGTTTTCTATGAAGTTCACAGAAGTGAAGGCGTAAATGGCATCACTAATCAAGCTTCTTGATAGGCCAATTGCTTATCAACCATCATTTGCCCAGCTGCGAGTGGGAAAGATAAAGACAGGTCCCGTAGGGGCGGTCTTACTATCTCAGTTTGTATATTGGCATAACCGCATGGACGGACGATGGTTTTATAAAACTCGGCAAGAGATAACCCAAGAGACTGGGCTTAGCCGTGATGAGCAGGAAACCGGAAGAAAACGTCTGGTCGCTGTGGGGATCCTTGAGGAACAGTTAAGGGGAGCCCCGGCGACAATGCATTATCGTATCAATGCTGATCGCCTTGAGGCTCTTTTGCTGGCTCTAGCCCAAGAGGAATCACAGTTGGTGGAAACCCCACCAACTAGATTGCGGAAACCCCGCCAACTAGATGGCGGCAATGCACCCAACAAGATGGTGGCAACACCGCCAACTAGTCGGGGGGAACCCTGCCAACTAGCTGGCGGGATCCCCGCAAACTCTCTTACAGGAGATTACACAGAGAGTACTCAAGAGATTACACAGGATATTTCTTGTCTGGCAGACAAGCTGCCAGACGAGCCCCACGATGACGATATCGATCCAGCTCTGCGAGTTTTAAATCACCTCAATCGGGTGACTGACTCAGATTTTCGGGATGGAAAAACCACGATGGGATTTATCCGTGGTGTTTTGCAGGGCGAATACGTTGCTGACGATCTCATGCTGGTAGTTGATTACATCGCCAATGAGTGGGCAGGGCAGGACAACATGAGTTTCTACCTGCGGCCCAAAACGATATTCAGCCAAGAGAACTTCGAGGGATATTTCGACCAGGCGAGGACATGGCGGCGCAACGGCAAGCCGCAAAAGATTACCGAGCCAGCAAAAGTGAATATCGACCTACAAAACCAAGATTACTCAGGAAAACCCAAAGGGTTTAGGACTTAAAAATGTCTGGAATTAGAGAAGTTATTGTTTTTCTGGAAAATAATCCAAAGTCAAAATTTGAATCGCCAAGACCCTTGGCCTGTCAAACACATCAGTGAGAAGGGAGTTAGATTTTCTAAATAGCTTGGGCTGTCTAATTAAAACTGGGTGCAGAACGAGATATCGCTACTCGATCCCTGAGGCAAGAGAATTCGGCAAAACAAAATCGCCAGTAAAAAATATACACTTCCGGTAAAGCCGGCCGTGGTTCCGAACGTAGAGGCGAGAAAGCAAAAGATAGCAGAGCTGATTGAGAAAAGACTCTACAACCGAGCCCAAACGGCCATAGCTCAGCTCATAGCGGAATCGGGTGATCAAGATACGGTTAACTGGGCATTGGATAAAAACGCGGAGTGCACTGCCAAAACAAAATTTCATTAGTGATGAACGCCGTTGAAAATAAAATAGCATCAATGCTATTGAGCTCAATAACTCTAATCTTATTAGTAGAAAAACGTTTGAAATATAGATGCTGGTCTATTTGGTCTATTGGATGCATTGTGATTAACGCTCATAGTGGGGAGTGCGCGCATAGGTGACACGGAGGTGATTCCCGCAAGGGTTTATAAATCTATCGAGTATAATCATATGAACTTTGAGCAATTAGTATCATTACCCCATGATGGTCGAGTCGTTATCAAATGCAAAGATGGCTCTGTATCCTCCATGAGAATTCTTAATAATCGAGAGCACGTAGCCACTGTCGAGGGATTTATCGAGCTAATGCTGGATGCCGACTATAGGAGTGCTATAATCCAACTTCGCCAGCCTGAATAACTGGCGACTGAATGCTGCGCTATTTAGGTTATTGAAATGGCGCAAACAACGAAATACTGCATTGCCGCACTGATCGCTATAGAGGTTGGTGCTTTAATGTATCTATCATCCTGCGGGGTGATAGCATGATCGCAATTCTCACCGCGAACACTCAGCCACGTCTTGGGCTTGTCACGTTCCAAGCAGGCAGAAAAATTAAATTCCGTGATGGTATGCGTTACGCCATTATTGAGCTTAACTCGGCCCAAGAGCACCTAAGTTCTGGCATTGTACCTGCTGTTAATCAAATTGAAGCGCTAAATCCCCAATTCCAAGGCTTATACGATAATGATCGCGCGTTTGGCCTATGTGGTGGGACAGCATCGCTAGATCACTATGTTCTGTGGCTGAGTAAATGCCAGTGGTTAGGATGTGAAGCGAAATTTTACGAACCATTCCCCGTTGGCGATAACGGCTCTGTCTGTGTATGCCGCTCATGTAAGAATAAACTCAACATCCAAGAAACCCCGCGTCAATTCACAGAGATAGCCCGGCATAACCGTATCGCTTTCATGCTCAATCATATCTGTGAAGCAATGGGGCAACCAGCAGATCGCCAGCTTAGTGAATCTGAAATTATCATGTGGTGTCTTCGCAATGGCCTTCGTTCAATATTCCCTACAGCGTTGCTGCATAGAGTTCTGGGAATGAAGGCTAGCGCAAGTACTGGCCGCGAATGTGACATTGCGCCCTCGTATGGCCCACTGGAATTACTCGATAAACGTTTGTCGGAGGTGGGGAATGGCTAACCTCATGGCTCGCAACGTCGCACTAAAACCGGCGAAGAAACCACGTAAAAGCCACATTATCAAAAATGCAGCGCGTGGCCGTGAGTGCACCGTTCGTATACCAGGTGTGTGTAATGGAAATTCTGAGACTGTGGTTTTAGCGCATTATCGATTAGCTGGTGAATGTGGTACCGGGATAAAACCTGATGATTCACTTGCAGCATTCGCATGTAGCAGCTGTCATGATGAAATCGATCGCCGTACGCATATCTTTGACAATAGAACGGCACGCCTATATCACGCTGAGGGCGTTTTTCGTACGCAGTCCATCCTTAGAAAAGAAGGAATAATCAAATGAATCACCTAGTAAGAGATATGCATCAAGTGATGGGCATGTGGGGCGCATGGGCAGCAAACAACAAAGAGGATGTTTGTTGGAGCTCAATTGCTGCGGGGTTCTCTGGCTTAATTCCCTCAAAAGTAAAATCTCGTACTCAATGCTGTGATGATGATGCAATGGTGATCGTGGGCTGTATGGCAACATTGAACAAAAAGAATCCTGATGCTCATGATTTGCTGGTGGAATATTACTTATTTGGCAAAACGTTCATGGCGCTAGCTAAGCAAAATCATTGCTCCGATACCCATATAGGTAAGCAGTTACAGAAAGCTGAGGGGATCGTTGAAGGTTTGCTAATGGCGCTAGATGTCCGCTTAGAAATGGATAAGCTAACACGGAAAGAGTCGATAGTAAGAAAAGTAGCATAACAGCTTTACGATCGTAAAAACGCTGATATTCTGATAAGAGTGGTTAGTTTGTCACACAGCTTACACAATAAAACCTCGCTTCGGCGGGGTTTTGTTTTTAAGGAGGGGTCATATGTCTCGACGATTAATGGAATACCTTACGTTTCGACCAGCTAGTGAAAATCCAACAGAAGATTTGGATGGTCGTCATGTACTTGTGCTCAATCCCTGCGATGGTTGGCATACGGGGATCATTCGTACCCTGAAAGACAATGACGAAGTTAATGATGTCGGTATTTATACATGGATGATGGATGAGCTTACGCCACATGATTTTTACATTGCATGGGCGCTACTGCCAGACTCCTTGGCATTAAGTGAAAAGTTTGAGAGTGAAAAATGACCAGTCTAGGTAGCATTAATCTGAAAATAACTCACTGTTATATTAGCATAATACTATGCCCACCGCTGTAGTGAGATACTCACCCGGAGCGAGAGACGTTATCGTTGAACAACTCCTGTTAGCTGACTACAGCACTGGCCCTTTAGCTCAGTTGGTTAGAGCAGTCGACTCATAATCGATTGGTCGCTGGTTCAAGTCCAGCAAGGGCCACCAAAGCGGTCATCGTATAATGGCTATTACCTCAGCCTTCCAAGCTGATGATGCGGGGTCGATTCCCGCTGAGCGCTCCAACCGCCAGTAGCTCAGCAGGAAGAGCCGATAACCATTTAAGTTGTAGGTGCGAGGTTCGAGACCTCGGTGGCGGACCAACTTTGCGATAGATGTTGAACTCCTACTTTGAAAATTGCCTGTAAATAGACTTTCATTACTATTTGATCACGTCTTGTTGCTCTAATAACTCATGATTAGGCAAGATAGTTATGCTCACTGAAGACTCAGTATCTCCATGACTATGAGTATCAATCACGATATTCCAGATCCCATCGTATGGAACTTCAACAATAGCTGGGAAGTTGCAAAAAAAACCTCCATGGTAGTCGGCCCAACTGTCTCGGCAAAATCTGTCGTAATGTTTTTCATTGATCAATAGGATTTTAGCCGGCTCTGAACAAACCACTTTTACATAGCTGTTGGCTACAAGAAATAATCGACTACTTTTCATTCGATGGAACTCCATACGTAATAAAAAAGAAACCTCTCATCCCCGTAAGTTCAGATGAGAGGGGCCATAGGCCAACATCAGGGAAAAGCGATGCTAATGTATAATCAAACACAGGTAGTAATTGATAACCTAGGATGAATCGCAACTTATTGATTTAGATCTATTTATTTTTGATTTTGATATACTCTCTTTCGTTATTTTATAAATAAATCTAATGTCTTATGATAAGCAACTGAAAAGTTGAACTTTTTTAAAGGTATTATTTATGTCTTAAGTTTATTGATGTAAGAAGAGTCTTAGCTAATTTATTTTGATAATTTGACATTAAGTAGGTTGGGTTTCTAAAGCTAAATCTTTTTTATTGGAAATTAAAACTAAGCGGTATAAATGCCAAAATCAAAAAAACATGAATAACCATAAGTCATTACTTATCAGGCTAATTAATTATTTGTTGAAAATAAAGCCTGCTAGCAAACGACTATCCTCAAATTTTTCTAACTAAGGTTATTACTGCCGAGCTACTTTACTTTTGGTAATGTCCATTAAAAAGATTATTCCGAAAGTTTCGTTAATGATTGTGTCACTGTAATAAATTAGGTACGTTCAATGGGTCGTGGTGCCTGATCAGTTTGTAAGAAAAGTGTTTGGGAAGAGCCATCACGGCAATCAGCACATCACTCAGCGAAGAAGGGATAACCCAGAGCGTTTGGTGTGCTGCACAACTGCATGAGCCATCTTCATATAGCACCGAATACAGGTGCGCGTCTTTCAACCAGTGGAGATGGCTCAGCCGATTGTGTTGATGTTTTATTTCAGGCAGCCACAATATAGAACAATAGCAATATTAAGATTAATGACGCAGCAGAGGCTTGCAGCCCTATAAGCCATTCGCTCATGAAGACTCTCATATGTTCACCTTTAGATTCCTTTGTTAATCCAGTAAAACACTTCGCATATAGGATATAATAATTTATCTCCAAATCTAGTAATTAAGTACTTAGCTGTATGAGATTACAGGTGAAAAATCATTAGCTCAAAATCGATAATATAATGAGCTAAGCATTCTCACTGAATTCTATAACTATATTTATAGGCCACCTTCTGGTGGCCTTTTTCATATGTAGCGCCCAGCCAACAACCATCCACACATTAAACACTTTCTAGCAGAGAGTGGTTACGGCTGGGTGCTATTCCACTAATTAACCCTACCGCGCTGGTGGATGGGGGGAGAACATGAAAATGCACAAAAGCCCCGAGCTCTGGGCCATGTTAATGACATGGATTGCAGAGCACCGCAGCGAGGGAAGTTACGCATTCATTGCGGGTCTAATGGCTATTCTGCGGGGGATATATAACGGAGAGTCTCCGATGTGGCGACGGATTCTGGATGCCGCTATGTGCGCACTGGTGGCATTCTTTATTAAAGACCTGCTTACGCTAATGAGTTGGGATCAAGAGTGGGCATATATCGGCAGTGTCTTTATTGGCTTCTTGGGTATTGATTATTTCAGCTCGGTTCTACGTCGTGTTGTCGGCAGTAAGACTGGCGTCCCTCCTCAACAGTAAGGTAATTCCATGGATCTCGAACAGTTTCAAAAGGCGGCTGATATTAGCGCCGGATTAGCTGCGCGCTGGTTTCCGCACATCGATGCAGCAATGAAAGAATTTGGTATTACGGCGGCAACCGATCAGGCGATGTTTATTGCTCAAACGGCGCATGAGTCTGGCGGTTTCCGGCAGGTTGTTGAATCACTGAATTACACACCAGGAGCACTGGTGGCCGTGTTTGGTAAGCGCATCACTCAGCAGCAAGCTAATGCACTCGGCAGAACGACGCAACAACCAGCACGACAAGATGCGATCGCCAATTTGGTCTACGCGAATCGCTTAGGTAATAAAGCCTCCGGCGATGGTTGGAAGTATCGAGGCCGTGGCCTTATCCAGATTACCGGCCTTGATAACTATCGCGCATGCGGCGCAGCGCTAAAGCTTGATTTAGTGGCCAAGCCAGAGCCGCTCGAACTCGAGCTACAAGCCGCGCGCTCAGCTGCATGGTTCTACACATCAAAAGGCTGCATGGCCTACGGTGCTGATGTTTATCGAGTGACGCAGATTATCAACGGCGGCTTGAACGGTATCGATGATCGCAAGGTACGTTACAACAAAGCGCGGGCGGCGCTGATGGTATGAATATCAATTTCAGTTGGCGAATGATGGCAATAGGATTTTTGCTGGTGGCGTTGGTCGTCGCTGGGAGAATAGCTAGCCATTACCGCGATAAATACCATCAGGTAGATAAATCTTGGCAGTTGGAATGGGCGAAGCGTGATAAAGCGGATTCTGATGCTATAGCCAAGCGGCAAGCTAGTGAACGAGCGGAAGAGCAACGCAGGCACCAAGCAGCAAATCAGGCGGTTAAAGATGCAGAGAAAGACAACGAACAGCTTAAAGCTGATGCTATTAATGCTAAGCGTTCTGCTAACAGGTTGCAGCAACAGCTCATACAGCTCAGGCAACAATTCGCAGACAGTGAAACCAGCAAGCTTTCCAGTGCTGCCAGCTCAAGCGCGTCAAAGTCCCAAGCCATCATATTGCTTACCCAGTTGCTCAGCGAATCAAGCGAAGCAGCAGGAGAGTATGCAAAAGAGGCTGACCGAGCTTATAGCGCTGGACAAACCTGTGAACGCATCTATGACAAAGTAAGCGGGCAGTAGGCATTACAGCAGGCATTCACTGAGTGCCTGTGATAATGCCAAAGGAACACAGAACCACAAGAGGTCACCGATGGTTGCCTAGCTAATTAGCTAAAATTGTGCAGATATAGCCATTAATCTCGTTCTAGCTCGGCTCTGTTGATTATTTTCTGACACATTTTCTCTGTAGCACAAAATAGCTCTTGTATGTGTGATGGTTGGCTAACCGCCTTATTACTCATCTGAGATAAAAATGCTGTTAGTTCACTTTTGAATTCTGAAAATTGTTCTGGTGGCAGTGTCTTTAGTAGCATTCGAATGATAGCGTCGTAGGCAGTAATTTGTATAATCGTGTTCTCTTCATTGTTCATTTGAACTCCTTCTTTAACGTTTCCTAACCAAATATTAGGTATGTTCAAGCATGAAAGGTGGAAGTGGATATATTAACTATAACGGAACTGTTAGTTGCATAGGTATTGAGACGATAACTTAATCATCTACTCACTCAAAAGCTAGTGTAACTAATTGGATAGTGCTCTACGGTATAAATTTGTTAAATGAGCCCAAATTCACTATGCAAATTTTATGAATGAGAACTGCTCTCAATTTTGACGGGTCCTTTCTGAGTTTTGAAACACCGAGGGGGCGGCTACACGCGGTAAACGGCAAATTTTAGATAAATGTTCTCATAGGTCACCGTTGGTGGCCTTTTTTATTGGAGCCGCTATGCCATCACGAATTCCAAGAGCTTGCCGTAAGCATGGTTGTCGCAATACAACCACTGACCGCAGCGGCTATTGTGAAGAGCACCGCAATACTGGCTGGGAGAACCATCAGCAGGGCAAGAGCCGCCACGAACGTGGCTACGGTAGCAAGTGGACCCTCATTCGGGCGCGTATTCTTCACCGTGATAAGCACCTGTGCCAATCCTGCCTGCGTGAAGGGCGAGCGATACCCGCGACCACGGTTGACCATATCAAACCTAAGAGCCATGGCGGTACCGACGATGATGCCAATCTTGAGGGATTGTGTTGGCCTTGCCATCGAGCCAAGACCGCCAGAGAGCGATTGGGATGAGGGGGAGGGGGGGATCAAATCTCTACCCCTCTCAGCCTAAAGGACCGCCGCTTTAGTCAAATTTTTACGCACTCGAAATAAGGAATTTTTTTTCGATGATTTTTAACATTTGGGAGCGCAGAAAATGGGGACGGCAATGCGTGCCTCTGGAGGGGGGAGAAAGCGAAATACCAGCGTAAAAAATAAAAGTAGCCTTACGCGGATCGCTCCCCCAGCAGAGCTTTCAAGTGAAACGGCAGTTCGTCTCTGGAAAACCCAAAGCAAAATATTAATCGAACGTGGGACTTTCGAATTAGAAGATGCCCCGCTTTTGCTCGCGTACTGTAATTCGTTTCATCTCATGATCGTGGCGGAAAAAGTGATAGCCAAACAAGCCGAAATTGATTTGGAAAATATGGGTATCGCAGATGTTGGGGGGACTGGTGGATTAAAAAAACATCCCGCCATTGCCGTTCGTAATGACTGCGTCTCGCAGCTTGCTCGGTTGGGTTCGTTACTCGGGCTTGATCCTCTTAGCCGTATGAGGATGGTCGGTGGCGCAGATCCTGATGATGATGAGAATGAATTCGATGGGTTTTAACCATGGCGTCATACCCGAACGTGAATGCCGCCCAGCAATATGCAAGGGAGGTTATTAGCGGGAAAATTCCTGCGTGCAAATATGTCCGTTCCGCATGCCAGCGGCATTTTAACGATCTGGAGAAATCTAAAAATAAAGATTGGCCATATCGGTTTGATAGAGATAAAGCAGAAAGAGCCTGCCGGTTTATTCAATTACTCCCACATACCAAGGGTGAATGGGCAAAGCGAAAACTGAAAATTACGCTGGAGCCGTGGCAGCAGTTCATTTTCGCGATGGTTTTTGGATGGCTTAAAAAGCGGAATAAAATGCGCCGCTTTCGTGAGGCGTATACCGAGGTTCCCCGCAAAAATGGTAAGTCGTTATTTGCGGCGGGGGTTGGTATCTATATGTTTTGCGCAGACAACGAATACGGGGCGGAGGTTTACTGTGGTGCGACGACAGAACGCCAAGCATGGAAAGTATTTGAACCCGCATTACTGATGGCGCAAAAGCTTCCCAATCTGCGGAAAAAGTTCAGCATTAAGCCTTGGGCCAAAAAAATGACGCGGCCTGATGGTTCGGTATTTGAGCCTGTGATTGGCGATCCTGGTGACGGTGACTCGCCTTCGTGCGCATTGATTGATGAATACCATGAGCATGCGACCGATTCACTGCTGACCACGATGACGACGGGCATGGGCGCGCGTGAGCAGCCGATAACATGGATTATTACAACGGCGGGATTTAGCCTTGAATGTCCATGCTATGAAAAGCGCCAGCAAGTGGTGGAAATGCTTGATGAGATAATCCCAAACGAAGAGCTGTTTGGCATTATTTATACCCTTGATGAGGGGGACGATTGGACCCAGCCAGAAGCGCTGGCGAAGGCTAACCCCAATATCGGAGTATCCGTAAAAACTGATTATCTTATCGCTCAGCAAAACCTTGCTATCAATGTTCCATCGCAGACCAACAAGATTAAAACCAAACATTTTAATCTGTGGGTTTCTGCCAAATCCGCCTATTTCAACCTCGAGAAGTGGAAAGCGTGCGCGGATACATCGTTAAAGATTGAGGATTTTTATGGTGAGGACTGCGATCTTGGGATCGACCTTGCATCAAAACTCGATTTGAACTGTGTTTGTCCTGTCTTTAAGCGCGTGATTGATGGGCGCGTACATTATTTTTGTGTGGGTGCTCAATTTTGGGTACCAGAAGACACGGTGTTTTCGCCAGATCCCGTTCTGAAGAGAACCTCTGAGCGTTATCAAAAGTTCGTCAATATGGAGAAGTTAGTCGCGACCGATGGTGCAGAGGTTGATAACCGCCAAATCTTTGAGCATATCGTTGCGCTAAATAGCACGGTAAAAGTACAAAGCTGCCCAATCGATCCCCATGGCGCAACGAGCATTTCTCATCTTCTTGCGGATGAAGGGTTAAGCCCTATCACCATTATTCAGAATTACACAAATATGAGTTCCCCAATGAAAGAATTGGAAGCGGCAATAGCCAGCGGTCGATTCCACCATGATGGGAACCCCATTTTAACGTGGTGTATCAGTAACGTTGTTGGGAAGACGATCCCCGGCAGTGATGATGTTGTAAGGCCGACCAAAGAAGGCGCAGAGAACAAAATCGATGGCGCCGTTTCTCTGATTATGGGCATTGGTAGAGCGATGCTTAGTGATCATGGAGATTTCCTATCAAACCTCGATCCTGATGAAGACCTGTTAATGCTATGAAATCAATGATTATCGATGTTATCGGGCTCACCGGTTACGGTCTGCTCTCGGCGGGAGCTTATCTGAAGTTTGGGTTGGCTTTTGCTCTGATGTTTTCTGGTGCCATTTTATTGGGTGGTGCTTTATTAGCTGCGATGAGGGGGAAGCATGCTGCTTGATGCGATGTTTCGCTCGGAGTCCTTAGAAAGTCCGGCGACGCCGATCACGGGTGATAACGCCGATACTGACAATATTTTTGGGCGGGATGTACAAGTCAGTGCGGAAACGGCAATGAAATTGGCCGCGGTTTATGCCTGTATTTACGTCCTCTCATCCAATATTGCTCAGATGCCGCTGCATGTTATGCGTAAAAGCAATAACAAGGTTGAACCTGCGCGCGATCACCCCGTTTTTTACCTCGTTCACGATGAGCCGAATATTTGGCAAACCAGCTACAAATGGAGGGAGCTAAAACAGCGTCATATTTTGGGATGGGGAAATGGTTATACATGGGTAAAGCGCGGGCGTCGTGGCGAAGTGACATCTCTAGAATGCTGCAATCCGTGGGAAACCACATTGCTGAATACTGGCGGTCGACATACCTACGGCGTTTATAACGATGAAGGTGCATTTGCCATTAGTCCTGACGACATGATCCATGTTCGTGCGCTCGGAAATAATCAAAAAATGGGTTTAAGCCCCATTTTGCAACATGCCGAAACTATAGGCATGGGGATGAGTGGCCAGAAATATACCAGTTCGTTTTTTAATGGAAACGCACGCCCTGCTGGCATTATTTCCGTTAAAAATGAGTTGAACGACCAAAGTTGGACACGTTTAAAAAACATGTGGCAGAAAGCCGTCGCAGCGCTACGAAGCCAAGAAAACAAGACCATGTTACTCCCAGCTCAGTTGGATTATAAGGCGCTCACTGTCTCGCCTGTTGATGCTCAACTCATCGACATGATGAAGCTCAACCGCTCAATGATAGCGGGAATTTTTAACGTTCCCGCTCACATGATTAACGACCTTGAGAAAGCGACATTCAGCAATATCAGCGAGCAAGCGATTCAGTTCGTCCGTTATTCCATTATGCCGTGGGTAACGAACTGGGAGCAGGAGCTAAACCGCCGTTTATTTACTCGTTCGGAACGTGCCGCAGGGTATTACAGCCGTTTTAATTTGTCCGGTCTGTTGCGAGGAACGCCGAAAGAGCGTGCGGAGTTTTACCACTACGCCATTACGGACGGTTGGATGAGCCGTAATGAAGCTCGCGCGTTCGAAGATATGAATCCGTGTGATGGGTTAGATGAAATGCTGGTGAGCGTTAATGCGGCACAGCAAACGAAACAAAACCAAACGGTGGAGCCGGAAGATGAATGATAGAGAAATACGCTGTTTTGATACAGAGCTGCGTACCGAACCCCATGAATCAGGGCCAACGCATATTATCGGCTATGGCTCTGTTTTTAATAGCCGATCGGAGCTTATTTGGGGAAGTTTTCGAGAGATTATCAAGCCGGGCGCATTTGATGATGTGCTTGACGATGATGTTCGTGCGCTGTTCAACCATGATCCTAATTTCATTCTTGGGCGTCGTTCTGCTGGAACGCTTGCACTTAGTGTTGATGGAAAGGGGCTGCGGTATGACATCACTGCGCCAGATACGCAAACGATCCGTGATCTTGTTCTTGCGCCGTTAACTCGCGGAGATATCAGCCAAAGCTCGTTTGCATTTCGTGTCGCGCGGGATGGGGAGGATTGGTATCAGGATGAGGATGGTGTTGTCGTTCGTGAGATAAGCAAAATTTCACGTTTACTCGATGTAAGTCCGGTGACCTATCCGGCATATCAAGAAGCGGATTCAGCAGTGCGATCCCTTGCTGCATGGAAAGAGGCCCGTAACTCTGGAGACCTTGCCAAAGCAGTGAATCAAAAAATGGCGCGTGAGCGCGTGTTAACTCTTTTAAATCTATAGGAATGGCATCATGAAATTGCATGAGATGAAACAGAAACGAAATATTATCGCCACGGATATGCGCGCTCTACACGACAAGATTGGTGATAGCGCTTGGACGGATGAACAGCGTGCAGAATGGAACACAGCCAAATCTGAACTGGATGGGCTTGATGAGCGAATTAATCGTGAAGAGGAATTACGTCGTCAAGACCAGCAGTATATTCATAACCAAGAGCCAGAACAGCGTAACAACCAGAATGCGGAAGGGAGTCAGGATGAAAAGCGTGCGCATGTTTTTGATAAGTGGATGCGCTCGGGGGCCGGGGAGTTAAGTAGTGAAGAGCGCCAAGTATTGAAGGAGCTGCGTGCTCAAGGTGTGTCTCCCAGCGAAAAAGGGGGATATACCGTACCTAGCACGTTTTTAGCGCAAGTCGTTGAGCAGATGAAAGCCTACGGCGGTATTGCTAGCGTAGCGCAAATTATGAATACGTCGGACGGTAAAACAATCGAATGGCCAACGGCAGATGGTACTAACGAAATCGGTGAGTTGCTCGGAGAAAATAACGAAGCCAGCGAAGAAGATACCGATTTTGGCATGGCTGATTTGGGGGCTAAAAAGCTGTCCTCGAAAATTATTCGTGTATCCAACGAGCTTTTGCAAGATAGCGCCATTGATATGGAAGCGTATCTAGCTCGCCGTATTTCTGAGCGTATTGGCCGTGGTGAGGCGCGTTATTTAATTCGCGGTACCGGCACAGGCACACCTCAACAACCAAAAGGTTTAGTTGCTTCTGTTTCTGGCACTACCGCGACTGCATCAGCCACCGTCTTCACATGGAAAGAAATGAATACGTTGCTGCATAGTATTGATCCTGCATATCGCAACGGTCCAAAATTCCGCTGGGCATTTAACGATAAAACGTTACAAACCATTGAAGAAATGGAGGATGGGCAAGGCCGTCCGCTATGGTTGCCAAATATCATCGGGGGAACACCGGCGACCGTGTTAAACGTGCCATACGTTATTGACCAAGAGATCGAAGATATTGCTGCAGGTAAAAAATTCCTGTTTGCTGGCGATTTCAATCGCTTCATTATCCGACGCGTTAATTACATGGTTCTAAAACGTTTGGTTGAGCGTTATGCCGAATTCGATCAGACGGGTTTCCTCGCATTCCATCGTTTTGATTGTGTGCTGGAAGATGCCTCTGCCATTAAAGCGCTGGTGGGTAAGGGGGCCGAAGCGTCGAAATAACTTTCTGTATGTTCACTGAGAATACTGATGCCGCATTAGCGGTTTTTTTGTGCCTGCGATCTGGTGATCGCAGGTTTCAGGAGTTGCGATGAACCCCACCATTGAGGAATTACGCCAGCAATGCCGAATTGATGATACTGCTGAGGATTCACTTTTAACCACGTATGCCATGGCAGCACGCAAACGCGCCGAAAATTATATTAATCGCAAAATCTATGATGATTCCGTTCCCAAGAGCGATAGCGATGGGTTGCTACTATCGGAAGACATTAAGTTAGCCATTATGCTGGCTGTTGGATTTTGGTATTCCAGCCGCGAAGCCGATGAAGTGCCTGTTGGGTTCTATTCGTTGCTTCAGCCCTATCGATACATACCGCTATGACGCGACTATTGGCTGGCGAGCTGAATAAACGCATTACATTGAGACGGATTGAGCAACGGCGTGGCCCACTCGGGGAGCCGCTGCCGGATGAACCGGTAGACGTGGCAAAGCCATGGGCAAAGGTTGAGCCGATTTCTGACCGCAAGATCTGCACCTCGGACCAACAGCAGGTTGTTCAGACCTATCAATTCACGCTGCGACCCCGCGCGGATGTTGCGCAGGATTGGCAGGTTGTTTTGGGTCAGCAGTTCTTCACGGTGCGCTCAACCGATCGCACGCAGGCCGATCGGCTCATCATTACGGCGGAGGCAGATATTCGTCATGATAGAACAGGCGATTAAAACCGAACTGGAAGCGCTCACTGGCCTGCCGGTTTATCCCTTATTGCTCCCTGCGGATGTGGTTGAGGGGATCACTTATCAATGTGTGTCCGATCCGCCACTTGAAACAGGGCTTGTGCGGACCTCGGTAGTGCGTGCGCGCTTTCAGATACGCATCATTATTCTTAATGATTACACGCGATTGAAAACGTTAGATCGGCAGATTTGGGGAAAGTGGCAGGCGATACGCCACGGCTTTATTGCCGATTTTCCTGTTCAGTATGTCGAGCGCGGAAACCTACGAGAAACACCGACCCCGCAAACCAGTAACCAGCAACTCTATGATCTTTTACGGGAGTATTTCATAACTTATGCCGAGGTTTCCCCATGATCACTATCGAGGTGAAAGGACTGCAGGAGCTTGAGCGGCAATTATTGGCCATGGGGGATAAGGCCGTCAAAGTAATGCGTAACGCGGGGCGCGAAGCATTAGCTCCGGTGCTGGAAGATATGAAAGCGCACGCTGGATTCGACGACGCCAGCGCCGGTGAGCACATGCGCGATACCATCAAAATCCGCAGTACCAGCCGCATGAATGATGATAAGTATCTTACGGTGATTACGCTGAGAGTCGGCCCCAGCAAAAAGCACCATATGAAAGCGCTGGCGCAAGAGTTCGGCACCATCAAGCAGGTGGCAGCGCCGTTTATCCGTCCTGCCATGGATTACAACAAATCCCGCATTCTTCGCGTTCTCGCCG
>Ga0308172_1001278_pt1 | contig 18748 bp, 13 predicted proteins | sample PhyGR2_FD_202134 | JGI IMG/M metagenome (GOLD analysis project Ga0308172, IMG submission 202134) | Phyllosphere microbial communities from UC Gill Tract Community Farm, Albany, California, United States - DLSLSG.R2 | ecosystem: Host-associated > Plants > Phyllosphere > Unclassified | place: USA... | reverse complement strand
GAGCATCACCAGCAACGACAGCAGCAGGCCCGGGCGCAACCAGCGCCCAAGGGTTTTCAACGGAATCATCGGTCGATCCAATTGCGAGGGAATGCCGTTCCCCGTCCTGCCCGCTCCGGCCAAAGCCGGTCCCGCCTGCGGTTGAGACAGGCAGTGAGGTGGGGTCGAGTCAGCCTTTCAATTTTAGGCCGTCACGCAACATTTAAGAAGGGCATTGACAATGATCCAGCGCAGGAAGTGGCCGGATATCGCTGCGACACGTTGTCGCACCGGGTGCGCAGGGGGCGGGGAGGCCGGAATCGGCAAAGCCCGATGAACGCATTCAGGAATGCAGCCAGGGGGTTTCTGGCAGACCCGGGAAGTTCTGGTCGTGCGCCTGCACCGCCTTCTCGATCGAATCGAACCAGTCGCAGCGCTGCAGCGGACACTGCTCGCGCAGCAGTTCGACGAACTGCCGCTCGAACCGGGTGAACGCCGCCGGGTCGTCATCGGTGAAGAAATCGGCACTCTGCACCGCGTAGCGGCCGGTGCCCAGGTGGTGCAGCACCGTATAGCGCACGCAGGCGCCGTGCGGCAGGCGCTTCCAAATGGCGTGGTGCATGTAGAGATCGTCCGGCTGCATGGCTGGGCGCCCCTACCGCGCCGCAGCGCCATGGGGCGCGGGGTACTCGAAGCGCAGTTCGCGCTGGCCCTCCCCCACCACCGGCAGCAGCGGATCGACGCCCACGCAGCCCATGCGCAGCCGCAGCTGATCCTCCGCAGGCGCCTCGCCGCAACTGCCGAAGCTGGTGATCTCAACGCCCGACAGCAGCGTCCTGAAGAAGGCCTCTGCCTCCCGGCGCGCCTGCTGGCGGCTGGCTGTCGCCGCCTCCACGCTGTAGCGCAGCTTGATGGCGTACATGCGGTCAACCGCAAAGATCATCACCGAGCTGTACGCCTTGCCCCTGCTGCTGTAGCTGAAGTCCAGCGCGTTCGCGTCCACCTGCGCCGGTCCACCAACGCCCAGGCTGGCCACCGGTACCACCATCGGCTGCAGCGCGGACATGTCCCGTTCGCTGGCCATCAATTCCTTGCGCGCGTCCAGCAGCGACTCGCGCTCGCCCTCGGCCATCGTCTGTTGCTCGGCCGGCTCCTGCAGGCCGACGGGATAGAAATACAGGTCGATCCAGCCGCTGGTGTCGCCCGGCCTCGCGAAGCGGATGGAAGCGCCACCGAGCACATCTTCGTACCGGCGCTCATCCACTGCGTGCCACTGGCCCACCTGCATCGGGTAGACCACGCTGGTGCCGCGCAGGAAGTCCCCCAGGAACGGCTCCCGGACAGGCGGCGCTGCATCGTCCGCGTCCAGTCTCAGGGTTCCCCTGGGAGCATCGCCGCTGCACTTTTCCTCAAGGACCGCCGCCACATGCGCGCGCAGGGTGCCGGCCTTCTGCAACGCGGCCAGGTGATCCACGCCCGGGATCTTCAACGAAGGATCAGCCTTCAGAAACACCGCGTAGGCCTTGAGTGCACTTTCCACGCCCGCCAACTGCCGATCCAGCTCGTCGCCGTCGCGGCCCTCCGTGATCTGGTAGGCCAGATTTCCGAACATTTGCTGCGCGAGTATTTCCGGAGCGATCGAGGTCTCCTCATCGACGGTCTCGGGCAGCCCAAGGACCGGGCAGATAATCACCTGGTAATCCGGCGTTTCCATCGTCCAGTTGAGCAGCCACCGCCGCATGTCCTGCGCACCGGGCTGCAGCGGCGAGGCTTCCAACTGCCGCGCTTCCCGTACGAAACGCGTGGTCTCGGCCTCCTGCGCGGCCCATGCCAGCGCAGGAAGCGTTACCGGAACCACGAGGGCTGCGGCAAAGATGGTTCGGCGCAACACATTCCCTGATGCCATAGCACACGATCCCTGAGGCCCCGCGACGGGGCGCGCTGGCGCAGCGTATCAGGCAGCCCCGGGCCGGGACAGCGGGTTTATACGACGCCGCTTGCCCCGCCAGGACGTCAGGACGGCCTGATTTCCCGGCACACCAGTTCCGCCAGCTCGCGGCAGGCGAAGAAAAGGCCTTCCACCACGCCCTCATCGAGGTGGCGGCGGGGCGTGGCCATGGTCTTGCAGCGGTTGGCCGCGTGCAGCATCTCCGCGGCCGTGAGGATGGCCACGGCCGCACGGTCGATCCGCGCCAGCGACTGTCTGCGGCCGTCGGACAGATTCTCTTCTGGCCAGAGCATGCCATCGGAGCCTTCGCCGTCCCGGATGCGGGTGAGGCAGCCCTGGAAGGTGCTGATATCGGAGGTGGGGTCTTCATCGTCGTTGACGGCATCAACAACATGGAGCGGCGGATTCTTGCGCGTGGTCATGGCGTCGGCTTCCGTGGCTGTATTTGACAGCGCCACCGCGCGGAGGCGGGTGGCGGACGGTGCGGGTTCCAAACCGGGACAGAGAGTTACCATTGACCGGCGGGTCCGAAGACCCCCACGCACCGCCCGCCATAAAGGCCGACGTATTGCCAGCCGGCACCGCTTCAGGACGGGGCCGGCTGGCAAGCGTAAGTAACATCTGTCTCGGGTTTGGATGCCCGGCCACCCTTTTCCGGTGGCGCGCCATGTTGTCTACGCCTGCACGTTCGATTCAATGAGAAAAATCCGAAAGGTTCGGAGGGAATCGAGAGTGCGGTGGGAAGTGTTGCATGCGGGGTGAGTGGCGGAGACGACATGGGAAGTCGCGAGCACACTGGTGTAGAGGCTTATGCGACATCTGGAGCCGCGAACGGACCGGAAATCAGCGGGGCGCGTGACGCTTCTCGCTTCCCAATTGTTGTAAGGCGAATTTTCGCCCCGTTGATGGAAAACGCATGGCTTGGGCCGTTATGACGCAATCGGCCTATTTAGCGTGCAGGAACCGACAGCCAGGGCGAAGGATGGGCCGGCGGCACTCCGACCTAAGGCAGGATCACGGCGTTCTGAATGACACCAAGTCGCTCGGCGTCCAAGGGATGCACCGTCCCTTCAGACAGATAGAACCTGCCCCGTACAAGAACGCGTGCAACGCGCGCTCTCTGCAGAAGATCAGGAGCCATCGCTTCCCCATAAACAACCACGGACGAGACAGACTCACCATCGTCCATGGCCTCCTTGGTCGGGAAAAAGAGGGTGGCATCACTGGCAACGCGAACCCAGGCCCGGAACTCCACATCCCTGCCCTCAAACTGCTCGGGATGTGCCATCAGATACACATAGGAGACAGCGCAGAAATGCTCAGAACTTGAGTTTCCACGATACTTACAGATGTCAAAGCGCGGCGGGGCTTCACAGCCGGACAATGACAATAAAACCAGACCCGCAAGAACCAAACCAACCCTCTTCATCGTGGCACCCAAGTGAAACATTCTTCCATTGAACTGCGGCAGCCTGGGCTTCCGCCTCCGTAACCTCACACTTTCAACGTTCGCAACTCCTCCCAAGGGCCATCCACGATCCTAGCTCGCCACACACCTTCGCTGCCCGGCCCGATCACGATGATAGCCGCGGCCAGGTCGCCGTCGTAGCCGGTGGCGATCAACCCATCCTGCAGAACGAGCAACTGTGCGGCAACGTCATTCTACGTGCCGCATAGATCGAGCCGCAGGTGGCCGTCGGCATCGCGGTTGTTGAAATCAACAAAGAGTCTCGCGGAAGACGCGCCGAGGCACCACAGCATGGGAACAATCAGCTCCTCGCCTTCGTCCAGCCTTCCCTCTTCCAGCGCGTCCATCGCAATCAGGGCGATTGCCTCACCGTCATGGCCCAGCCCTTGGCGCGACATCAGGGCAAGCAAGCCGGGCAGCTCGGACCGTGCAAGCCGATCCCGGGCGAACAGCCAGCGAACGACGCGCATATGCAATGCGGGATGGGTCGCTGACAGCGAAGTGACCTCGCACGACCCACAGGGCGGCGCGGATCAACGCATCGGAATCCGCACGCAACAGATACGTCGCAACGTCCGCATCAATCGGCGCCGGAATCCCGATGTCTCCCGACCAATACGCGTCAATCTGCACTGGATCGATCCCGCTGCCAACGGCCAACAGACCTGACTCAAGCAGGTGTGCAAGAAAGGCGTAATCCTCAGCTCCCACTATTGCCCCCCGGCTGGGTCGACTCTCACCTGGGCGAGCTGCGCCCGCCCTGTGCAGGCTAAACACTCTTCAAGGCATCCCAGAAAGGAATATGCCTCCCACTTCGATATCTTCTGGTCAAAGAGCAGGTAAATGCAACCGGGCTACTCCTGCCGATCACGGGGTTCTGCTGTAAGAACGATGCGTTTGGTGAGGGCGGATGACATCGGGTGGAGGGTCTTCAAGTGGCGATAGATCCAACTTAAGACAGGATGCGAGGAGGTGTTTGGATACGGATCGTCCGCGACCACCGGCGACTTACCCTAGCGCAGCGAGGCCCCGGCGCGCTACAAATCCTGAGCGCGCTGAATCAATGCAGACGCCGAAAATCGATTGTGACCTTCTTCGCACAGCGAGATGGGACAGGCGAGAAACGCCATTTCTCCACAGCTACCAGGACAGCACTCTCATAGGCAGCAGTATCGACCTTTCCACGATCAAGCTGTTCTAGTTGAGAACGCGTAATGACCGGATTCGTCACCCTGCCATCTTCTTCCACGACAACGGTGGCCACGATAGAGCCACGCACCTGCAACTCGCTTACGGCAGGAACCCTAGGGGGAACGGTTTTCACAGGAATGTTTCCGGCGCCGCAAGGAGGCGGGACCTCGTCACCGGTCCGACATGAGACAATGGATAAAGCAATTGCAATCATCAGAATGCGGTTCATTCAACACCCTTGATTACTGGTGGGGGAGCAGACGTTGACCCTGCCATTCGCATCGCCATAGCTTTTCCGGACGGGCTCATCCAGCTCACGCGCAGCGCGGGTCTCTACGCTTGTCGCCCGCGCCTCCTCCGGAGATACGCCGACGTTGATTTGCATAACGCCGTTACTCTCCGAGCTGGACTGCGGCGCAACGCGGGAAGACTGGAAAGCGAACAGGCCAATCCGATCATGCTCGGCGGCATGGCTCACCTCGTGACCGCCCCCTAAAGCGGGAGACTGGATCTCCCCTGAGGATTTGATGCGGAGTCCTCTGTATCCAAAGGAACGTCAACGAAATCGAGCTCTGCCTGCTTTCGTCTTAGCTTGTACTGCGGAGATACACACATCCTATTCCCCCTGTGCTGGCTTCACTGCCAAAGCGGAACGTACCTCATCAAGGACTACCTTTGACTGGGGAAACCCCGAACGCTTTAACGATGACCTACGCATCGGCGTACCAACCGAGACCCACTATGTTATCGAAATCGATCAACGCCAGCGCTCACGATCAGCCGCGCAATCAAATCCATCACCATAGGCCCGGCCATCCATAGAAAATGAATCAACCTCAAACCAACGATCTTTTCCGTCAGGAGTCTGAGAATAATTTCCACACAAAGCAGCAATGACCTCTTTTTCTTGACCACCCTCCAGCAATATACCTCGCTCGTAGAGGATGGGAGCATAGCGATCCGCGCTTTTCGAAAACAAGACCGGAATTCCACGCTCACCGGAATGACATCTATTGATCATGACTCCATGAGGATTTGATTCTATACACCCTTCAATCCTCAACCTGACCCCATCAAGCGACTGACCAGAAATCAACATTTCCTCAATGGATACACGCCGAGCGCGCTCCTCACCACTACTGCATGCGCCGACCAGGAATAATACCGCCACGCAAGTCACACATGAAAAAATTGCAGCCGGGAAGGCTGTCAATCCGCGCACGGCGAGCCTCCTTGAGTGCTAGCGGCACACATCATATCCACGGACTTTGCAGCCTGCGCTTTGATCTTATCCCTTCGGCCGTCGGGATCGACAAACCTGTATGGGTTTGATGAGGCGTATCGATACCGATTGAACTGCCCAACCGGCTGCTCATACGCTGTCACCGGATCCACCGACAGGAACACACCCAACTGCGGATCCATGTACCGCTGCTGCATGTAACTCAGTCCGGTCACCGAGTCACTCACGTTGCCATTGGCATCGCTCTCAGCTACGACCGAGCCCAAGGCGTCCGTGTGGATGTATGTAACCGTCGTCCGGGCGATAGCGGATGTCGACACGCCAAGGCCAATGAGCAGCACGCAGCACAGCCAGGTGCAAAATGCCCCCGACTTGCGAAATCGATCTTCAAATCCTCTGAAGCGGGTCGACACACCGCCTGCAGTTCCCCCGAACCTGCGCACCCTTCCAATCCCTGAAAGTGCCTTGAAGCAAGGCTGTGTATCCATAGTACAGGAATGGCCGGGTGCGTTTTCCGGGTTACGAGCAGGGCGCGGAGCCGGGTGCGTGGGAAGCCGAAAGGGCTGGCGGGCTGCGAGATTCGGAAATCGGGGGCTGCCAGCCATGGGCTGGCACTACTGGGGCCGGCATTCCGCCGGGCATGGCCCGGCGCTACCAGCACAAGCAAAAAGCCCCGACCAAGGCAGGGGCCTTTCTACAACTGGTGCCGGAAACAGGAGTCGAACCTGCGACCTACACTCTACTCAGGTTCACTTCAAACACCTCTCCATCCTCAATGTAGAGCTGCACGTTGTTGTCCGTGACCAAACGGATGTCCAACACCCACACTTGCGGGGCACCGTGTCTAACGTTTACCGACTGCTTCCATGGCTCCCATTCCGCATTTTCCACGAGCAGCTCTCGAGATCAATCCAGGCCACTGATGCGCTTGATAAAAACTGCTACATCAGAACAGTGATCATCCAATGTGACACCAAACTCCTTTACCGAGAGTCGCGCCAGTTCCTCCCCGCCACAGTTACCCGCAATCGCGCTGATTAATTCTGCTCCACCGCCCACCAGAACTGTCTCAGGATCAAACCACAGCAGAATTGATCGATCAGCTGGTACCAAGTAGTACTCCGGAAAGAAACCTAAACAGCCAAGAAGATCAACATATCGACCCCACCCATCGATATCAGCATACGGAAACACATCCTCGCCCGAGCTTACTGTTACCGCAGGAACAAACCACAGCGGCATCGCGCCTCGCGCTTCGAGCTGGTTTATCAAGGCATCAAAGATGCTTTTTGGCACCCCTCCAAGCCCATGAAGATCACGATTGAAGAACAGCCCTCGCCATGTCTCGTCCTTGAAAGGGAAAGCTGGGAACTGCTGATCACTCAGCATTTTCTCCACCTCATTGCGATCAACGCAATTCGATTCCTGATTCATTGACTCTTCTCATAGCGCGTGGTTCGAATAACTTTACTTTCTGCATCACGAATCTTAATGGTGGGCGCACCTTTGTGATCACTCTTTGTACTCGTGTGCCTGTCAGCCACACCACCACCATCGAGATCCTTGACCTCGGTTACATTGCCATGTCGATCTTCATAGCGTTTTGTTTCACCTACACCTTTGATGCTATCCCATGCCGCGTCGGCAGCCTCCTGACCACCAGGATGAACATCGCCGTTACCTGACTTGCTCCCCGTGGAGGGTGAAGTGCCTTCCTTGATCTTGTCCGCAGCCGAACCTGCGGAGTCAGAGCGCTGAACAAGCCGTTCCAAACCTAAAGCACTCAGAATCCCAGCGATGACACCGCCGCCGCCACTGGTCCCTCCTGCTCCTGAGGCCCCTCCCCCCGTCGCGATACCGGCTTCAGCGCATGCTGCAGCATTTGCAGGATTCATTCCGCATGCAGCAATGCTCTGCCGCCCATCCGGATCCGTGAACTTGTACGGATTGCTGTTCGCGTACCGGTACCGATTGAACTGCCCTATCGGATTGCTATACGCCGCCACAGGATCCACGGACAGGAACACCCCCAACTGCGGGTCCATGTAGCGCTGCTGCATGTAGTTCAGCCCGGTAGCCGAGTCACTTACGTGCCCGGTATACCCCGGCCCGTCCGTGGCCTGTCCACCGACCACAGCCCCGTAGGGCTCATAGTCATAGCGTTTGATCACATTGCCATTGGCATCGCTCTCAGCCACAACCGAGCCCAAGGCATCCGTGTGGATGTAAGTGACCGTCGTCTGGGCGATTGCGACTGGCGACAAGCCGAAGCCAATCAGCAGCAAGCAGCACAGCCACGCGCCAAATGCTCCCAATTCCCGAATTCGATCTCCACAACCCCTCAAGCGGGACGACACACCGCCTGCAGTTCCCCCGAACCTGCGCATCCTTCCAATCCCTGAAAGAGCCTTGAAGCAAGGCTGGGTATTCATAGCACGGAAATGTCCAGCTGCGGTTGCCAGGTCAGAACACGGCAGGAATGCAAGCACCTGGGAATCAGATAAGGCAAGGAGAGCGCGATGTTCGGAAATCCTGGACTGCCAGCCATGGGCTGGCACTACCAGAGCAAAAAGAGAAGCCCCGACCAAGTCCGGGGCTTCTCATCAAGAAGTAGCGAATCGATCCTTTGACCCGCGCGCCAACTGGTCCTACCTAGCATAGGAAATTCGAGTAACCACTCCATCGGAAGAAATAAAGTAATGGATTTCTTTTCCATGTTGCGTCCCGCCCCCCCTAACCCCCTCATCACCCACCGCCCTTTTTGGCAAAAAAATCAACTCCGAACCTTCACCATCAGGTCGAATCACAACAGAATATCCCTCCAGCGCTGCCCCTAATTTTTGAAATTCACGGAGCGCGCTAGCCAACGCCACCAATTCAGTGCCGCCAAGCGCAATTTCTGCATTATTGGGCATATCACTCTCTCGCGCCGAAACGGCACCAACGATTAGTGCAACCCAAAGCACCACTCCAAGTGCAATGTACCCATGCCACAGAATTCTCATCACAACTCCTCCGTTGTACGCGCAACCGGATCGTACTCTTTAACTACGCCACCAGGCGTCCCCAGATATCCTCGATAATCATCAGAACCTGCTGGAGCCGCAAGCGCCTTCGCAGCAGCATCCCCCCTTATCCCACTCCTATCAGTCTCCGAAAAATTATCACTATCGAAATGATCTCTTGCAGGATCACCTGTAGCAACAATCGTTCCGTCCGGATTTTTGATTGAGTACTCCGCATGGGTATGCCAATCACCCACCACCTCAGCACCCTCCGGCACTGGACTCGCATGAGGGTTGGCACCATCTTCCGAACCTCGAACCGCAGGACTCGAGTAGTATTTTTCGCCTACTTTATAAATCCTCGCAGCATATTCTCGATTCTCAGACTTTGAATTAGGGTTCGTTGAAACAATGGCATCCTTAGCGGCCTCTCTTCTCGTCAAGAATGGATCACCGACCGCCCGTCCATCTGGATCAGTAAACCTGTAAGGGTTGTTCGCCGCGTACCAGTAGCGATTAAACGCCCCCACAGGCTGCTCATACGCCGTTACCGGGTCCACCGACAGGAACACACCCAACTGCGGGTCCATGTAGCGCTGCTGCATGTAGCTCAGGCCGGTAGCCGAGTCACTTACGTGCCCGGTATACCCCGGCCCGTCCGTGACCTGACCACCGACCACAGCCCCGTAGGGCTCATAGTCATAGCGTCTGATCACATTGCCGTTGGCATCGCTTTCAGCCACAACAGAGCCCAGCGCGTCCGTGTGGATGTAGGTGACTGTCGTCTGCGCCATTGCGGCTGGCGACACGCCAAGGCCAATGAGCAGCACGTAGCACAGCCAGACGCCTGATGCCCCCAGCTTCCGAATTCGATTTGTGAATCTTCTGAAGCGGGACGACACACCGCCTGCAGTTCCCCCGAACCTGTGCACCCTTCCAATCCCTGAAAGTGCCTTGAAGCAAGGCTGGGTATTCGTAGCACAGGAATGGCCGGGTTCGGTTTCCGGGTTACGAGCAGGGCGCGGAGCCGCGCGCGTGGGAAGCCGAAAGGGCTGGCGGGCTGCGAGATTCGGAAATTGGGGGCTGCCAGCCATGGGCTGGCACTACTGGGGTCGGCACTCCGCCGGGCATGGCCCGGCGCTACCAGAGCAAAAAAAAGCCCCGACCAAGGCCGGGGCTTTTCTACAACTGGTGCCGGAAACAGGAGTCGAACCTGCGACCTACGCATTACGAATGCGCCGCTCTACCAACTGAGCTATTCCGGCTGAGCAGGCGATTTTACGGGTAGCCCGCCCCGCTGGTCAATCCGCCCCTACCCGGTTGCCGCAGGCCCGCCCGGCGGCGAAATCGGCCAGGTTGCCCAGGGTGATGGCCGAGATCTCCTGCAGCGCCTCCACGGTGAAGAAGCCCTGGTGGCCGGTCACCAGTACGTTGGGGAAGGTCATCAGGCGCTGGAATGCCTCGTCGTCGATGATCTCGCCGGACAGATCCTGGAAGAACAGCGCGCTTTCCTGCTCGTAGACGTCGATGGCCAGATGGCCCAGGCGGCGCGACTTCAGCGCGCGGATCACCGCGTGGGTATCCACCAGGCCGCCACGCGAGGTGTTGACCAGCATCGCGCCGGGCTTCATGCGCGCCAGCGAGGCGTCGTTGATGAGGTGCTGGGTGTCCGGTGTCAGCGGGCAGTGCAGCGAGACGATGTCCGCGCGCGCCAGCAGTTCGTCCAGCGCGACCATATCCCCCACCCCATCGAAATCCGCCGACGGATAGGGATCATGGCCAAGCACCGTACAGCCCATGCCACGGAAGATGCGCGCGGTGGCCAGGCCGATCTTGCCGGTGCCCACGATGCCCACCGTGCGCCCGTGCAGGGTGCGGCCCAGCAGACCATCCAGCATGAAGTTGCCTTCGCGCACGCGGTTGTAGGCGCGGTGGGTCTGCCGGTTGAGGGTCATCACCAGCGCCAGCGCGTGTTCGGCCACGGCCTCGGGCGAATAGGCCGGCACGCGGGCGACGAACAGGCCCAGGCGCGCGGCCTCGGCCAGGTCGACGTTGTTGAAACCGGCGCAACGCAGCAGCACCGCGCGCACGCCCAGTGCATGCAGGGCCTGCAGCACGGGGGCATCAAGGCGGTCGTTGACGAATACGCAGACGGCGGCGCAGTCCTGCGCCAGTGCGGCGGTGTGCACGTCCAGCGCGGCATCGAAGTGGACGAACCGGAAGCCCTGCCCGGCGCCATCGCGCGCGTTGGCTTCTTCCAGGAAGCGGCGGTCGTAGGGACGGGCGCTGAAGACGGCGATCTGCATGGGCGGGCCTGCACGGGAATCCTGCGCAGACCATAGCGCACCGGCGGCAATGCTGCCGCCGGTGCGCCCTTTACTCAGAACGCGTAGCCGAGACCCAGCATCACGCCGTTCTGCACCTGGCCATCGCGGCGCTCGCCCACGTAGTCCACCATCACCGACAGGCGGTCACTGGCGCGACTGGTGACGCCCAGGTTCCAGGCCAGCACCTGCTCGCCCAGGGTCTGGCTGCTGCTGCCGAACACCAGGTCCGGGGCGGCGGCGAAGCCGGTGCTGTAGCGGGCCTGGGTGTCGCCCAGTTCCTTCTGCCAGACCACGCGCGCGCGCGGGGTGATGCGCTCGCCGTTGGCACGGTTGAAGGTCTTGAACAGCTGCAGGCCGGCACCCACGCGGATGCTTTCCAGGCTGTCGCCACGGCCGGCCAGTGCGCCCGCGCCCTGCCCTTCGTTGAAGCGGGTGGCCGAGGTGCGCGCGTAGTCCACCACCGGCAGCAGCGGCTGCACCACCAGCCCGTTGCCGGTGGTGAAGCTGAAGCCGTGCTCCAGGCGCGCGGAGATCGCATCGTTGTTGTACTTGGCGCGCAGCGAATCGTTCAGGCCGTCGATGCCGGCAATTCCGCGACGGGTGTCGTGGCGCAGGTCGGTGTAGCGCACGGCGGCCGACAGGTAGCCGCGCGCGTAGGTGGCATCGATGTAGCCACCGATATCCAGCGCGCGCACGTCACCGGTGAAGCCGGAACCGTCGCGCGCCTTGGTCGACATGTCTGCCGCCGCCACGCTCACGCCCAGGCTCACGCGGTCATCGGCCACGCGCGTATCGGCGCCCAGCACGATGCCGCCCACGGTGTGGCTCAGGCCGGCCACGCCGCCTTCGCCATCGATGCGGCCATGGCTGCCGAAGCCGCGGCCCCAGAAGCCGTGGTTGCGCGCACCGGCGCCGCTGTCAGTGCCGGCCACGGCCTGCGCGGCAGGCTCGACCAGATGCATGGCCAGCTGGTTGAACAGGCTGCCGCTGGCCATGCCGGGCTGCGCTGCAGCCGACTGTGCCGCCTGCGCTGCCAGGCCGCCGGCATCGCCGCTGCCGCTGCGCAGGCCGGCCTGGTGCTGCGTCACCACGCTGCCGATGCTGCCCAGCAGGGCGTTGTCGGCCAGACGCAGGGTGGCGTGCCCGTCACCACGCAGGGCACCGGCCTGCTGTGCGATGACATCGCGGTCGGCAAACTGCAGCGCACCCAGCAGCGACTTCAGGCGGGCATCCTGGCGGTCACCCGCCGCAGCCAGGGCAACGCCCAGGCTCTCGTTGCCGTTGCTGGCGGTCAGCTGTGCCAACTGGTCGAAGCCCGGGTTGGCGGTCAGCGACAGGCCGTCTTCGGTCTGGTTGATGTTGAAGCTGAGCAGCGAGTTGTGGCGCGGGCGGAAGACTTCGTTGTCGGTGATGCTGGCGCTGTAGCCCGTATCACCCAGGCGCACGGCATCGGCGAAACCGTCCTCGTAGATCGGCCCGGTGACCAGTTCGCGCTGGTAGTTGCCGGCATAGAAGCCCTGGGCGACGTTCAACTCCAGGTGCGCGCCGGGCGAGATCACCAGCGCGCCGTCGGTCTGCCCGCCGTCGAAGAAGGTGCCCACGCGCAGGCGGCCGGTATCGCTGCCACCGGCTTCGGTGACGTCGAACAGCACGTTGCCGCCCGGCATGATGTTGACGTAGCCGTGGGTGACCAGGTCGCCACCGCGCGGCATCAGGGTGCCGTACACGCGCAGGCGGTTGAAGCCGTCCTCGCGCAGCGACGGGCCGGTCGCGCCGAGCAGCGCGTCGGTATCGGTTTCCAGCGAGGCGATGTCGCCGTGGCCGACCACCATGCCACCGGGCATCACCCGCACTTCCGGTGCGCGCAGCGCGCCACCTTCCAGGGCGATGGTGCCGCCGTCGACCAGCATGAAATCGGCGCCGGTGGTGGCCGAGGTACGCCAGGTGCCGCCCTTGGCCACGCGGATCACGCCGGCCGAGTTGGCCAGCGCGGAGGCATCGAGTTCACCCAGGCGCAGCTTGCCCAGCAGCAGCTGCTGGATGCCCGGGTCATTGAGGTAGTCCTGCACCGAGGCATCGCCGATGCCGTTGGGGCCGTCGCTGGCGGCGTTGTAGATGCTGACCGCAAGGTTGATGTAGGTGGTGGCGTAGCCGGCGTCGTTCCAGCGCGAGAAGTCGTCCTCGACGAAGGCCTGCAGCTGGCGGGCAGTGGACATGTAGCCCGGGTTGATGTCACCGCTGACGTTGCCGGCGACGGTCAGGGTATCGCCGGGGTTGCGGTAACCGGCCTCGGTGATGATGTTGTTGCTGTAGATGTCCTGGCCCGGGAAGAGCTGCAGGTTGCGGCCGCTGCCATCGGGATCGAAGCTGACCGACGTGCCGTTGGTGCGGGTCGGGTCGCGGAACACCAGCAGGCCGTTGGGCGCCACCACTTCGTACATGGCCTTGTGCAGCAGGCCGGCATCCATGCCGCCGCCATAGTTGTCGGTGTAGATCTGGGTCATGCGCGGCGACGGCGCGTAGGTGATGCGGCCGCCGCTGCTGGCGGCGTGGATCTGCACCGAGTCGACCGTCGGCAGATCGCCCGCCAGGTAACGGTTGACGCCGCCGGACTGCATGATCGAGCACGACGAGATGCAATGCCCGGACACGATGGTGTCCAGGCCGTTGGTGCGGATGATGGCCTGCAGCCACTCACCGGCAATCAGCGCGCCACCGTTGGAGGTGCGCAGCACGACTTCGCGGATCGGCCGGCCTTCGGCCTGTGCCTTGGCCAGCAGGGCCGGCAGCGCGACCACGTCGGCGAAGGTGACGCCACCACTGAGGACGACGCGGTCGTCCTGCACGTGGTAGTTCATCGCCCCTGCGTTGCCGATCGCGCCCAGCGTTGCCATGCCCACCAGGCCGGCCAGGGCCAGGCTCAACTTCGAATGCTTCATTGCGGTCTCTCTCTCCAAACCCGCACCACGCGGGACGAAAGCAGAACGCCGCAGCGCGCCGATCTCCCCCAGTGCGTCGCGCACGAAAATCTGAATGCGTTCACATAACGCATTGGCATACGACACGGACTTCCCCCTTTGGTCATCGTCTTGTAAAACTCGATGACGCGTTCGTCGTTCGAGGCCCTTCCCCTGTCCGCCCCCTCCCCCCTGCCCCGTCGCGCGCCGGACCCGGCCGGGGTTCCGGATGCCTTCATCGCCTTCATCCGCGAGGAACGCGCGCCGCTGTGCGCTTTCCTGCGCATGCGCGGCGTCGGCCCGGATGATGCCGAGGACATTGCACAGGACAGCATGGAGCGGCTGATCCGCTACCGCGGGCACGGCACCGACGAACTGCGCCTGCTGCTGTACCGCATTGCCCGCAACCGCCTGGCCGACCGCGGGCGTTCGTCGCAGGCGCGCAGCCACCTGCCGCTCGGTGAACGCGATGGCAGCGAGGAGCCGCAGGGCACTTCTCCCGATCCACTGCGTCAGGCAGAATCCGGCCAGATGATCGCGCTGCTGCGACAGGCACTGTTCAAGCTTCCCGAACGTGCCCGCGAGGTGTACCTGCTCAACCGCATCACCGGGATGAGCTACGCACAGATCGCCCGGCACTGCGGCATCACCGCCAAGACGGTGGAAAAACACATCGCCCGTGCCCTCCAGGGCCTGCGCAAGGAGCTGGGCAGCAATCCTCTCCACACTGATGGAGATAGTGAGTGACCCGCGACGCCTACATGGATGACACGTTGCTGTTCGAGCGCGCAAGCGCCTGGGTGGCCCGGCTGGAAGCCCCCGACTGTACGTCGATCGAGCGCGAAGCGTTCGAGGATTGGCTGGCCGAGCACCCTTCCCACGTCAGCGCCTGGGCACAGGCCGAGACACTGCACCAGCGCAGTGCCGGCCTGTCCGGCGACCCGTGGCTGCGCACCGCCGCTACCCGTGCCGCCCGCGTGCCGGTACGCCGCTGGCTGCCTTCGGTGGCGGCAGCGGCCGGCGTCTGCCTGGCGGTGGGCATCGGCTGGATGGTCTTCACCGATGGCAACCCGACGCCGCTGATCTACGCCAACGCCAGCCACCAGCCGCAGGTGCGCACGCTGGCCGATGGCAGCGTCGCCACCCTCGATGCCGGCACCACGCTGAGCGCCCGCTTCGGCTGGCGCAAGCGCGAACTGGAACTGGAGCGTGGCCGCATGCAGCTGCAGGTGGCCGCATCCTCGCGCGCGTTGCGGGTGCAGGCCGGCGGCAGCAGCATCCGCGATATCGGCACCACCTTCCAGGTCGAGCGGCTGACCGATGGCCGGGTGGAAGTGGCGCTGCTGGAAGGCGCCGTGGAAGTGACCAGCGGCAGCGCCCAGCACACGCTGGCCCCCGGCCAGCAGCTGCAGGTGTCGCCGTCCGGCCGCATCCAGCCCGGCCCGCAGCTGTCCACCACCGCCGCCGCCGAAGCCTGGCCGGAGGGCCGGCTGGTGTTCGACGCCACGCCGCTGTCCACCGTGGTCGAGCGCATGAACCGCTACGGCAGCACGCCGCTGGTGATTGCCGACCCGGACATCGCCGACCTGGCGGTGAGCGGCACCTTCCGTGCCGGCGATGCGCACGAACTGCTGTCCGCCCTGGAACTGGGGTGGTCGATCGCTGGCCAGCCGCGCAAGGATGGCGCGCTGGAACTGCGCCGCACCTACTGAGGCGGCGCGGATGCCCAGCCCCGGGGCACTGCGACAGGGCCTGATGGTCCTGCTGTGGCTTGCCTTGGCCGGCGCCACGGCCGCTGCAGATGCGCCCGCCACCGCACCCACCGAGTACCGCATCGCCGCCGGCCCACTGGTGCCGGCGCTGCAGCAGTGGGCCCGGCAAAGCGGCCAGGCGCTGGTGTTCGATGCACGCGAACTGGCCGATCTGCGCACCCCCGGCACGCAGGGGCCGCAGGAACCTGCTGCTGCACTGAAAGCGCTGGTGGCCGGCAAGCCGGTCAACATCCTGCGCACCCCCAGCGGCGGCTTCGTGCTGCGCCGCCATGCCGTGGCTGCGGCACCGCCTGCCCGGGTCGTGCCTGCCCCGCCACCGCGACCGCAGCGGCCGGCGCAGGTGGAATTGGCACCGATCCATGTCACCGGCAGCCGCCTGCCACGCAGCTCGGTGCAGACCACCCTGCCGGTGACGGTGATCGAACGCGAGGACATCCTGCGCAGCGGCTACGGCACGCTGTTCGATCTGCTGCGCCACCTGCCCGGCATGAATGGCCACCCGCCGCTGAGCACCTCGCGCGGCGGTGATTCGCTGTACCTGCCGGTGGGTGCCGCCGCCACCACCAGCCTGGACGGCATGGGCCCACGCGCCACCCTGTTCCTGGTCAACGGCCGCCGCCTGCCGCGCTACCCGATGGTGTCGCTGGAGGAAGGTGGCCTGACCGATCTGGGCGGCATTCCGCTCAGTTTCGTCGAGCGCATCGAACTGGTGCGCGGGGGTGCATCGGCCATCTACGGTGCCGACGCGATGTCCGGCGTAGTCAACATCATCCTGCGCGACCAGGCCGATGGGCCGGAGGCCACCCTGCAGACCGGCGCCAGCAGCCGCGGCGACGGCGACCAGCACCGCGTGCAGGCCGCCACCGGCGGCGTGCGCGACAACGGTGACCGCTGGTTCGCCGGCCTCGACCTGCATCGCCTGCGCCACGTTGCAGGTGACCGCCGCCGCTGGCATGCCGACAGCGAGCTGTACCCGATCGGGCTGATCCTGGCCAACGGTGATTACTACCCCGCCAGCGAATGCCACGCGCCGCTGCAGGAGGAAGAGGATGGCTGCTGGTACGACAGCGTGCGCCCGCGTTCGCTGCAGCCGGCATCGGACACCGTGGCCGGCTACCTGCGCTACCGCCACAAGCGGGGCGACGGCCGCTATGCCTATGTGGAGGCGCGCGCCAGCCACAACCGCCAGCGCTTCGAACTGGGGCCGACCGCAGTCGCACTGAACTTCAACCGCAACGCCCTGCTCAACGTGGTGCTGCAGGAGGGCGGCGAGGTGCAGCCGCGGGTGCGGGCCAGCGAAGGCGACCTGACCGTGGGCATCGGCCGCGACCAGAGTGGCCGCAGCTGGGAGGCCGGCCTGAGCGCGCAGCGCAGCCAGGTGGACCTGCGTACCGGAGGCGCCGTGCGCAGCGAACGGCTGCTGGAGGCTGCGCTCGCGCTGGACTTCCTGCCCGGTTTTTCCACGTTGCCACCGGGCCTGGCCGACGAACTGTTCCCCGACATCCGCAACCGCGGCCGTACCAGCCAGCTGCAGGGCTGGTGGGGCGTGCAGCGCGAACTGATGGACCTGCCCGGCGGCAAGGCGCAACTGGCCACCGGCATCGACCTGCGCCAGGAGCGCTGGACGTCGCTGCCCGACCCGCTGCTGGGCAAGGGCGAGCTGGCGCTGGGGCTGCCATTGGAACAGCGCCGGCTGTCGCGGCCGAGCAGTGCGGCCTACGCCGAAGTCGGCCTGCCGCTGGCCTCGACGCTGCGCCTGGACCTGGCGGCACGGCTGGACCGCGATGATGGCGACAGCGCGTTCTCGCCGCGCGCCGGCCTGCGCTGGAGCCCCAGCCCGCACTGGTCGTTCCTGCTGGCCAGCGGCCGTGGCTTCCGCGCGCCCAGCCTGTTCGAGCGGCGGCGACCGCCAGCCTACTTCGGCCTGCTGGCGCTGCCCGCGTCGGACACCCTGCCGCCGTGTGCTCTACCGCTGCGCGGCGGTGGCTGCGCAGTGGAAGTGGATGTGGTGGAGAACGATGCACTGCGCGCAGAGACCTCGCGCAGCCATTCGCTGGCGGCCAGCTGGACGCCCACCGACACGTTCTCGTTGTCGCTGACCCACAACATCGTCGAGCTGCGCAACGAGATCCTCGCCCTGCAGCCAAGCGATGCACTGTGGAACCCCGACACGTGGGAACTGGATGAGCAGGGCCGCCTGCGTGACCTGCGCCTGTCGTTCGACAACATCGGCCGCACCACCTCGCGCAACTGGGTGCTGCGCGGCGAATACCGCATCGATGCCGGCCGCGATGGCCAGTGGTTGTTCTCGCTGGATGGCCTGAAGCAGCAGGAACTGCGCCGGGACCGTGCGCATGGCGAAGCGGTGGACCTGCGCGGCCACGCCACGCCCACGTTCGCCGGCATCGTCAATGTGCAGTGGCAGAATCCCTCGTGGGACATCGCCCTGCGTGGCAACCGCGTCGGCCGCACGCGTGCGTGGCTGGCCGGTGAGGACTGCCCGCAGCAACAGCACGACGATCGCCGCTGCATGAACCCGGCACAGCTGCGCTGGAACCTGCACGTGGCGCGCAAGCTGAGCCCGCGCGTGGTCGCCGCGCTGGACGTGCACAACGTGCTGGACACCGCGCCGGTGAACTACCTGGTTGGCAGCGGCGGGCAGATGGCCGGGCTGGATGATCCGCTGGGCCGCTACTTCCTGCTGACACTGCAGTTCCGCTGACCTGTTTTTGCAGCGCCGAGCCATGCTCGGCTGCCGCACTGCCGCACCTCCTGTAGAGCCAAGCCATGCTCGGCTGCCGCGTTTGTAGAGTCGAGCCATGCTCGACTGCTGTTGGCACAAGCAGTCGAGCATGGCT
>Ga0308172_1001275_pt1 | contig 18759 bp, 17 predicted proteins | sample PhyGR2_FD_202134 | JGI IMG/M metagenome (GOLD analysis project Ga0308172, IMG submission 202134) | Phyllosphere microbial communities from UC Gill Tract Community Farm, Albany, California, United States - DLSLSG.R2 | ecosystem: Host-associated > Plants > Phyllosphere > Unclassified | place: USA... | reverse complement strand
GACTCCTGCACCAGTGCACGTGACGGACAGGTACAGATTTCGCCCTGATTCAGGAAGCCCAGCACCACGCCTTCAGCGGCTTTCTCAATAAAGCTCTCTTCCGCCTGCATGATGTCTTCAAAGAAGATGTTGGGTGATTTGCCCCCCAGTTCGACCGTTGAGGGAATCAGGCTTTTCGCTGCCAGTTCCAGAATGTGACCCCCGGTGGCGGTAGAGCCGGTAAAGGCCACCTTAGCAATGCCGGAGTGAGAAGCCAGCGCTTCGCCTGCCTCTTTACCAAAGCCGTGCACCACGTTCAGCACGCCTGGCGGCAGCAGGTCTTTAATCAGATCGACAAAAACGGTGATCGACAGCGGCGTCTGTTCTGCCGGTTTAAGTACAACGCAGTTACCTGCGCCCAGCGCCGGCGCCAGTTTCCAGGCCGCCATTAATAGCGGGAAGTTCCAGGGGATAATTTGCGCCACCACGCCCAGCGGCTCATGGAAATGGTAGGCAGCGGTGAACTCATCAATCTCTGCCGCACTGCCTTCCTGCGCCCGCACACAACCGGCAAAGTAGCGGAAGTGATCGACCGCCAGCGGCATATCCGCCGCCAGCGTTTCGCGTACCGGTTTCCCGTTGTCCCAGGTTTCATAGACCGCCATGATCTCCAGATGCTGTTCCAGCCGATCGGCGATCTTCAGTAACAGCAGAGAACGTTGTTGTGGCGATGTCTTTCCCCAGGCGTCAGCCGCCGCAGCCGCAGCGGCGACGGCGTTATCAACATCGGCGGCATCTGAGCGGGGAAACTCACCGGCCGCAGAGCCGTTCACTGGCGAAGTATTGGTGAAGTAGTTGCCGTTCACCGGCGCGACGAATTCACCATTAATGAAGTTGCCATAATTCTTTTGTAATGTGATCAGAGAACCCTGTTCTCCGGGGGCGGCGTAACGCATGGTCATTCTCCTGACAGGTGACTGATGTAACAATGATGAAACTTATTATCAACATGAAGCATCATTGAGAGCCTGTCAGGTCTGTTATCCGGAAACTGTGACCGCCCCGAAGGAATAGGCGTTTCCGCTTCGTCTTTAGATAATTCCGACTTTTACCCAAACGGCTGTTCAAAGAGAAACTTCTGCGGCACAAAGAGGGTCAACCTGAGGATAAATTCATTCTGGAGATGAACATGCTGGCTTCAGCTATTACCCTGATGCGCGCTAAAGCCAATTTCGTGCATCAGTTTATCCGCAACCCACGCAAGATGGGCAGCATTACGCCCTCATCTGAGGCGTTGTGCCGCGCCATGATCGCATCAGTCGAATGGCCTGAAACATTACGTGTTGCCGAACTCGGCGCGGGTGATGGGGTGCTGACGCGCTGGATACTGGATCAGATGTCACCTGATGCCACGCTGGATGCTTTTGAGATCAGTAACACGCTGGCAGACAAACTTGTTGCGATGGATGATCCACGCATGACAGTACGGACCTGTTCTGCGGAGTACCTGAGCGGGGAATATGACGTGATTTTCTCTGGCCTGCCGCTGCTGTCACTTCCGCCTGAGCTGCGTGAAGCCATTCTGCGCGCGGTTTATAACGCCCTCGGCCCGAAGGGCGTGTTTGTGCAGTTCCAGTACACCTCGCTGACCCAGCCTGACTTGTCGCGCTACTTCACCTGGGAGCGCCAGCGGGTGCTGAAAAATGTGCCACCCGCCTGGGTTTATCGCTGCACGCGTCACTACGCGCCCTGAGCACGCCCCATTGCCGGGCGCGTCTGTTGCCAGAATGCCACCAGCAACGCACGCGCCCAGTCTTTTCCTTCAATGTCGTTTGCCCCATCCTCTTTACAGCCCTCAGGCAGGCATGCGTTCATGATGTGCCGTGTAAATTCGGGATGAAACTGCACCGAGATCGCCTGCGGCGTATAGCGCACAATCTGACAGCCATCGCGTGCAGACGCGGCCAGCACCTGCGCCTGAGGCGGCGCGCTGATAACCGACTGACGATGCGATAGCCAGACGCTGAAATCCTGTGGCAGGTTTTGCAGCAGCGGATCGCGCTGCGCCTGAGCTGAGCAGCGAATCGGTAACAGACCACGCTCCCATCCATTGGGGTTATCTGCCACTTCGCCGCCCAGCGCATAGGCCATCAGCTGATGACCATAGCAGACGCCCAGCAGCGGCAGATCATGATCAATCGCTGCCCGAATCCATGCGGCACTGCGTTCGCTCCACTCAGCGTGATCGGTGACCATCGCCCAGGAACCGCTGAGGATCGCCCCGGATATCTGATCGAAATCGGGTAATGCCTCGCCCAGATGGGGCCGGACAATCAGGTACGCATCAGGTTGCAAATCCAGCGCATCAATAAACCAGCGTGGCTGTTCACCAATCTCTGAGACGACGTTTGCGGGTGGGACTTCAAGCTGAATTAACGCAAGGGGTAACGCGGACACAGGTGTCATACCGAATCGGTTCCTTAAGAAGTCGTTTCAAATCAGTCTGCCAGCATCGCACGCAAAAGTCTCAGCGGCTGCGCGGCAATTGCAGAAAATTTGTTGCTGCGATTGGCTGGAATGCCGCAGTTCGTGCCATCATTAGCGGGCTAAGCAAAAATCATCAAAAGGATATTATCGTGGCTGTGCGGCATTTTTTTCTGATTCTGATGGTGGTTTCAATCTGGGCCTTCAACAACGTTGCCGTGAAATGGGGCCTGCTGGAGCTGCCGCCTCTGTTTCTGACGTTTATGAGATTTGTGGTCGTGGCCATCGTGCTGGTGCCGTTTTGTCGGATTAACCGTCAGCAGTTACGCTGGCTGCTGCTGCTGGCGTTTACGTTCGGTTTTATGCACTTCTCGCTACTGTTTGTCGGCCTGCGCTACACCGATGCCGGCACTGGCGCCATTGTGGTGCAGCTGGGAACGCCGATTGCGATGCTGCTGGCGATGGTGGTGTTGAAAGAGAAGCTGAAGCTGGTGCAGTTGCTGGGCATTATGATCTCGCTGAGCGGCGTGGTCGTGCTCTCCGGCAGCCCGACGATTCCGTCCTGGTGGGTGCTTTGTCTGCTGCTGTGCAGCGCCACCGGCTGGGCCGTCAGTAATCTGATTGTGAAGAAGTCACCGCCGATAAAGCCCTTAACCATGACCGGATGGATTGCGTTCCTGGCGATTCCAATCACAGGCGCGTCCAGCTTTGTGATGGAGTCGAACCAGCTCTATGCCCTGCAGCATGCAGGCTGGCACGGCTGGTTCGCAATTCTCTACAGCGCCATCGCCTCATCGATTGTGGCGTATACGCTGTGGTATATGCTGCTAAAGAAATATAACGTCAATCTGATCATGCCCTACTCGCTGCTGACGCCGGTTTTATCCGTGCTGATGGGGATTGTGGTACTCGGTGACAGCCTGAACAGCTTTAAGATTATCGGTGCTTCACTGGTGATCCTCGGCACGGCCATCGCGGTGATTAACCTGCGTAACCTGCGGATGCATGCCCGCTTCCCGCGCCTGCGGCGGCGTTAATCCGGCGTGCTATGCTTGAGAAATGACCTTTCTCAGGGAGCACAACATGGACTTAAAGCTTGCCGCTTCTTTGTGGCAGCAGATGCAGCAGGGATTGCGGGGCGACGCCGACGCCTTGCCTCTTCCCGCTTTCGTTGATCGCGCCACCTTCTCTTCTGCTTTTGCCGTCAGTGAACTGGCGGCCACCAGCATTGGTCTGGCAACTCAGGCCACCGCCGCGCTCATCGCCGCCTCCCGCCCTGACTATTGCTCTCCGCCCGTCGCCGTTAATGTACGCCTGGCATCGCGCTGGTTTCAGCAGAGTTTTTATCCGCTGAACCGTGCTGCACCCGCGATGTGGGATGCGTTTGCCGGTGACTATCGCAGCCGCGATGGCTGGATCCGCCTGCATACCAATGCCGCACATCACCGGCTGGCGATGGAGCAGGTGCTGGGCGCGCACGCCGATCGCGCGGCGCTGGCGATGCAGGTCCAGCAGTGGCAGGCCAGCGAACTGGAGCAGGCGATTATTGATGCCGGTGGCTGTGCCGCAGAGATGCGAAGCGCCGCTGCCTGGCAGCAGCATCCGCAGGGTCAGGCAGTGCAGCGCGAACCGCTGTTTAGCTGGCAGATCACCCAGCCAGCTCCTCTGCCCGACTGGCCGCTGGCCGAGGCGCGTCCGTTAATGGGTATAAAAGTTCTGGATCTGACGCGGATTATTGCCGGGCCGGTCGCTACCCGGATTCTTGCCAGCCTGGGGGCCCGCGTGCTGCGCATCGATCCGCCGGGCTGGCAGGAGCCGACACTGGATGAGGAGCTGAGCTGCGGCAAGCGCCGTGCGGTGCTCGACCTGACTCAGACTGCCGATCGCGAGCAGTTTATCCGCCTGCTGCGCGAGGCAGACGTGCTGGTGCATGGCTATCGGGCGGATGCGCTGGAACGGCTTGGGTTTGATGCAGAGACCCTTCAGGCGCTCTCACCTGGCCTTGTCCTTGCCGGGCTTAATGCGTGGGGCTGGCAGGGACCGTGGCGCAACCGCCGGGGGTTTGACAGTCTGGTGCAGATGGGATGTGGCATTGCTGAACGGGGTATGCAGTGGCAGCAGAGCGACAAACCGGTTCCGCTGCCAGTTCAGGCACTGGATCATGCCACTGGCTATCTGCTGGCGGCGGCGGTGCTGGAGGGATTGAGGCGACGCGTTACAGATGGTCACGGCAGCCAGGTTCGGCTGTCACTGGCGCGTACCGCATGGCTATTGCAGCAGCACCCACTCGGGCAGTGCGCAGGCGCTGGCATTGAGCCACAGGTTAAAGATAACCTGCCCTGTTACGAATTAACGCCGTGGGGATTGGGGGTAAGGCTGCGGGCAGCAGCCTGGCTCCCCGGCACCCCGCAGATGTTCGCGACATCTGGCTCCGCGCCGGGTACGCACCCGGCGACCTGGTGAATCAGGCGTCGGGCGTCTCTTCGCTGCTATCCAGCAATTCGTTGTACATCGCCTGAATCGCTTCGCGGCTCAGCATCGCGAGGGTGCGGTAGAACGCAGTGGTCGCGTGCGCTTCCACTTTACCCAGGAACGTACCGCACCACGGCAGCAGATACTCTTCAAACAGCGCCAGTTGCGCTGCGCTCTCATCTTCCGCGGACTGATCTTCCAGCCATGATGCGGCCAGCAGCAGCACACCAAAATGGTCAGCAGGCGCATCGCTCAGCGGCATTCCGCGTGAGGTCAGAAATGCACGCACGTCCGCTTCAGCTTTGCCTTCCGGCCACTGTGACGCGTAAGGCGGCACATTACAGTCGCTACCAACGAACAGCGCATTGTAATCAGCAGCCAGCGCCTGCGGATCGCTGTTCTGTTGCAGACGCGTCAGCAGCTCATCCTGCTCCAGCGGCCACTGCGACTGCAGTTTGCCTTCACGCAGCAGTGTGAACAGCGGCACCAGCAGCGGGTCCTGCGGCTGACGATTAAACAGTGAGCCAATCACACGGCACAGAATGGAAAACTCATTCATGAGTCAGATTTCCTTGAGGCAAAATAAATTAAAAGTCAGCCAGTTCAGCAATAGATTTGCCGCTACGCATTTCCAGAAAGTCGGGCAGGCGACGCGGCGTGACATTTAACACCCGATCCTCAGGAAAATCCACCTCGCGGGCAATGCGCAGGTGCTTGTAGAGAGGACCGAGCCCTGGAAACAGTAGGGAAACCAGAGCCAAATGCCAGCCGTCCATCGACTTCAATGGTCTTAACAACGTCGCTGGTCTATTGTTTCAGAAACCCAATCTTAAACTCAACAATCTCAGCCAGGCAAAAAGTCAAAATGTCTAAAATATCTTAAAAAACGGCCAGTTCAGCAGAGAAAATTTCTTACTAATAAAAACGAAAATATTTTACGCTAATATAGATGATCAAGACAAACCACAGTAAAGCGAACAGCAAACCATAGTCAGGAAAAACGTTTATAAATAAAATAGCGCCAACCACACCCACAACTGGTGGTATCAGCCCAAAGAAAGATTGACTCACCCAGGCGTAAAACCAGCGAATGATCGTTTTCATTTTGTTAAAATTTTATTTATTAGATTTAAAATCTGATCTTCACTAGTTGAACCTGAGTTTTTCAAAAAAATTATTTTCGACATTTCTGGCTCAATCAAATAATAGAACATTTCTAAATTAGAGTTGTATAAGTCGAAATAATACTCCGCATCATCGAAGCGTAATTTTCTTGCTGCTTTTGTGGCAATCTCAAACTTACCATAAAATTTAAAAGCAGTTACGGCATACGAACTTGTAGCGTTAATTACTTTAATATGTGACTGTCTGAAATCCCGGGATTGAGTAATAACGAGAGCAATTATCTGTGCTATCGCAAGTTTAGAGAATTTACCAGAAGCAAAGTCTGACGCTTTTTCAGCTAACAATCTTTGTATGTTCTGGATACCTGAATCACCAATCCGGCTCAGTTTTTTTCTGAAGTATATTTCTACCATTTCTAAAACAATGTCCTGCCGGGTGAACAGCATTCTGAGTTGCTTCAGGTATCGCAAATCTTCCTGCCTGAGTTGATTACAAACATCCTTATAGTCATCAAAAAAGCATGAACCATAACCGCTTGCACGTTGAGCGCCAGATAAAACACTCCTTCCTGTGTCAAGCATCGTTTGATGTAACTCAGTAAGCACCTTCTCAAAGTTAAGCGCCATGGTTCTCTCTGCCTGAAGTTTAAGCTTCAGATAAGACATGCTCATACTCATCCCTTTGTGTAGAATTCCTTATGCAACGATTGTATACTGAAGTGAGAGGTATGCAAGGAGAATGGCTTATGAAAAGGATCAAGTGTCTGGCTATATACACCGGATTCACTCTATTTTATCTTATAGTTATCCCGGAAATCATCTTCAGAACCCTTTCGGAAGAAGCTTACATGAAACTCGGGGAAATCGTAAATCCCCTTCAGATTTTCCCATCGACAGTAAATGCATTGTTCATAGCAATAATAATTTCATCCTTAGTGCTATCGTTGTTAACGGTAAAACTAATAAAGCGAGTCAGTAAGCGCAGGGTTTCCACTCTTTGATTCAACCTGATAACTATCAGAATAGTTGACCTGCTCCCCGTGGATTAATACATCCCAGTGTTAGTCATGCCTACATAGCCTCGTGAGGACATCCCCATAAAGAAGCGATGTTCTGATATCCCGATCATCACTATCGTCTGTACAGCTATAACAGTCGGTTCAACTCGGGAACTCAACCGCAAATAAGATATTTCAGACCCACCGCTTACACCTGGTGCAGGAGGTCTGACGGCATGTAAGTCCCCGAAGTAATAAATTAAAAGTCAGCCAGTTCAGCAATAGATTTGCCGCTACGCATTTCCAGAAAGTCGAGCAGGCGACGCGGCGTGACATTTAACACCCGATCCTCGGGAAAATCCACCTCGCGGGCAATGCGCAGGCAGTGCTCGAAATGGCCGAGCGTGAAAGCCGTATGGGAGTCGGAGCCAAATGCCAGTCGTCCACCTGCATCGCGAACGGCGGCGGCGATAGCCCGGCAGTTAGGTTCACTGCCCGGACGCGAGTGGGTAAAGGAGGAGTTGTTCAGCTCCAGCGCCACATTGTAATGCGCTGCGGCCTCGGCAATCGCCGGGATATCGACAGGGAATTTCGGGTTGCCCGGATGGCTGATGATATGAACCAGTCCGCCTGCCATGGCGGCAATCATCGCGTCAGTGTGATGCTTTCTGTCGCGCGGCGCATAAACCGGCTCGTGAAAACCGGCGACGATTAAATCCAGCGCATCAAGCATCGGACCTGAACAATCGATCTCGCCCTGCTGATTTTTAATATTGGCTTCGATACCGCGCAGAATCCCTACGCCATCGATCACGCGCGGCCAGACGCGCATATTAATAAAGTGCCAGTAGTGCGGCGCGTCGGCCATGTCAGGGCCGTGATCGGTGATGGCAAACAGTTTCAGGCCGGTTTGCTTCGCCTGAGTCACGTAGTCATGCAGCGTGCTGTAAGCATGCGTGCTGGCGATGGTGTGCATATGCAGATCTACCGGATACATCCTCTTCTCCTGCTGAATGCCCCTGACGGGGCCGTTTCATTAATAGCCGCGCTGACGATCCACCCTGCCCTGCGGCGGCTCGCCTGCCTGATCCTGATTGATGGCACGGGCGATGTAGTCGATAGCTTCGTCGATTAAGGTTACCGCCGCATTATGGGGTGTGATCGTGACACGCGGATGGGACCATAGCGGATGTGCTTCGGGCAGCGGTTCCACCTGAAAGACATCCAGTGCTGCCGCTTTCAGCTGACCGCTGTTGAGCGCAGCCAGCAGATCCTCTTCCACCACCTGCGCGCCGCGTGCGATGTTAAGGAAGAACGCGCCGTGCGGCAGCTGCTGTAAAAAGTGCTGATCGATGAGATTGATTGTCTCGTGTGTGCTCGGCAGCAGGTTGATGATCACCCGCGTCTCCTGCAGAAACGCAGGCAACGCATCGCGTCCGGCAAAGCTGGTTACGCCATCAATTTTTTTCGGTGAGCGGCTCCAGACACGCAGCGGAAATCCCCAGGGTTTCAGGCTCTCCGCCACGCTTTGTCCCAGTACGCCGGCGCCCAGGATGCCGATGGTAAACGCTTCACGCGTGTAAGCGGGCAGCGGCTGCCAGCACTGTTGCTGCTGCTGAAGACGGTAGTCGTCAAAACGACGGAACCAGCTCAGCACGCTATGCACCGCGTACTCCTGCATCTGACGCGCCATCCCGGTATCTTCCAGCCGGTACAGCGGCACGCTGTCGGGCAGCATCTCAGGATGCTGCTGCAGCTGCTTAAGAATTTCGTCAACACCTGCGCCCAGTGCAAAAACGCCGCGCAGTGTGGTGCGTCCCTGCAGCATCTCTGCGGGCGGGGAGCGGACCAGCGCATAATCAGCCGGACCGTTGTCGCCTGGCTGCCAGGCGCGAACCCGCGCCTGAGGCAGGCGTTGTTGTAAACCGTTAATCCAGGCCGCTGCAGACTGCGACGGGTGATACCAGATGATCTCCATCCTGCTCTCCTTTTTTCTTTCAGCGTCGGGGAAAAGTGGGGTGAGAGCAAGAAAAAACCGGCGTGAAAAAGCGGTTTTTTCCATAAAAATAATTCCCGTGGCTTCACATTTCCGGCTCGCGTCAGGGTTAAATAGACAGATAAGGTCTAAAGTTGGTCCTGTGGTCAATGCGTTACGCGCGGCCGCATTTCGGACAAGGAGAAAAACCGATGACAAAAATTGAGGTAAACGCCAACCCACGGCGTCAGCGTTATGCGCCCTTTCTGCTCACGTTGCTGCTGAGCGTTCCCGCTTTCACCACCCATGCCGACGATAACAGCCGCATGCTGAACAATCAGCCGCAGCCGCCGGACGTTCGTTTAGGGCCGCTGTTTAACGCCGTGCAACAGGCGAAGTTCTATCCCGATCAAAAGACCTTTGCTGATGCCGTGCCGAAATTCGATCCCGCCTCGATTCTTGCCGACTGGCAGATGCAGAAGAAACAGCGCAATTTCGACCTGAAACGTTTTGTGGATACCAACTTTACGTTGCCCGCTGCGGGCGACAAATATGTCCCGCCCGCGGGACAAAACCTGCGTGAGCACATTGATGGCCTGTGGCCAGTACTGACCGGCACCACCAGCAGCGTGGGTCAGTACGACTCGCTGCTGCCATTGCCAAAACCCTACGTGGTGCCTGGCGGGCGTTTCCGCGAAGTTTATTACTGGGACAGCTACTTCACCATGCTGGGGCTGGCCGAGAGCGGACACTGGGATAAAGTCCAGGATATGACGGATAACTTCGCCTCGCTGCTTGACCGCTATGGCCACATTCCCAACGGCAACCGCAGCTACTACCTTAGCCGTTCACAGCCACCGTTCTTCAGCATGATGGTCGAGTTGCTGGCCACGCATGATGACGGCAAAGCCTATACCCGCTACCTGCCGCAATTGCAGAAAGAGTATGACTACTGGATGGCCGACAGCGATAAAGTCGCGGCCGGTGCCGCCAGCAAGCGGGTGATTAAACTGGCGGATGGTACGTTGCTCAATCGCTACTGGGATGCGCGCGACGTGCCACGTACTGAATCCTGGATGGATGATATTGCCACCGCGCAGAAAGCGCCGCAGCGCAATAAAGCCGAGCTCTACCGCGAGCTGCGTTCCGGTGCCGCGTCGGGCTGGGATTTCAGTTCCCGCTGGTTCACCGATGCGCATAATCTGTCGACAATCCGCACCACACAGCTGGCGCCCGTTGACCTTAACAGCCTGATGTTCCACCTGGAGCAGACGCTGTCAAAAGGCTACCAGATGAATAAGCAGAGCGATCTGGCAAAGCAGTTTGCCGATCGCGCAGAGAAGCGTCAGGCAGCAATCAACCGCTATCTGTGGGACAGCAAACAGAACTGGTACGCCGACTATGACTGGCAGAAAAAACAGGTCCATCCGCAGTTAACGGCTGCTGCCCTGTTCCCGCTCTATCTTCAGGTAGCCAGTGACAGGCAGGCTGAAAGCACCGCCAGCGCGGTAGAAAAACAGCTGCTGAAGCCGGGTGGTCTGGTAACAACCACCGTAAACAACGGTCAGCAGTGGGACGCACCGAATGGCTGGGCTCCGCTGCAGTGGGTTGCTGTGGAAGGTCTTGAGCACTATAACCAGCCGAAACTCGCAAAAGAGGTCGGCTTACGCTTCCTGCAAAACGTCCAGAACACCTATGACCGTGAGCATAAACTGGTAGAGAAATATGTCGTTGACGGCAAAAATCTTGGCGGCGGCGGTGGCGGTGAATATCCGCTGCAGGACGGCTTCGGCTGGACAAACGGCGTCACGCTGAAACTGCTCGATAAGTATTGCCCGAAAGATAAAACCTGTAACAGCGCCCACGATATTCCTCAGGCGTCTGCCTCACAAAACTAAGTCACTCTGGATACCTCTGGCCCCGCCGGAGGTATCCGCACTCCCTTTCAGCGAATTTTACTTGACCTTCTTTCATCTACAGGCAAAATTGCAGCCAATTTACAAAAGGTAATAGTTCTCATTATGATAATGAGATTGCCTATCAATAATTTTATTCACCCGCCTGACCCTTTGCCAAGAAAGGAATTTTGATGAAACTGTCATTGTCGCTGAAAGGTTATGTTCACCTCTGCACCCTGGCGCTGACTGCGCCTGCTCTGAGTTTTGCTGCTGATATGGTCGTGACTGCCCAACCGCTGGAGGATTCGACCACGCCCACCCAGGGCTATCTGGCGACCACCAGCCAGGGCGCAACCAAGAGCGATCGTCCGTTGATCACCACGCCGCAATCGATATCCGTAGTCACCCGCCAGCAGATGCAGGATCAGGGCGCACTGACCCTGAATCAGGCGCTGGGTTACAGCTCAGGCGTCTTTACTAACTTCGGCGGGGCCGCTACCCGTTACGACACCATTGCCCTGCGCGGCTTCCACGGTGGCGATGTCGATAACACCTTCCTCGACGGGATGCGGCTGATGAGTGACGGCGGCAGTTTCAACATCTTGCAGGTGGATAATGCTTTCCTGGAACGCATCGACGTGATCAAAGGCCCCTCTTCCGCGCTCTATGGCCAGACAGTGCCGGGCGGACTGGTGAACATGGTGACTAAACGTCCTCAGTTCGCGGAAGAGGGTCACATTCAAGTGCAGGCGGGCAGCAACGCGACCACCGGCACGATGTTTGACTACACCAATGCCATTAATGACCAGTGGGCGTTTCGCCTGACCGGCGTAACCCACAACAGCGATACCCAGTACGATCATACTCGTGAAGAGAAATATGCGCTGATGCCGCAGCTGATGTGGCAACCTGATGAAGATACCCATCTGATTCTGAAAGCCTACCTGCAAAAAGATCCGTCAGGCGGTTATCACGGTTCAGTGCCGGGTGACGGCAGCCTTACCGAACACAACGGCTATAAGTTGAGCAACGGCTTCTATGAGGGCAACAGCGATCTTGATCAGTTCAAACGCCACGAGCAGATCTACAGCTTCGATTTCGCCCATCGCTTTAACGACGTCTGGTCGTTCTCATCAACCGGTAGTTACAGCCACTCGAATGTCGATCTCGATCAGGTTTATCAGATTGGCTGGGATGAAAATAATCCCGATCTGCTGAATCGCTACTACTCTGGCGAGCGCTCGTCACTCTCCGCCTGGTCCACGGATAACCGCTTACAGGCGGAGTTCAACACCGGCGAACTGGAGCACCGCGTGACGCTGGGTGCCGAGTATCATCGTTACAAAAATGAGATCAGTGAGGCTGGCGGTCCGGCTAACCAGCTGAATGCCGTGACCGGCGATCAGGTGGGCGATATGCCTGAGCAGACCTGGGCAGATAGCACCCGCCGTTATTACCAGACCGGCCTCTATCTGCAGGATGAGATGAAGCTGGATCGCTGGCATCTCGATCTCTCCGGCCGTTACGATCGAATCGTCGCACAAAACAGCGGCAGCGATCGTCGTCAGGATGATCACATTAGCGGACGCGCCGCGCTGCTCTATGCCTTCGACAACGGCATTTCGCCTTATGTCAGCTGGAGCCAGGCGATTACCCCGACTGCGCTTACCGATCCCAACAATAACCTGCTGAAGCCGACCACCTCAGAGCAGTATGAAGCCGGGGTGAAATATCAGCCGGTGGGCACCCGCGATCTTTACAGCATGGCGGTTTATGACCTGACGCAGAAGGATGTGGCAAACCGTAATGTTAAAGACGGCACCTTTACGCCATCGGGCAAAGTCCATTCACAGGGTATTGAGCTGGAAGCACGTAATCAGTTAACCCCGCGTCTGAGCACCGTGGCGAGCTATACGCTGAACCATCTGCGCTTCAAAGATTCGGTGGATGGCAACAGCGGCCATACGCCGTATGTCACCCCTAACAGCATGGCTGCACTCTGGGGTCACTATCAGTTTGATTACGGTCTGAGTGCGGGCGCGGGCGTGCGTTACATCGGCAAACAGTGGGCGGACAATGAAAATACCACGCGCGTGCCGTCGGTGACGCTGTTTGATGCATCAGTGCGGGCCGATCTGGGTGTCTGGAACAGCAGCCTGAAAGGCGCATGGGTTCAGGTCAATGCAAATAACCTGACCGACCGCACCTATGTAGCGGGCTGTTACGGCACCGGCTATTGCTACTGGGGCGCGGAGCGCAGCGTGATGGCGACTGTCGGTTACGACTTCTGATAGCAGAGTAAAAGATAAAAAAAGGGGACGAATCGCTTCGTCCCCTTTTCTGTTAAAACTGTTACGGTTAACTGCGTACTTTGCGGTACACGAACAGCACCACGATGGCACCGATCACTGCGACCACAAAACTGCCGAAGTTAAACCCATCGACGCGGCCGAAGCCAAACAGCGTACTGATCCAGCCACCCACTACTGCACCGATAATACCCAGTACAACAGTCAGAATGAAACCGCCACCGTCTTTACCTGGCATAATCCACTTCGCCAGAATACCCGCGATCAAGCCAAAGACGATCCAGGAAATAATACCCATCTGTTGCTCCTTCCTTTTTATGATTAAATCGTGAACGCCTGATTTATCAAGCGGTTTACCGCGATAAGTATAGCCAGCATTTTGAAAATTGCTCGTCCGCTCACAGTTATTATTGATGACGAGCAAATTAAAGCTTTTTCCAGCCGCGCCGATAACCGTGACGAGGCAAAAAAAGAGTGTAAATACAGTAACCCCTTGTGGAGCAGGACGTGAAAGAAGCCGACCAGGAACAATATTTAAAACGTGGCACGCTGGCGGTTCTGGGCGTTATGAAAGATTTGCTGCGATTGCAGACGCCCTTACTGGTGCGCTTCCCGCGCGGGCAGTTTATCAGCCGGATGCTGACTGCCGATAAAGATCGCGTGGTGTTTGACCTCGGCAGTAATAACCTGGATAACGAGTACGCACTAACCAGCGATGATCTCAGTATCACCGCTGAAACCTTTGGTGCAAAAGTGGAGTTCAGCCTCACCTCACTGGAAAAAATTGAGTTTGAAGGCTTACCCGCTTTCAGCTCACCGCTGCCGGACCTGCTGTGGCAGATTCAGCGACGGGAATTTTTTCGGGTCTGCGCACCGATGGAGCCGCAGTTCTGGTGCCACACCCTGTGGCCGGATGGCAGTAAAACGCGTCTGCGATTACAGGATCTCTCTCTGGGCGGTATCGGTGTGCTGGTGGATGAACCGCTGCCGGAAGGCTTGCAGAATGGCGACAGCTTCAATCAGTTCCGGGTTGAGCTGGGCGAATATGGCATTTTTGAAGTGCCGGTGAAGCTGTTGAGTATTGGCGAACGCTGTGTCGTGAACCGCAAAAATGAAACCCTGATTACACCCCGCCTGAGCTTTCGTTTTGCCACGCTGAATCCGGCACAGGAGCGACAGCTTCAGCAGATTATCTTTGCCCTTGAGCGCCTGGCGCGCGATAAATCGACCCGATTCCAGTAACTGCTTTATGGATGCGCCACGCAGGTGGGCCGCATCCAGGCTATGCTTCTTGCTTGTTTTCTTTTAAACCGGAACCCAGCAAGGAGACCCTCCCCAATGGAAAACTGGCTCTCTTCACGTCGTTTTCACGCCCTCTTTTTTAATCAGGAACTCTGGCTCAACAGCGCTATCGTTATCGTCTCTACCCTGGTGATTTACTGGGTATTACGTACCCTGATTCGCTTTATCTCCAACCGGATTGCCCTCTATAGCGAACATCGTCACGTCCGCGCCACTGCGATTCTGGTGGAGATATTGCGCAGCACCAGCCAGACACTGCTGCTGATCTTTTCGCTGCTGATTGCCCTGAAGTTTGTCGACCTGCCTGCTTCATGGAGCGTGACCATTGCGCACGGCTGGTTCCTGGCGCTGATTGTGCAGCTCGCGCTATGGATAGACTGCGGCATCCGGCTGTGGCTGAAAAGCCTGCTGCGCGATCCGATTCATGTGCGTAATCCGGTGACGACGGTGATCCTGGGCATTCTGCTGCGGGTGGTGGTCTGGATCATGATGTTCCTTGCCATTCTGTCGAACATCGGCATCAACATTACAGCACTGGTTGCCAGCCTTGGCGTTGGCGGTATCGCGATTGCGCTGGCAATTCAGACCGTGCTGAGTGATGTGTTTGCGTCGCTGGCGATAGGCTTTGACAAGCCGTTTGAGCACGGCGACTTTATTGTGTTTGGTGATATTGCGGGCACTATTGAACATATTGGCCTGAAAACCACGCGTCTGCGCAGCCTGAGCGGTGAGCAGATTGTTTGCTCAAACACTATTCTGTTGCAGCAGACCATCCATAACTACAAACGCATGCAGCAGCGCCGCATCGTCTTTAAGTTTGGTATCAGCTATGCCACGCCCTCTGATCAGGTTCGGGCGATCAGCCCGCTGGTTAAAGAGATCATCCAGGACATTGAGACGACCCGTTTTGACCGCGCCCACTTCCTGGCCTTTGAAGACTCAAAGCTGACCTTTGAAGTGGTCTATTTTGTGCTGGATGCGGATTACAACAAATACATGGATATTCAGCAGGAAATTAACCTGCAGCTGATGGCGGCTCTTGAAGCGCGTAACATCCGCTTCGCCTTCCCGATTCGTCAGGTGGAGTTCAGCGGCGGCAATCTGCCTCCGGTGGATCTGGTTGCGGTGGAAAATGAAGATGGCGAGGTGCGCAGGATGGCGCGCTAAACCCAGGCCCGCCCTCCTGTATTGGGATGGCGGGCAGGGATACCGGTGCGGCCAGAACCGTAAGCGCATCGGCTGTCCCACCTTCCCCTATGGCGTTCTGCAATTCAGTCTCACCGTTTACTCATGCCGGTAACAACTTACACCGAGATACTCACTAAACGCTTCCTGCAGCACATCTGCCGTCGCTGAGTGATTCATCGCCACGTGATGCTCAAAGCCATTACGGCAGATCCACGCCAGCAATGTTTCCAGCTGCGGCACCTGAATCACCGCACGACAGCCCACCGTGTCCAGCGGATCGGTGACCGACATTCCCTCACCGACATAGGCTTTGATTTCGCCGCTAAAATCGTCGGTTGAAAGACGGAAGTAGGTCAGATCACCCTGCTTCATCCGGCCATGCACTGCACCGCAGGTGTTCTCTTTGCCCACCGTGGTGCCGATGATATCGGCCGTGCCCATCGTCGGTGACTCCAGGCTGGCACTGGCGAAGTTACCACAGTGAAACAGCACGCATTTGTCCCGTTCATCGCCAAAGTTGTTGTTCCAGTCCGCCAGTGAGGCAGGACTCAGCGAACAGCTGGCGAGCGCGTACATCGACAGCGCGCCCATCACATCCACTTCGCAGGCGCTGGGCATCAGCTGGCCCGACATCACGCTCATGATTGAGCAGACGTTAATCCCCAGATTCTCCTGCAGTGAGGTCCAGCACTGAATAGCGGTGGTATCAATATCGTTGTCACTGATCCATTCGCTGATCACCACAAACAGTTTGGCCATGGTCACCAGTTTGTCACCCGGAATGCCGCGCGCATCAGCGTTAGCCTCCAGGATTTCACGCTTCTCTGCTACGCGGATATCATCATCGCGCAGCCGGTTGGTACGCGTAAAAATCTCCGATAAATCCAGGGTTTCCACCGCGATGCCCATCTTCTCCAGCAGCTTTTCGCTATAACGCACGGTGTTAAATCCGGCGGGCCGCGCACCAATCGCCCCGACGCGCACCCGACGCATGGCATTCACGACACGACAGAGCTGGCTAAACCGCTGCAGATCCTGCCTGAAGACCTCACCGCTCAGGGCGCAGACGTGCTGGCGGGTCAGGGTAAACGGAATACCATATTGCCGCAGGTTATTGCAGAGCGAAATTTTGCCGCAGAAGCTGTCGCGACGGGTCGCCAGCCCCATTTTATCGAGATTATCCTCTTCCGCCTGCACCAGCACTGGGACATTCAGGCCGGCCAGACGCAGCGCTTCTGCAATCGCTTTTTCATCACCAAAGTTAGGCAGCAGCACCACAATGCCGTGAATTTTTTCGCGGTGCTCGCGAAACAGTGCAGCGCAGATTTTTGCCTCCTGCCGCGTCTCCACGCCGCCCAGATTGGTCTGGGTTTCGTCCAGCATGACGGTATTGATGTTCATTTTTTCAAACAGCGCGACCGCCTGCTGGCGCGCCTCGCCCACCAGATAGCTGGGAAAAAAACCCCGGTTGCCAATAATGACACCGAAGGTTAACTGCTGAGGAAGTGTTGACATGGCTCTGCTCCGGATAAGGATTAATGTGGCTGATAACGACAGCGTGCAACGGCATCGATCCAGCCTTTATAATTTTCCTGCATACGCTGCGCGTTCTCTTCACGCGGCAGGATGACGCTGCCGCCCTGTAAAGCCTGCATATCACTGCCCTGCTGCCACCACCCCAGAACTTTGCCTGCCAGCAGTGCCGCGCCCAGCGCGGAGACCTCAGCGGTCGGGACCCGCTGCAACGGCCGCTGCAACACATCGGCCTGTAACTGCATCAGCCAGCTATTTTCAGTGGCGCTGCCATCGACACAGAGCGCCGGAAGCTGCTGTCCGCTGGCCTGCTCCATCGCGAAAAAGACATCGGCGATTTGCCAGACGATCGACTCCAGTGCCACCCGCGCCAGCACGTCGGGTGTTGCGGCATCCGTCAGTCCGCACACCATGCCGCGTGCCTGAAGATCCCACCAGGGCGCGCCCAGACCTGAGAGCGCAGGGACAAAATAGATGCCCTGATTGTCGTCGCAGCGTTGCGCCATCGCGGTCAGCTCACGTGGATCCTGTACGCCGAGCAGTTTACCCAGCCAGGCGGCACCGGAACCGGTGTGCGTGATGTTGCCTTCAAACGCATAACGCAGCGTGCCGTCATGCCAGGCCACCGTGGTGCTGAGGCCATTTTCCGTCAGCAGCGGCGTTGCCATGGACATCATCAATGAAGAGCCGGTGCCGTATGTGGCTTTCACCACTTCAGACTCGCCGCGGCGTTGCGCCTGCAGCGCGGCATGGGAATCACCAATACGCGCCAGAATCGGCGTGCCTGCCGCCAGACCGGGAATGTCATTTACCGCCACCACGCCCTGTTCACTGGCTGAAGAGGTGATGCGCGGCAGTGCGGCGCGCGGCAACTGAAACAGCGTCAGCAGCTCGTCGTCCCAGTCGTTGAGGTGCAGACTGTAGAGCTGCGTGCGGGAGGCGTTGGCGTGATCGGTGATAAAGACTTCGCCCGCGCTGAGCTGCCAGGTGAGCCAGCTGTCGACCGTGCCGATGCAAAGCTCGCCGGCAGCCGCCCGCGCCGCGCCCTCGGGAATGGTGGCCAGCATCCCGGTCAGCTTGGCGGCCGGAAACATCGGATCAACAGCCAGCCCGGTCAGGCCGGTGATGCGAGGCGCTTTACCCGCCTGCCGAAGGTCGCGACAGAATGACTCGGAGCGTCGATCCTGCCAGCTCACCAGCGGTGTCAGCGGCTGACCATCACGCCGCTGCCAGATCATCACCGACTCACGCTGATTACTGATCGCCACCGCCGCGACAGGCGCACCTGCACACGACGCCAGACAATGGGCGATGGCCTGTTTTACCGCCTGCCAGATTGCCACAGGATCCTGCTCAGCCAGACCGGGCTGCGGGTGTTGCAGGGTTAAACTCTGGCTACCGCGTGCCACCACACGGCCGTCGCGATCAACCGCAATCGCCTTGGCATTGGTGGTGCCTTCGTCAATCGCCAGAATCAGAGGTCCCACCATGTTTATG
>Ga0308172_1001273_pt1 | contig 18776 bp, 17 predicted proteins | sample PhyGR2_FD_202134 | JGI IMG/M metagenome (GOLD analysis project Ga0308172, IMG submission 202134) | Phyllosphere microbial communities from UC Gill Tract Community Farm, Albany, California, United States - DLSLSG.R2 | ecosystem: Host-associated > Plants > Phyllosphere > Unclassified | place: USA... | reverse complement strand
TTTTCTCCGACTGTCGATTGCGCCGTACTGATAGCCGCTGCCGAAAAAGGCTTTGCTGCCGACGAAGGCGTCGAACTGGAACTCATCCGAAAACAATCCGCGCGCGCCGTGCTTGCAGCACTTGGCGGGGACGAGGTTCAGATCGCACATTTGCCCGCCGCGGTTCCCGTCGGTTCCGCGGTTGGCCTCGATGACCTGCCGGCCGATATTGTCGGCGTCTTCACTCTTTCCCTTGGCGGATCGGCAACGACCGTTTCGCACGGATTTTTCGACGAGCTTTACCGGGAGGGCATGAAGCTGCCGGACCCGGCCGCGTTCGGGCGGGCGATGGCCCGTGTCTGTTCCGCGCGCCGGGCGGCGGGTGAAAAACCGCCGGTCTTTGCGATCGAGGATATCGTGTCCACGCCGTTTTATGCGCTGCGTTATCTGCTCGGAAGCTGCGGGGTGCTGCTCGGCCGCGACATGGAAATCGTCGAAGCCCTGCCGAAGGCTATGCCGGCGCTTTTGGAAAGCGGCAAGGTCGATGCGCTCTGTACCGCCGAACCGGCGGGCAGCGCTGTGGTGCTGGGTGGCGGCGGGCGGATCGTCACCACGGGAGCGCTGATATGGCACAATGCGCCTGAAAAGATACTGGCCGTGAAGCGGCCCTGGGTGGAGGAGAACGCCACTGTGCTGGAAGGCTTGCTGCGTTCGCTTTATCGCGCCGGCGAATGGTGCGCCAACTCCGCCAATATCGAGGAACTTACCGGCATTCTTGCCGCCCCCCATTATATTGACGAGAACGGCGAATTCCTGCTTCCGGCGCTGACGGGCTATATTTCCACTTCGCAAAGGGACATGCAGCGTTTTCAGGAGTTTTTCGTAACAAGCGCCAAGGCCGCCAATTTCCCCTGGCAAAGCCAGGCGCTGTGGTTCTTCAGCCAGATGTTGCGCTGGGGCGAGGTTCCCCCCGATCGCCGGTTCGATGCAGCCGTGGTGGAGGCCGCGCGCAATGCCTATCGGCCGGATATCTTCCGCAAGGCGATGAAGCCGCTTTTCGTGCCGGTGCCGGGCGCGAACCTGAAGCTGGAAGGCACGTTGCGGGAGCCGGTCCATGTCGGGGCGTCACGCTCGGGTCTTGTCCTCGGCCCCGACTGTTTTTTCGATGGTCGGGTTTTCGATCCGGAAACGCTTGATATGGACGACGAAATCTGAAGTCTGCGAATAAACCGTCGCGACGATCCGCTGTTTGCGGTTTGGCATTGGCGAACGGGCCGCGTTTGTCTATGGATGGCGCGGAATGCAGCCCATATCCGGCGGGATGATGTAGCGGAGTAAACATATGGCAGAGGTCAGCAAGCACCAGGTCGAAAAGGCTTTGGAGGCAGTCATCTATCCGGGCAGCGGCAAAAGCATTGTGGCGCTTGGCATGGTCTCGGAAATCTTCATCGCCGACGCGAAAGTCTATTTCTCTATTACCGTCCCGGCCGACAGGGCAGCCGACATGGAGCCGTTGAGGCTTTCGGCTGAACAGGCCGCCAAGGGCGTTCCGGGTATCGCCGGTGCCGTCGTCGCGCTGACGGCGGATCGCAAACCCGGCACACAACAACCCGCACCGGCGCGCCCGGCGCCAGCACCCGCGCGCCCTGCGGCTGCAACCAGCCGCCCGCCCGCGCAGCCCGGCTCGTCGAAGGTCGGCGTTCCCGGCGTCGGCGCGATCATCGCCGTTGCCTCGGGCAAGGGCGGGGTCGGCAAGTCCACGACCGCCGTCAACCTGGCGCTGGGCCTGCAGGCGCTGGGCCTCAAGGTTGGCATGCTCGACGCCGACATTTACGGCCCCTCGCTGCCACGACTGCTGAAGATTTCAGGACGCCCGCAGCAGCAGGAAGACCGCATCATCATTCCCATGGAAAATTACGGACTGAAGGTCATGTCCATGGGATTTCTGGTGGATGAGGAAGCGGCGATGATCTGGCGTGGGCCGATGGTTCAGTCCGCATTGATGCAGATGTTGCGTGAAGTCGCCTGGGGTGAACTCGATGTGCTGGTGCTCGACATGCCGCCTGGCACCGGCGACGCGCAACTCACCATCGCCCAGCAGGTGCCGCTCGCCGGCGCCGTCATCGTCTCCACGCCGCAGGATCTGGCGCTGATCGACGCGCGCAAGGGCATCACCATGTTCCGCAAGGTGGAAGTGCCGCTGCTCGGCGTAGTCGAGAATATGAGCTACTTCATCGCACCGGATACCGGCGCGCGTTATGATATTTTCGGCCATGGCGGTGCTAAGGCAGAGGCTGAGCGGATTGGCGTGCCGTTCCTCGGCGAAGTGCCGCTCACCATTTCCATCCGTGAAATGTCTGATGCCGGAACGCCGGTGGTTGCCGCCGAGCCGGATGGTCCGCAGGCCGCCATCTACCGCGATATTGCGGAAAAAGTCTGGGCCCGCATCGGTGCGGGCGAAAGAAAAGCCGCCCCGAAAATCGTTTTCGAATAACGTACCGGTTGCGGAAGAAAAAAGGCCGGACGGTTGCCCTGCCTGGATATATTTTAAAAACAATATGTTAACTGGTGGCTTCGGGAAAGGCCGATGCATTTGAACGCCAGAGATGCATCGCCTGCAATGCTGTCGCGAGAAAATATTGCTTGATTGGGTCTCGCTTTGGGAGCATAGCCCTGCGCCGTTTGGTTCTTGGTCCGTCAGTCCGGCGGGATGTGAAAATCCCGCTCGTTCCGGTGTTCCCTGAAGTGTCGTCCAAAGGTTTGCCGACCTTGAACAGGATATGTTAAGCAGCATTGCGGCTGAAGCCAGCGATGCGGACCGGAGAAACGGATTGATAAAAGCCTATCGCGCCAACTGCGAGGCGATCAGCCTGTCGCCAGACGACGGCCGTGAACAGATTCCCGACGATATCGTCTGGATCGACCTTATCAATCCGACGAGGACGGAAGAGCAGTATGTTGAAAAACTGCTGGGTCTTGAGCTGCCCACCCGCGAGGATTTGAAGGATATCGAACCTTCCAGCCGCCTTTACATGGAAGATGGCAACGTCTTCATGACCGCCTCTCTGGTTTGGAAGGCAGATTCCGACGGTCCACGCCTGACCGATGTCGCCTTCATTCTTGCCGGCAAGCGCCTTGTGACGATCCGTTATGCCGAGCCGAAATCATTCCACCTCTTCACCGCCGCCATCACCCGCGTGCCGCACGAGATGCGCAGCGGCACGGCGCTGTTGCTGAAACTGCTGGAAACCATCGTCGATCGCACGGCGGAAATTCTCGAAAACTCGGTGGCAGGCATCGACAATCTCGCCGCCGATCTTCTCGGAAGCCAGGCGCGCAGCAAGCGCAAGGCGCCGCGTTATCTGGAAGACCGACTGACGAACATTGCCGCCTACCACCGGCTGATCTCCAAGGTTCGTGACAGCCTTGCTTCCCTTGCACGCCTGCAGACTTTCCTGTCCACAAGTGCGCAGGTCCAGCAGGACAAGGAAGCGAGGGAACAGAGCAAATCGATCGGTCGGGATATCCAGTCGTTGAGCGAACATGCCTCCTTCGTTTCCGGCAATCTGACATTCCTGCTGGACGCTTCTCTCGGCATCATCAACATCGAGCAGAACGGCATCATCAAGATCTTCTCGATCGCGTCGGTCGTGTTCCTGCCGCCCACTCTGGTGGCGTCGGTTTACGGAATGAACTTTCAGCTCATGCCGGAGTTGAACTGGACGTTTGGCTATCCACTCGCGCTCGTCGTCATGCTGATGTCGGCAATCATCCCGTTTCTCTTTTTCCGTTGGAAGGGCTGGCTCTAAGGAGCCAGGATCATCATGTCTCAAATCGCAGACAAGGACTTTACCGAGAAGCCGGATTCGGATGACAAGCATCAGAACAAGGGGCTTTATGCCGCGATCCTTGGTTCTATCGGCGTCGTCTACGGCGATATCGGCACCAGCCCGCTCTATGCCTTCCGCGAAGCGCTAAAGCCGATCGCCTATGATGGCGTGACGAGAGAAGAAGTCATCGGCCTGACATCCCTGATGATCTGGTCTCTGACGATCATCGTGACGTTCAAATATATCACGCTCCTGCTGCGCGCCGACAATGACGGCGAGGGCGGCACGCTCTCGCTTCTGGCGCTGTTGATGAAGACGGCGGGCACTCACCGCAGCGTTCTCATCGTGCTCGGCCTCATCGGCGCAGCCCTGTTCCTGGGCGATGCCATGATCACGCCGGCGCTATCAGTGCTTTCGGCGGTGGAGGGTCTGAAGCTCGTCACTCCGGCCATGGACGACTTTATTATTCCGATCTCCGTCTGCATTCTCATCGGCCTATTCGCGATCCAATCGCACGGTACGGGAACGGTGGCGAAATTCTTCGGACCGATCACCGCCGTCTGGTTCCTGGTCATGGGTGTAGCCGGCCTCATTCACATCGCCGATGATTTCGGCATTCTCTATGCCTTCAACCCCTGGCATGCGGTCGAGTTTCTCGCCAATGAAGGCTTTTACGGCATCGTCGTGCTGGGCGCGGTTTTCCTGACGATCACCGGTGCTGAAGCGCTTTATGCCGATCTCGGCCATTTCGGCCGCCGTCCCATCCAGTGGGCATGGTTCTGTCTGGTTTTCCCGGCGCTGACGCTGAATTATCTCGGTCAGGGCGCGCTGGTTCTCAAGGACCCGGCGGCGATGTCCAATCCGTTTTACCTGATGTTCCCGCAATGGGCGATCCTGCCGGCCGTCATTCTTGCGACCGCCGCCACCATCATCGCCAGCCAGGCGGTTATAACAGGCGCGTTCTCGCTCGTGCGTCAGGCGATCCATCTCGGCTATCTGCCGCGCATGGAAATCCTCTTCACTTCGGAAACCAATACCGGGCAGATCTATCTTCCTGCCGTCAACACCATCCTGCTGTTCGGCGTCGTCGCACTGGTGCTCACCTTCAAGAGTTCGGATGCACTGGCCACCGCCTACGGCATTTCCGTTACCGGCGCGATGGTCGTCACCAGCATGATGTTCTTCGAATTCGTTCGCAAGCGCTGGCAATGGTCCATCTGGCTGGCGATTGGCGTGCTGGCGCCGCTTCTGCTGCTGGAACTGATTTTCCTCGGTGCAAACCTGCTCAAGATACATGATGGCGGCTATGTGCCGGTGTTGCTGGCAATCGCTTTCACCATCATCATGACCACCTGGCAGCGCGGCTCGAAAATCCTCTTCGCCAAAACCCGCCGCAGCGACGTGCCGCTGAAGGCTTTCGTGGCTTCGGTGGAAAAGGAAAGCGCCCATGCGCCGGTGCGCGTGCCCGGCACAGCGATTTTCCTGACTGGCGATCCGGATGCCGCACCCGCTGCATTGCTGCACAATCTCAAGCACAACCACGTCCTGCACGACAAGAACGTGATTTTGACGATCCGCACGGAAGACCAGCCGCGCGTCCGTCCCGAAAATCGTTACACACTGACGAAGCTGAGCGATCGTTTTGCCGTGGTCGAACTGCATTTCGGCTTCATGGAAACGCAGAACGTCACCCAGGCGCTCGGTTACCTCAGGCGCACGGGTTACAAGTTCGACATCATGTCCACCTCGTTTTATCTCGGTCGCCGCAAGCTGGTGCCGGATCCGAAATCGGGCATGCCCGGCTGGCAGAACCGACTGTTCATCGCGCTTGCCGAAACGGCCGCCGATCCCTCGGACTACTTCCGCCTTCCGGCCAACCGCGTGGTGGAACTCGGATCTCACGTCGTCGTCTGATTATTAGAAGGTGGTTACACATTAACGTGAAGCCGCGCCCGCGCGCGGCGTTAACCAAACATCAAGGTTAATAAGAGATTCTCGCACACCTGTAACAAATATGGTTCCTGGTGTTCGGAGTGCTGGTTTTGCGTTCGAAAAGAGTAATGCGTCGTCGGTCCTTTGCGTCCCTTCAGGCATGGACCTCACCCGTTGTCTTCGGCCTTGCTGCCTGGCTCGTCTTTCCTTCCATTGCCGCACGCGCGGATTTGGCCTCCCTGCTGGCAGGGCTGGACAATGGCGGCGAGCAATGGCGCATGGTGCTGACCGCGTCACCGGCAGGCTCTGTCCATAATGCCTCGCTCACCTTTAACGATGCGGAAGGCGAGGCGGCGCTGCATGGCAGCGGCATGACCCTGCCCGATGGCCGCAAGGTGGCTTTCGTCACCAACAAGAAGGGTGACGAGACGACACCCGACAGCGAGCGCGTCAACCGTGCCGCCAAGAAGGGTCGCATCGTCGCAACCGAAATCATGCAGCCGCCAAAGGCCTTCACTGCCGGTTCCGTGCTGGAACGCACCAGCATGCTGGATATAGAGCCGCTGAAGCGCAAGGACCGCACGGCTTTCGTGAAACCGAAACGCGGCAGCGACGTCAAACTTGCCTCCTTCTATTTCCGCCGTGAAGAAAAGAAGGCCGACAAAAGCGTCTCTCCGATGCTGGCGGAACTCGTCACCAACAGAACTCCCGATATTCTCGCCACGGCTTACGCGCCGGCCGAACCGGATTTCGCCCGTGAATCGCCGTTCGACGCCATTCTGAAAAAGCCGGAGGCCGGCCGCTTCGTGCCGTTGATCGGCGCGGACGATCACGCATGGGCGGCAACGCCGCTGCCCGCTGCCGTGTTTTCCGCAGCCGAACAGCAATGCCTCGCATCCGGCATATATTTCGAGGCGCGCGGTGAATCGGTCAAGGGACAGGCGGCGGTGGCACAGGTGATCCTTAACCGCGTGCGCAACCCCGCTTATCCGAAAACCATCTGCGGTGTGGTTTATCAGAACAAGGACTGGCGCAACCGCTGCCAGTTCTCCTTCGCCTGCGATAATATAAAGGACCGGGTGAATTCCGAACGTCACTGGAAAATGGCGCGCGAAGTGGCCATGGCAACCACCGCCGGCAAAATCTGGCTGACGGAAGTGGGCTCGGCGACTCACTATCATGCCGTCTATGTTCGTCCCGCCTGGGGAAAATCCATGAAGAAGGTCGGCAGGATTGGCTTGCACGTCTTTTATCGAACCTATGGTGGCGGCTGGAGCTGATACCACCGCCAATTTGTCGCAATTTGCGTGTCAAAAATGCCGATTCCCGGGGGAAACATCGTCGACAAACGGCGATTTGGCGTTAAGCCTTTGTTTTTAAATATTTAATTTGTCAAAAAACAAGCTTCGCCAGTGCCTTGACTAGCGAAGCCCCTAAAACTATGTTGCGCGCGACTTCAGAGCGGGCTGGAACAGGCTTAATCCGTCACCGTTTACAACTCCAAAGGGTTCTGGCATGGCTGGAACGGAGAAAATGGGTGGGATTTTAAGATGACTGGCAACCGTGACGATAGTCTGGACGAGCGTCGCAAGCGCCTTGCCGAAGAGTTGGCAAAGGTGAAGGCGGAGGATGAGGCGGAAGTGAGGGCGGAGACCAATGCCGCGGAAAGCCGGAAAGGCTTTGCGATGGCGGTGAAGCTCTCATCGGAGTTCATTTCGGCCATCGTGGTCGGCGCTATGCTGGGTTATCTTCTGGACTATTTTGTCGGCACGACGCCGTGGGGGATGATCGTTCTTCTTCTTCTCGGTTTCTGCGCAGGCGTATTGAATGTGTTGCGCTCCACGGGCGCGGTGGCAAAGCCGCCGCTGCTTGAGAGAGCCGACAAGCGAGACGAGGGTGGAAAAGACGGCGTTTAAGCTGTTTTTTCTTGCAGTTGAGATGCCGCCATGAGCGGCGACAGGTAAAGAGGGCAGCCGGTGGCAAACGATCCGACCCATCAGTTCTTGGTGCAGCCGATCATTCCGATCGAAATTGGCGGCGTCGATTTTTCCTTCACCAATGCGTCGCTTTTCATGGTCGCGACCGTGGCCGCCGCTTCCGGTTTCCTTTATTTCGCAACGTCGAGCCGCGGTCTGATCCCGACCCGCATGCAGTCCGTTGCTGAAATGTCCTATGAATTCATCGCCTCCATGCTGCGCGAAGGCGCCGGCAAAAAGGGCATGGTGTTCTTCCCATTCGTATTCTCGCTGTTCATGTTCGTGCTGACTGCGAACCTTCTCGGCATGTTCCCGTATTTCTTCACGGTCACCAGCCAGATCATCGTCACCTTCGCGCTTGCCTGCCTCGTCATCGGCACGGTCGTCGTTTACGGTTTCTACAAGCACGGTCTGCATTTCTTCGGCATCTTCGCACCTTCTGGCGTGCCGAAGGCGCTTTTGCCGCTTGTCGCGTCAATTGAAATGATTTCGTTCCTGTCGCGCCCGATCAGCCTTTCCGTTCGTCTCTTCGCGAACATGCTGGCTGGCCACATCACGCTCAAGGTTTTCGCAGGCTTCGTCGCCTCCATGGGTGCGCTCGGCGCGCTCGGAATAGGCGGTGCAGTCCTGCCTCTCATCATGACGGTCGCAATGACCGCTCTCGAATTTCTCGTTGCCTTCCTGCAGGCTTATGTGTTCGCGGTACTGACTTGCATGTACCTGAACGACGCCGTGCATGGTGGTCACTGAGAAGTAAAGTCGCTGGCCCCGGCAACGGGCGCCAAAAGATAGCCGCAACAACCAATATCTCAAGGAGTCTCACATGGAAGCGGAAGCAGCAAAGTACATCGGCGCAGGTCTCGCATGCCTCGGCATGGCTGGTACGTCCCTCGCACTCGGCCGTATCTTCGGTGATTACCTCTCCGGCGCACTGCGCAACCCCTCTGCTGCCGACAGCCAGTTCGGCCGTCTGGTATTCGGCTTCGCCGTTACGGAAGCTCTGGGCATCTTCTCGCTGCTCGTAGCTCTCCTTCTCCTGTTCGCTGTCTAATAACGGCATCAGGTCTGGATCACGGCTCGCGCAAATTGCGTGCCGTGATCCTTCGCATTTGCAGTCCCCCTGGAGGTGAGCATGTTCGTGACCGAGGCTTATGCCCAGTCAGCACCGACCGTAGGTGAAACGCATACGGAAACTCCGGCTGTCGGCCAGCCGCAACCGGAAGCCACGCACACGGAAACCGGTGTAGCGCACGGCGCCGAACACGGTGCTTCCGGCGTTTTCCCGCCGTTCGACCAGTCTACTTATGCATCGCAGGTCCTGTGGCTGGCGATCACGTTCGGCCTTTTCTACCTGCTCATGCAGAAGGTCATCGTTCCTCGCGTCGGCGGCATTCTTGAAAACCGTCATGGGCGCATTGCACAGGATCTCGATGAAGCGGCACGGCTGAAAAGCGAAGCCGACGCAGCCGTCGAAACCTATGAAAAAGAACTCGCGGCAGCCCGCGCCAAGGCAAGCTCGATAGGCTCCGCGGCACGTGACGCCGCCAAGGCGAAAGCCGATGCCGACCGCGTCGCGATCGAAGCCGGACTTGCCGAGAAGCTTGCCGCCGCCGAAAAGCGCATTGCGGGTATCAGGGATCAGGCATTCGCGGATGTCGGCGCCATTGCCGAGGAAACCGCGACCGCAATCGTTGACCAGCTGGTTGGCGCCAAGGTCAAGGAAGCCGACGTCAAGGCCGCCATTGCAGCCGCTTCGACTGTGAAGGGAGCCTGATATGGCGTTTGATGCATCATTTTTCGCTCTTGTCGGTCTTGTCCTTTTCTTCGTCCTGATCGCCTATCTCAAGGTTCCGGGCATGCTCTCCAAGTCCCTGGACGAGCGCGCACAGAACATTCAGGACGAACTGGCCGAAGCCAAGCGTCTGCGCGAAGAGGCACAGCACCTGCTGGCCGAATACCAGCGCAAGCGCAAGGAAGCCGAAGCTGAAGCAGCCGGCATCGTTGCCGCTGCCGAACGCGAAGCGGCCGCCCTGACCGCCGAAGCCAAGCAGAAGACGGAAGAATTCGTCGTCCGCCGCACGGCCTTGTCGGAACAGAAGATCAAGCAGGCCGAAGAAGACGCCATCGGCGCCGTTCGTGCCGCCGCCGTGGACATCGCCATTGCAGCTTCCGAGAAGCTCATTGCCGAAAAGACCACCGCTGCCGCAAAGGCCAAACTTTTCGCCAACACCATTGGCGAAGTGAAGTCGAAGCTGAACTAAGTTCATCTCGGACTATTCAAAACCCCTCCGGCGCCCGCCGCGAGGGGTTTTTTGTTTTATGCCTCAGCCCGGGGCGGTGTTGGCAGGCTCGCGGTTGCACACTGTGGTGCCGGCTTGCAGCGTGTCTATCGATGTCTGTCGACCTTTGGAGAAAAAGCATCGGCTTTGTGGATTGGATGCTGGCCGGCAATTCGTGGCTGCCAATTTGTCGAGGCTTGTTAAGTGATCGCGGGATAGATTGTCTTGGCCTCGAGCGCTATCAGCACCGCCAGTACAAAAGCTGCTGCGGTGGCAACCAGAAATGCGCCACTGAAAGCCAGGCCTGCTTTCGCGATACCCAAGCCGAGATCCTGCATCAGCCATCGTATCTGAGCCTGCGCATACCAGATCGTGGCGAGCGCGATAATGGCGAGCCCGACCGTAAGGCCATGTTCCAGAGGCATGGATGCAAAATCGAAACCCAGAACCAGGACAAATGTAAACGGCGCAGCCACGTAACATTGGCTGAAGAACGGCGGACGCAGGGAGTTTCGGGTGATCCTCACCCGTTTCCACCGCAGAAGCGTGACGGCCATACACAGCGGATAAATCCCGAATATAACGCCACGCGCTATGAGCAGGTTCGAACCCGAACCAAGCTCCCGGGCGGCCAATGTGGGATCGTAAATGGTCGGAAGGGAGGCGGAGAGCCCCTGCGAAAATAGCAGAGTGATCAGGAGGAAGAGGGGCGGACTCAGTGTGTCGTCATACTGGTCCTCGAGCCGATCCGCGAGTTCGCTATCGGCGTAGCGCATCATGCTGAGCGGTGCGACGACCGATCGCCACATTGTCAGCGGATAGAAGAGGAGCCATGAAACCAGCTCGTAGAGGAGTTCTTCGAGCGACTTCAACAGTTTCATGAAATCCAAATCTCTTCTCCCAAAGCCCGTCAAGTCCACGCATTGAGATAGAATTCTACCAGTGGAGACGGAGATCGTCACCTCATGGCAGGGCGCTGAAATCCCGGGCGAGACCGCATTCTCCGCTTCAGGATCGTGGTTTTCGATCAGTCCTGCTTCAGCGGCCTGAAACTCATCCGGTGCAGCGGGCAGGGCCCATGGCTTTCTATGGCGCGCAGGTGGGCTGGTGTGCCGTAACCCGCATGGCCTTCGAAACCATAGGAGCTGTGCACTACACCGGCCCGTTCCATCATCCGGTCACGGGTCACCTTGGCGATGATCGAAGCGGCGGCGATTGAGAGGGAGCGGGAATCGCCCTTGATGACGGCCTTCGACTCGCAGGTGATGCCCGGCGGCTTGTCGCGGCCATCTGCCAGCACGAGGGCTGGGGAAATTTCGAGGCCGAGTACGGCGCGACGCATCGCGTCGAGGCTGGCGCGCAGGATATTCATGGTGTCGATAAGGCCGGGGCCGGAGGAGGCGACGGAAACGATCGATGTTTCCATGATTTGCAGAAACAGGTTTTCCCGTTTCAGCTTGGTCAGTTTCTTGGAATCGTCAAGACCACCAGGAATATTGTCGGGATCGAGAATGACAGCTGCCGCAACCACTGGTCCCGCGAGAGGCCCCCGGCCTGCCTCATCCGTGCCGGCCACGGGCCAAAGCCCCTTCTTCCTCGCCTCAAGTTCGAAGGAGAAATCGGGGCCCGTATCGGCGAGATCAAAGAGGGCAGGAGAATCGGGTGTGGTGCGGCGTTTCATGCGGCAGAAACTTGCACACACACCCGATCTCCTGCAAGCCCCCGGAAGCGGGCGATGACGGGCGCGGCCAGCCGGGTCAAGGGGCGTGGCCAACCGTGCCCCTTAGGTCGTCATGACCTTTGATCCTCCAACGGGGCGGCGGAGGAAAAACGATCGCACGCGAGGCGGCGGGTTCCGGGGGTGATGTCCGACGGGCCAGGGAAAACCCGCCGGGCATTTCGTCAAGAGCATGGCCCCGTCAACAGGAAAGGGCTGCCACTCTTTATGTGTCTGCACCGCTGGGTATCGTTGCGCGCATCGTAATGCGCCTTTGATCGGCCAAGCGGGCCTCATATTTTCAAAGCAGCGACAATTGCACGCCGGCACCTCCCGGCGGCACGAAGATATCGTCGCGCAGGTGAATGCCGCGGCGGATGAGGCCAAGCCGTTTCGTCGCCATTTCGAAACGCCTGCCTATCTGCCATGCATAGGGACCAGCACCCTTCATGCGTTTTCCGAATTCCGCATCGTAATCCTTGCCTTCGCGCATGGAGCGCACCAGCGACATGACATGCCGGTAGCGGTCCGGATAGGTGCGCAGCAGCCAGTCGCGGAAGAGGGGGCTGACCTCCAGCGGCAGGCGCAGCAGCACATAGGAGGCCTCCGTTGCGCCAGCGGCCTTGCCGGCTTCGAGAATGCGTTCGATCTCATGATCGTTGAGTGCGGGAATGACGGGTGCCATCATCACCGCCACGGGAATGCCGGCATCCGTCAGCGCCTTGACCGCTTCCAGCCGCTTTTCGGGCGTGGCGGCGCGCGGTTCCATGCTGCGTGCCAGCTTGCGGTCCAGCGTCGTCACGGAAATACCAACCTTGACTAGACCCTTCTTGGCCATGGGCGCGAGAATATCGATATCCCGCTTGATCAGGGCCGATTTGGTGACGATGGCGACGGGATGGTCGGCCTTTGCCAGCACTTCCAGTATCTGCCGCATGATGCGCCATTCGCGCTCGATCGGCTGATAGGGGTCGGTATTGGTGCCGATGGCAATGACGCGAGGCTTGTAGCCGGGCTTCGCCAGCTCCCTTTCGAGCAGCTTTGCCGCATCCGGCTTGGCGAAAAGCTTCGCCTCGAAATCCAGCCCCGCAGAAAGCCCCATATAGCTGTGCGTCGGACGGGCGAAACAGTAGATGCAGCCATGTTCGCAGCCGCGATAGGGATTGATGGAACGGTCGAAAGGGATGTCAGGCGATTCGTTGCGGCTGATGATGCTGCGCGGCTTTTCCACTTGCACTTCGGTGCGGAACTCCGGCAGCTCCTCGAGGGTCTGCCAGCCATCGTCGAAAACCTCCCGCTGCAGGGCCTCAAAGCGCCCGCCCGGGTTAAGTCCGGCACCACGCCCGCGACGACGGTCGATCTCGATGCGCAGGCCCGACGCATCGGCCAGCGCATTGGCAATGTCAGGCGTATGGCTCGGCTGGAAAGCAGCCTGCCCCGAAAGCGTATGGTCTCTCATCTGGATGCTCCCAGGGTGCCGCACGCCTCTCAAGGCAAGCCAACGCCCTAAACCGTTTCCACTCGAACCAGCGTTTCATCGCCTCTTCGAATGATTAAATTCCTACCGCAAAAACGAGAACATTACAAGAACAAAAAATGCAAAATCGGTAGCTGTCCGACCCGCGGCCGGGGTCTTGTTTGTATCAATCGCACCTGAAGGTGGGTTAGAGTTAAGCCTGAACGGTCGCGGATTTTCTGACATTCAGTGCAGTGGCAATTTATTGTGCGATGCGTTAGAGCTATGCATATGTTGACAGTCATAATGGAATGCCGGGATCAGGAACCGGAACTGGCGCATACGCTGTCTGCGCTTGTAACCGGGGCCGTGGAAGGGCTGGTAAGCGACGTTGTGATCCTCGATCACGGTTCGCGCGATGGATCGTCGCGCGTCGCCGATGCCGCTGGCTGCCGTTTTTATGCGCAGTGGGATATTGAGGATGTCATGCGCTCGGCGCGCGGGCATTGGATCCTGCTGGTCGAACCGGGTGCGCGTCCGCAGAGCGGCTGGATCGAAGAGATTCTTGAATATGTGGCTGTCTGTGCCGAGCCCGCGCGTTTCTCGCCGTCCCGGTATCACAAGCGGCCCTTTTTCAGCCGGATAGTGCGCCGCCGTCCTCCCTTGGAATGCGGCTACCTGATGCCGAAGAAACATGCGGTGGCGATCGCAAAATCCGGCATGGGCCTGACACAGCTCGTGTACGCGCAAAAGCCGCGCCGCCTGAATGCGGAGCTGGTTCCCGCCTGGACGGCGAGAACTTCCAACTAACATGCAACGATGATGAAGCTGCTGTCCCTAGCGGGCGGTGATCACCTTGCCGGGGTTCATGATGCCGGCGGGGTCAAAGGCGTGTTTGATGCGTCGCATCAGGTCCATTTCAATGCCAGGCCTGATCGCGGCCAGTTCGTCGCGCTTCAACTGGCCGATGCCATGTTCGGCTGAAATTGAGCCGCCGAGCGACAGTACGATGCCGTGCACGATCTCGTTCATATCCCGCCAGCGACCGATGAATTCAGCTTTGTCCGCACCAACCGGCTGGGAAATATTGTAGTGGATGTTGCCATCGCCCAGATGGCCGAAGGCGCAGACGCGGGCGCCGGGAATGGCGGCAAGAACGGCCTTTTCCGCCGTTGCCATGAATTCCGGTATCTTCGACACCGGAACGGAAACGTCGTGTTTGATAGAGCCGCCTTCCGGCTTTTGCGCATCCGACATGCTTTCGCGCATATGCCAGAGCGCCTGACGCTGCGCTTCCGATGAAGCGATCACCGCATCCTCGACCAGCCCGGCCGAAAAACCGCGCTCCAGCAGCGATTGCATCATTGTTTCAGCCGTCTCAGCCGAATCGGAGGTGGAGATATCGATGAGCGCGTACCAGTCATGCGGCGTTTGTAGCGGATCGCGCACGCCGGGAATATGTTTGGCGGTGAATTCCACGCCGATGCGCGGCATCAGCTCAAAACCGGTCAGCGCTGTGCCGCAGAGGTTTGAGGCCATTTCGAACAGCTTCAACGCATCGTCGGTGGATCGAAGACCGGCAAAACCCACCTGATGGCCGAGCGGCATGGGGAAAAGCTTCAGCACCGCACCGGTGATAACGCCGAGCGTGCCTTCCGAACCGATGAAGAGATCGCGCAGATCGTAACCCGTATTGTCCTTTTTCAGCCGGCGAAGCCCGTCCCAGATTTCACCTGTCGGCAGCACCACTTCAAGCCCCAGGCAAAGCTGGCGCATATTGCCATAAGCGAGAACCGCCGTGCCGCCAGCATTGGTGGCCAGATTACCGCCGATGCGGCACGAACCCTGCGAACCGAGCGACAGCGGGAACATCCGCTCCACGGTCGATGCGGCCTTGTGAATGTCGTCGAGAATGCAACCGGCATCCGCAACGATGGTATTGGCGACCGGATCGATGTCGCGGATACGGTTCATGCGCTCGAGCGAGAGGATGATGTCGGTTCCGTCAGCACGCGGCGTCTGGCCACCCACAAGGCCAGTATTGCCGGTCTGCGGCACGATGGGCGTGCCGGTCTCGCTGGCGAGCTTCAGGATGGCTGCAACCTCCTCGACAGTGCCGGGCTTGAGCAGCAGCGGTGACGCACCATGGTAAAGCCCGCGATTTTCCACAAGACGCGGCGCCATTTCCACAGCGTCGCGCACCGCGTTTTTTTCGCCGACAATGGCAGTGAAGCGGTCGAGGATGTCGGAGGAGGGGGCTGCGATTGTCATTGGCGTCTCGCTGTCATTTGAAACGGTGGGCGAAATGGTGAAGTACCGTCAGCCTCGCGGCGCGGCGGCGCGGGAAAGGCGGTCATTGATCGCCTCTCCAAGACCGTGGGCGGGAATGGTTGTGACCGCGATTGTCGCGGCACCGCTCGCATCGGCTGCTTTGAGATAATCGAACAGATTGGCGGCCGCCTCGGCAAGGTCGCCGGAAGGGCTGAGGTCGAGAACGGTACGGGCCGTCTCTTGTCCCTCAACCGCGATGCCGCCGAACCGGATCAGTGCCTCGTCGGAAGAAACGGACGTCGCGTCGAGGCGAACAGCTGCACCGGGCGCATAATGCGAGGCGAGCATTCCGGGTGCCTCGATGGCAGCTGATGCCTTTTCCGGCCGTTCGAGCCGGGTGCCGGTGATGCGCTCGATCTCCTCGGTGACGATGCCGCCGGGACGAAGCAGCCGCACCCGCCCGTCGTCTTCCACTTTGACGATGGTGGATTCGACACCGACGGAGGCAGCACCGCCATCAAGAATGAGGTTGATCCTGTTACCGAGATCAGCCTCGACATGGGCGGCACTGGTGGGGCTGATCTTGCCGGAACTATTGGCACTGGGCGCAGCAAGAGGTTTGTCGAACCGGCGGATCAGATCACCGGCGAAACCCTGCGGAACGCGAATGCCGACGGTATCAAGCCCGGCCGTTGCGAGTGAGTGAATGCCGCTTGCCGGTTTCAGTGGCAGAACCAGCGTCAACGGGCCGGGCCAGAAGGCTTCGGCGAGGCGTCGCGACACGGGATCGAAAACCGCATAACGTTCGGCCATGGCGATATCGGCCATATGGCAGATCAGTGGATTAAACTGCGGCCTGCCTTTCGTTTCGTAAATGCGGGTAATGGCCGCCGGATCGGTTGCGTCCGCAGCAAGGCCGTAGACGGTTTCCGTGGGCAGGGCGATTGGCTGGCCGCGGGAAAGCTCCTCGACGGCCGCCTGCAAGGCGGTTTCCCGCTCGTTTTCGATATCGATATGACGCGCCATGATGCTGCCTTTCAGGGCGTCAATAGCGTATTTCAGGGCCTTATGGAAAGCGCTATCGTGGCTTTTATATTGCCTTGATGATCTTGCGCATCTCGTCCGAGCGGGCGCCGAGCATAAGCACGTTTTTGAGCGCTACGCGCGGGTCGTGGGTCTGGAACAGCAGGCCGCCGCGATGGAAGGAGGTATCGATGGCGACGTTCTTGTTTGGAAGCGCGTTGATGGCGACTGCGAAATACATCCGCGAATAGCGCGCATCGATGTTTTCGAAGAAGTTCTCGGCCCCGCTCAACTCGGCGAAGAAATTCGCGAAATAGAATGACCAGAGCACATGGCGCTCTGCGTCGAAACTGGTTTTCGCTGCCGTGACATGGCAATAGCCGAGATGCGGCCGCTCATCCAGCAGATGGTGGAAAACCATCTTGGGAAAACGGATGGACTGGTGAAAGCCATTGAGACGGCTATGGGTGGCATCGGCAGCAGCCTCGAGCTTGCGTCCGGTCATCGCCGCCACTTCTTCATGGCTGTAATAGACGCGTTCCCTCGGCAGCCAGCGTTCTTCGTAGCGGCTGATGCGCCCGGTTCGCAGGAAATCCGAATGCGCGGTCTTTGAACGTATCGGCGTGACCGAATGTTTGCCGGCATCGAAATAACGTATGCGTGTCGCCTTCTCCACCCGGAACGCCCTCGTTGTTGTCGATCAGGCAATATAGTTTAGGGCATGTTAAAACTCCGTTGCGCCACAACCCCCGTTTTTTAACGGGTAGAGAGGGAGCCGCGCGACATCATGCGTCATATTGCGACGTTGTTTCCGGCGGGGAATAGCTGCCGGATTTCGCAGCGGAATGGCGTGCAACGGCCATTGGCGCATGTCGCAATTTGTCGCCAATGCGGAAGCCGATGTCGCTGTCTGCGCTACCGCAAATGAACGCTGATGTTTAGATGGGATCACACTTCCGCAGTCCGATAAATGGTGTGGGGCAGGGCGGTTTGATCGAGGATTTGGCCATGGAATTGCGTGATACCGTACTGCGTCAGCTGAAGAACCGCCGCGAAGGCTTCAGCCTGGAACAGTCTTTCTACACGGACCCGGATTATTTCAATCTGGACATGGAAACCATCTGGTACCGCGACTGGCTGTTTGTCGGCCATGATTGCGAAGTGCCGAAGGCCGGCAACTACATCACCGTTCAGGTCGGCGCCTATTCCGTCGTCATCATTCGCGGTCGCGATGGACAGATTCGCGCCCTCCATAATTCCTGTCGCCATCGCGGTTCCCGCGTCTGCTCTTCTCATAAGGGCCAGTCCGCACGCCTCGTCTGTCCCTATCACCAGTGGACCTACGATCTGGACGGCAAGCTGCTGTTTGCCCGCCATATGGGCGATGATTTCGACAAGGCTGAATTCGGCCTGAAGCCGGTCCACTGCGAAACCGTTGCCGGTTACGTCTTCATCTGCCTGGCAGACCAGCCTGCCGATTTCGCGCCGATGCGCGCCGAGGTCGAAAGCTACATGGCGCCGCATCGCATCTGGGAAGCCAAGGTCGCGCATGAAAGCACGATCATCGAAAAGGGTAACTGGAAGCTCGTCTGGGAAAACAACCGCGAGTGCTACCATTGCGCCGCCAACCATCCGGAACTCTGCCGCACCTATCCTGAAAACCCGAGCGTTACGGGTACGGACGGTGGTGCAAGCGATCCCGAGATCGGTGGCCACTGGGCACGCTGCGAGGCTGCCGGCCTGCCGAGCCGCTTCAAGATCGATCCGAAAGGCCAGTTCCGTGTTGCCCGCATGCCGCTGATCGGCGAGGCGGAAAGCTACACCATGTCGGGAAAACGCGCCGTGCGCCGGCCGCTTTCCGATGATGTCAGCATCAGCCATATCGGCGCGCTGCTTCTGTTCCATTATCCGACGACCTGGAACCACTTCCTCGGCGACCACACCATTTCCTTCCGCGTGCTGCCGCTCAACGCCAATGAGACCATGGTCACTACCAAATGGCTGGTGAACAAGGATGCGGTTGAAGGCGTGGATTACGATCTCGAGGACCTCACGCACGTCTGGAACGAAACCAACGATCAGGACCGCCGCATCGTTGAGGAAAACGCCTTCGGCATCCGCTCGCCCGCTTACCAGCCCGGCCCCTATTCCATGGAAGACGAGGGCGGCGTGATGCAGTTCGTCAACTGGTATGCCGATTTCATGGTTGACCGGCTGTCGGGCGACAAGGCCCGCCTTTCGGCAGTAGCGTAACGCGAAGATGAATATGGCTGTGACCTACAAGCACATAGACGAGATGAAGCCGTGGAGCGA
>Ga0308172_1001270_pt1 | contig 18842 bp, 14 predicted proteins | sample PhyGR2_FD_202134 | JGI IMG/M metagenome (GOLD analysis project Ga0308172, IMG submission 202134) | Phyllosphere microbial communities from UC Gill Tract Community Farm, Albany, California, United States - DLSLSG.R2 | ecosystem: Host-associated > Plants > Phyllosphere > Unclassified | place: USA... | reverse complement strand
CCGACATTTCTCGATGTGCCGGGACAACACGGGCATCACCGCGCCATGACGCGCGCGGCGAAAAGCGCAATCGCGCTGGCGGCTGATCCTGCCGCCTATCCCGAGCATTTCTCCGAGGGGCTGAAGCCGTGGAAGGTGGCCAAATATTATCTTCCTGCATGGTCTGGTGGTGGTGACACCTATGATGACGAGGTGCCTCCGCCGGAAACGACGCTGACAGTCAAGGCGGTGGGCAAGGAGCGGGCAACCGGCGCGCAATATGACCGCATCGGCGAATGGTCGCGTTATTATCATGCCTCACAGGGAATGGGGCATTGGCCGAAGCGGGCGCAGGAAGCATGGCCACTGCATCTGGAACTCTCCAACGTCGCAGTCGGTGAGGAAAGCTCGATCCTCGACAGCCTGCCGTCGTCGCTGGCTGATCTCTCGGCTTTTCCGGGTCTTACCGCCGATTTGGAAAAGGCGCTGGTTGCAGCCGAACAGGCAATCACTGACGCAATCGATGCCTTTCCCGACACGCAGCGGATCACGGCCTCACTTCTGACGGCGGCAGCCCTTTTGCAAGAGGTCGACGAGGCCGCAGCGCAGGACTTCAGAGAGTTGCATGGGCACCGGATCGCGCGCAAACGGACGCAGGTCGATGCCGCTATCCTGACAGCGCTCGATCTTTTCGAGCGGGCCTATGCCGAGCCAGCCGAGATCGTTCCGGGTGGGACGTCATCTCTCTATGTGGAACTCGCGGGAAAGGCGGCTGAATTTGACGTTGAGGTTACCCCGGTCCTTCCGGCTGGCGTATCGTCTTCGGTTCAGTCGCGTGGCCAGACAATGGTCTTCTCGCTTGCCGCCGATCAGGACGCGGCCGTTTCCGGGCTTTACCAGCCCGACTGGAAAGCCTCAGGCGGCAATGGTCATGCCTCGGTGCGCCTGTCCGTAAGGATTGGAGGCAGGGAGGTTTCGGCCGCTTTCGATCTGGAGGAGCCGTTTTTCGTGACGCCGGCGCAGTCGCTGACGATTTCGCCCGATGCGCTTCTGGTTCCACTTGGACAGGGGCAGGATTCCCATGTTTTTCAGGCACACATAAAGGGTGCCGATGCCCCGCTGTCTTTCAGGAGTACGGGTGGCTGGAACCTGCGCAAGACCGGCAATGACTGGATTGCCGAGCGTACCGGTGAGGCAGCGGTTGGCCTTGCCCAGATCGAAGCGCTTGTCGGTTCACAACCTGCCTTCCAGATCACGCCCATCGCATATCCGCATATAGGCCGGGCGCGGTTTCTGGCACCCTCCGCTCTGAAAATCCTCTCGCTCGATCTCAAGCTGCCCGAGGGCGCGCGCGTCGGTTATGTCGGCGGCGGTGCCGACCGGGTCGGGTCATGGCTTTCGCGCATGGGTCTTGATGTCACAGAACTCGATGCGCAGGCGCTTGGCGGTGATCTCTCGTCCTTCACGACAATCGTTGTCGGCATCTTCGCCTTCGGCATTCGCAAGGATCTGGCTGCGGCAACCGAAAGGCTTCACCGCTTCGTCGAAGAAGGCGGCCATCTTGTCACGCTCTATCACCGTCCAACCGACGGATGGAATCCCGAGACGACGCCCGTCAGGCGGCTTGAGATCGGTAAGCCTTCCCTGCGTTGGCGGGTGACGGACACAAATGCGGAGGTGACGGTGCTATTGCCCGATCATCCATTGCTTGTCGGGCCCAACACGATCGGTGCTGCCGACTGGACGGGCTGGGACAAGGAGCGCGGGCTCTATTTCGCTGCGCGCTGGGATGATGCTTATGAACCCCTGCTCGCCATGCACGATGTCGATGAACAGCCTCTGAAAGGGGCGCTGGTCTCGGCGGCCATTGGAAGGGGCCGGCATACGCATACAAGCCTCGTGCTGCACCACCAGATGGACAAGCTGGTGCCGGGGGCATTTCGCCTCATGGCCAACCTTGTGCAACCCGCGTGAATGGCCAGGACCAGATTGAAAAACAGGAAAACCCGCGCGAAAACGATGCTCGCGCGGGCATCGGTTGGCTGCTCATGGATATGGCCCTCGTTTCGGGTGGAATGACAGCCCTCGTCAAGGCGCAGGGTGTGACCTATCCGGCATTCCAGCTCGTCTTCATAAGAGCGATGATCGGCCTGATCTTCATCCTGCCGCTTATCTGGCAACACCGGGGGGAAATGGCGCGCGTCAAATATCCCTGGCGCAACCTTTTCCGAATCTGCTGCAACGCCATTGCACTCACGAGCAACTTCGTCGCCATCACCCTCTTGCCGCTCGCCACCGTCAATGCTGTCGGCTTCTCACGCCCGCTGGTGACGATGGCCATGGCGGTTGTCTTTCTCGGTGAAAAGGTAAGCCGATATCGCTGGGTCGGCGCTTGCCTCGCATTTGTTGGCGTTCTTGTAGTCATCGGGCCGGGCGGCGCGGAGATTAACGCAGGCGTGCTCGTCGTCCTCGTCTCCGTCGTGTTCGGCGCGCTTGCGGTGATCCAGACCCGGGCGCTGCGGCAGGAAAACACCACTGTCATGATGGTGTTCTACACGGTGGGTCTTGCCGTCATTACCGCCGTTCCGGCGATCTGGACGTGGAAACCGGTCATGCCGCTCGACTGGGTGGCGCTGCTCGCCATCGGCCTGCTTGCGCAAATGGGGCAATATTGCTTCCTGCGGGCCTATCGCATCGCTGACGCCAGTGTTCTGGCGCCCGTTGGATATCTGTCGATTTTGTTCGTGACCGCTGTGGGATACTTCCTGTTTGACGAGGTGCCCGAAGCCCGTGTTGTTCTTGGCATTGCCATCATTCTCGTCTCCTTGCAGGCAACCGCCTTTGCGGAATATCTTTTGAAGAAGTTGCGCGGCCGGCGGTGAAAGGTGCCGCTTTTATCTTTGACGCGCCAGAACGCTCAGCCGGATCCAGCCCAGTGTCGCGCGCTTGAAGCGATCGTAAAACGAACGGGCAAAGCGCACATATCGCATGATCCATGCGAACCAGGCGTAGGTGAGGAGCTTCTCCCGACCGGCGTGGTAAATGCGCTCGACAATCAGGAATGTGGCGAGGTGAGCGAGGATCGTCAGCGCAATTCCTGTTTTGACGGTGCCGTGCGCGATGAGGAGCAGGCCGATGATTTTCATCGGTTCGGCGATGGCAAATGGCACCGCCAGCAAAAGAAGAATGGCGAGACGCGGCAATCCGCCAATCCGGCTTTCCAGTTTCCTGATGAATGTCAGTCTGGATATTGCCTTGATGATCGGCCGATAGAGCGGGCGAAACATGCCGTCGAGGATCAGGGCAAACACGATGATTGCCCGAAGCGGAAAGATGAGGATCTTCCTGATTTTGTTGTTCACCTCATTCGGTCTCCAAAAGGGGCTGTATGGCCAATTCTTAATCGCCTGAAACGTGGCAAAACGAAGTTGTTTTTTACGATCTGCTCTGCTGAACGCTCGCATACATGCCGGTGGTGCGGAATTCGCTTGGATTGATGCCATATAGCCTGCGGAAGACCTTCGAGAAATAGTTCGGGTCTTCGAAGCCGCATAGCACGGATACCTCCTTGATGGGGATGTTTTCGGCTGTGGTGAGAAGCTTGGCTGCCCGCCTCAACCGTCGCTGCAATACAAATTCGGCCGGTGGCAGGCCTTCGCTTGCCGTGAAGATGCGGGAAAAATGCGCACGGCTGAGGCCGGCGACGGCGGCAAGATCGCTGACGGAAAGACGCTCTCCGAGATGCCCGTCTATATAGCTCAGCACCTGCTGCATGGTGCGATATTCACCGCCAAAGGAGGGATGCGAGCCGAACACGTCGTCATAAAGCGTCATCGCCGCTTCATAGGCGACGGCGGAGGCCGCACCTGGTGTTTCCGCGCCGTTGACGAGGCGCGAGCAACAATGGGCGAGATGATCGACGGTTTCCTGTTGCAGCTTGAGGATCGGCCCGGTGACGGCAAGAATATTGCGGTGAATGCGCAAGGCCTCTTCGCCATTCATGGAGATCCAGAAGAACTCCCATTGCTTTCCCGCTTCCAGCCAGTAGCGATGATTGTGCGGGATGAGCAGGAGGAGAGTTTCGCCCGGCTTCACCACGTAATGACGGTTCTCGTAACGAAGGTTTCCCTGTCCGCCAATGCAATATTGCAGCACAGTGAATGGTGTCTGTCCGCGCTTTCGTCCGTCCCAGTCATAATTGCCACTGCTGCGGATTTCATAGCCGCTGCTGGTGGGCATTGTGTGCAGGGTCTGGCGGCCGCGGGGCAGCGAGACGGTCCGCATCCCGGGCCCCTGATCGATCAAATCTTGCAGCACAAAATTACCCATGAAAGCATAATCCTTCTCTGGTTCCGCTCGTCATTATACGCATAATCCCGAACCGAGGAGACAGCCAGTACGATATTGTTGCGGAGAATTTTTCAGGAGTGCCGGTTTTCCGGGGTTCTTACAGGTATATTCTCGCATCGCCTTATTATGATCGTTTGGCCCGTTTCACCCGTTCGATTTGCAACAGAGGTGGCGTTATGAGTTTCAAAATCGCTATAATCGGCGCCGGAAGCGTCGGATTCACGAAAAAACTGTTCACCGATCTTTTGTGCGTGCCGGAGTTTCGCGACATCGAGGTCGCGCTGACGGATATCAGCCAGCACAATCTGGATATGATCAGGGCGATCCTCGACAAGGTCGTGGAGGCCAACGGTTTTCCGGTGAAAGTGACAGCGCATACCGATCGCCGTCGCGCGCTTGAGGGTGCGAAATACATCATAAGCTGTGTGCGGGTCGGCGGTCTGGAAGCCTATGCGGACGACATCCGTATTCCGCTGAAATACGGGATCGACCAGTGCGTCGGTGACACCATCTGCGCCGGCGGCATTCTCTATGGCCAGCGTAACATTCCGGTCATTCTGGATTTCTGCAAGGATATCCGCGAGGTCGCCGCACCCGGTGCCAAGTTCCTGAATTACGCCAACCCCATGGCCATGAATACATGGGCAGCCATCGAATACGGCAAGGTGGATACGGTTGGTCTTTGCCACGGTGTGCAGCACGGTGCGGAGCAGATCGCTGAAATTTTCGGCGCAAAATCCCCGTCCGAACTTGATTACATCTGCTCGGGCATCAACCACCAGACATGGTTCATCGATCTGAGGCTGAATGGCCGCAAGATCGGCAAAGAAGAGCTGGTCGCCGCTTTCGAGGCGCATCCGGTTTTCTCACAGCAGGAAAAGCTGCGCATCGACGTGCTTAAGCGCTTCGGTGTCTACTCGACGGAGAGCAACGGCCATCTGTCCGAATATCTGCCGTGGTACCGTAAGCGCCCGGATGAAATCGCCCGCTGGATCGATATGTCGGACTGGATTCACGGCGAAACCGGCGGTTATCTGCGCCACTCCACCGAGACGCGGAACTGGTTCGAAACGGAATTCCCGCAGTTCCTGGCGTCAGCCGCCAAGCCCATCGAACCGGAGAAGCGCTCCAACGAACATGCGAGCCACATTCTGGAAGCGCTTGAAACCGGGCGTGTCTATCGCGGCCACTTCAACGTCAAGAACAATGGCGTCATAACCAACCTTCCTTCTGATGCGATCATTGAGTCGCCCGGTTTCGTGGATCGTTTCGGCATCAACATGGTCTCGGGTATCACGCTGCCGGAAGCCTGCGCAGCGACCTGCATGGCGTCCATCAACGTGCAGCGCATGTCGGTACATGCGGCGGTCAGCGGCGATATCGATCTTCTGAAGCTTGCCGTGCTGCATGACCCGCTGGTCGGCGCCGTCGCCACTCCGGAGGAGGTCTGGCAGATGGTGGACGAGATGGTCGTCGCACAGGCGCGCTGGCTGCCGCAATATGCGGATGCCGTGCCTGATGCCAAGGAGCGGCTTGCGAAATCCACCGTCAAGACCCGCGACTGGGCGGGTGCGGCGCGCCGCAATGTGCGCTCAATCGAGGAACTACGGGCCGAGAAATCGGCGCTGAAAAAGGCCGTTTGAAGGAAAAGGCATGGGAACAGGCCGGTGGTGAAAAGGGAGTTCGCCGCCGTGGCTATCGCGACAACAGAGGGTGGGCGGTCGAAGAGCTGCCATTTGGGAGGAATGACGATGCAACTTCAACGCAAGATCGGTATCATCTCGGCATTGGGTCTTGGTGTTTCGATGATCGCACTCAGTGCGAACGCCTTCGAAACCACCACGCCGCCGGAGCCGCCGCAGTTTCCGGCGGAAGGCAAGATCAATTATGTGGCGCGCGACTCGATCCTCGAATTCAAGGCCCTGCCTGATTACAGCGAGCCGGACTGGATCACCGAAAAATTCGAGAAGACAGGCAAGCTGCCGCCCTTGAAGGAACGCTTGCCTGAGGAGCCGCTGGTCTACAAGACCGGCAACATGGTGGATGGCATCGGCGTTTATGGCGATACGATGCGCCATGTGATCGGCGGACGGCCCGAAGGCTGGAACTACATTGCCGGCCAGAGCCAGGGCTGGGGCGGCATCGATATTGCGCTTTCCGAATGCCTGACGCGCACAGCGCCGCTGTTTCAGGTGAATGCCAAGGACACCGAACCGCTGCCCAATCTCGCCAAAGGCTGGGAATGGTCGCAGGATGGCCACAAGCTGACGATGCATCTGGTCAAGGGTGCCAAATGGTCTGACGGTGTGCCGTTCAACGCCGATGACGTCATATTCTACTGGGAAGACGCGGTTCTCGATCCCAACGTGTCGCCGCTCGGCGGCGGCGCGTCGCCTGAAGCCTTCGGCGAAGGCACCACGCTCAAAAAGATCGATGACTATACGGTGGAGTGGACTTTCAAGACCGCTTTCCCGAAGCAATATCTCTATACCATGGCTTATCCGAGCTTCTGCCCCGGACCGGCGCATATTCTGAAACCACAGCACCCGAAATATTCCAAGAACACCTATAACCAGTTCAAGAACGCCTTTCCGCCGGAATATATGAACATGCCTGTCATGGGTGGTTGGGTGCCGGTGGAATATCGCCCCGACGACATCATCGTGCTCAGGCGCAATCCATACTACTGGAAGGTCGACGAGAAGGGCCAGCAGCTGCCTTATCTCAACGAGCTTCATTACAAGCTCTCCACCTGGGCCGATCGCGATGTGCAGGCTGTGGCGGGATCGGGCGATTTCTCCAATCTCGAACAGCCGGAAAATTTCGTCGCTTCGCTGAAACGCGCAGCTGACCCGAATGCGCCGGCTCGCCTTGCCTTCGGGCCACGCCTGATCGGCTATAACCTGCAGATGAACTTTTCCGCCAATGGCTGGGGCAATCCGGACGAGCGCGGGCAGGCCATTCGCGAGCTGAACCGCAACGAGGTGTTCCGTCAGGCGGTGACCTCGGCCCTCGACCGCAAGGCAATCGGCGACTCGCTCGTCAAGGGCCCGTTCACGGCGATCTATCCGGGTGGCATTTCCTCGGGCACCGGTTTTTACGATCGCAATTCCACGGTCTATTACCCCTTCAACCTTAAGGAAGCGAAAGCCGCCCTTGCATCAATCGGCCTGAAGGACACCGATGGCGACGGCTTCTTGAACTTCCCGAAGGAGACACTGGGCGGACGAAACGTCGAGATCATTCTTCTGGTCAATAACGGCTACACAACGGACAAGAGCATTGCGGAAGGCCTTGTCGGGCAAATGGCGAAACTTGGCCTTCGCCTCGTCATCAACAGCCTTGATTCCAACCAGCGCGATGCGGCCCATTATGGCGGTCAGTTCGACTGGCTGGTGCGCCGCAACTCCACCGAGCTTTCGTCCGTGGTGCAGAATACCGAGCAGTTGGCACCCGTTGGCCCGCGCACCAGCTGGAACCATCGCGCACCTGAAGGCAAGGAACTGGATCTGATGCCGTTCGAAAAGGAGATGGCCGATATCGTGCGCAAATTCATCTCCTCGCAGGACAATGCCGAGCGGGCGGAACTGATGAAGCAATATCAGAAGGTCTACACGCAGAACCTCTACACGATCGGGCTTACCGAATATCCCGGCGCGCTCATCGTGAACAAGCGGTTCTCGAATGTGCCGCAGGGCACGCCGATCTTCATGTTCAACTGGGCTGAAGACGCCATCATCCGCGAACGCCTTTGGGTCGCGGCCGACAAGCAGGGCAAATACGAGCTTTTCCCCGAGCAGCTTCCCGGCAAGCCGGGTGAGGGCGGCCCGATCAACTAGAACTCCTCCCGGAGAAAACCCGGTACCGGTCGCGCGTGAAGCGCGGCCGGAGACACACGGACTAGCCAAGCGGAGGATACCCGTTCGATGCTGAGATTCCTGACAATACGCATAGGCTCCGCCATTCCGGTGCTGCTTATCCTGAGCGTGGTGACATTCGCCATCATTCAGGCGCCACCCGGCGACTATGCCGACTACATCCGCTCCCAACTGATGAACCAGGGCGGCGCGTCCTTCGAACAGGCGGAAGCGCAGGCGCAGGCCTACCGCATCGAACACGGTCTCGATAAGCCGATCGTCGTGCAATATTTCAACTGGATCGGCGGTATCATCACACGCGGCGATTTCGGCTACAGCTTCTATTACAACAAGCCGGTTGCCGATGTGGTCGGCGAACGCCTGCCGCGCACCATCGCACTCGCCCTTGTCTGCCACATTCTTTCATCGCTTCTCGGCATCGGTTTCGGCATCTGGGCTGCCACCAGACAATATTCCTGGATCGATAATCTGCTTTCGACCGTCGCCTTCCTCGGCATGACCATTCCGCGCTTCCTGATGGCGCTGATCCTCGTCTACCTGATGGTGTTTCATTTCGACGTGTCGGAAATCGGCAGCTTCTTTTCGCCGCAATATGGCGGTGCGCCATGGTCATGGGGGAAGTTCGTCGATCTCGTCAGCCATGTCTGGCCGGTGGTTGCCATCGCCGTTTTCGGTGGCCTTGCCTATAATATGCGGGTGATGCGCGGCAATCTGCTGGACACGCTGAACGCCCAATATGTGGAGACGGCGCGCGCCAAGGGCCTTTCGGAAGGCGCGGTCATCATGCGCCACGCCGTGCCGAACGCCGTGCATCCGCTCATTATGTATCAGGGCGTCGTGCTGACCTACATGCTGAGCGGCGAAATCGAAACTGCGATCATCTTTGCGCTGCCGACCGTCGGTCCCGCCATCGTCGGGTCCATGGCGGTCGGCGATGTCTATGTCACCGCAACCTTCATGATGGTGCTGGCCGCCACGCTCATCGTCGGCAACATCATCGCCGACATGCTGCTCGCCATGCTCGACCCGCGTGTGCGCGAATTCGGGAGGGCTTGAGATGGTGGCCGTTGACGAACTCAAGAATGAATCGGCTGCCGCAGCGAAGCCCGAGCGGGGTGTTCAGGGTAACGAGACCTATCTCGCTCTGGTGTGGCGGCGCCTCAGACGCTCTTTCACCGGCATGGTGGGGCTGGTGCTGGTGGTGCTGTTGATCACGATCTCAGTCTTCGCCGATTTCTTCGCGCCGATGAACCCGCTTGAAACCAATGACAGTTTCTCCCCGCCGCAGGTGGTGCGGTTCTCCGACAAGGACGGCAATATCAGCCTGTTCCCTCGGGTCTATGCCACCGCTGAAACGGACGAGCTCGATCCGGTGACCTTCCAGCCTATCGTCGGCCCGGATTACGACAATCCGCTTTATCTCGGCTTTTTCGTGAAAGGCGCGGAATATCGGCTGTTCGGCCTCATCCCGGCAAACCGGCACTTCTTCGGCACCACGGACGGGCAGCCGGTGCATTTTCTCGGAACCGACAAGTTCGGACGCGATGTGCTGTCACGCGCCATTTATGGATCGCGCATCTCGCTTGCCATCGCGCTCAGTGTCGTCACCATCGTTACCGTCATCGGCACCAGCGTCGGGTTGATCTCAGGATATTTCGGCGGGCCGCTGGATGCCTGGGTGCAGCGTTTCGTGGAAGTGGTTCTGGCCTTTCCACAATTGCCGCTCTATCTCGCCTTGACGTCGCTCATCCCGGTCACCGCCCCGACAACTGTTTTCCTCCTCTTCGTGGTCGGCGTCATGTCAGCGCTCGGCTGGGCGCAGATGTCTCGCGAGGTGCGCGGCAAGACGCTGGCGCTGGCGCGTATCGATTATGTCCGCGCCGCGATTGCCGTCGGCGCCACCGACCGGCGCATTATCTTCCAGCACATCCTGCCGAATGTGATGAGCCATGTGATCGTTGCCGTCACGCTGCATATTCCAAGCGTCGTGCTGCTCGAATCCTTCCTTGGCTTTCTCGGTTTCGCGGTCAAGCCGCCGCTGATCTCCTGGGGGCTGATGCTTCAGGATACGGCCACCTATTCTGTCATTGGTTCCTATCCATGGATCCTTGCGCCGGTCGGCTTTGTGCTGGTCACCGTTTTTGCCTTCAACGCGCTGGGCGATGGCCTTCGCGATGCTGTCGATCCCTATTGAGAGGAGCGTAACATGGTTGCTGCACAGAACACCTACGCCCCTGCCATCCGCTTCGATGCTGATAATCGAAACGACCAGGCCATCATCGATGCACGCAATATTGCCGTGACTTTCAAGGTTGAGCACGGCACGGTGGAGGCAGTGAAGGACATTTCCTTCCAGCTTTACCGGGGGGAGACGATCGCCATCGTTGGCGAATCCGGTTCGGGAAAATCGGTGACCGCCCGCACCATCATGGGGCTTTTGACGAAGCGGGCCTCGGTTTCGAAAACCGCGACCGTGCGCTTCAACGGCGACGACATCCTGAAATTTTCAAGCCGCGAGCGGCGGGCGTTGCGCGGCAACCGTATCTCGATGATCTTTCAGGAGCCGATGAGTTCGCTGAACCCGATCTATACGATCGGCAGTCAGATCGTCGAGGCGATCCGCGTCCACTCGAAGCTGAGCAGGAAGCAGGCCGAAGCGAGGGCGCTCGATCTTTTGCGGCAGGTGCAGATTCCGGAACCCGAGGCGCGGCTGAAGCAATATCCGCACCAGCTTTCAGGCGGTCAACGGCAGCGTGTCATGATCGCCATGGCGCTCTCCAACGATCCGGATGTTCTGATCGCCGACGAACCCACCACAGCACTGGATGTGACAGTACAGGCGCAGATCCTCAACCTCATACGCGATCTGCAGAAGAAGCGCGGCATGGCCGTGGTGCTCATCACCCATGACCTGACGATCGTGAAGCAGTTTTCCGATTACGTCTACGTCATGCAGCATGGCGAGATGCGTGAGCACAACACCACTGAGCGGCTGTTTGCAGCGCCGAAGCACCCCTATACCCGAAAGCTGCTTGCTTCCGAGCCGCATGGTACCGCCAAACCATTGCCGGAAAATTCCGGTGTGCTGCTGACGGCGAATGGCGTGCGGGTGTCGTTCATGATGCGCTACGGTGGCCTGTTCAAGCCGGAATTGAAGGAACTGATTGCTGTCGACGATCTTGGTCTTACCCTCAAGCGCCATGAAACGCTGGGAATTGTCGGAGAATCCGGGTCTGGCAAAACGACCTTTGGCCAATCCCTGTTGCGGCTGAACGAGCCGGTGGCCGGAGAGGTGATTTTCGATGGCGAGAGGGTCGACGGCCGCTCCCGGTCTCAAATGCGGCCTCTGCGCTCTCGCATGCAGGTCGTCTTTCAGGACCCTTTCGCCTCGCTCAATCCACGCATGACCATCGGCCAGATCATCGAGGAAGGGCTGGTCATCAACGGGCTTGGTAAAACCAAGGCCGAAAGGCTGGAGCGGGTGCGCGACGCGCTGGAGGCGGCGGGCATGCCCGGCAACATCCTCTCGCGTTTCCCGCACGAGTTTTCCGGCGGCCAGCGCCAGCGCATTGCCATTGCGCGTGCAGTCGCGCTGGAGCCGGAATTCATCCTGCTCGACGAGCCAACCTCGGCGCTCGACCTTTCCGTTCAGGCGCAGATCATCGACCTGCTGCGCAAGCTGCAGGACGAGCGGGGCTTGAGCTACCTGTTCATCTCGCACGACCTGAAGGTCGTTCGCGCTCTCTGCCACCGCGTCATCGTCATGCAGCGCGGCAGGATCGTGGAGGAAGGCCCCGTCGAGGAGGTGCTGAACCGTCCGAAAACCGAATACACCCAGCGGCTCGTCCGGGCCGCCTTTGAAATCGCATAGTTCAAGATGCCGGAGGCAAATATGGCACGAGATCCCAAGATCACATTTATCGGCGCAGGTTCCACGGTGTTCATGAAGAACATCATCGGCGACGTGCTGCAACGTCCAGCCCTTTCAGGCGCAACGATCGCGCTGATGGACATCAACCGGGAAAGGCTGGAAGAAAGCGCCATCGTCGTCAACAAGCTGATTTCGACGCTCGGGGCAAAAGCGAAAGCCGAGACTTTTACAGACCAGAAAAAGGCGCTCGCCGGTGCCGATTTCGTCGTCGTCGCCTTCCAGATCGGCGGATACGAGCCCTGCACAGTCACCGACTTCGAGGTGCCGCGCAAATATGGCCTGCGCCAGACCATTGCCGATACGCTTGGTGTCGGCGGCATCATGCGGGGCCTGCGCACCGTGCCGCATCTGTGGAAGATTTGCGAGGATATGCTCGCCGTCTGCCCCAATGCGATCATGCTGCAATATGTCAACCCGATGGCGATCAACACCTGGGCGATTGCGGAAAAATACCCGACCATCCGGCAGGTCGGCCTTTGCCATTCGGTGCAGGGCACGGCCATGGAACTCGCCCATGACCTCGATATTCCCTATGAGGAAATCCGCTATCGTTCGGCCGGCATCAACCACATGGCGTTTTTCCTGGAATTCGAGCACCGCCAGCCTGATGGCAGCTACAAGAACCTCTATCCCGATCTCGTGCGCGGCTATCGCGAAGGCCGTGCGCCGAAGCCCGGCTGGAACCCGCGCTGCCCCAACAAGGTGCGGTACGAGATGCTGACGCGTCTCGGCTACTTCGTCACCGAAAGCTCCGAGCATTTCGCCGAATACACACCCTATTTCATCAAGGAGGGGCGCGAGGATCTGATCGAGAAATTCGGTATTCCGCTCGATGAATATCCCAAGCGCTGCATCGAGCAGATCGAGCGCTGGAAGGGGCAGGCGGCTGCCTATCGCTCAGCCGAGAAGATCGAGGTCAAGCAATCCAAGGAATATGCCTCCTCCATCATCAACTCGGTCTGGACCGGCGAACCGTCTGTCATCTACGGCAACCAGCGCAACAATGGCTGCATCACCTCGCTGCCATCAGATTGCGCTGCGGAAGTGCCCTGCCTTGTCGATCATAACGGCGTGCAACCAACCTTCATCGGGGAATTGCCGCCGCAGCTGACCGCGCTGATGCGCACAAACATCAATGTGCAGGAGCTGACGGTGCGGGCGCTGATGAGCGAAAACCGCGAGCATATCTTCCACGCGGCGATGATGGACCCCCATACGGCAGCGGAACTCGATCTCGACCAGATCTGGTCGCTGGTGGATGATCTGCTTGTCGCGCACCGGGACTGGTTGCCGGAATGGACGCAGGTGGAGGTGAAGCGCGCTCGCGCGGTGTAAGCTCGCTTCGCAGAACTGCTGAATGCAAAAGGCCGTGGGATTCATCCACGGCCTTTTTCGGTTTCACCTATGCCCCCACGACGGCAACGGTGGACGGCTTTTCTCGCCCATTTCCGAATGTGTTAAATTAATTGTGTTCGGTAAGGGTATGTTCGCCTTACGTGAATACCCTTATGAGGGCGGATAAAAGCGGCCATGTTCAGGAGTAGCAAAATGAATATCGCACCAAGTCTGTCACTGGCAGTCATGATTGCCCTGGTCGCGACGCCGTCTCTTTCTTCGGAGGATATGGGCTCGGAGACAAGCCAAGCGATATTCGGTTTTGGCGGCGCCCTCACCACGGAAGACATGCTGAAAAGCGCAGCACTCATTCCGGTCGACTATGAGAAGAACGCCATTCTGGGTGGCGGTTATCAGTTCTATCCCTATCGCATTGGCAATGTGAAACTGGGCGGTGAAATTGGCGTTGCTGTCAGATTTGGCAAGGGTTTCACAGGTGAAGTCTGGGCGGGGCCTGTCGCGCGTTATGACAAGATCAGGCTCGGGGAACGGTTGTTCGTTTCGCCGAGTTTCACGGCGGGTCTGAGCCTCGTCTCGGATGCTCAGCCGGGGCGGGAGAGGCAAGAAGAAATCAAGGACAACGGCAACGCCAATGTCCTGTTTTACCTCGGCCCGGAAATCAATGTTTCCTTCAGCGAAGAATCCTCGACGGAGTTCTTCTGGCGGCTTCACCACCGTTCCGGCGGCGGCAAGACGCTGGGCAATATGAAGGGCGCGACGAATGCCAATGTGTTTGGCGTTCGCTACAAGTTCTGACGACGTGGTGCCGGTAGTGGCCCCCCGATATGACTGAATTTACGCCATACTTCCGTTTTTCCGCGCCCCTCGGAGGATGACCCTTGCATTCAGCGCATGGGTGGCCTGCCTTATTCTGTCTGTTCTTTGGTCCCGACAGGGCGCATATAAGGGACATCAAAGGACGCCGGAACGAAACGTTACTGACGTCGCCAACACCTTGAAAGGGTAATGTCATGAACGTAGCACGCAGCTTTAATAACTGGCGCAAGTATCGTCAGACCGTCAACGAACTGGGCCGCATGAGCAGCCGCGAACTGCACGATCTCGGTATCGACCGTAGCCAGATCAACAGCGTCGCCCGCGCCGCCGTCGGCAAGTAATCAGGCAGCTGTTGCCGCTTTTGAATGACTAAACGCCCGCTTCGCGGGCGTTTTTGTTTTTGGCGAACCGTCGACGCTTGTGTCTCCCACGGGGCATGCCGTGCAAAGGCGAAGATCAGCCTGTTGCATTGATGTTTCGGGTTGGAAAAATCGCCATGCGTTTGATGCATGTCTGAGGTGCAAGCTTGTGTCTGTGAAATGCAGAAAAAAATGATATCTTCAAATCATCGAAACGGATGTACCTCCTCCCACATTCTTTCGGTAATGCGGGTGATCCTACTCCTCCTCCCAAGGATTGCCCCGGGGACAGCGGTTTCCTCCTCCCATATCGCTGTTCAATCTTTTAAAAAGCCTGCCGCACCTCCTCCCGCGGCAGGCTTTTTTGTTTTCAGCGCCGGGCGCCGTTTTCAGGCAACCCGCTTTTTATCTCCACAAGAATGGTTCAGTCGAAAGCCATCATGCCGATGGGCGTAACGGCACGCGTGCCCGCGCGCTTGGCAAGTGCGTAGGAAAGGCACTGTTCCACGGCGTCCTGCGGCACAGGTTTTACGATAACGCCTGCGCCGATACCGAGATTGACCACCACTTCCGGATTTGCCGTCATGAAGATCACCACGACGCCGTGGTCCTGCGAAAGCCGCCTCCCGATCTCCGGGCCGGTCTGGCCGTCGGCGAGATTGACGTCGACAAAGGCAATATCTGCGAGGCTGCCGAGTGCCACGGCCTGATCCAGCCGGTTGGCGATGCCGATGACGTCAGCTTCCTCTTCCGCCTGCATAATGGAATCTTCGATATCCATGGCGATGAGAAATTCGTCCTCCACGATCAGCACACGCGGTTGTTCCGTGCGGAAACCCGGTTCGTTTTGCAGGATGTATGCGGACATATGACTGCCTCCATTCCATGCGCTTTAGCGCGGTCGGAAGGCAAACACCTGCCGAAGCAACTCGTTCCAAAGTGAGATAAACATGGTGAATACAGTGTAAACGGACCGGCTTTTCGGCTATCACCTCTAGATAGCGAAGCAGTTGATTCGGTTTGGTTTTCATCCGGGGAAGGGGTCGGAGACAGTCGCCGTAGCGCATCTTTCGCCCCTGGAGCACAAGCCTTTAGCCGCAAGCGGGGCAAAGGCTTGCATGCAAATTCAAAGCGTTACAGCGTCCTTCACGCGCCAGGAAGGAAACGCAGGAACGTTGCCGATCATTCGCGTGCCGCGGTTAAAAAACGGCGCGAGACCCTATGAGTTTAGAAAGAGAATAAGACGATGACCCAGTCTCCGCGCGCTCCAATCGCCCGCAATACGCCCAATATCGCTGTTATCGGCGTCGGTGGCGGCGGCGGAAACGCGATCAACAACATGATCGACGAGGGCATCGGCGGCGTTGATTTCATCGCCGCCAACACGGATGCGCAGGCGCTGAAGAAAACCAACGCGCCAAGGCTCGTGCAACTCAGCTCCGAACTTACAGGCGGGCTGGGTGCCGGGGCTGATCCGGAGGTTGGCCGGCAGGCGGCAATCGATTCGCTTGACGAGATCATGGATCACCTCAACGGTTACGACATGTGCTTCATCACCGCCGGTATGGGCGGCGGTACCGGCACCGGTGCTGCGCCCGTCATCGCGGAAGCGTGCCGTGCGAAGAATATCTTGACCGTCGGTGTCGTCACCCTGCCGTTCAGCTTCGAGGGCGCGCGCCGCATGCGTGCTGCCGAATATGGTTTCGCCAATCTGCTTAATACCGCCGATACCGTCATCGTCATTCCCAACCAGAACCTGCTGCGTATTGCGGATGCCGGCACGACCTTTGAAAGTGCCCTGAAGACGGCGGACAAGGTCCTGTCCCTCGGCGTGCGCTGCATTACCGATCTCATCCTGCGCGAAGGCCTGGTCAATCTCGACTTCGCCGATGTGCGTTACGTCATGAAGAATGGCGGACGCGCGCTTATGGGCACGGCGCAGGCCAAGGGTCCAAAACGCGCTTCGGAAGCGGCAGCAGCCGCCATCGCCAACCCGCTGCTCGGCGAACCGTCGCTGAAGGAGGCCCGCGGCGCGCTTGTGTCGATTTCCGGCGGCAACGACCTGACGCTTTACGAGATCGACGAGGCGATGACGCTTGTGCGCGAGGCAGTCAGCGAAGAGACCGATGTGGTGATGGGCGCGTCCTTCGATCCGACGCTGGACGGCGCTTTCAAGATTTCCGTCGTGGCCACCGGCCTGCGTAACTGAGGTCCCTACCTCGGAACGGTGCTTTGTAAAAAAGCAGCGATGTCACAAATTGAATTATTGAAGCCGTCGCGGGTAATTTTCGTGACGGCTTTTTGTTGTTTTTGAACAATTATTCCGCCATTCGAGGGGCAGGTGCTGCAACGCGGCGTTGATATGGAAAAAATATAATAGTACTCTTTATGTCGACAAGAGGGATTTGGTTATGACGGATATAATTGCTTCTGCCGAGCGTAAGCGTGGCTCCGGCGTGAAGATGGTCTACGATCTGCTGCGCGACGAGATTCTCGATCTGGTTCTGCCGCCGGGTAGTCCAATCGATGAGGTGCAGCTTGCCGAGCGGTTCAAGATGTCGCGCACGCCCATTCGCGAAGCGCTGGTGCGGCTCTCGGGCGAGGGGCTGATCGATACGCTGCCGAACCGTTCGACCATGGTGTCGAACATCGATTTCCTCAATATGCATACCTATTTCGATGCGCTGGTGCTGATGTACCGGGTGACGACCCAGCTTGCTGCCCAATATCACCGTCCGGAAGATCTGGCCGGCATCCGCGCCCATAATGCGGAATTTGCCATTGCGGTGGAAGAGCAAGACGCGCTGGCGATGATTTCCACCAATGCGGCCCTGCACCTTTCCATCGCCGAAGCCGGGCGCAACCCCTATTTCACCAGTCTGTTCAAGCGTCTGCTGGATGAGGGACGGCGCATCTTGCGGCTGTATTACCAGTCCTATGATGATCGCCTGCCGAAACGTTTCGTCGACGATCACGATGCGATCATAGCGGCGATCGCCGCGCGCGACACCGTTCTGTCCGAGAAACTGGCCCGCGAGCATGCCGAACAGATCGTGCAGCAGGTGCAGAAACTACTAGTGCGCAATGAGCGGCTGGAAATAAATCTGTAGCTTGTCGATTTCTTGTCGACAAATAAAATGCAAGATTGTAATGTCCTTGTTGAAAGGGTGGCGCGGAGGTGCGTCCATTCCCGAAAAACTGTCCCTTAGGAGCTAGTAATGACGGCCAGCATTTTTTCCGGCGTGATTCCCGCCTTGATGACCCCCTGCAAAGATGATCGCACCCCCGATTTCGACGCGCTTGTCCGCAAGGGCAAAGAGCTGATCGCCGATGGCATGTCTGCCGTCGTGTATTGCGGTTCCATGGGCGACTGGCCACTTCTTTCCGATGAGCAGCGCATGGAAGGCGTGGAACGTCTGGTAAAAGCCGGCATTCCGGTCATCGTCGGCACCGGCGCGGTCAACACGGCATCTGCCGTTGCGCACGCCGCCCATGCCCAGAAGGTTGGCGCAAAGGGCCTGATGGTCATTCCGCGTGTTCTTTCGCGCGGCTCGGTCATCGCTGCCCAGAAGGCGCATTTCAAGGCCATCCTTGCGGCCGCTCCCGAAACGCCCGCTGTCATCTACAACAGCCCCTATTACGGTTTCGCCACCCGCGCCGATCTCTTCTTCGCGCTGCGTGCGGAACACAAGAACCTCGTGGGCTTCAAGGAATTCGGTGGTCCGGCGGATATGCGTTACGCTGCTGAAAACATCACCAGCCGCGATGATGAAGTCACCCTGATGATCGGCGTCGATACTGCCGTTGTCCACGGCTTCGTCAATTGCGGCGCAACCGGCGCGATCACGGGCATCGGCAATGTTCTGCCGAAGGAAGTCATCCATCTCTGCAAGCTGTCGCAGGCCGCCGCCAAGGGCGATGCGGACGCCCGCGCCCGCGCGCTGGAACTGGAGCAGGCGCTCGCCGTCCTCTCCTCCTTCGATGAAGGCCCGGATCTGGTTCTCTACTTCAAGCACATGATGGTGCTGAAGGGCGACAAGGAATATACGCTGCACTTTAACGAGACCGATGCCCTCAGCGACAGCCAGCGCGGTTATGTCGAGGCGCAGTTCAAGCTGTTCAACAGCTGGTACGCCGACTGGAGCAAGCTTCCGGGTGCGGTTCAGGCCTGCA
>Ga0308172_1001262_pt1 | contig 18918 bp, 21 predicted proteins | sample PhyGR2_FD_202134 | JGI IMG/M metagenome (GOLD analysis project Ga0308172, IMG submission 202134) | Phyllosphere microbial communities from UC Gill Tract Community Farm, Albany, California, United States - DLSLSG.R2 | ecosystem: Host-associated > Plants > Phyllosphere > Unclassified | place: USA... | reverse complement strand
TTGGTCGAGTCAGGTCTGTGGTCTGAGACGGCCATCGAAAGGCAAATGAGTCATAGAGAGCGTAACAGCGTTAGAGCCGCCTACATTCACAAGGCAGAGTTTATTGAGGAGCGTCGGTTGATCATGAACTGGTGGAGCCGGTACCTTACGGCGAATCTTCAGGAGCATGTCACGCCTCATGAGTTTGCGAATCTGGCCGGCGAGAATGTCACTCGATTGGCGACAAAAAGATCGTTCGCCAATTGATGCCCTTACTTCGGATAATTTCGACGTGACTAAGCGGATCGTGTGTAGTGCCCTGGGCTCAAACTGAGGCGTTAACTTCGAGCGGTGACGATGGATGTTACCGCTACACTTGAGTGCTTCTGATGGGAGTTCGTTGTTTTTCGAGTTGCCGCTGGAGGGCAGCAGTTCTCGCGCCATATGACGCACCGGAAGACACTCGAAAAATGACGGTCAACATCTGATTTCTACTTGCTAATGATCGCGATACGCTGCCCTTGAGTCGGATTTTTTATTGCGCAGGAGAACACCATTTTGCAAGACATCTCAACTACGAAGGAAAAATGACGCGCCTTAGTTGAATGCGCCACCATCCAGCCCTGCCGCCGGTACTGCCGATTATCTCTGTAGGTCCAGCTATGGCTCTTGCTCCGCGTATAAAGCGCTGCGAGTCTAGAGTCTGTTTTTTAAAGTCAAACTCTTACTCTCCAAAAACATTTGGACTTGGCTCTAGCTCGGTAGTTTCAGTTTAAAAAAATCCTAATATGCCCCCAATTTTGCCCCCACTCAGAAGCCTTACATGAGCGATCACGAATGGCGATTCCTGACGAAATCCAGAATGGCTCTGGATGGCTTTCGGTCTACGTCCATACTGGGTAGGGTAGGGACTGGAGCGCCCAGACGTTCTCCCTCGGTGACCTGGAATCAAAGCAGGTTATGTGCAGCCCAGTTCTTGTCCGGCCCGCCTAACGCAAAGCGGCCGGTGCGATTTTCTACCTGCCTGTGTAGCTTGGCACTGCGATAAACATGGCTCAGTTAGCAGCATCTCTGTATTCGCACCTAGCAGACGGCGGGCTTGCCCCCCCCGTCTGCCCGCTTCAACCCTGGAAGACCGCTACTTACAACCCTTCAATAAACATCTCTTGAACTTGATCGGCACATTCAAACGCAGCCTCAATTGCTTTTTGATTCGCCCGCGTAATCTCCCCCAGCACGTCGCGTAGCGCATCCAGGCCGTCATCAAGACTACCTGCCTCCATCACACTTCTAAGCGCTTGCACATAGCACTCTTGCCCAGGATACATATCGATACCGGCCCGCTCGGTCTGCCCGAACACGCGGTAAATCAACCGTCCCTGAATCATCATGTACGCTACTTGTAGTTCCAGGCTGCTCCACAACTCGTCACTGCTTCGGAGTGCGAACACAGTCGCCAGGGTTTGTGCCAGCAGGTATTGCCCCAGCATCTCTGCACGGTCTGAGCTCTGATGCTCTTGTAGGCGAGCGCTCACCAGCAAGAATGTGGCGAAGCAGCAGTCAGTCAGTGCCGTAATGAGCTCTCGACCTTGTGGATTGTCCAGGCGCATACGGCTGACGGCATCGTTGATGACATCGTCGTATATCGCAGACAGAACGTTGTCTAGCAGGTGAGGTAGCTGTTGTTCGCCCCCGCCAACCGAGCGCTGCTGCTGGTTGCCCAACGCCACAACCAGCTCTTTGAGCATGTTGGTCATCACCAACACTTCGTTCTCTGAAAGCTGATCGAAGTACTGGAAATCGTAGTCGTTGATGTAGAGATTCTTCGCCTCGCAGCGAATGCTGCGAATCTCGCTGATCGGGAATTGCTCGAGTTTGCGAAGTGTCCCCTTGGCCCACACTGCCTGAGCGGTCACCACCAAGAAGTCCTTGGCAGTCTGCAGGAAGGTGTTATCGACGATCATCAGGATGTCGTATGGCTTGATCTGCCCAGCCGATATCTCGATGACCTTCTCGACCTTGTACACCTTGATCGAGGGTGCCACCTGGATCTGGTGGGACAACCTGTGTCGCTTGGCCACTGCATTGAGGATCTGCAGCTGATCTTGCTGATAGCTGCCTTCGAACGCGGGCTTGCGGATAGGCTCAGGCTCAGGTTGCGGTGGCCGAGGAGGAATAACAGCTGCAGGCGGGGCGCTGACAGGCTCTTCGCGTACAACTGGCGCCTGGCCGGCAGCAGGCTGCCCAATGGGCGCCTCGACTGCATGCCCCACCGGCTCGGCAGGTTCCTGCAACTGCTCCGCTAACTTCTCCAGCAGTTGCAGCAGAGCCTCGGGCTTCATGCTCGAACCGGCCATGCCGAACGCGCAGCCATTACCCAAGAACAGTTCAGAGCCTTTTGTGGCCCGACCCTGAGTCGTGGCTTTGAACTCTTCCCACGGCATATGAGTTTTAGCCGAGGTGGTAGTCCAGTCGTTTTTCCAGAACAGGCCATGTGAGGTAAACGCCAGGCCGTTCTTGGCCGAACCGAAAACCGTCGAATCAACGATGGCGAACACTTTCGCGGAAGAGGGCATACCATACGACGCGGCGGCGTTATCGGCCTTCTTGCGTGGAATATCTGGGGCAACGTAAAGACCTACGGAATGGAAATTCTGCAAAACACCAAGTACTTTTTTTTCCATGACTGCTCTCACTGGATCAACTGCGTTCGCATTTGTTGCGCACGGATTTCACTACGCGCCAGAGGGAAGGGCCGCGGGCGCGAATTTGATAACTATCAGAGTTCTGAGTTGTGGCTGTATGGTGCTTCCGTCTGCTAGCGGCGCATTGGGTGGCCTGCGATAAGGCGGCCGTACGGGCGGTAGTCCGGCGGTCTCTCCTTCATATCTGCCAAGCTTTAAATCTTTGAATCTGTCACGCGCTCGCCACTAGCCGCTCGTACTCAGCGTCCAGGTAGGTATCGACGGCCTTGATGTCGAGCCTTCCGTCCTGGTACCAGGAGTTGAGTTCCTTGAGTGCCAGTGTGCCGAAGCGCGCCCAGGCAATGAGGTTTGAGCGCAACATGAACTGGATCATGTCGCCGCCCGAGCGAGTCGCCGCATCGGCGCCATCTACCACGCAAAGGGTGCCGTGTGCCATTAGCAGCATCCGCTGAAGTTCGGGATTAGTGGCCGATGGAATGCACTCAGCCCATTCCTTCTCGTGATAGAAGCGCTGCTTCACGACCCACATCATTCGGGTCAACATTTCGCTAAGCATCACCGGAATAGCCATTGCCAGGCCGTGACGCAGGTCGTAGCCCTTTTCGAACACCTGGACGGCGATCGTGGCGAAGGTTTGCCGATGCTGTCCAAACTCGCCGAGGTTGATGAACTGCAGTAGCGAGTAAAAAGGAATCGGGATACCCGACCCTCGCGTTTTTGCGCCAGAGGAGCCGGCCACATCCGAGAACAGGTGCCCCAGCCAATTCATGCAGCCGCAGAACAGCTTAGCCACCAGGTTCGAGCCCTTGAGCTCGAACGTTTCGGTATCGACACTGATGATTCGGCCGCCATCGACGAAATGTGCGCTACTGGTGAACTGATCCAGTATCGAAAAGAACAACCCGACTAGGTCCGGCGAATGCGCCAGGCTCTTGATGTGGTGGTTGCGCGTGCTCATCTTGAATAGGCCGCCGACATCGCCGCCGTGACGATGGTCGTAGTTGACCTTGTACTTCCTTTCCAGGAAACCAATGGCGCTGGTTACCGGGTCACTGCCTTTGTTAGGGCCTTGCCAGCCGTTCCAGGCAGCGAACCTCCGCACCGCGTTATCGGTCATCTCGTCAGTAAAGTGGGTGAGCGCTCCCTGACCTGGGAGGCCGACGAACAGAATGTCCACCAGGCCGCCGATCAGGCCGCAGGTGCCGGCGATCATGTAGTCGTATTTGTCGCACTGGGCGCCCTTGTACGAGAACTCATCGCGGATGCGTCTTTCCAGCGCAATACGTTGGCTTGCGCTCATCAGGTCGCGGAACGGATCGTGGCCAAACTCGATCCGCGATCGCTGGGCATAGGCAGCGACCTGGTCGAGATAGCCATTCCAGTCGCTCTTGCCTTTCATGTCGATGAAGTCGAGGTTTGGCAGCGGCGTGCCGACGCTCACGATGTTTTCTTGTACGGCATAACTACTCTCGACAAGCAGCGCATCGTCGTCATCCACCTCGAAAATCACCTGGTTCCCTTCGAGCAGTGTTTCAGCTTTGAGCATCAACAGTTCGAGATGCTGGCGGCTCTGTGCCTGCGTGACCTGCAGGCTTTGCAGTGCACCATTGACCAGTCCTACGTGGTTTAGCGCGGTGTTCAACTGGTGCTTTTGCACCAGCATCGCCTGGGCCTGTTCAGTCGACGCATTCTTAATGCTCATGAGAACAGACCGAGCAGCTTGCCCTTAGCCTTGTCTGCCATGTCGGCGGCGCCGCCGACAAGTACATCGCTGACGTTGAAATAACCGACCGCTTCAAAGGCTCGCGCAAGGTTCTCCAGCGCCTTCGGCGAAACGCCTGGTTTGATTGCGAGCTTGAGCGTCTCGAACTGCTGGCCGTCCTTCTCCTGGGAGAATGAACGTTCTTCGTAGAACGACCTGATGAAGTCGAACAGCTCTGCCTTAGTAGGCTCCTTGGTGAGCGTTTTGAGCTTGGCGTCGTCGAGGAAACGAGCGCAGCGCAGTTTGGTCGCGCTGCTCTGGGTCGCTTCGCACTTGTTGGTCAGCACGGTACCGGCGCCGGTCATCTGCCCCATCATGGCGGTAAGGCGCTGGATCATCTGGCCTTGCTCGCCATGCTCGGCCAGGGCCTGGCTCAGCCGATCGGTAATGTGGTTGAGGTCCTGCATCAGCAGCGAAATGGTCGCCTGGGTCTGCTTGATGACCTCGACCAGCATCAGCTCGCGTCGCTTCGAGCGCGTGAGCTCGTCCGCGCCCGTCAGTTTGCGCACGCCTGCGTAGGCGCCCACACCGAGCAGCACGGCGACACCGATCCCCGTGGTCATGCCCGACAGGCCGAGTATGCCGCCCATGCCCAGCGTGGCGAGGCCGGACGTCAGCCCGGCCGCAGACATGCCTACCACCGAACCCGAGAGATACACTGCGGCCAGTGGGGTGCCGACAGCCGCGGCCTTCGCCGAAAGCAGCTTCAGCGCGCTGACAATTTGGTCATCGGTGACATCGTCCTTCAGCATGCTGTGGTCGTTACGGATGGCCGCGACGGCGAGGTCGATCTCGTCATCGGTGACCTGCAAGAGCGCACGGTTTCTATGTAGGAAACCAAAGGTCTCCAGCGAGCCGCCGCCGGTGGAGAAGTGCAGGTTGATCAAGTCTTTGGTCAGAGAAATGTGCAGCGGCCTAATCTGCCCCCGTGGGCAATGGCTGTCCAGCTCCGCAAGCAGTGCATCGAGCGCTGCCGCCTGGTTGAAACCGGTCATGTAGGCGCGCACAGTGAAGCGCGACTCGGGTTCCAGGTCCAGCCGCGTCATCAACAGCAAGATCTCCGCGAACTCTTTTTCATCGATGACCGAGTCGTTGTCGTAGGCCATGTTCACGATGACTTTGAGGTAAGCCACTTTGACTGCTTCTTCCATCTCCTCGAGAGGGATGAGCTGTTTTTCGTCATGGAACTCGGTGAAGTTTTCGATAACGCCCTGCAGCACGGATGCGAGTGCTGCGTAGTCGCAATCACTCAGGTCCTTGATGACCAGTTGGCTATTATCCTTACGCTCGAAGATCAGGGTGTGCTCGAGCTTGTCCATGCTTCCGGTGTGCACCTGGGTGTACTTGGCGCTGCGGATATCTTCGTAGGGGAAGGGGATCGGGTCGGCGAATCCGGAGCGGTAGATCACTTGCTCGCCAGTGAACAGCAGACCGTCCTTGCCAGTACCGAACAGGGTGTTGTCGAACAATGCCACGACGTTTCCTGGCAGCCCGTTGTATGCGAAGGCCTTAAGTGCGTTGTTCAGCTTTTTTTCATCGATCCCCGGAGCAACGGAAACATTCTTGGAAGAGATAGAGCGGAGGTTTTCGCGAAGATAGGCGCTAACACTCATGGAAGGTCCTTTTCTAGGTTAAGCGAGTCGCGACATGCTAACTCGGATGGTGGCGCAATGCCATTTTGACTTTAGGCGATAGCGGCTACACACAAGCAGTTCATGACTGAGCCTTTTCGCGTGCCGAAAGGGCGCGTTTTAACTCCGAATATTCGCGGTGCAACTCGTAGCCCTTCTTGATCACCACCACGAGCCCAATGGTTGCCAGGAGATTTTTCATGGTGCGTTCCTTTCGGGTAATTTGACTTTTTGGGTATGGCGCAGCGACCTGAGTCGATGAGGTCAACCGCGTCAGATAGGGGCAAGATATGTAGGATTTCAGGGCGTATCTAGAGTGTTTACATGCACAGGTAAACAATCCATGCAGGTTCGGGGGGCGAAGTCATGGATGAACACCTGGCATAGTTGGAAAGGGGCTTGCAGTTCGAGAGGAGGACGTTCGAATCCGGGGCTCGGAGGGATGGACGCTTGGCCCCTGGGCCACTGCAAGTGAAGCTTTTGCAAGTGAATCAATGGGCGTTGAAGTGCACGCACATCCCAAGCACCTTGGGTGCGTCGCAAACTTTACATATGTCCGCACACTTGCCACGATTCAACGCCATCTCTCCTGTAACAGGGCTTATACATAGAGCCAAGGGGTCAACGCCTCCAGGTTCTTCACCACGATCTGTTGCGCCGGGGCCTTGGGCTCAAGCTTTTTCGGATCGATCTGGTAGCGCTGCAGTACGTAACCCACGAGCGCACACCGCGTCGGGATGACCAGTTCGCCATCGTCCATACCGAAGTCGACTTCGATGATCGCCTTCTGGTCAGGTTTCAGCCGCGAATCCGGCTCGATTATCACATCGATGAGGGTGTTCCATTCCTCGTCATCGCCGATCAGGTTCTCGCTCGTTCGCTCGAACTCCGGCTCCCCACGGAATCTGCTCAACACGAAATCCCGATACATGCGGTTCTTCTCGCAGTAGGCCCGTACATGCCAGCGCATGCCTGTGTAGATCAAGGTATGCGGCGATATCAGTCGCGTCTCCGGTACTGGGTTGGCTAACGACACGTATTCAATGGCAATCACCTCGCCATTGCGGCATGCCTTGAGCAGTGGCCTCAGTACCTCTGGGCGTATTGTGCGGTTCGGCACCTCCAGCACCTTGGTGTGTGCATAGGCGAGTGCCAGCCCCTCCACATGCGGTGCCCGCGAGTGGGTCTGGTTCAACAGTTGCAGATAGGCATTGGCACTGTCGTCGATGAACAGCGGCTTGAAGTGCTTGCTCGGCACATAGCCCTTCAGTTGTTTGTCATATGTAAGATTCTTAGGCGCATGCTCGGTGATGTAGGTGTTGATGTCCTTGGATGCTTGCTGGCGACTGATGCCGAAGCTCTGCATCAGATGGCCCGTGGTCAGGCGGCCCTCCCACCAGGCCACGGTCTCGATCAAGCGATAGCGAAGTGCCAGGTCCCAGCGAACCTGATTGATCTGCTGAGTGCGTTTCATGGGCCGTCCATGTGCGTGATTTGTTTACCTGTACAAGTCTACAATCTATACGTGTAAAAAATCACTACATATCCTTTGGCTGTCTTTGGAACAAATGACCTAGCGAAAGGATTGAGCATGACTAAGACGGATGTGATTTCGACAGCGGCGCTGGTGATGATGGTGGCGATTGCTGTGCTGCTGTTGGCCCACTACTTGAAACTGCGGAAGGTGTGGACGGTGGTCGTCAATTGCCGTGCGAGCCTGCGTTGGGCGCGGATTCATGAGACAGAGAACAAGGAGCTACGTTCGGCGCTTCGAGCGGAGAGGGAGCACGTAGATCAGTTGCTGAGGAAGGTGGCTCTACTGAATGCGGTAGAGTCGGAGGGCAAATGACCGCGGTGTGTGGGAACAACAAAGGGTGACAGTTCTAGAAGGGAACTGTTGGACCTCAGGCTGGGGGCATCCTTTTCAAACCATCCAAAGTATGCCCTCAGATGTGCCCCCAATGTTGCCATCCATTGCTAGTAATTGGAGCTCCATGGTTTGTCGAAAGGCAAAAATCGATAAATAGCCTGCCCGACGTCGCCTAAAGGCTCTCAGGATCGCCGAAGAACATTTTCACTGGGCTCAAGGACAATATTTTCAGCTCAAAAAATCTAAAATATGCCCCCAGATTTGCCCCTGCTCGCACCGGGTGTACGAGCGATCGCGAATGGCGATTTCTGACACGGACCTCGGTGGCCGTGGCTGATATTCAGTGCGCCTCCTTATACTGGATGAGCAACCCGTGTCTGGCAAACCCTTGCTCGTTCGGAAGAGGACGTGGGTGATGAGTCGATACCTTTAAGCGGCGTTGTCGGGGCTGTTTTTCAGCACCTATCCTTCGCTGTTCATGGCCAGTTAAGCCTTTGGGCCAGGTCGGTGATCAGTCGTTAGGCAAGTGCAACTGCACTTCCATGGCGTCATGCAGGAGTCGGACGACCTCGATCACGTCGTCATTTGCCACGCGATAGAACACGACATGGCGCGGGCTTTTGACCGTTCCATGAGGGTGTTTAGCCTGCTGGCGTGAGTAGATGAGGTGATAGCTGCGAAGGCCCGGTGCAAGCTCATCGCGGTCGTGGCTGCCAATTCGATAGGGCGTGTCGGCGATAGCTTGTAATGCGGAGAGGATCAGCGCCTGGTAGCGCTGGCGTGCTTGATCGCCGAACTGCGTCTGGGAGAGCCTGAGGATGTCGACAATGTCGGTGCGCGCCGCGTTGGAAATCCGATATTGCGGCATGCTCAGTGTTTCTCGCGCGCGGGGAGGGTGGCCTCCAGGCTCAAGCCCTCGAGGTAGTGCTCCAGATCCCCTTCGTTCACCTGAGTAAAGTGCCCGTGCTCAAGATCCATGATGCCGATCGAGGTCGCCTGACGCAGGGCCTCAATTTTGGCGGTGTCTTCGGCGACGCGCTGTTCCAATAAGCGCAAACCTTCTCGCATCACTTCGCTGGCATTCTGATAACGGCCGGACTGCACCAGGTCCTGGATAACCTGTTCCTGGTGAGGGGTGAGCACAACGTTTCGCGTCGCCATAAGTAGCTCCAGGCCCATGCAAACAGGTACTTTTGAATGTTGGCATATTATGCCATTTTCGTTCAGGGGAATAGTTTGGGGCCGACATTCGGCGATCAGTTGATGGCTGACTCGGCGCTAATCAGCAAGATTCAAAGTGATCCACCCATTAATAAAACAACCTGTAGATTGATTGTATGCGTCCGGCCAAGTCATCTACCCAGCCCCGCAAAGCCAAGAGATGGTGTGCACTTAAATTTAAGTGGGCACCAGCTCTAGCCGTTTAAGCGGGTATTTCATGCAGCCAACACGCCGTTCCTATTCCAAATCCTTCAAGGCCCAGGTCAATCAAGAGTGTGCCCAGCGCGGTGCTTCGATTGCCAGCATTGCGCTCAGCCATAGCCTCAACGCAAACCTCGTCCACAAATGGATTCGGGTGCACATGCACAAAAGCGTCGTGCTTTAACATGCATTTATTCCATTACCCATGCCGTTGGCCGCAGCAAGTTCGCACGCAGCGTCATCGAATATCTGCGTTGAGATCCAGCACCCACGCGGCATCGTTAAATTGAACTGGCCCACTGAAAATGCTGCTGCATGCGCGACCTTTCTTCGAGACCTGTTGCGATGATCCGCATCGACGCCATCTGGCTCGTCACCGCTCCGATGGACATGCGTGCTGGTACCGAAACTGCGTTAGCTAAGGCGATCGTGGTGTTCGGTGCGGCGCAGCCGCACTGCGCTTATCTGTTCGCCAACCGCCGCGGCAATCGCATAAAGGTGCTAGGAGCTGAAGTGCCCTCAGGTTTCTGGCCCTGCGATAGATCAGTGACGCCTTCGTACGTCTCATCATGTGGGTGCCGAACATAGCCGGTTCAAGGCCAATAGCTTTTTCCACGCTTGACGATTCGGGCGTACTGCCGGGTCAGGGCTGGTCTGTGAGAGCCAGCAATGCCAGTAAGCTTTACGGCCGCTCATTTCCTCCGCAGAAGCTGCTCCAGTAATCGCTCACGGCTCGAGGTATGGGGCGGATGAAGCTACTGGGTGCCAAAGTGCTAGTGTCGAGACTTTTTCGATTGCTAGAGCACCGCAAGGAGTAGAGCATGTCATGGCTAATTAAGCTGGAGGGGGGCGCCCGATGGTTTTGATAAGTATCTCGCGAGATTCCATTGCCAATCTACCGGACGCCCAAGGCATGCTTAGAAAAACACACGGTGTATGACTTTGGCGGTGCATTCAATGTCTATCGCGCCGATGAACAGCTGGCCTATTTGCAAAATCGCGCAGCCGTCACCGACCCCGTCGAACGGGCGAACCTGGTCCTCAAGTACGAGGTCCATAACTACGACCCGGTAGGTACGTGGTTCATCATGGGCAATAACCCAGGCACCGGCGGGGTGATACCCCAGGGCAGTAGCCTGTTCAAACAGCTTATCAACGTATTGAAGGGCGAGACGAAAATGCACAGCTGTTACGCCTACGGCCCAAATGCCTGCACGCGATACTGGCCCGAGGGTCGGCCCGTGCTGGTGCCGGTGAGCCCGCGCAAATAAGGAAATTCAGGATGCAGCTTAAACTTCTGGCGTTAATTGTGTTGATTGCACCTTTTGTCAGCGCTTGCTTTAGCAAGCCATTCCAGCCCCCCACGGCCGATGCCGACTTGTGGGAGAAGCCCGACGCCAGCCACCAGGATGTGGTTGCGTCCATGTTGGCGTGTGGTGAAAAGAATGGTTCCGGCATTGATCCCAAGGCCAGCTTCCAGGAGATGGCCCAGCGCTTTGTGTGTATGAAGCGCGCGGGCTACACCCGGCGTGACGGTTTCGATATCTGTGCATCGCACCCCAAGGAGCCGTTGAAGGCCTGCGAGTCGGCGCAATGAAACCACAAAAAAACCGCCTTCTTTTTGAGGGCTCGTCACTCAACACGATAGGGACATCACCTGTGAAATATCCAATCTGCGCCACCTTGGCGATGTTACTGAGCGGCTGTCTGACCATGTCGGGTGAATACACCGTGACGGCTCAGGACGCCTCCGGCGGCCCGTTAACCAAGCTTGGCACCTTCACCGCCGAGGGTCATAACATCTACCCCATACGCAATGCGTTCTGCCTCAACGCACCGGGGGCAACGGTCATCATTCGCGATGCCCGCACCGGCGAAGAACTGCGCAGCGAAAGCCCTTATCACTGCCGTTAAGCCTCAAAAAAAGGATTTCCATGAGAGCGTTTCTGATAGCAGGCCTGGCCGTGGCCGTGAGTGGCTGCGGCAATATTTCCAATATCCGTGCTTACAACATGCCCTATGTTGAACCCACAGCAGGGGATACTGCACGCTTGCGTGTGATCACTAATGGCATGGCGCGCGGCGTGCCGGGCCGTGACTGCATCGACTGGCGTGTGCCTGGCGCCGGGGTGATGGCTGTGTACGAGTCCGGCTTTGCGGGGCAGAATAATGGTCGCAGCCTGGGCATGCCCGAGAGCAACCGCCGGGTGGAGGCGCAAGGCTCCGCGCGTAGCGAACTGAAGGTGCCGGCGAACAAGCCTTTTGCCATGAACTTCCAGAGTGAGGGTTATGTTTCTGGCGGTCCTATAGCTGCAGGCAAAGCTTTCACTTCACCCCCAAGGCCGGGCAAGATTACGAACTGATACTGCTGGACGGTGGCCAGTGCCTGGTCGCGTTGCAGCGCTTAAACCCAGCTGGAAAACCTGAAAACGAGCCTGTTGAGAAGGCAGGGCTGTGTAGAGCATTGGATGCCTTTTAGCTTGGCGTATTCAGAATTCCAGCGATAGGTGGCTATCCGGACATTGCGGATAGTTCAAACCTAAACGTGAGCCGAATCAATGCGCATCGGGGGCGTGGCCTTTAGCCGACTTGACATACCAGGCGTATCCAAGAGGCAGAGAAGTGAGCCAGCTTGCACTTGCGGAGGAGGCAAGCTGGGCGAAACCAGAACCGAGTTGGTCGTCCGCTTTTGGCCGTGAACTGACCTCCGCCAAGGGCAGCTTGGATTCGATGTTCGATAATGATCCCACCCAGTTCATACCGACCGGTAAAGGACATTAGGGAATGAGGGCAATACGGTGCGTGACTAAGGCTCAACCTAAAAGTTGATAATAGTTGATATTCAGAAATGAACTGGGATTGCCCCAGAACATTGAAAACTAGCAATGCCTGCGGTATAAGGCTAAGTTGACGACCAATCCAAATGAATCAGGACAGCGTCAAAATGAAAATGGTGGCTGGCAGAGGACTCGAACCTCCATCTACCCCTCGAATGCTACCTGACACAAGTAACATTCGAGGGGAGGCTGCGCTAGGCGCAGCCGTAGGGCGCATTAACCGATTATGCTAACCAGCCTTTAGTCTCGATGCTAGCTCGGTCGCGGCACTAGTGTCAAGAAGATATTCTTGCCGTAGGAGCTTTATGGCGCCGTTCAGCATTCTCTCACCGGTTGCCCCCTTATATCGCTTCACTACCAACGGAAGCACATCCCGCTCGGGATCTAACGACCTTTCACAAAGATCACGTATCACTCGCTGCCAAACTTTAGACAGCAATATCATATCTTGAGCCTTCAAATTTCCAAATGGACTAGGAACCCAATTATACCTCCCCCTAACTGTAGAGGCGTAAGTCTCACTAAATATTACTATTTCTTCAGAACTCCCTCCGTGAAAATTAATATTTCTCATTTTCCTATAATAATCAATCACCGCTACATCAGAGGCATCGACAAAACTTGACAATGCCGCATCGTCATTCATCACCTCGCCTGTCCCGTTTCTAGACGAATGGATAACCCGAATTGCCTTTCGAAGGAAATCACCCTCTACCTTGACATTAGGCTTGGCTACTAAAGGCTGTTTTCTAATGTAATCACAAGCAGTTTCGGCTTTGCCGTTCATGAAGGCTATATGTGAGAGATATACAAATTGTTTTGATTTCTCTAGCTCTAGCTGATCAAGATAGAGCGTACCGTACCCGAGCGACTGCGCCTGCGCAGAGATAAAACCAGGCGGATTGGCAGATTGTTTTGATGCTTCGAGAAAAATTTTAACTGAGGAATCTACAATCGCCATGTATGGATTGACGGCCCCCAGCTCTTTCTTCAAATTAGTAAAAATGGCTCCAGGCGTCATAGCATACTCATTCAGTAAATGAAGGTAGGCCTACATTATAAGGTTAAAACTTGAGCTTTGTGAAATAGACCAGTGGAGTACTATTGCAATGAACGCAATGCCTGTTCCCTGTATCCCAAAGGCCCTCCTTCCAGGCTCAGCCCCCTTTATTGAGGGTCTACTTTTTCGCACCTATCATCCGAATACTGCCATTCTGCAACCATAGCTAAGGTTCGATCTCTGCCATCGTCGAACGTCCGCTGTGGGTCGGAAGCAGCCGGTCATTACTAACCGCTATCGACCCATAGCTGCCCTTCCTGAAGAGCAGCTTGCGACCAAAAGCGGACTCCCATGATAGACCTCTTTCAGCCAAAATCTGCTATTTGTGGCTATGCCCAAAAATGATTGAGCTGATATCTACAAAAAACCTCACCCTATGATTTGAGGTAGTACATTAAGAGATCGAGCCTCTGGATTAAAATAACGTCCAACAACTAATGCGCCATCCTGAAGCTCTGGATTAATTTCAGAGGTGGCGTAGATTAATTGAAATGGAACGCCAATTTTCGCACATTCCGACACTATCAAAGCTTGGAGGTTATGGCTTCGCTCTTTTTCCATTCCTCCGTCGTCAATTCCATCCAGCATCATAAAGCGCGGAACTCGCATATACGACAATTCTGTACTCGTTTTAAGTAGAGCCAAATGAAAAACATGACGTAGTACAACTGCAGAGCTTTCCGAAAAATTTTTAGAGCCATTAACAAGAACAGTATTGTCAATAAAACTAAAATCAACCGAGCTAGCATTTATAAATTCAGGCTGCAATTGAAGATCTTCCTTAAGCAGCGCCGCCATATTTTGAGATAGCTTCGTCGATACCTCTCTTTTTCGCTTCTCTTGCCTTCTTTCCAATCCTTCGATAATGTCATTGAGGCTTTCTATCTTTGCCGTCAAATCGCTACGATTTTTTTGCAATTCTGAAATAACGGCGTAAAGCTTCTGTTCCTCATAAGCTTGCTTTATTTCTTCATCTAAGGAGCCTAAGCGTCGAGCCGAATCTTCAAGGAGAGTTTCAACATTACTCGACCAGTGAGAGGACATAGACGCATATTCTTTCTCTAATCGCTTGACAGCCTCTACGGCCAAGGGAATATCTCGAGAAAGCTTTGCGGCCTCTTCTTCTTTCACATGAAGCAATAACGATGACTCTTTAATCTGGATAGATAGCTCGTTTCGCATTCTTAATATGTTAGAGTCACTAGCACCTTCGGTCAGTTCATGCTTGCACAAGTGGCAATCATGCGCGCCGGGAGTATGAGACTTTAATTCTGTCAAGCAGCTAGGGCAGAATAAAAACGATAAAGCTCCAAAGTAATTTCGTGTTTCCTTCGAGTCATCCAAACTGGCCAGCCTTGCTTCTAGCTCCTTCAGAAACAACTTAGAGTCCGCAATCTCCAAATTTAACTTAACTAGGCCATCCTTCAGGACTGACTCATATTTATTTGCGGCATTCAGTCGAGTGCGTATCCCATCGACTTTTGCAGAGGCTGCGTTGGCCTCTTTTTTTGATAGTGAGCGCTCAGCCTTCAAGCCAGCTATATATTCAGTCAATCTTTGCCGCTCGGTTTCTAATGCTGGAATTTTACTTCTGGATGCCTCTATGTCAGGAGTTTGGCCAGATCGACCTAACACATTAAATATACCGCGAAGCTCACCAACCACTTTGTCGAGTGCCTTCCCAACCTCTCGAACTTCTAATTGGGCTGCATACAAATTATCATCAGACACGCCGCAGAGATATCCACCGACCATATCCCTAGTTAAAGCGCTATCGAAGCTGTCGGTTCTAAATATCGGACTGTGTACCGAAGGTTGATCAGCATACAGAACACGTAGCAACTGATGCATTGTTAGATTTGAGGCGGCTGCACCCTGCGCCTGCGGAATTTCCAAAGCAGAAAAAAGAGCTTGGGAGAAACTTAGTTTTTGCTCAGAGCGTCGAAATGGATAACGTTCCCATTTGTTTACTCCCGCAATAAGTGCAGACTCAATGTTTCCCCAGAAAATATTTAACGGTCGCTGGCTTTCAGGCTCTATATCTCTGAGCAGAGTAGCAGGCACCCCATTCAGATGAACTTCTACCATCGTCGCAGAACATAAAAGCGCCTCTGGTTTCCACCGAATATTTTCAGCCCCTAATGAATAAGCTAAAAGATCCATTATGGTAGTCTTGCCAGAGCTATTACGGCCTCTAATAATATTGACGCCGTCATGAAACTCACAATCGAAAGCGCGATGGCCTCCTTGAAGCACTAACAATCTACGGACACTGAGCGTAGGCTTAAGATATGTCATATTTGTACTCCAACAAGCCTGTTCTGTGCTTTAAGCCATTGACACCTCGCAATGGAAGCATCGCTAGATCATGTAGGATAAAATCTCCTATTTCGGGACGGCTCGCTAAAAAATCAGAAATTCTTGCCTCTAACGAAACAGGTAGCTTCGCGTCCGTTCGCACAATAATTCCGTCAGAATAACTCTCGCGGTTTACTATTCCTGAAGCAACCAGGCATCCAACGGCTGAAATCTGAATAGCCTGCATGTCTTTAAAGATAAATGCCGGATCGAACGGATCGTGATAAATATTCTCAAACTTCTTAGCTAAACGCTTTCCATGAGTTAACGTTTTCGGGAGCGTAATCCCTTGCACCGCAGACGGAAAAGTCAAATAGAAGTCGAGCAGCCTTGCCTTATCGTATTCCAGACTTGGAATAACTGACAGGATTGATAGCATTCGAAATACGCAATGATACGCATCATAGGCCGGATGGTAAATCAGCATATTTGTCCCACCTTATATGACAATTCCCCCCAAGAAAGTACAACAATCCCAACAAATCCTTGACTGAAATCTCCAAAAAATTCTCGCCGAGCATCGAGTTTATGTTATGAAGTATACTATTTATTGCCGCATCAACTACTACTCTGTCCCCGCCGGCTTCTATTACTGGCGTTACCACAAGCATGTAGTTTGTATGAAGCTCGTCCAATAAAATTGTATAAATTCTTTGCGCAACTCTAGATGACTGCTGTCGCATCACCATCTTGGCCGCTTGCTCTTTTTGACTCATAGCAAAATATAGCTGATCAGTTCGCCCGCTCTCCCGAAGCTTCGCCTCAAGTCCTCGAATATCACCTTCAGTAGGGGTGGCGAGATAATGATTAAGTTTCTCGCAAAACCCACTGCCATCTTTTTCATCAACCTCTGCCGCACGAAGGCGAGCATAGAGTAAAGTCAACTCATTCAGAGTCGTACCTTGGCGCATATCAATATTAAATTTATTAATATTTCCCGCAGCCATATCGCCATGTACGGTATTATTCGACTGATCAGTCACGCTACTTGCTACCGATTATTTTTATTCATGTCGCCAGCCGACATATCACCATGAACGGTATTGCCCTTTTGCACCGTTTTTCTGGACTTGGAGTTATTCATTTGAATTTTACTAACTACAATTTTTGCCGTCCAACCAGCGCCTAGCCCAGCTAAAAAAGTTATTATGTGCGTAAGATATTCCATTATCGATCCTCAATGATTCGCTGAGATGTCGATAGCAGACTAGCGGAGTGCCATCAGACCGTCCAGCGTTGTCGCTCATCGAATGCGACCTCAATGCATCATCTACTTCGTCAAATCCGGTGGCTATGGACGCGACTCTAAGAAAATGTAGACGCCTGGCCTGAGCTCATCCTTGGCAAACGGTAGGCTTTTGGCAGTAATCGGTCATAACGCTGGGTGGCATCCTCGCCAAAGGAAGCGGTCTTGGACAAGGTGAGGACCATTTACTACTGTCAGTTTCTGAAGAGTGATCTCTGCCCGTGTTCAAGGAGGGAAGAATGAAGGCAACCATCGCGCTAGCTACGATCCTTTTTACTGCCAGCGTCCAGGCACAAGACTGGGGAAAATTCTCTGGGCCACTTAATGTTGAGCTTTTAAACGAGAAGAACCATGTCAGGCTCTTGATGGACTTCACTTACAAGGGGCCGGGGCCCGAGGAACTCTTCTGGTTGGCGCCTAAGGATACAATCACGGACGGCGCCTCCATTCCTCGTATTGCTTGGAGCGTAATTGGGGCGCCGTTTGAAGGTCAGTATAGAAAAGCCGCCATCATTCACGATGTCGCATGCGTGGAGCAAACCAGGAGTTGGCAAGCTACTCATCGTGCGTTCTATACCGCCATGCGGGCTGCTGGAGTTGGTGAAAGTCAGGCGAAAATCATGTACGCAGCGGTGTACCACTTCGGCCCTCGATGGGCGGAGCCGAAAAGCATTCTGCTACCTCGAACCGAGGCGGCGTTGATTGTGCCGAAGCTGGAAAAGTTAAAAGCAGAACTACCTATTGGCATGGAGGCCGTTCTAGCAAACGACGGCAGACCCGTTTCGAGAACCATTTCAAAAGGTTTGCTGAAGCGTGAGAAGGTGGAAGAAGTAATAGGAGCGGTTTTCGAGGTGCGAGTGGTACAACCCCCATCATCAGAGGCTGAGTTTGAACGAATGAAGGCACTGATTCAAAAGAAAGACCTGACCCTCGCGGAGATCGAAGGTTTACAAGCTACCGAGACAAGCGGAACGAAATAGCATGAGCCTGTGAGATGCTTGATCGGAGCGCTGCCACAAATTGCCTACTCTTACTCCTAGAGAGGCTCCCTGGATCGGTTCTAGGGCTAAGACGTGCGGCTAATTTCGAGGAATCGCCCCTGTTTTAATAGATGGCATCAAGCCTCAATAAACGTCGATTAGAGTCCGCTTTTGGCCGGTAGCGGTCGCGTGCGAACGTCCGCTTTTGGCCGAAAGCTGCCTGATCAGGCGTTGACCAGCTCCATGATGTGAGTGGCATGGACATCTTCTATTCGCATGAAACCGCAGCGCAGGTAAAACGCGTCACCTCCAGACGTATGGGTGGAAAGACGCACCTTCTGAAAGTGAAGACCGGCGTGTGCAACCAACGCTTTTACCAGCGCTTGGCCGACGTGTTTATTCCTTGCCGCAGGCGCCACATACACTCGCCGGAGCCTTGCGGTATCGGGGTTTTTATAGGGATCAACTGATAGTCCTCCGATTCCTATGACTTGCTGGTTTATACGCTGCCATGAGACATTCTCCGGGCGCATTGAAGCGGTTAGTTCCAGAGTGCCACTCCGAAATCAGGCGCGTAAGAAACCTGAAACCTTCTGCAACTGCCTCTTTCTCCAAAGCAAGAACTTCCGCCGGCAGGCGCGTAATCTTTTGAATCTCGATTAGTTTCATCATCGTCCTTTATTCGGTGTGAATCCTTTAGCTGATCGGAGATGCATCGGGGCGCACGCTATGAGCGATGAAAGCGTCCGGTAGACACACCTGACCACACCATTCTCCCCTGTGCTCCTCAAATCCACGCTCATTTGCAAGGCTTTAGTAAGCGCTTGGTTAAGACACCGTGGTTCGGAATCCGCGCTTAGAAAACTCAAGAGATAGTAAAGTGGGACGCCTCAGACCTCGGCAGATGGTGCGGATAAGATAAAGATTCGGCATCTTGGATTACCAGACCCGTACTCCGCGCCTTAGCTTCGGTCATCAGCGCCCATTATCAGACTGAGGAGCTTTTTAGCAGGTCAACTCCCAGCGCGAGAACGTTCGTTCAGCTACTGCCCTTGTGCTGATGAGGTT
>Ga0308172_1001261_pt1 | contig 18919 bp, 17 predicted proteins | sample PhyGR2_FD_202134 | JGI IMG/M metagenome (GOLD analysis project Ga0308172, IMG submission 202134) | Phyllosphere microbial communities from UC Gill Tract Community Farm, Albany, California, United States - DLSLSG.R2 | ecosystem: Host-associated > Plants > Phyllosphere > Unclassified | place: USA... | reverse complement strand
GAAACAGTCGAGCATGGCTCGACTCTACATAAGCGGTCGTCGAGCAAGCTCGACGCTACGGGGCCGCGGCCTGCGCCAGCCACGCCCGCGGCGAGACGCCCATCCGCTTGCGGAAGGCCTTGGACAGCGAGGCGGTATCGGCAAAGCCGACGTCCACCGCGACCTGCTTCACCGGCGCGCCCGCCCGCAGCTGCGCGCAGGCCAGGCTCAACCGCCAGGCCCTGCTGGGCCAGGTACACGCCGCCTTCGGCGCCACTCCGGCCATGTTCCGCGCCGTTGCCAACTCGCCGGCGGCGCTGGCCAGCATGTGGGGCTCGTTCGGCGCCCTTGGCGGCGGCCGCCTGTCGCCGCTGCTGGGTGAGCAGATCGCTGTCGCCATCGCCAACCGCAATGCCTGCGAGTACTGCCCGGCCGCGCACACCGTGCTGGGCCGCAAGGCCGGTGCCAGCGGCGAGCAGATGGCCGCCGCCCAGGTTGGCCAGTCCAGCGACCCGGCCACGGCCGCCGCGCTGACGTTCGCCCTGAAGGTGGTGGAGAACCGCGCGCAGATCAGCGACGCCGATGTGCAGGCACTGCGTGATGCCGGTTTCGATGATGAGCTGATCGTCGAGATCCTCGCCCACGTCGCCCTCAACCTGTTCACCAACTACGTCAACGTGGCGTTCGACGTACCGGTCGATTTCCCGAAGATCGCGCTGCGCTGAGGCCTGCGCGGCAACCTGGCAAGACCGACGGGGTAGAGTCGACTGTCAGTCGACTATCGCGCGAAGCGCGGGGTTTTCGGGCGGTCCGTGGAACAGCAGTCGACTGACAGTCGACTCTACCCAGTCGACTCTACCCTGCCTGCAACCGCTCGGGGTGGGTATACACATTGAACCCGCCCTCGCGCGCGAATCCCACCAGGCAGAGGCCGGCGCTGCGGGCCAGGTCGATGGCCAGTGCCGTGGGCGCCGACACCGCGGCCAGCACGCTCGCACCGGCGCGCGCCGCCTTGCTGACCATTTCGTAGCTTGCCCGGCTGGAAATCACCAGCAGGCCACCCTCGCTGCCATGCTCGTTGTGGTGCAGTGCCCCGATCAGCTTGTCCAGGGCGTTGTGACGGCCGACATCCTCACGCACCCAGCCGATGCGACCACGGGCATCGGCCCAGGCGGCGGCATGGGTGGAACCGCTGGCAGCATTCATCGGCTGGTGCTGCGCCAGCGCAGCCAGTGCGCGCTGCAGCGCCACGGGCGAATAGCTGCGGCGATCACGTATCGGTGGCAGGGGCCGCAGGACGTCCTCCAACTGCCGCGTGCCGCACAAACCGCAGCCGCCCCGGCCCGGCAGCAGGCGCCCGTTGGCGGGGTCCAGCGCTGCACCGGGCGCGTCCTCGGCCACGGTCATCTTCAGCTCGATGCCTTCCAGCTGCGGCTGCACGTCGATCGACAGCATCTGCTGCGGCCGCGTGACCAGGCCCTCGCTGAGCGAGAAGCCCAGGGCGAAATCCTCCAGGTCGCAAGGCGTGGCCATCATCACCGCGAAGGCGGTGCCGTTGTAGCGCATCGCCACCGGTACTTCTTCGGCGATCAGATCGATCCGTTCGTCCTGCTCTGTTTCCCGCCAGCGCTGCAAGGTGCGCAGCGCGGTCCCGGCGGGCGGTGGGGAAAGCGGTGTCGGTGCGGGCATGCAGTACGTCCTGGGTGGAGCACGAAGGCCATCTACCGCCGCAGGATAGCGCAGCGATCACGGGAAGACGCCGTTGTAACCGTTGCCGTGGCAGGCTGGCAGCCCTCCTCCGGGGAATGGCACGACGGCCGCGGTCGTGCTTGACTGGACCCGGTCCCTTGCGCGCCACCAGGTTGCCGAGCCATGTCCGAACAGAAACCGCCGCGATACACGTCCTACAACCAGCCGGCCGGTGGCTGGGGTGCTGCCGGGGCAACGGCCAAGGTGCTGCTGCAGCAGAGCGTGGTCGGCAAGGGCTCGAAGGCACTGCTGGCGATGAACCAGCCGGGTGGCTTCAAGTGCCCCAGCTGCGCCTTCCCGGACGCGGACCACCGGCGCAAGTTCGAGTTCTGCGAGAACGGCGCCAAGGCCCTGGCCTGGGAAGCGACCGAGCACCGCGTCACCCGCGAATTCTTCGCCGCCCACAGCGTCAGCGAGCTGATGGAACAGAGTGACTACTGGCTGGAGATGCAGGGCCGGTTGACCGAGCCGATGCGCTACGACGCGGCCAGCGACCACTACGTGCCCTGCGCCTGGGACGAGGCGTTTGCCTTGATCGGCGAGCATCTGCGTGCCTTGGACCACCCCGACCAGGCCGAGTTCTACACCTCCGGGCGCACGCCGAACGAAGCGGCGTTCCTGTACTCGATCTTCGTGCGTGAGTTCGGCACCAACAATTTCCCCGATTGTTCCAACATGTGCCACGAGCCCACCAGCCGCGGCCTGCCGCCGGTGATCGGGGTGGGCAAGGGCACCATCGTGCTGGACGATTTCGAACACGCCGAGGCCATCTTCGTGATGGGCCAGAACACCGGCACCAATTCGCCGCGGATGATGACCAACCTGGTGGAGGCGCGCAAACGCGGGATCCCCATCGTGGCGGTGAACCCGATGCCCGAGCGCGCGCTGATCCGTTTCACCGAGCCGCAGGACATCGTGCAGATGGCCACGCTGGGGTCGACCGAGATCACCAGCGAGTTCGTGCACATCCGCATCGGCGGTGACCTGGCCTACCTCAAGGGCATCATGAAGGTGATGTTCGAGCGCGAAGCGCAGGGCGAGGCCGTGCTCGACCACGCCTTCCTGGCCGAGCACACCCTGGGCGTGGATGCGCTGCGCGAGGACGCGCTGGCGCAGGAGTGGGACGAGATCGTGCGGGTGTCCGGCATCGCCGAGGTGCAGATCCGGCGCTGCGCGGATATCTACATCCGTTCGCAGGCTACGGTGATCTGCTACGGCATGGGCCTGACCCAGCACCAGTACGGTTCACGCCTGCTGCAGCAGGTGGCCAACCTGCTGTTGCTGCGTGGCAACTTCGGCAAGCGCGGCGCGGGCATCGGCCCCATCCGCGGGCACTCCAACGTGCAGGGCGACCGCACCGTGGGCATCGACGAGAAGCCCAAGCCGGCCTACCTGGACCGGGTGCGCGAGGTGTTCGGCTTCGAGCCGCCGCGCGCGCATGGCCACCACGTGGTCGAGTCGATCCAGGCGATGCTCGATGGACAGGCCAGGGTGTTCATCGGCCTGGGCGGCAACTTCATCCATGCCGTGCCCGATACGCCGCGCGCCTACGAGGCGATGCAGCGGCTGGAGCTGACCGTGGGCATCGCCACCAAGCTCAACCGCGGCCACCTGGTGCATGGCCGTGATGCACTGATCCTGCCGGTGGTGGCGCGCTCGGAGTGGATCCGCACGCCGACCGGCGAGCAGTTCGTGACCATCGAAGATGCGATGTCCAATGTCAGCGCCTCGCGCGGCGTGCTCGAGCCGGTCAGCGAGCACGTGCTGCCGGAGGTCGAGATCGTCTGCCGCATGGCGATGGCCACGCTGCCGGACAGCCGTGTGGACTGGGCGGCCTGCATGCACGATTACGCGCCGATCCGCGAGCTGATCGCAGCCGTCTACCCGGAGATCTATGCCGGCTTCAACGAGCGCATCCAGCAACCGCATGGCTTCCACCTGGACATCCCGCCGCGCCGCCGGGTGTGGCCGACCGACACCGGCAAGGCCAACATCCTGGTGATGCCCGGCCTGGAGGTGAACGACGTGGTGGACGACCCGGAGATGCTGCGCCTGGCCACGGTGCGTTCGCACGACCAGTACAACACCACCATCTACAGCTACAGCGATCGCTACCGGGGCGTGTACAACGACCGCAACGTGGTGTTCATGAACATCGAGGACCGGCTGGCACGCGGGCTGGGCAAGGAAGCGCGGGTAAGCCTGGAGACGATCGCCGACGATGGCGTCGTGCGGCGCATCGATGGCCTGACCGTGCTGGACTACCCGATGCCGCGCGGTGCGCTGGCCGGCTACTACCCGGAACTGAATCCGCTGTTGCCGCTGGACTACTACGATCGCATCAGCGGCACGCCCGCAGCGAAGTCGATTCCGGTGCGGGTGCGCGCGCTGGTCGAGGCGCCGTAGCGGCCCGTGCTTTCTGTAGAGCCGAGCCATGCTCGGCTGCTCCAGAGCAGTCGAGCAAGCTCGACTCTACCGGGTCAGGGCTGCGTCGAGCTTCTGCTCGGCGGCATCGGCATACGCGCCGCAGGTCATGGCCTTGTCACCGGCCTTGCTGCCGGCCGCGTAGTCCCAGCCACTGGCACCCGGATGCGGGGTCAGCAGCACGTCGCAGGGCAGGGCGCGCACGGTGGCGAAACTGCGGCGGAAGTCCTCGACCAGGTGCGGATAGCGCGGGTTGTCCTTCAGCGCGTAGCCCGGCGCACTCAGGCTGTCCGCGTAGGCGATGCGCACCGGCGTGCCGTTGCGGGTGTCGGTCCAGGTCCACGCGGTGCTGCCGGGTGTGTGGCCGGGCGTGAAGTGGGCGGTGAAACGCATGCCGCCGACGTCCACCGTCTCGCCGTCCATGATGATGCGATCCACCTGTGCCGGTGCGTAGGTGAACCGGTCGCCGAAGTGCAGGTCGTCGGTGCCGCCGCGGGCCAGCAGTACCGCCGATTCGGCATTGGCCAGCACCCGCGCGCCCGTGCGGCGCTTGAGTTCGGCCACCGGGCCGGCATGGTCGGCGTGGGCGTGGCTGAGCAGGATCACCCGCAGGTCAGCCGGGGCCACGCCACGCAGCTGCAGGTTGTGCAGCAGGTGGTCGGCCATCTGCGGCATGCCGCCGTCCAGCAGCACCGCGCCCTGCGGGGTCTGCACCAGCAGGGCGGTGAGGTCCGCGGTGCCGATCTGCCAGGTGTGGTCGGCGATCTGCAGCGGCGCGATGGGCTGCAGCCACGACGCATCGACGGTGTACGCGCGCAGTTGCGGCAGCGCCGGTCCGGCAGCGTGGGCCGCCAGCGGCAGGGCGGTGGCCAGGGCGAAGGCAAGGGGCAGGATGCGCATTCGGAGGGATCGGTCGGGAAGGTGCGAAGACGCTATCACGCTCGGTTTCTGCCGCGTTGCGCGAATTCTTCATGGCTCCGATAAGAAAAGCAGTCGAGCATGGCTCGACTCTACAAAGGCGTGAGCAGTCGAGCATGGCTCGACTCTACAAAGGCGTGAGCAGTCGAGCATGGCTCGGCGCTACAGGTGAGGCTTCATGGCGCAGCAGCCTGCAGGCGGTCGTACATGCGCACGAGGTCAACCAGGGTGCGCGCTTCCATCTTGCGCATCACCTGCGCGCGCCGCACTTTCACCGTGATCTCGCTGACGCCGAGGTCGGCGGCGATCTGCTTGTTGAGGCGTCCGCGCACCACGCCGTCCACCACCTCGCGCTCACCGGCGCTGAGGGTCTGCCAGCGTGCCTGCAGCTCGCCCAGCGCCTCGCCCTCGCGGCGCCGCTCGCGGTCCAGCGCGATGCCCTTGTGGATGGCGTCCAGCAGTTCCTGGTCGCGGAAGGGCTTGGTCAGGAATTCGATGGCGCCGGCCTTGATCGCATTGACGCCCATGGCGATGTCGCCGTGGCCGGTGATGAACACCACCGGCACCTGCAGGCCGAGGTCCGCCATGCTGCGGTGGAAGTCCAGGCCGCTCTGTCCGGGCATGCGCACGTCCAGCACCAGGCAGGCCGGCGCATCGTCGCGGGGATGATCGAGGAAGGCCTGGGTGGAGGCGAATGCCCGCACCTGCAGGCCCATCGAGGCCAGCAGGTCCTCCAGCGCGGCGCGCACGGATGCATCGTCATCGATCACATAGACGATGGGGGCCGCTTCGGCCGGGGGTGGCAGCGGCTTACGCATGGTCATCCTTGCCCGCGGTGGGCAGTTCGAACACGAAACAGGCGCCACCCCCGACCGGTCGTTCGGCGCGGATGCGGCCACCATTGGCCTCGATCATCGAACGGCTCAGGCTTAGGCCCAGGCCGAGGCCCTGGGCCTTGGTGGTCCAGAAGGCATCAAAGACGCGGTCCGGCTGATCCGTGGGCAGGCCGATGCCGCGGTCACGCACGCTCAGGCTGGCCTGGCCGCGGCCATCGCGCGCGGTCACCAGGGCCACGCGGCGCTCGCCCGGGGGCAATTGGGCCATCGCATCGACCGCGTTCAGCAGCAGGTTGCCGATCACCTGCTGTACCTGCACCGGGTCGGCGAAGACCGGTGGCAGCTCGGCATCCATCAGCAGCGACACGTCGACGTGGTGCTGGTCGAGTTCGCTGCGCGACAGCGCGAGCATGTCCTGTACGGCCTGGTTAAGATCGAAGGCGCGGCGTTCCGGTGCCGCGCCCTGGGTCAGGCCACGGATACGGGCAATCACGTCACTGGCGCGATGTGCATCGGACAGGATGCGGGCGATGGCCTGCAGCGCCTTGTCGACGTTGGGGGGCGATTGCGCCAACCAGCGCTGGCCGGCCTCGGCACTGCTGGCAATGGCCGCCAGCGGCTGGTTCACTTCGTGGGCGATCGAGGTTGTCAGCTCACCCACCGTGGAGGCCCGCGCGACCCGCAGCAGGCGCGCCTGTGCTTCCTGCACGGCGGCCTTGGCAGCTTCCATCTTGAGCACCAGCCAGGTGGTGATGCCGATGACCAGCATGCCGATGGTCGAGTTGACCAGGCCGATGCGATAGGTGCCGAAGCGGGTCAGGAAGAAGCTGAGGCCGGTCAGGGCGATGCAGGCCGCCGCCAGGAAGAGCAGGCCGCGGGCCGACATCAGCCGCGACGCGGCGAGGATGACGGCCGCGTAGAAGCAGGCAGCGGCGACCGCGTAATCGGTGAGGGTGTCCAGCAGGAAGATCGCCCCCATCACCACGATCAGGGCGAACAGCGCCAGCGGGCGGCGGGGCGACAGCGACGGCATCGGGTGGGGCTCCCTGGCGGGTGGTGGGGGGATGATAAGCGGCGCTGGCAGGAGATGCCCACCGTGGTGGAGCGGGTTTGGTAGATGCCCACCTCGGTGGGCAATGCCGGCCAGCGGCCGGCACTACCGGGGCGGGTCACTCTTCCAGGCTGGCGTTCCAGAATCCCTGCAGCACACCGGGTGTACCGGCCAGGTTCTCCAGCACCGCATCCAGTTCGGCGGCATCGACCGAGGTGGCATACAGCACCGCCTCGATCTCCACGTCGCGTTCGCCGAACGGACGCTGGTCCACCGCCCGTACCGGGTACTGCGCCTGTTCCAGCAGCAACAGCAGGCGGTCCAGCACTTCGGCCTGCTGCTCGCGCTGGCAGACAACGTTGATCGCATAGGTCGCCTCGCTGAAGCCCTCCGCCAGCGGTTGCCGCTGGATGCGGTTCACCACTGGCCGCAGCAGAGTGTTGGCGGCCAGCACGAACACGGCTGCCATCACCGCTTCCGGCAGCAGCTTGACGCCGGCACAGGCTCCGACCGCGGCCGAACCCCACAGGGTCGCGGCGGTGTTCAGGCCCGAAACCTGCGCACCGTCCTTCATGATCGCGCCAGCGCCGAGGAAGCCGACGCCGGAGATGACGTAGGCCACCACGTGCAGCGGCGAGGGCGGGCCGCCGTACAGATCATGGAAGCGCACCGCCAGATCGACGAAGACGGCGGCGCCGACCGCGACCAGCGTGTTGGTGCGCAGCCCGGCCGTGCGTTGCCGCAGCTGCCGTTCCAGGCCGATGGCCGCGCCCAGCACGAACGCAACGGTCAGGCTGAGCAGCGAGCCGAGCGTCGCGCCCGCGTCGAACGGCGGCAGGTTCACCTGCAACGCGATCATCACTGCCACCCGTAGCGGCGGATATAGAGCCGCTTCATCGCCGTGGTCAGCACCGCATAGCCGAACAGAATCACCACCAGGAACGGCCAATAACCCAGCGGCAGGGCCTGCAGCTTGAAGTAACCGGCCAGCGGGCTCATCGGCAGCAGCACGCCGATGGCCATGATCGCGCCGGTCATCAGCAGCAGCGCCGGTGCGGCGATGCTCTGCAGGAACGGCACCTTGGGCGTGCGGATCATGTGCACGATCAGGGTCTGGGTCAGCAGGCCGACCACGAACCAGCCAGACTGGAACAGGCTCTGGTCGGCGGCCGTGCGCGCATCGAAGACGTGCCACATCAGTGCGAAGCAGCACAGGTCGAAGATCGAACTGATCGGCCCGAAGAACACCATGAAGCGGCCGATGTCCGCCGGGTTCCACTTCAGCGGCTGCCGCACCAGTTCCTCGTCGACGTTGTCGAACGGAATGGCGATCTGCGAGACGTCATACAGCAGGTTCTGCACCAGCAGCTGCAGCGGCAGCATCGGCAGGAAGGGCAGGAAGGCCGAAGCGACCAGTACCGAGAACACGTTGCCGAAGTTGGAACTGGCGGTCATGCGGATGTACTTGAGCATGTTGCAGAACGTGCGGCGGCCCTGCACGACGCCGTCCTCCAGCACCATCAGGCTCTTTTCGAGCAGGATGATGTCGGCGGCCTCCTTGGCGATGTCCACCGCGCTGTCCACGCTGATGCCGATGTCGGCCGCGCGCAGGGCCGGTGCGTCGTTGATGCCGTCGCCCAGGAAGCCCACCACCTTGCCCTGTGCGCGCAGGCAGCGCACCAGGCGTTCCTTGTGCAGTGGCGTAAGGCGGGCGAACACGCGGTGCTGCTGCAGTGCCTGCGAGAGCGCGGCATCCTCCATGCGTTCGATCTGAGGGCCGGTGAGGATGGCGTCGGCCTCCAGCCCGACCTGGGCGCAGACACGCGCGGTCACCAGTTCGTTGTCGCCGGTGAAGACCTTGACCTCCACGCCATGCGCGGCCAGTGCCTGCAGGGCTTGCGCGGCCGACTCCTTGGGCGGGTCGAGGAAGGCCACGTAGCCGAGCAGGGTCAGCCCGCACTCGTCGGCCTGCGAGTACACCGACTGGCTGGCCGCCGTTTCCTTCATCGCCACGGCCACCACGCGCAGCCCCTGTTCGTTCAGTTCCTCGGTGGTCTGCCGCACCCGCGCCAGCCGCGCCGCGTCCAGCGGCTGGTCGTGCCCGGCTTCGCGCACGGTGCTGCACACCGCCAGCATTTCCTCCACCGCACCCTTGCAGATCAACTCGTGGTGGTCATCGCGCTCGGCCACCACCACCGACATGCGGCGACGCTGGAAGTCGAACGGAATCTCGTCGACCTTGCGGTAATCCTGCGACAGGCGCAGCGAGCTCTGCAGCTCCACGTGCTCCAGCACGGCGCGATCGAGCAGGTTGATCAGCCCGGTCTGGAAATGGCTGTTGAGGTAGGCGAACTTCAGCACGTCCTCCGAGTCCTGCCCGAATACATCGGTGTGGCGCTCCAGGGCGATGCGGTCCTGGGTGAGCGTGCCGGTCTTGTCGGTGCACAGCACCTCCATCGCGCCGAAGTTCTGGATCGCATCCAGGCGCTTGACGATCACCCGCTGGCGCGACAGCAGCACGGCGCCCTTGGCGAGGGTTGAGGTGACGATCATGGGCAGCATTTCCGGGGTAAGGCCCACCGCCACCGACAGTGCAAACAGGAAGGCTTCGGTCCAGTCGCCCTTGGTCCAGCCGTTGATGAGCAGCACGAACGGCACCATGACCAGGGCGAAGCGGATCAGCAGCCAGCTGACACTGTTGACCCCGGCTTGGAACGCGGTCGGCGCGCGCTCGGTAGCGGTGCTTCGCTGGGCCAAGGTGCCGAAGTAGGTGCGGTTGCCGGTGGCCAGCACCACCGCCGTCGCCGTGCCGGACACCACGTTCGTGCCCATGAACAGCAGGTTGGCCTGTTCCATCAGGCCGGCGTCAGCGGCACCCGGGCTGGCGAACTTCTCCACCGGCAGCGACTCGCCGGTCATCGCCGCCTGCGCGACGAACAGATCCTTCGCGGTCAGCACGCGGCAGTCGGCCGGAATCATGTCGCCGGCGGAGAGCACGATGTGGTCGCCCGGCACCAGCTCGCGGATCGGCAGGTCGAGCAGGCGCGCCGGACGGCGGCTGTGCAGGTGCACGCCGAAGTACTGGCCGGCCAGCTCCGCGGCCTCGGTGCCCGCGCTGCGCCGCAGTACCCGCGAGGTGTTGCCGACCAGCGCCTTCAGCCGCTCGGCGGCGCGGTTGGAGCGTCCTTCCTGCACGAAGCGGATGAGGGTGGACAGCAGGACCATCGCACCGATCACCACCGTGGCCTTGGCGTCCTCGGTCAGCCAGGAAACAGCGGCCAGCACGCTCAGCAGCAGGTTGAACGGATTGCGGTAGCACTGCCACAGGTGGCGCCACCACGGCAGCGGCTTTTCGTGATCGACTTCATTGGGGCCGAGCCGGGCAAAGCGCTCGCTGGCCTCCTGCGGGCTGAGGCCATCGGCGTGCGAATCCAGTGCGGCCAGCAGGCGGGCATCGTCGAGCTGGGCCAGGCGGAGCAGGCCCTCGGTAAGCGTGGAAGGCGCCGCTTCCGCTGCGCCGCGGCCGAAGCCGGACTCGGGCAGGGCGCGGCGGCGGAACAGGCTGCCCGCGCGACGGCTGCGCAGGAAGGCATTGAACCAGGCGTTGAGCAGGCTCATGGGGTCATCCTCGGAGGTGCCGACCCGGGTGCGCCGGGTCGTGGAGTGGCGTGGGTCAGGCGCGGCGCAGGGTGGGCACCGGCGGCGACCACGGCTGCAGGTGCAGGCGCTGGGTGCCGCCGATGCATAGCGGCTTCATGGCATCGCGCAGGGGGTGGGGCAGGTGGCGCAGCGCCGTCATGCGCTCGCTGATCGGCAGCAGCGACAGCGCATCGGCGACGACGCGCGGCGAACCGAGCGCCAGCGCATGGGCGAACAGGACGGGGCCGTGCTGCAGCAGGTGGCTGCGCAGGCCTGCGCGGTCGCGCTCAGCGATCAGGCGGCGCAGGGTGATGTAGAGGGTCTTGCAGGACATGGGGATACTCCGGGCAGGCGACGCCCGGGGCCCCCATCACGCGTGCGGACGGGGAGCGGCGATGGGCGCCAGCAGGGAAGGGGGGTTACTGATCCAGGGCGCGGCGCGCCCGGCAGGGTCGGGGTCCATCAGCGTCTCCGTGGGCAAGGCCGTCGTGGCCCAGTGCCGCTATTGTCCGCGCAGGGCTGCGCCGGGCCTAGATGCCCGTGGGTAAGCGCGGCTATACGTTGGTATAGGCAGCACGCGCGATATGCGATGTGCGATGAATGGCATCCACGCGTGGCGTGGATCTACAACTACGCGGAACGATCCGCGAATGCGTCCGTCGCGCGCACCAGTGCATCGGTCGTGGCGGGTTCGGTGGCGCTGTGCCCGGACAACACCATCTCCAGCCGGGCTTCCGGCCAGGCGCAGGCGAGGTCCCAGGCGCTGCGCGCCGGGCAGATGATGTCGTAGCGCCCCTGCACGATCACCCCGGGCAGGTGGCGGATGCGATCGACGCCACGCAGCAGTTGCCCATGTTCGAGAAACGCGTTGTGGCGGAAGTAATGGGCCTCGATGCGTGCCTTGGCCAGCGTGTCGAGCGGATCGGCGTCGGAGACCGCTTCGACGTCATGCACCAGGGTGGCGGCGTTGTCCTCCCAGCCCAGCCAGGCCAGGGCGGCGGCGATCTGCGTCTGTGGGTCAGGGCTGTCCAGCCGCTTCCAGTACGCAGCAATCAGGTCGCCACGCTCTTCTTCAGGAATATGCGCCTCGTAGCGCGCCCAGCGCTCGGGGAAGATCCAGCGCGCACCGCCGTCGGCCTGGTTGAACCACGCGTTCTCTTCGGCGCGGCCCAGGTATACGCCGCGCACGATCACGCCGCTCGCGCGCTCGGGATGGGCCTGCGCATAGGCCAGCGCCAGGGTGGACCCCCAGGAGCCGCCGAACACCAGCCAGCGCTCGATGCCCAGGTTCACGCGCACACGCTCGATGTCCTGCACCAGGTGCGCGGTGGTGTTGTCGCGCAGCTCGCCGAAGGGAGTGGAGCGTCCGCAGCCGCGCTGGTCGATCAGCACGATGCGATAGCGCGCCGGGTCGAAGAAGCGTCGATGCGTAGGCGAGACGCCCGCTCCGGGTCCGCCATGCAGGAATACGACGGGGATGCCATCGGGATTGCCACACTCCTCGAGATGCAGCGTGTGCAGCGCATCCACGGCGAGGCGGTGCTCGCGGTAGGGCGTGATCGAGGGATAGAGCGTGCGCATGGCGTTGCCTCACTTGCGGGAATGGCAAGCATAGTTGGCTTTTTCAATGCCAGTCGAGCGCGCTCGACCCTACAATGCGCTATGCCTGCCATGCCCAGCCTTGATGACCTGCGCCGCCATGCAGTGGCGCGCACGCTGTTCACGCCGACCACCCTGCTGGCGGCGATCCGTCGCCTCGGGTTCGTGCAGGCGGATCCCATACGGGCACCGGCCCGCGCCCAGGATCTGATCCTGCGCCACCGGGTGAAGGGCTACCGGGCCGGTGACCTGGAGCGGCGCTATGCGCGGCTGGCGGTGGAAGAAGACTGCCTGGTCAATTATGGGTTCCTGCCGCGCGAGCACCTGGCGTTGATGCACCCGCGGGTGTCCAAGCGGGTATGGGACACCGCCACCCGGCGCCGGGCGGCCGAAGTGCTGGAATTCGTGCAGGCGCGTGGCAGTGTCCACCCGCGCGAGGTGGACCAGGCCTTTGCCCATGGGCGGGTGACCAACTATTGGGGCGGCACCAGCAATGCCAGCACGCACCTGCTCGATGGCATGCACTACCGCGGCATGTTGCGCGTGCAGCGGCGTGACAGTGGTACCCGCATCTACAGCATCGCCGACCACCCGCTGGCGGATGCCGGGGCCGCTGCGCAGGCGCTACGGGCAGCCGCGCTCATCGACCTGGTGGTGCGCACCTACGCGCCATTGCCAGCCGCCAGCCTGACCTATCTCGTGCGGCTGCTCGGTTATGGCGCGCCACACTTGGCTGCGCCGCTGCAGCAGGCATTGCGTGATGCCCGGCAGGCACTGGCCAGTGCCGTTGTCGATGGCACCACCTGGTACTGGCCGGTCGAAGAAAACCCGCGTTCGCGGCGCTTCCAGGTGGATGAGCAGGTGCGCCTGCTCGCGCCCTTCGATCCGGTCACCTGGGATCGAAGGCGCTTCGAGCTGCTGTGGGGGTGGGTGTACAAGTTCGAGGCCTATACGCCTGCGCCAAAGCGCCGCTTCGGCTACTACGCATTGCCGTTGCTGTGGCGCGACCAGGTGATCGGCTGGGCCAACATCAGCGTGCGCGACGGCGGCCTGCAGCCGGCGTTCGGCTACGCCAGCGGCAAGGCGCCGCGCGAGGCCGCGTTCCGCAATGCGCTGGATGACGAACTGCAGCGCATGAGTGACTTCCTGCTCGGGCCCAGCGGCGCGGCCTGAGCGGTGCCGCGGGCGTCAGCCGCGCCCTCGGCCGGGCAGGGGGCGAGGGCTGGCCGTGGCAGTGGCAGGTGATGCGACGGCCATTACGTGATCGCACTCCTCCAGCCGCGCATTGGCCACGGCCTGCGTCGCGCCGCAGTGGGCACAGGCAAGCACGGTGCCCCCGCTCAGGCGCGCGATCTGCGTGCCCTCGGTGCGGGTGACTTCACCGCAGGCTTCGCAGCGCAGCGCCATCGAACGGATCTGCGCGATGACGCCTGCCGTATCCCTGTCTGCATCGAGGGCCAATACGAGAAATCGCCCGGTATTGGGCATGGCAGTATCTCCGTAGAACCTGCTGACAGAGTGACCGCAATGCTGGCTGCAGAGCGTGACGGGAGGCTCAATCGGATGTGGACGTGGATCCCGCAGGCATCACGGGATCATCTCCCGCTTGCGCCGACGCACCCGTTCGCGGGTGCTGTACAGGCCGTTGTCGGCGCGATGGATGGTATCGGCCACCACCTCGCCGAGGGCATGCGTGGCCGCGCCCATCGAGAACGCGATCGGGGCAAGCCCGGCATTGACCTCATACCAGTCCAGCAAGGCCTGCAGGCGCTCGCGACCCGGCTGGATCAACACCACCATGAACTCGTCGCCGCCGAGCCGGACCTCGCTTTCGCCCGCACCCAGCGGCGAGCGCAGGAACGCAGCGAATTCCACCAGGATGGCGTCGCCGCGGCGATGGCCCTGGGTGTCGTTGACCTGCTTGAAATGGTCCAGGTCGAACACCACGCAGGCCCAGGATTCGGTTTCCAGCTGTTCCAGTCGGTGCAGGTAGCGGCGGTTGTGGCACAGGGTCAGCGGGTCGCGCTGGGACAGTTCGCGCAGGCGCTCTTCCTGCTGCCGCAGCGCGGTGACGTCCTGCGCGTGGCCGAGCACGAACGGTGGATGCGCCTCGCTGTCCAGCACGTTGTTGTAGGCCCAGTAGCGGCGGCTGCCATCGGCCGCGATCAGCTCGATGACACCGGCGTCGGTATGGTTGCTTTCGATCCGCGCCAGGTAGGCCTTGAAGGCATCGCGCTTCTCCGGTGGCATCAGATCGCACAGGCTGCGGCCGACCATCTGGCTTTCGGGGAAGCCCAGCGACTGCACCGCCGCCGGGTTCACCGATGTGACCGTACCGTCCAGCGTGTGCGTGCAGATCAGGCCCAGGCTGTAGTGGAACAGGCGCCGGTAGCGCACTTCGCTGGCTTCCAGCGCATCCAGCACCGCGCGTTCCTCGGTGATGTCCTGGATGGCGCCGACCAGGCGTGGCCGTCCCTCCACCTGCTGGCGGCTGCCGACCACGCGGGTCCAGATCGCACGGCCATCGGCGGTGGTCATCGGCAACTGCACTTCCCAGGGCGTGCCGGCCTCGACGCAGCGCTTGACCGACGCCTCGATGATGGCGCGGCTGTCATCGCGGTAGAAGGACAGGGCGCTGTCCAGGGTTGGCTGGTAGCTGGAGCGCACGCCGTGGATCTGCTTGGTCTCGCGGGTCCAGCGCACCTCGTTGCTGGTCAGGTCCAGTTCCCAGCCGCCCACCCTGGCGGCGGTGTTGGTGCGTTCGAGGAAATCCTCGCTGCGCTTGAGGTCGCTGTGCAGGTGCTGGGCCTGGTCGACCTTCTGCAGCAGCGCGGCGCGCTGTTCCAGGACCTGGGTGGTCACCCGGCCCAGGTGCACCATCAGTTCGCGCTGCGAGGGCGAGAGCACGCCGGGCATCGTATCGAGCAGGCACAGGGTGCCGATGCGGGCGCCATGCGCGGTGCCCAGCGGGATGCCCGCGTAGTGGCGTATGCGTGGGCCGCCGGTGACCAGCGGATTGGCCGCGAACAGCGGGTCCTGGCGCGCATCAGGAATCTCCATCAGCGCGTCGCGCTCGATGGCATGCGTGCAGAACGAAATGTCGCGCGGGGTTTCGCTGGTGCCGGGCAGGCCGATGTTGGCCTTGAACCATTGCCGGTGCTCGGCAACGATGGAAATCAGCCCCATCGGCATGCCGGTCGCAGCCTGGGCGGCCGCGACGATGGCATCGAAGACGGGTTCGGAGGGCGTGTCGAGCAGGCCCAGGCGGTCGATCTCACAGAGTCTGAAAGCTTCATCCATAACTGGCGCGCTGGCTTCTGTCGGGAAGGGCGGGGCAGGCCCCACGCTACCGGGGCAAGGGTTAGCATCGTGCGTTCCCGGGTGATGCCTGCGTGATGCCTGCGTGATGCCGGCTGCCGCTGTCTCAGTTGTTCTGCTTCAGCGCGGCCTGGCGTGCAGCAAAGACTTCCGGGGTCTGCGGCTTGACGAACAGTGCCACCAGTTCGGGAAATTCGTCCTTGACCGCCGTCTCGATACGGGTGATGCAGGCTTCGATCTGTGGCGTACGCCGGTCGTCCTCGAACTCCGCGCTGAGCATCGCCACCACCTGCTCGGGACCCATCTGCATGGTGGTCACGCCGTTGGCACGCAGCAGGTCAGGATCGGTGACCGCCACGGCCATGATCCGCTGCGCCACCGCCGGGTGGGCCGGCTCGCCTACCAGCAGGCCCTTGGTTTCCCGCGCCAGCAGGAAAGCGGTCACGGCGAGCACGGCCGCGATGCACAGGGAGGCCACGCCATCGAGCACGGGCATCTCCAGCAGCTGCGCGGCCAGCAGGCCGGCCAGGGCGAAACCCAGGCCCAGCAGCGCGGCGCTGTCTTCCAGCAGCACGGTGAACGTGGAGGGATCCTTGCTGCGCCGGAAGGCTTCGAAGTAGCCCATGCGCCCCTTGCTGCGGCGGAACTCGCGCAGGGCGATGTACCACGACGTGCCCTCGAACAGCAGCGATACGCCCAGTACCGTGTAGCTGAGGCCATGGTTCGTGGCAGGCTGCGGTTGGCGGATGTGCTGGATGCCTTCGTACGCCGATACGCCCGCACCGGCGGCAAACACCAGCAGGGCGACGATGAAGCTCCAGAAATACAGCTCACGCCCGTAACCGAAGGGGTGCAGCGTGTCGGGAGACTTCTCCGCACGGTGCAGGCCGTACAGCAGCAGGACTTCGTTCAGCGTGTCGACCAGCGAATGGACGCCTTCGCTCAGCATGGCCGAGCTGCCGGAAATGCCGGCAGCGATGAACTTGGCGATGGCGATGGCGAGGTTGCCGAACAGCGCGGCGTAGACGACCAGGCGTGAGCCCGTGGGAGCGGCCATGTGAGGGGGCAGAGGGAACGGACACCCCATGGTGCGATGCGGGGTGTCCGTGCCGCGTATACGGCTCGCTCAGCGCTGCCTCGGGTTGAGGTAGATGCGGGTTCCATCCGATTCGCGGCGGCCCGACCAGCGTCCGCCACCGCTGGGACGGAAGCGCGCGATGACCTGGTTGTTGGTGTCGGTCAGCAGCAGCTGGTTGCCGGACAGCAGCCAGCGGTTGACCGAGAAGAAGCCATCGGGGCAGCCGGCCGGCACCCACGCGCCATAGCCGCCGAACCATTGGCTGTCCTTCAGCGTGATGGTGCAGCTGGAGCCGTTTTCCTGGCCCAGGGTCCAGTCACCAAACAGATCGCTGTCACGCACCGACCAGCCGCCATGGTGGCGGTCGCTGCCCCAGTCGTCGCGGTTGTCGTCGTGGTAGCCAATGTCCACCTCGGCGCCGGAACTGCGGCTGCGCGACTCCGAGTGCGAGTTGCCGCTGGTCGTGGTCTCGGTGGTCATCGAGCCCATGTTGCCGAAGTCCGTATTGGACTGGGTCGGGTCGCCGCTGTCGTCCTGGCCCGTGCCGTTGTTCGACTGGGTGGTCGTCGTGGTCTGCGAGCTGCTGGTGGTCTGCGTGCTGGTCGTGTCCTGGCCAAAGCCGAACGATGCGTCCTGGGCCATGGCGGAGGCGGGGAGGGCAAGGCTGCACAGCGCCAGCAGCCCGTAGTGCGGGAAGAGCTTGGCCATCGTCGAATCCTCGTTGGAGAACGCTGGAACCGCTGATCTGCGTGTGGGGCGGCAGCCTGCCGCGCCGGCGGAGCATAGCGCCGGCCTGACGGGGGCGGCGTGAGGGCCGTGTGCAGATGCAGTCCTGGCGAGGCGGCGGCCAGCGCATAGTGAACAGGGCTGCCCGTGGCGGGGGATACACTGCATGCCCACCCCAGCGGGGCAGGCCCCGATGTCCGCAGCAGAACCAGGCCAGGCCGTGCGGCAACGGGCACTGCAGGAGTGCCGGTCGATCACCGCGGCCCTGTCGTCCATGGATGATCCGCACGCCTCGATCCACGCGGCGCGCAAGGCGATCCGCCGCCTGCGGGCGCTGCTTGGCCTGGTGCAGCATTCGGCGCTGGACCTGGAGGACGCGGACCGCCGCCTGCAGCGCCTCGGCGACAGCCTGTCGGACCTGCGCGATGCCCAGGTGGTGGTGCAGGCTGCGGTCTACCTGCAGGACAGCCATGCCGCAGACGCGTGGCCGGCGATCATCGCCCGGCTCACCCAGCGCCGCGACCGGCTGCTGCAGCAGAGCCTGCAGCGCGATCCCGGCTTCAAGCGGCGGTTGCGTCGCGTGGGGATCGTGCAGGAGCAGCTTGCGGCGCAGCCCTGGGCGAAGCTACGGCGATCGGCGCTGCGCAGCAACCTGGAGCGCAGCCAACGGCGGGCCGAAAAGGCCGCCCAGCGTGCGAGCGACGATGGCGGGGCCGATGCGATTCATCGCTGGCGACGCAAGGTCCGCCGCCTGCGCATGCAGCTGGACGTGGCACACGCACTGCATCTGCACGCGGGGAAACGAGAAGCGTCCGCTGGCGATGCGAAGGCCCTGCACCGGCTCAGTGATGCACTGGGGCAGCAGCAGGACCTGCAGCTGCTGCACAATCTGGTCAGGGCGATGCCGGCCGCTCATGGCAAGGCGCGCGTGCTCGAGCATCTGCGCAACGCGCAGCACGCAGGGTAATGGAGGGATCCACGCAGCCGAGGTAGCGCCAGGCCATGCCTGGCGGATGCCATCAGGGGCCGCTGCGCTCGCCGGGCATGGCCCGGCGCTACCGATCCTCATTGCGTCGGTAGCGAAGGGATCGACGCAGCCGAGGTAGCGCCAGGCCATGCCTGGCGGATGCCATCAGGTGCCGCTGCGCTCGCCGGGCACGGCCCGGCGCTACCGATCATCATTGCGGCGGTGGCCAAGGGATCGACGCAGCCTTGGCAGCGCCAGGCCATGCCTGGCGGATGCGATCAGGGGCCGCTGCGCTCGCCGGGCGTGGCCCGGCGCTACCGGTCCTCATTGCGGCGGTAGCGAAGGGATCGACGCCGCCGTGGTAGCGCCAGGCCATGCCTGGCGGATGCCATCAGGGGCCGCTGCGCTCGCCGGGCGTGGCCTGGCGCTACGGGTCGTCCTTGCGTCAGTAGCAAGGAGATCCGCGCAGCCGTGGTAGCGCCAGGCCATGCCTGGCGGATGCCATCAGGGGCCGCTGCGTTCGCCGGGCGTGGCCCGGCGCTACCGGTCCTCATTGCGGCGGTAGCGAAGGGATCGACGCCGCCGTGGTAGCGCCAGGCCATGCCTGGCGGATGCCATCAGGGGCCGCTGCGCTC
>Ga0308172_1001259_pt1 | contig 18944 bp, 15 predicted proteins | sample PhyGR2_FD_202134 | JGI IMG/M metagenome (GOLD analysis project Ga0308172, IMG submission 202134) | Phyllosphere microbial communities from UC Gill Tract Community Farm, Albany, California, United States - DLSLSG.R2 | ecosystem: Host-associated > Plants > Phyllosphere > Unclassified | place: USA... | reverse complement strand
AATGCCGTCAGCTCTTCGAGCTTAGCAGAGAGTGTCTCCACGTCATGTTTAGACGCAATGCCGATTCGATTCAAGGCACTTGCAACGCGAGTATCAAAAGCTTTTTCAACTTTATCCAGCTGAACTTCTACCCGACCTTTGACCGCAGTGACATTACTCTTTACTTGGTCAATCTGACTGTTGGCGGCATCAAGTTGTTCAACGGCAACTTTTTTGCCTTTACTTTCAATATGTTGACCGCTCTTAACCAGCTCTTTGAAATACTCGCTGCCCTCACTGCCGACCTTCGCATAGGCCCCCAGGCCCGCCAGCCAGATCTTGCGCGCGTAGGATTTAACATCGCTCAGGGCGCGGGTTTGAGTGTCGATTTTTTTCTTCAGGATAACGTTGGCCATGGTGCACCTCACACAAAGTAGGGGGGAGGAACGGCCCGCAGGAGTTGTGGGCTTGGGCACAAAGTAGGAGGAAAAATTAGAATCGGCACCCTAACCCTAAGTAGTCAGGCCAAGGCTTTGTCCAAGGCTTTTTCGATTTCGGACTTGAGGGTGCCGCTCATGGCCGACATCAGCAGGCCCAGTTCCACATCGATACGCAGCGAATCGTCAGCCACAAGTACGGTGCCTTTAACCCCGGAACGCTTGAGGTTCAAGGTATCGCCAGACCACGACGATTCCAGGCCATATTGTTCCTTGAGTTTGTTCGCCAACTTGTCGGCCTTTGCCCGTGCGCCTTCTTTACCCAGGGAATGTGCACGCTCAACGGTGATACGGGCCATTGCGATGATTCCTCTTGCAGAGACTTGAAAAATAGAGACTTGCACATCGTGAATGCGGCAAAACGTCTCGGCGCCCCTCTATCTTACCTGCAGCCTTGCCAAGACAAAGCAAGCCTTGGGGATTATCATGTGCCGCATTCTCTTTTGGTGACAGCGATATGACTGATCAGCGCAAAGGCAGCGATGCCGAACCCACCACTCACTTCGGCTTCAAGAACGTCCCGGAAAGCCAGAAAGCGGAAAAAGTCGCTGAGGTGTTCCACTCCGTAGCCGCCAAGTACGACCTGATGAACGATGTGCTTTCCGGCGGCATGCACCGCTTGTGGAAGCGCTTCACCATCGAATTGTCGGGCGTACGCCCCGGCAATCGCGTGCTGGACATCGCCGGCGGCACGGGCGACCTGGCAGCCAAGTTCTCCAAACTCGTCGGCCCGACTGGCCAGGTGGTGCTGGCGGACATCAACGGTTCGATGCTCAAGGTCGGCCGTGACCGTCTGCTCGACAAAGGCGTGGCCGGCAATATCGAGTTCGTCCAGGCCGACGCTGAAAAGCTGCCGTTCCCCGACAACCATTTCGACTGCGTGACCATCGCCTTCGGCCTGCGCAACGTGACCCATAAAGAAGACGCGATTCGCTCGATGCTGCGCGTACTCAAACCGGGTGGCCGCCTGTTGGTGCTGGAGTTCTCCAAGCCGACCAACGCGCTGATGTCCAAGGTCTACGACACCTACTCCTTTGCCTTCATGCCGCTGATGGGCAAGCTGATCACCAATGACGCCGAGAGCTACCGCTACCTGGCCGAATCGATCCGCATGCACCCCGACCAGGAAACCCTGAAGTCGATGATGGTGGAAGCCGGTTTTGACCGTGTGACCTACCACAACATGACCTCGGGCATCGTCGCCCTGCACCGTGGCATCAAGCCCTGATGCTGCTGCAAGGTCTTCTCGCCAGCGTCGAGCACGGTCTCAACCGTGTGCTGCGCCTGGACAGCACTGCCCTGGCGCGGCTCGCACACCTGAACGGCAACGTTATCGCCGTCGACTGCCGCAGCCCCGCCTTGCAGCTGTTTATCCTGCCCAGCGATGAAGGCCTGATGCTGGCGACCCAGTGGGCCGCCGACGCCGACTGCACCCTGCGTGCGCCGGCATCGAGCCTGCTGCACCTGGCGCTGAGCCGCAACAAGACCGCCATCCTGCACAGCACCGAAGTTGAGCTGGAAGGCGACAGCGCGGTGCTGATGGACCTGGCCGCCGTGCTGCAGGATCTGGAACTGGACTGGGAATACGAGCTCTCGCGCTGGATCGGCCCCGTCGCCACCCAGTTGATCAGCGGTCACGTGCGCAGCCGCACGCGCTGGTACCAGCAGGGATTCGCCAGCCTTAACCAGAACCTCGCCGAATACCTGAGCGAAGAATCGCGCACTCTGGTCGGGCAACGGGAAGCGCAAGCGCGCTTTCGCGAACTCGACAAGGCCAAACTCGACCTGGAACGTCTTGAGGCGCGCTTCGAGCGCCTGAGCCGTTCCCTTGAACCAAGCGATAACGCATGAAGCTGCTCGCCGTCCGCCGTTTGTTCCGTATCCAGCGCGTCGTAATCCGCTACCGTCTCGATGACCTGCTGTTCGCCCTGCCCTTGCCATGGTTCCTGCTGGCGGTGCGCTATGTACTGCCGTGGCGCTGGCTGCCCCGCAAACGGCTGGAGCTCAGCCGTGGTGCGCGCCTGCGCCTGGCATTGCAGGACCTGGGGCCGATCTTCATCAAGTTCGGGCAGATCCTCTCCACCCGCCGCGACCTGCTGCCCGAAGACATCGCCGACGAGCTGATGCTGTTGCAGGACCGCGTGCCGCCCTTCGATTCCCAACAGTCGATGGCGCTGATCGAAGAGCAACTGGGCAAAAAGATCAGCGAGGTGTTCAGGCGCTTTGACGTCGAGCCCCTGGCCTCGGCCTCCGTGGCGCAAGTGCACGCCGCGCAACTCAAGACCGGCGAAGAAGTGGTGGTGAAGGTGATTCGCCCGGGCCTCAAGCCGATCATCGGCCAGGACCTGGCATGGCTGTTTATCCTCGCCCGCGCCGCCGAGCGTTTCAGCGCCGATGCACGCTTGCTGCACCCGGTGGACGTGGTCGCCGACTACGAAAAAACCATCTACGACGAACTCGATCTGCTGCGTGAAGCGGCCAATGCCAGCCAATTGCGGCGCAACTTTGAAGGCTCGCAATTGCTGTATGTGCCGCAAGTGTATTGGGACTGGTGCCGCCCTAAAGTGCTGGTGATGGAGCGCATCTATGGCGTGCAGGTCACCGACCTGGCCACCCTGGCCGACCAGCGCACCGACATGAAGATGCTCGCCGAACGCGGCGTGGAGATTTTCTTCACCCAGGTGTTCCGCGACAGTTTTTTCCACGCCGACATGCACCCGGGCAATATCTTCGTCAGCACCGTCAACCCGTGGAGCCCGCAGTACATCGCGATCGACTGCGGCATCGTCGGCAGCCTCACTCCGGAAGACCAGGATTACCTGGCGCGCAACCTGTTCGCCTTCTTCAAGCGCGACTACCGCCGCGTGGCGCAATTGCACATCGATTCGGGCTGGGTGCCGGCGGAGACCAAGCTCAATGAGTTCGAAGCGGCAATCCGTACCGTGTGCGAGCCGATCTTTGAAAAACCCTTAAAAGATATTTCATTTGGCCAGGTACTGATGCGCCTGTTCCAGACCGCGCGGCGCTTCAATATGGAAGTGCAGCCGCAGTTGGTCCTGCTGCAAAAAACCCTGCTCAACATCGAAGGCCTGGGCCGCCAGCTGTACCCGGACCTCGACTTGTGGAACACCGCGCAGCCGTTCCTGGAACGTTGGATGCGCGAGCGCATGAGTCCAAAGACCATGCTGGGCAACCTGCACAGCCAGTTCGAACAGCTGCCGCACCTGGCCAACATGACCCGTGACCTGCTTGAGCGCATGTCCCAACCCCACGCCAAAGACCCCGCGCCACCGTGGCAAAAACGCAAGGACGACTGGTTCCTGCGCCTATTGGGCGCGGCGCATCTGGTGGGTGGCGTGATGCTGGCGATCGGCGGGCCGCTAAACCAATTGGGCCATTGGCCGGCCGGGATCATGGTCGCCGTGGGTGTTTATCTGATTGTGCGGCGATAGCCGATCCAGTTATACACTGTTGCAAATTGCCGGAGCCGAACATGAAAGACTGGCTGGACGAAATCAAATGGGACAGTGACGGCCTTGTGCCAGCCATTGCTCAGGACTACAAGACCGGGCGCGTGCTGATGATGGCCTGGATGAACCGCGAGGCCCTGAGCCTCACCGCCGCTGAGCAGCGCGCCATCTACTGGTCACGTTCGCGTGGCAAACTGTGGCGCAAGGGCGAAGAGTCCGGGCATGTGCAGACCCTGCACGAGCTGCGCCTGGATTGCGATGGGGATGTCATCATCCTGAAAGTCGAGCAGATCGGCGGCATTGCCTGCCACACCGGCCGTCACAGCTGCTTCTATCGCGTGTTCGAGGACGGCGAATGGAAAGTGGTCGAACCGGTGCTCAAAGACCCGCACGCCATTTACTCCGCAGGACACTGAACATGAGCGATACCCTGAACCGTGTGGCCCAGGTGCTGGAGGACCGCAAAGGTGCGGACGCCGACAGCTCCTACGTCGCCAGCCTGTACCACAAGGGCTTGAACAAGATCCTGGAGAAGCTCGGCGAAGAATCGGTCGAGACTATCATTGCCGCCAAGGACGCCCAGATCAGTGGCGACTGCAGCGATGTGATCTACGAGACCGCCGACCTGTGGTTCCACAGCCTGGTCATGCTCGCCCAACTGGGGCAGCATCCGCAGGCCGTGCTGGATGAACTGGACCGTCGCTTCGGCCTGTCCGGGCACGCCGAAAAGGCCTCGCGCCCGTCCGCTTGAATAACGTTGATTAGAGGATTTGCAGCATGGGCATTTTTGACTGGAAACACTGGATCGTCATTCTGGTGGTGGTGGTGCTGGTGTTCGGCACCAAGAAACTGAAAAACCTCGGCACCGACGTGGGCGAGTCGATCAAGGGCTTTCGCAAAGCCATGAACGACGACGAAAAGCCCGCCGACCCTGCGGCCAATCCGGTGCCACCAGCCCAGCCTGTGCACCCCCAGGCCGCCCAGCCGATCACCGAGCGTCGCACCTTCGACGTGCAGGCTGAAAAAGTCGAAGAGCCGACCCGCAAAGACTCGTGAGCACTGACTAATGTTTGGTATCAGCTTCTCTGAACTGCTGCTCGTCGGCCTCGTGGCCCTGTTGGTGCTGGGGCCGGAACGCCTGCCCGGTGCCGCACGCACGGCCGGGCTGTGGATCGGGCGCCTGAAACGCAGTTTCAACGCCATCAAACAGGAAGTTGAACGGGAAATCGGCGCGGACGAGATCCGCCGGCAACTGCACAACGAACACATCCTGTCGTTGGAGCAAGAGGCGCGCAAGATCCTGTCGCCCGTGCAAGAGCCGGCCAAACCGGTGGAGCCGGTGGCTGAACACAGCATTGCACCAGCCCCAGCCGCCGACATCGCTTCAACCCCGCCAGAGCCAGTACCGGCGCCCACCGCGTCGCCCGCTCCCCATGACCCTACATTGCCGCCGCGAGCCCCATGAGCGCTGATAAACCGGAAAACGACCAGCACATGCCGCTGGTCTCGCACCTCACCGAGCTGCGTACCCGCCTGCTGCGTTGCGTAGCGGCGATCTTCATCATCTTTGCCGGGCTGTTCGCCTTTACCCAGCAGATCTACACGTTCGTCTCCACGCCGTTGCGCCAGTACCTGCCGGCCGGCGCGACGATGATCGCCACCGATGTGTCCTCGCCGTTCCTCACGCCGTTGAAGTTGACGATGATGGTCTCGCTGTTCCTGGCGATCCCGGTGATCCTGCATCAGATCTGGGGCTTTATCGCTCCGGGCCTGTACAAGCATGAGAAACGCATCGCGGTGCCGTTGCTGGTGTCGAGCATCCTGCTGTTCTACACCGGCATGGCCTTCGCCTATTTCCTGGTGTTCCCGCTGATCTTCAAATTCTTCGCCGCCGCCACCCCGGCTGGCGTGGAGATGATGACCGACATTACCAGCTACCTCGACTTCGTGATGACGCTGTTCTTCGCCTTTGGCGTGGCCTTCGAGATCCCGGTGGCGGTGGTGCTGCTGGTATGGATCGGCGTGGTCAATGTGCAGTACCTGAAGAAGATCCGCCCGTACGTGATCATCGGCTGCTTCGTGGTCGGCATGATCCTGACCCCGCCGGACATCTTCTCCCAGACCCTGCTGGCCGTGCCGATGTGGATGCTGTTCGAGATCGGCATCCTGTTCAGCGGCCTGATCAGCAAGCGCAGCGACCACCCGGATGACCAACCCGCCGACGACGACCAGCCGCCAGCGACCCAACCGTGAACCTGCTGCTGCTGGAAGACGCCGACTTTATCGCGGCCGACCGAGTGATCCTGCGGGATCGACGCCTGGTGCATATGCAGGACGTCCACCGCGCAGCGGTGGGCGACAACCTGCGCGTCGGCCGCATCGGTGGGCTGATGGGCAACGCGCACCTGCTGCGCCTTGAAGCCGCCGAGGCCGAGTTACAGGTCAGCTTCGACCTGCCGCCGCCGGCCAAACTGCCCCTGACCCTGTTGCTGGCCCTGCCACGCCCGAAGATGCTGCGCCGAGTGCTGCAAACCGTGGCGGCCATGGGTGTGCCCAAGGTGGTCTTGGTCAATAGCTACCGCGTAGAGAAAAGTTTCTGGCAGACCCCGTTCCTAGAGCCCGAGGCGATCCGTGAGCAACTGATCCTGGGCCTGGAGCAAGCCCGCGACACGGTGCTGCCCGAGGTCATCATCGAAAAGCGCTTCAAGCCGTTCGTCGAGGACCGTCTACCGGCCATGACCGAGGGCACGTTAGGCCTGATCGGCCATCCGGGGAATTACCCAGCCTGCCCGCGCGGCCTGGATGAACCGGTCACCCTGGCGATTGGACCAGAAGGCGGCTGGATCCCCTACGAGGTGGAATTGCTGACCAAGGCCGGCTTGCAACCGGTGCAACTCGGTGCACGTATCCTGCGCGTCGAAACGGCCGTGACGGCTCTACTTGCCCGTCTATTCTGACGCCCACCTGCTCCGTCCTACAGAATCTTCCCAGGCAGCCGATAAGGTGTGGATAAGTCCAAGCCTTGTTCCAGGGGAGTTTGCAGCATGTATCGTTGGTTAGCCGAAAAGCTGGGAAATGTCAGCGTCAAAACCAAACTCGCCGTCGGCTTTGGCCTGGTATTACTGCTGACGCTGATGATTACCTTCACCGGCTGGACTGGCTTGGGTGATGTGATCAGCCGAGGTGACAAGCTGGGTTACATCTCCAGTCTGAACAGCCTGACCAAAGACTTGCGCCTGGCACGCCTGGACTATGAAATGCGCCGCGGCGAACAAGGCACCACCGCTGTCAGCGAACTGCTGAACAAGCTCGACAGTGGTCTCAAGAACGCCCGCACAATGATCAAGCAACCTGCCGACGCAGCACTGATCGACGAGCAATTGGCCGCGGTGGATCAATACAAACGCGCCTTCAGCGATATGGCGCAAGCCGGTGCCAGCCGCGAAAACGCTCGCAGCAAGCTTGGCGATACCGCCGACAATGCCGTGCTCAAGGTGGGCGATATTGAAAAAAGCCTGCTGCAAGGCGACAGCGTTACTCAGTTCAACAGCATAGTCAGCTTGAGCAAACTGATCCAACAAGCACGCTTCCAAGTGCGCGGTTACACCTACAGTGGCAAGGTCGAAGCCGAACAGCCGGCCCTCGATGCCATCGACAATGCCCTCAAGAAAATCACTGAACTTGAAGGCCAATTGCCGGCCGAGTTCCAGGCCAATCTGCAGCAGGCTGGCGTTTCGTTGCAAGCGTACCGCGCGGCCGTCAGCCAGTATCGCGACTCCCAGGTCGCTAGCGCAGCGGCGCTCAAAACCATGAGCGCACAAGGCGACATCCTGCTCAGCCACAGTGACAAACTAACCCTGTCCCAAACTGTCGTGCGCGACACCGACGCCGCCCACGCAAAAAACCTGTTGCTGCTCGCGACCATCCTGGCACTGATCTTCGGCCTCGTGGCCGCATGGGCCATCACCCGCCAGATCATCCTCCCGCTGGAGCAGACCCTCAAAGTCGCGGAGCGCGTCGCCTCGGGCGACTTGAGCCACAACCTGACCTCGCTGCGCCAGGACGAACTGGGTCAACTGCAACGGGCCATGCAAAGCATGACCGTGGGCCTGCGTGAGTTGATCGGCGGTATCAGCGATGGCGTGACCCAGATCGCCAGCGCCGCCGAACAGCTGTCCGCCGTGACCGAACAGACCAGTGCCGGGGTCAACAGCCAGAAGGTCGAAACCGATCAGGTGGCCACCGCCATGAACGAAATGGCCGCCACCGTGCAGGAAGTGGCGCGCAATGCCGAAGAAGCCTCCGAAGCCGCCGTGGCCGCCGACCAGCAGGCCCGTGAGGGCGACAAGGTGGTGGGCGAGGCGATTGCCCAGATCGAGCGCTTGGCCACCGAGGTCGGCAACTCCACCGAGGCCATGGGCGACCTCAAGCGCGAAAGCGACAAGATCGGCAGCGTGCTCGATGTGATCAAGTCCGTGGCCCAGCAAACCAACCTGTTGGCACTCAACGCCGCGATTGAAGCGGCACGGGCCGGTGAAGCCGGGCGCGGGTTCGCCGTGGTGGCCGATGAAGTGCGCAGCCTGGCGCAGCGCACCCAAAAGTCCACCGAAGAGATCGAAGAGCTGATTGCCGGCCTGCAAACCGGCACTCAGCAGGTGGCGGCCATCATGGACAACAGCCGCGGCCTCACCGACAGCAGTGTCGAACTGACCCGCCGCGCCGGCAGTGCCCTGGCCAGCATCACCCGTACCGTATCGACGATCCAGGCGATGAACTCCCAGATCGCCACCGCCGCCGAGCAACAGAGCGCCGTGGCCGAAGAGATCAACCGCAGCGTGCTGAACGTGCGCGACATCTCGGAACAGACCGCCGCCGCCAGCGAAGAGACCGCCACGTCGAGCACCGAACTCGCGCGCCTGGGCACCCACCTGCAAGCCCTGGTCGGCCGCTTCCGCGTCTGACCCCCTGTGTCACGGCGACCTGCCTCGGGTCGCCGTTGTCAGCCTGTGAAATTTCCTACGAGTTTTTCAGGCTCTCCCCACCGACAACAGAACTAGCGTTGAACTCAGTTCACCGCGTTAGCGCGCCCGTGGTGCGCCGATACGTTGACGAACGTCCCTCGTTCACTTGTCGGAGGTTAACCATGCTTCGTCGAATGACTCACCTATTGGGCGACGCCAGCGTCACCCTCAAACTGGCCCTGGGCTTCGCCCTGGTACTGGCCCTGAGCCTGGTCATCGCCGTGACCGGCTGGCAGGCCCTGGCCGCATCCCTTTACCGCTCGCAAACCCTCACCGTGCTCGCGCAATTGGCCGTGGCCGGCGAAGAACTGCGCTCCGATCGGATCGTTTACCGCACGCTGGACGATGCCAAAAGCCTCGATCGATTAAGCCACGGCATGGAAAAAGTCGAGGCCGCGCTGGCAGAACTCTCCAACCGCCTCAAAGTCGCCCAGTCCATTCAGTATTTACAGGAGATGACGCGTCTGTCCGATGCGTTCAAAACGACCCTCAAGGACATACCCACCCGCGTGGAGAAACGGGAAAACGCCCGCGAGCAATTGAAACAAAGCACCGTGCGCATCGGCGATGTACTGGCGCAACTGGCCAGCGACCTGCCGGATCAGGAGGATGAAAAGGCCCTGGATGCTATCGAGAATCTTCGCCAGGCCATTGGGCACGCCGAAGACAGCGCCCAGAGCGCGGCCTGGGCCGCCGATTCGCTGGAGGCCTACGCCCAGGCCGTCAGCGACGCGGAGCGCAGCCTGGAACTGACCCTCGCCGCCGTGGCGAAGCTGCCGGTGGATAACAGCGCGCTGACCAACGCCGTGCAAAGCATCCGCACCCATCTCACCCGCCTCAAGGAGGCGCAACTGAGCACTGAGGCCGCGCAAGCCCAGTTGGAGCAACATCTGGATCAACTGCTCGCGCAGAGCGACCTGTTGAGCCAGGACCAGACCCAACGACGCGACCTCGCCGCCGATCACGCACGCACCCAGACCTTGGCAACCACGGCCGCCGCGCTGATCTTCGGCGCCTTGGCCGCGTGGGTTATCGCCGGGCAGATCGTCAAGCCATTGCGCAAAGCCCTGGCGGTGGCCAATCGCATTGCCGACGGCGACCTGAGCCATGATGTCCAGACCCGACGCCGGGACGAATTGGGCCAATTGCAGTGCAGCATGACGCAAATGACGCTCAACCTGCGCGCCCTGATCGGCAACATCAGCGACAACGCCAGGCAGATCGCCAGCGCCGCCGAGGAGCTGTCCACGGTGACCGAACAGACTCGCTCGGGGGTCAACAATCAACGCGACGAAACCGAACAGGTCGCCACCGCCATGAACGAAATGCTGGCCACCGCCCAGGAGGTGGCGCGGCATGCCGAACAGGCGTCGATCGCCGCCAAGCAGGCCAACCAGCAAACCGAGCTGGGCGACCGAGTGGTGACGGATGCCGTGGCGCAGATCGAGCATCTGGCCCATGAAATGGCGCGCTCCAGCCAGGCCATGTTGGGGCTGCAACGGGAGAGCCAGAAGATCGGCAGCGTACTGGACGTGATCAAGTCAGTGTCGCAGCAGACCAACCTGTTGGCCCTCAACGCCGCCATCGAAGCGGCCCGTGCTGGGGAGGCCGGCCAAGGCTTTGCGGTGGTCGCCGATGAAGTGCGCAGCCTCGCCCAACGCACCCAGCAGTCCGCCGAGGAAATCGAGGAACTGATCGGCGGTCTGCACAGCGGCACGCAACAGGTGGCCGACATTATGGACAACAGCCGCGCGCTGACCGATCAAAGCGTCGGCCTGACCCGCAACGCCGGCGAGGCCTTGATGGAGATCGCACGCACGGTGGGGGTGATTCAGGAAATGAACCCACAGATCGCCGCGGCGGCCGAGGAGCAGAGCGCGGTGGCCGAAGAGATCAATCGCAGCGTATTGAAGGTTCGGGACGTGTCGGAACAGACCGCCACCGCCAGTGAGCAAACGGCCGCGGCGAGCACTGAGCTGGCCCGCTTGGGCACGGATCTGCAGGCATGTGTGGGGCGGTTCAAGGTCTGAACGCGCCCCGGCCGATTACAGTACCTGGCGCAGGAAGACTTGGGCGCGCGGGTCCTTGGGGGCCTCGAAGAACGCGGCGGGGGCCGCGTCTTCCAGCAACTTGCCGTGATCGAAGAACAGCACACGGTCGGCCACTTCGCGGGCAAAGCCCATTTCGTGGGTGACGCAGACCATGGTCATGCCTTCCAGGGCCAGGGTCTTCATCACATCGAGCACCTCACCGACCATTTCCGGGTCGAGGGCCGAGGTGGGCTCGTCGAACAGCATCACTTTGGGGTCCATCGCCAAGGCCCGGGCGATGGCTACCCGCTGTTGCTGACCGCCGGACAAGCGGGATGGAAACTCGTTGGCCTTTTGCGCGATACCGACCTTTTCCAGCAGCGCCAAAGCCTTGGCCTCACGCTCCTGCTTACCGCGCTTGCGCACGACTTTCTGCGCCAAGCACAGGTTTTCCAGCACGGTCATATGGGGGAACAGGTTGAAGTGCTGGAACACCATGCCGACTTCGCGGCGATAGGCGTTCACGTCGGTTTTCGGATCAGCCAGTTGCAAGCCGTCGATGCTTACCGAGCCCGAGTCGAATTCTTCCAGGCCATTGAGGCAGCGCAGGAAGGTGGACTTGCCGGAACCGGACGGACCGATCACCACCAGCACTTCGCCCTTGGCCACCTGGGTGGTGACGTTATCCACCGCGCGGACGACCTGCCCACGGGTATCGAAGACTTTTACCAGATTGCGGACTTCAATCACTTTGCGCGAGCCTCCGCTCAAGCCGGCTGGCCATTTTCGACAGCGGCAGGTTGATCAGCAGGTACAGGCCTGCGACGCAGAACAGGATTTCGAACGGTGAGAACGAGGTGGTGATCACTTCGCGGCCGCTCTTGAGCAGTTCGGTGATGGCGATCACCGAAACCAGCGAGGTGTCCTTGACCAGGCTGATAAATTGCCCGGCCAGCGGCGGCAACACGCGCTTGAACGCCTGGGGCAACACGACGTGACGCATCGACTGGCTGGCACTCAGGCCCAGGGATCGCGCGGCCTCGTTCTGACCACGGGTGATCGACTGCACACCGGCGCGCACGATTTCCGCCACATAGGCGCCGGTAAACAGCGACAGCGCGGCGATCCCGGCAAATTCGCGGGAAAGGTTGAGCACCGTGCCGATAAAGAAATAGAAAATGAAGATCTGCACCAGCAGCGGCGTGCCGCGCACCAATTCGACATAGATCGTCGACAGGTCGCGCAGGGTCGGGTTGCTGGACAAGCGACACAGGCCGGTCGCCAGACCGATCACCAGGCCCAGGATGCCGGACACCACCGACAGCCACAACGTGGTCCACAGCCCCCACATCAACGGGCCCAACGCCCAGTGCCGGGTCACACCGACCACATCGCCCTCGGCCACATCATCGCCGCGGGCCACTTGCAAGCTGTTGTCGGCGACAGCGAGCTTTTGCTCGACGCCCGCGTCATTGCGCAAGGTGACTTCGGCCACGTCGCCATTGCGTACCAGCTCAACGACGGTGGAGATATCCGCCGCGCGCTGGGCAGTTTCCGCCTGATAGGCGAAGTACTGCGGTACGCGGTTCCAACGCCATTCGTAGGACATCAGCGAGGTGGCGTAATACAAGGCGCCGGCCAAGCCAACCAGCACGACCACCGTCAGCAGGTGCCAGGGCCATTGGGCTTTTTTCTGTTTCATTGATCTTTCCGGATGTGTGTTGCCTGGTAGGCCGCCATTGTGGGCAAGCCCACTCCCACACTTGACCGAGTTCCAACAGTCAAATGTGGCAGTCTTGCCCGCGATGGGCGCTACGCGGTGTTCAGTCGGACCTTATTCCATGTCCTTGAGCCACTCGGAGCTCTTGAACCACTTGTCATGGATTCGATCGTAGGTGCCGTCGTTCTTGATCTGGTGCAGGAAGTTGTTGATGAAGTTGATGCTGTCGTAGTCGCCTTTCTTCAAACCGAACGCCAGGGGCTCGAAGGTGAACGGTTCGTCCAGGAACACCAGTTTGCCATTGCCGACTTTCTTCTCGGCCACCACGTTGTACGGCGCGTCATACACAAAGGCATCGGCCTTGCCGTTGACCACGTCCAGCACACCTTCCTGCTCGTTGTCGTAGCCGTGGTACTTGGCCTTGGAGATCAGCTTCTTGGCGACCATTTCACCGGTGGTGCCGAGCTTGGAAGTCAGGCGGTATTTCTCGTCGTTCAGGTCTTTGTAGGACTTGATGGTGCCTTCCAGGTCCTTGCGGATCAGCAGGGTCTGGCCGACCACGATGAAGGGTTCGCTGAAGTTCAGGCGCAGGTTGCGTTCCTGGGTCAGGGTCATGCCGCTGCCGATCATGTCGAACTTGCCGGTCAAGAAGGCCGGGATGATGCCGTCATAGCCGGTGGAGACCAGCTCCAGCTTGACGCCCATGGACTTGGCCATGGCCTTGAGGATGTCGACTTCGAAACCGATGATTTCGCCGCGCTTGTCCGTCATTTCGAACGGCATGTAAGTCGGGTCCATCCCGACTTTCAGCGTGCCGCGCTTGACCGCATCGTCGATGGCGCCGGCCTGGGCCGCAGTGGCCGCGACCAGTGCGGTGACGCCTAGCAGCAGCATCGAAAGATACTTTTTCATCATCAAGTCCCCTGAACGATTCTTATAAGGTCGGCGCACAAAAGGGCTGCACCATTTCGGGGTGCGATCCTAACCCACTCACTGCCGGTCACAAAGGTTTCACGGGTAATTGTTATTGCGTATGTCGGAAAAGGCCCACAACGGGATGTTCGAGCACAGAGGGTAGACACGCGCGCAGGGGGCAACGGCAAATAATTGTTATGTAAGCAGTTATGACTTTCAGTCGATTTCCGTAAGCCAGTCTGTGTCCTTGAACCACTTGTCATGCAGGCGATCGTAGGTGCCGTCCTGGGCGACCTGATTCAAGAAATGATTGATCCAATTGAGGCTGTCGAAGTCGCCTTTCTTCAACCCAAAGGCCAGCGGTTCGAAGGTGAACGGCTGCTCCAGCAAGAACAAAGCACTATTTTCCGCACGGCTCAGGGCGATCAGGTTATAGGGCGCATCGTGGATAAACGCATCGGCCTTGCCATCCACCACGTGGCGCACACCCTCCTCCGGGGTTTCGAAACGGCTCAATCGCGCCGCCCCCAAAAAGCGCCGCGCCGCGGCTTCGCCGGTGGTGCCTTCGGTGGTGGCGATGCGGTAATGGGGATCGTCCAGGTCTTCAACACTGGTGACCTTGCCGACCAGGCTGGGATGCAGCAACACGGTTTGGCCTACCACAATGAAGGAGTCGCTGAAGTTGAGTTTCAGGTTGCGCTCCTGGGTCACGGTCATGCCACTGCCGATCATGTCGAACTTTCTGGCCAGCAACCCCGGTACCAACTCGGTGTAAGGCACCGAGACCAGTTCAAGCTCCACGCCCATGGCTTGGCTCATGACCGTGAGCAGGTCAATTTCAAAGCCGACGATACGCCCCTGCTTATCGGTCATTTCGAAGGGCACATAGGTGGGAGTGGTGCCCACTTTCAGCACACCACGCCGTACAGCATCATCAATGGCGCCTGCCTGCACGTCCTGTTGAAGCCAGGCGACGGCGCTCAGCAGCAACGCCGCACAAAACCTTTTGATCATGAATCCCCCTGTGGCCGAAACGAATTGGGGGGCGATCCTACCCCAGCCACGGGCACGCCAATACGCCCTTGGCAGGGGTATTTTGTTTCGAAATAACAAGGGGTTAGATCGTTTTTAGCGGGAAAGAAAACGTTGTAGGAAAAGCGCTTGAAACACCCCCGAGGTAAGCCCTCGGGGGTGTTTGAATCAGGCCGGTTGGGCCTGGGACGACAGCGGTTGCAGAGGCAGCAACGGCGCGTGCGGGTCAGCCTTGATCGAGCCACGCCAGGCGGCGAGCCACTCGGCGTGCCCTTCGCTCCAGACCAGCTCGTGCAGGCGGGCCAGGGCTACCGGATCACTGAGCAAGGCCACACGTTCGGCATTGTTGAGGCCGGCGGGGCCGACTTTCAGCGCATGGCGCACGCGTTCGGCACGCAGGTACTCGATCGGCTCGGCCTGACCGTGACGCGACGTCGCCAAGGCACAGGCCAGGGCGTTCTGCTGCGGGTCGACCACCGAGCGCACGAAGCCGTCGTGCAGGGCGTGCCAACGGTTTTCGTGGGTGTACTTGTCGGTCGACACCAGCGCCTGGGGCGGATTGTATTCCTCAGGGATCAGGAACAGGCTCTCGTCACGGGACTTGAGGCCCAGGTTCACCCGACTGGAGATCACCGACACCGGGATCGACAACATCAGCGACCCGACAATCGGCACCAGCCACCACAGGAAGCTTGGGTTCAACCACACCACCAGCAAGGCCCACAAGAAGCCCAGCAAGGTTTGCGTGCCGTGGCGCTTGAACGCTTCTCCCCAGGTGGTGGAGTCGTCATCACGCTTTGGCGAATTCCAGGTCGCGGCCCAGCCGAGGAACGCGGCGAGCACGAAACGGGTGTGGAAAATCATCCGCACCGGCGCCAGCAGCATGGAAAACAGCATTTCCAGCAGCATGGACATCGTGACCTTGAACTTGCCGCCGAACTCTTTTGCGCCCTTGGCCCAGATCAGGATGATGCTCAGCAATTTAGGCAGGAACAGCAGCACGATAGTGGTGGAGAACAACGCCACCGCCTTGTCCGGATGCCACTGCGGCCACAGCGGGTACAACTGGCGCGGCGCCATGAAGTACTGCGGCTCCATCAGGGTGTTCACCGCCAGCAACGCGGTGGACAGCACTAGGAACAGGAACCACAACGGCGCCGACAGGTAGGACATCACGCCGGTCAGGAACACCGCACGGTGCACCGGGTGCATGCCTTTAACCAGGAACAGACGGAAGTTCATCAGGTTGCCGTGGCACCAGCGACGGTCACGCTTGAGTTCGTCCAACAGGTTCGGCGGCAGTTCTTCATAGCTGCCCGGCAGGTCGTAGGCAATCCACACGCCCCAGCCGGCCCGACGCATCAGCGCCGCTTCTACGAAGTCGTGGGACAGGATGGACCCGGCGAACGCGCCTTTACCCGGCAACGGCGCCAGGGCGCAGTGCTCGATAAACGGCTTCATGCGGATGATTGCGTTGTGACCCCAGTAGTGGGATTCACCCAGCTGCCAGAAGTGCAGACCGGCGGTGAACAGCGGGCCATATACACGAGTGGCGAACTGCTGCATGCGCGCATACAGGGTGTCCATGCCCGACGCACGCGGCGCGGTCTGGATAATCCCGGCATCCGGCGTGGCTTCCATCAGGCGCACCAGGCTGGTCAGGCATTCGCCGCTCATCACGCTGTCGGCGTCGAGGACCACCATGTACTTGTAGTCACCGCCCCAACGACGGCAGAAGTCGTCGAGGTTGCCGCTCTTACGTTTTACGCGACGACGGCGACGGCGATAGAAGATCTTGCCGAAACCACCGGCTTCGCGGCACACGTCGAGCCAGGCCTGCTGCTCGGCGATGCAGATGTCGGCGTCGTTACTGTCGCTGAGCACGAAAAAGTCGAAGCGGTCCAGGTCACCGGTCGCGGCCACCGATTCGAACGTGGCGCGCAGGCCGGCGAATACCCGGGGCACGTCTTCGTTACAGATCGGCATCACCAGCGCGGTGCGGGCGTCTTTCGGGATCGGCTCGTTGCCGGCACTTTTACCGGAGATCCGGTATTTATCGTGGCCAGTGAGTAATTCCAGGAAGCCCATCAGCGCTGTCCAGAAACCGGCCGACACCCAGCAGAACAAAATCCCGAACATGATCAGGATGCTGGTTTGCAGGGCGTAAGGCAGCACCTGGGTGGCGGTCTGCAGCAGGGTCTGATTGCGGATTTCGTCGAAGTCCACCAGCGACCAGCCCTGGTACGGCATGATGCCTTTCATGTACCAGCCGGCCACGATGGTCTGGCCGAGCATCAGCACCAACAGGATATAGCGACGGATCGAACCGACGGTGCGCCAGCGCGCGGCCGGCAATACCCGTTCATCCTTCGGCGGTTTGGGCGGGTTGCTGCGCCCGGTGAGGCGACGCCAGCCGCGCACCAGGATATTGGTGCGCCACGGCTCCGGCACCACGCGGGTGCGATGGATCGGCGGCGTGGCTTTGAGGCAGACGCGACCGGCGGCATCGACCGCAAGCATTTCGGCGTCTTGCAGCTCTTCGGCCGTGCTGAGGGTCAACCGGCGCCCCACCGACGCTTGAGCGGCGTCGACCGGTTCGTCGAAGGTCGCGGACGACAGGCGTTGATGCAATTCGGCGAAGGAGGAGCAGCCCGCCAGTTCGGCGCGCTGCTCTGCAGTCATCGGGAGATGCGCCAGATACTCGGACAGAGTCTCTGGCTGGACTTGAGAATTACTCATCGGCAGGCAACTGATAGCTCCAGGTTTCGGTCAGGACCTGTTCGGTCTTGATCGGCTCCGGTGTGGCTGGGGCAGCTTCTGGCTGCTTGGCTTCCTTGTCTTTGGCGTCTTTCTTGGCCTGTTTCTCGTGTTGCTTGGCCAATACCTTGTCGGCCTTGAGGACCTGGGTCGACACATGCTCAGGCTCTGGCTGAGCAACGTCCTGCACCAGGGCGGCACGCATTTCGGTCGGCTTGCTCGGGTCCTTGATCTTCATGCGCAGGGTCAGGCGCCAGCCTTTGGTGTGCTCGTTGTAACGCACGCTGTTTTCAACCAGTTCAGCGTTGTCACCCACGCTCACCTGGCTGCGCACAGGCGCGTCCGGCAGCAGTTTCTTCAGGGACGGGCCTTCGAAGTCCACCAGGTAAGCGACGCTGCCATCCGGCTGACGGATCAGGTTGGATTGCTTGACGTCACCGGTGGAACGCAGGGTCTGCTTGACCCAGGCACTGTCCGGCGAATGGAACGCGGCGTCGTCCAGAGTCCAATGCAGCCGGTAGGCTACGTCCAGCGGCTGACCGACTTCCGGCAGTTTTTCCGGGCTCCAGAACGCAACGATGTTGTCGTTGGTCTCGTCGGCGGTCGGGATCTCAACCAGGTCCACGGACCCCTTGCCCCAGTCGCCTTCAGGTTCGATCCAGGCGCTTGGGCGCTTGTCGTAGTTGTCGTCCAGGTCTTCGTAGTGGCTGAAGTTGCGACCACGTTGCAGCAGGCCGAAACCGCGCGGGTTCTCTACGCTGAAATTGCTGACCGACAGGTGTTTAGGGTTGTTCAGTGGACGCCAGATCCACTCGCCGTTGCCGGCATGGATCGACAGACCGCTGGAGTCGTGCAGTTCGCGACGGTAGTTGAGCACCTTGGACGGCTGGTTCGCGCCGAACAGGAACATGCTGGTCAGCGGGGCCACCCCGAGTTTGCTGACCTTGTCGCGCAGGAACATCTGGGATTTGACGTCGACCACAGTGTCGGTGCCCGGACGCAGGATCAGGCGATAGGCGCCGGTCGCGCGCGGCGAATCCAGCAGGGCAAAGATCACCAGGTGCTTGTCACCCGGCTTCGGACGCTCGATCCAGAACTCGGTGAACCGCGGGAATTCTTCGCCGGACGGCAGCGCAGTGTCGATCGCCATGCCACGGGCGGACAGGCCATAGACCTGGTCCTTGCCCACGACGCGGAAGTAACTGGCGCCGAGCATGGTCATGATTTCGTCTTGCTTGTCGCTCTTATTGATAGGGAACAGAACACGGAAACCGGCATAACCCAGTTGTTCGGTGGCCTTAGGATCGAATTTCACATCACCGAAATCGAAACGCGACGGGTCGTATTTGATTTCCTGAACGCTGTCAGCGGTGACTTCGTTGATTTTCACCGGCGTATCGAAGTGCATACCCTGGTGATAGAAGGACAGCTTGAACGGGGTGTTCTGATCGGCCCACTCGGCTTTTTCATTGCGGAAACGAATTTTCTGATAGTCCGCAAACTTCATTTCGCGGAATTCGTTT
>Ga0308172_1001249_pt1 | contig 19158 bp, 18 predicted proteins | sample PhyGR2_FD_202134 | JGI IMG/M metagenome (GOLD analysis project Ga0308172, IMG submission 202134) | Phyllosphere microbial communities from UC Gill Tract Community Farm, Albany, California, United States - DLSLSG.R2 | ecosystem: Host-associated > Plants > Phyllosphere > Unclassified | place: USA... | reverse complement strand
GCTGCCTCTCTCGCCTCTGTCGATCCGGGGCCGACGAGTGTGGCGATTGTCGCCACCGCGATGCGGATGCCGCGTTCGGCGAGAGGGCCGGCCAGACCTTCGACGACATTTCTAAGGGCCGCCTTGCAAAGGCCGAGACTGGCATAGCCGGCTTGGGGGGAAACAGCGAGGCCGCCACCTGTAACCAGAATCGTACCGCCGCGGGCACCGAACAACTCAACGGATGCCCGGATCGTGTGAAGGCCGGCAGCAATATTGGTGGCGAGGTCGGCCGTGACCTCATCGTCGCGCATGCTGAACAGATCCTGTTCACGCACGAACGCGGCATTGAAAAGGACCGCCGTCAGCCCGCCGGACAGGCGGTCGCCCTCGGCGACCGCCTTGCGCAGTGCGATCGGGTCGGTCGCATCTGCTTGCAAAATCGAGACGTGGAGACCTTGCCCGGAAAGGGTTCTGGACAGACCGGTGAGACGTTCGGCATTGCGAGCGGTGAGCACGACATGCCAGCCTTCCCGCCCGAATTTCTCCGCAACGGCCTGCCCGATGCCGGGGCCGGCGCCGATAATCATGATGGAGTTCGTCATGGGATATTCTCCTGATGTGCTAGCCATCGCGATGCCGTGACGGCCAGCCGGGTGAGAAAGGGTCACGGCAGGACTTCCGCCAGCTCGATCAGATTGCCGAAGGGATCGCAGAAGAAGGCGAGGCGGCGGCTGATTGCCAAAAGCTCGAACGGCTCGGTCACGATGGTGACGCCGCGCGCCCGCAATTCCTCGACAGTGGCGTCGACGCTTGCGACATTCAGGCAGAAATGGTGGTAGCCGGCATATTTGAGGCTATCGCCGAGATCGGTATAAGGGCGGACCTCCGCCGGCGCCGGATCGCCGCCACCCAGGATTTCCACATAGAAATGGTCGTCAGTCGCGGGTGCGAGATAGGCCAATTGTTCGTCGGCGTAGTCCCATTCGGCAACGACACGGAAGTCGAGTTTCTCGACATACCAGCGCTTTGCGGTTTCGAGGTCCGGCGTGCGGACGGCAACGTGATGACCGCGCATGTCGGCAAAGGGTGATGCAGTGTTGTGGGCGGGAGGAATGAAGTCGGCCATTGTCCTATCTCCTGTGTGGTCCGGCACAAGCGCCGGTTTGCGAGGAGAAATCTGGACCTTTTCAACGATCAGGATTAGAGAGATAATCTTCCTCTCAATGATGAGTGAGATTTGACAATGCGCAGTACGGATCTCTCTGAACTCGCGGCCTTCGATGCGGTCGCCCGTCACCGCAACTTTCGCCGTGCCGGTGAAGAGCGCGGGGTGACGGCCTCGGCGATCAGCCATGCGGTGGGTAATCTCGAGGCACGCGTCGGCATTCGTCTGCTCAATCGAACGACCCGCAGCGTGTCGCTGACTGATGCCGGGGCAATGTTGCTTGCGCAACTGTCGCCCGCCTTCGGCGAGATCGGCTCGGCGCTCGATGCCCTCAACCAGTTTCGCGATACGCCTTTTGGCAAGGTTCGCATCAATGCGCCCAATTCGGTCGCACCGTTCGTATTCCGGTCAGTCATCGGTCCTCTGATTGCAGAAAATCCCGGGCTTCAGCTGGAAATCGTCGCTACCGACCGGCTTGTCGACATTGTGGAGGAGGGGTTCGATGCCGGCATCCGTCTTGGAGAAAGTCTGCGCGATGGCATGACTGCTGTGAAGATCAAACCGCGGCTTCGGTTTGCCGTCGTGGGCTCAACAAGCTATTTCGAACGTTATCCGCTTCCTAAAACCCCGGATGATTTGCGTCACCATGTCTGTATTCGCAATATCTATCCAAGCGGCAAGCCCTATGCCTGGGAGTTCAGCCGCGCAGGCAAGATCATCGAATTCGAGCCGACCGGCTCTCTGTCGCTCGATGACCATGAACTGATGGTCGAGGCAGCACTTTCGGGCGTGGGGCTGGCTTACGTCTGGGAAGAGCGGGCGCGTGCCTATATCGAGAATGGCAGCCTGGTCGAATGCCTGGCATCCTGGAGTGCGCCCGAGGACTGGCTCTATCTCTATTACCCGACGCGAAAATACCTGTCGGCCGGCCTGCGCGCCGTCATTGATGCGCTGCGTGTGTGAAGGGACTGGCGCACCGACCGTTCGACTCCTTCTAAGAGCCAAACCATCTACGAATTACCGATGTGGCTGATCGAATCGTGATCTCAATACATTGCCGGCAAACCCAGAACAGCTAAGAATAAGGGTTCCCCGCCAGGCTTTCAGCCGATCGAATGCCCGCCGAAATGGAAAGTCGAAAATGGCCCTTTCGCCAAACTTGTTGGCATGACTGCGGGAGTGGCGCATCGGCCAAGCGGCTACTGACTGTTCGTGACTGCGGGAGCAACCCCGCCACGGAGAGAAGGAGCCGAAAATGAAGGACGTCTACGATTGCATCGTTGTCGGGGGAGGACCTGTCGGGCTATGGCTCTCCTGTGAACTCAGACTGGCTGGATTGCGGGTCATTGTCATCGAGCGACGCACGCAGCGGATCAATCAATCGCGAGCCCTGACCATTCATGGTCGGACGCTGGAAGTCCTGTCACTTCGGGGGATAGAGGAGCGATTCCTGGCGGTCGGAAAGCCGGTCAGGTCAGGCCACTATGCGGTTCTCGATACTCGACTGGACTTCGACATTTTCGACAGCCGTTTCCCTTACACGCTGTTCATTCCCCAGGAGACGACGGAGGCTTTGATAGAAGAGTTCGCATTGGAACTCGGCGTCGAGATCCTTCGAGGCGCCATGGCAGAGCGGATCGTCACCGAAGGTGACGGCGTCACTGTCTTCGGCACCAACGACAGACCATTTGAACTTCACGCCCGGTACGTCGTGGGTGCAGACGGCGCGCGAAGCCTGGTTCGTTCGCAGACTGGAATCGAATTCGAGGGCCATTCCGGGAACGGGGTCTGGTTCCTGGGCGATGTGGTTCTGGCGTCTCCGCCGGAAACGCCTCTGATATCGGCATTCAATGAGCACGGTTGTGTGCTTGTGGCGCCTCTTGGGGACGGGGTGCACTACCGGATTGTCGTCAACGAGGCGGAAGACCGCGGGCGCACACGGCAAGATGCGGTGACACTCGAAGAATTGCGCCAAGCCACTGCACGCATTCTTGGCTCTGACTTTGGCGCCCATTCCCCGTTGTGGTTGTCGCGCTTCGACAATGAGACGCGGTTGGCAAAAGCCTACCGTCGCGGAAACATATTCCTTGCAGGCGATGCGGCCCACATCCATCTGCCAGCTGGCGGGCAGGGCATGAATGTCGGTATTCAGGACGCGATGAATCTTGGCTGGAAGCTGGCGGCGGTCGCGACGGGAACGGCACCCGCGGAGTTGCTCGACACCTATGAATCCGAGCGCCTGCCGGTCGGCATCTATCTTCGCGACACGACGATGGCGCAGAGCCACCTGATCACCGCCTTTTCGGCGCGGGGGAGGGCGCTTCGGGGCGTGTTCAATGACATGCTGAAGGTGCCGGCGATCAACGCATATTTTGCCAATCAGGTCTCTGGTTTTGCCGTGCATTATCCCGATCCGCTGCCCGGCTTTGCGCCGCCGCGCTCCGCCCTTGTCGGCAACCGCATTCGCGATATGCCGTTGAGGCTGTCCGACGGCACAGATGCCACGCTTTTCAGCCTCCTCTCGAAAGGTCAATGGCTGGATCTGACCATTTCCGAAGGCTCCAAAGCCGAGAGGCCCGACTGGCTGCATCCGCGCTCGGTTGTCGAAGCAAGGGGCATTCCCACCGACCATGTGGACACTCTCGGGGACATCGGTGCGCTCCTGGTAAGGCCGGACGGTTACGTTGCGCAAACTGCGCTCAGCACCTCAACGTGAGAAGGGTAGTCAGTTATGATATGGCACCTCAATCCAGCCTCGATGCCAGCGCCCGTGGCGCCGCTCTACGCTCAGATCTCCATCGCACCGGCAGGTCCACTCGCATTCATCGCCGGACAAGTTGCTATCAATGCTGAAGGCCGGCTCGTCGGTGAAGGTGATCATCGTCTGCAGGCGGAGCAAAGCTTCCGCAATCTGAAGAGCGCGCTTGACGCGCTGGGTGTCGGCACGGAACATGTCGTGCGGATGGGGCTGCATGTCGTCCGCCACCACGACGAGCTCGTCGCCCCGATATTCCAGGCCGGGCATGCCGTCTTTGGGCAGAGTTGGCCGGTCTGCGCCAGTATTTTCCTCGGGGTGGAGAGGCTTGGCCATGCAGACTGGTTGGTGGAGATCGAGGCCATCGTTTCTCTGCCTACGGATTTTGATGCGCTTTGTATCTCGGTATAACCATCCGAGCCGGCACGGCAGAGCAGAGACATGTTCTTGCAAGGCGACGTGCCCTGTTTAGAATCCATGGCGGACCACGGAGAAACCGAGCCGATGAGCATCATCATCACACCCGAGATCGATGATCCCGACATCGTTTCGAGGTCCGTCATAGGCCTGACAATCGAACTCACGGCCGTTGGCGAAACCGAACCTCACAGTCACCGCAAGGCGCAACTCCTCTATGTGATCTGCGGTGCTCTGACGGTTGAAGCCGCCGGCGGAATTTGGACCGTGCCGCCGCAATGCGCCATCTGGCTGCCTGCGGGTGTGCTTCATCTGGCGCATTCCAGTGGCAGGATTGTCATGGCCAATCTCTATATAGAGCCCGACCTTGCAGACTTTCTAGGCGAGGATTGCGGGATATTGTTTATTCGCCCGCTGCTGCGCGAGGTCATTCTCTGCTTCACATCAGATGCTGATCTCCTGGGGGCGGAAGAGGGAAGGCGTGCTCGGCTGTCCGGGGTTCTTCTTGACGAGCTTCGCGATGCGCCGCTAGAGCCGCTGCGATTGCCAATGCCCGCAGACCGGCGGCTGCGGAGGCTAACAGACGCGATGCTGGCAGACCCGGCGACACGCCTCAAGATCGAGGAATGGGGCGCGCGTATAGGCGCGAGCAAGCGAACCCTTACCCGCCTGTTCCAGCGAGAGACCGGCATGTCGTTCGGACGATGGCGGCAACAACTGCATGTGGGCCTCGCGCTGCAGCGATTGGCCAGCGGCGATGCCGTCACCGTCATAGCCCTCGACCTTGGCTATGAAAGTGCTAGTAGCTTTATCACCATGTTTCGCCGCCATACGGGAGCAAGTCCGGCGCGGTATTTCGGGGAGAGTCGCTTTGGGGTGAGTTCGCCCGAACTGCGGTCGCGTTATCTCACTGGCTAAGTCGTGAGCGCTTTGCCAGCGACGTCGCAGACGGAGGCTGCGACGTCCAGTGTTAGCTTTTCAGCGAAACTTGGAGCGGTCAATAACCCCCACGCTGGCGACAATTTTTCCGGCGGAATTGCCGTTCAAATCCTGCTCGCTCACGCGCTCTGCACCGCCGCTGAACGTATTCCAAATCTGGAGTGCCTCGTTGAATGTCTTGGGCGTCGGCCCAGCCATCAAGTTCTTTGTATACTCTTCCCGCGTGACGTAGCCGTCCCGGTTCGTATCGTTTCCCTCAATGATATTATGAGAAAAGTTGCTTTGAGCCTGCGCCGACATCTGGTCGAGCGTCGAGCTCATCAAGTCGTCAAAGGATGACGAGGCACTGCCCTTTGAGGCCGGCGAATTCTTGCCGGTCGGGTTCGACACAAGATTCCTGAGAGCATCTGATGAAATGGTAGGCAAGGATTTCCCCCTTTACGGTGAGCGGTTGTTGCGGGTTAAACTTGTCATCTGCCCTGGCGTGCCGAGCGACCGTATGTTCGAATCGCGTGCTCACTGAGAGGGAGCCCAATTGGTATCTGATGACCGGAGTGCTCGATTGAATGATCCTGCAGCGCGACAGGTTGTTTGCGCTCTAGCGCAGTATGCAGTTATTCAAAGGCGGCCTATTACCCCTTTGGAGCCGTGGTGGTGAGCGCGTTCATCATTTGACGAAAAAACGAGAATAAATACCAGCTGCTTCGGGAAGCTCCTTTCCCGTCGGCCGCGCCAAACCCCCGCCACGCTGCGCAGTTGTAGTCGTTGGAATCTTGCTGAACGGGCCGGGACCTCGACTGCTCCAGCGCATCGGCCGACAGGATGACGACGCGCTGGCTCGAGTTACCGGCCAATCAGCAGTGAACGGCCCTCCACGCCCCCGGGGTAATTCCCATACCCCTTGAAAACACCCGTGTCAGATGTGCCTGATCGGCAAATCCACAAGCTAGAGCGACCTCCACAAGCGAGCTTGCACGGTTACGCAAGAGTTGGCGAGCAAGCGCGACGCGCCGCATTGTCAGCCACTGGTAGGGCGCGAAGCCCGTCGACCGCTTAAACGCATGCGAAAACTGGCTTGTTTGAAGACCACATAGTCCGGCAAGCTCTGCGAGCCCAATGCCGTCGACCAAACAGGTCTCAATTACATCTTTTGCAAGTCGCTCTTGCCATGCGCTCAGGCCACCAGTGACAGGCCGGCGAGTAACAAGGCCGCCATAGCGAGCGCAGAGGTAAATGCCCAGGCTCCACATGTAGTGGTCGGCATATAGGGCATCGATCGATGAAGGCGCATCGAAAAATGGATGGATTCTCAGGGCAAGCCAGCGGAGAATTGGATCGTCTACTACATGGTATCGGCTTGCCGCGAGATCGATGACGTGAGGTACCTGCAGGTCATCAGCGATCTCGTTTAGGAACGAACGCTGTATTATTACTTCTTGGCTATGTCGGGGCGTGATGAAATCGCTATGGGAGACGTCAGCGACATAGAGAAATTGGCATTGTCCTCGGTGGGTGGGAATAGAATGATGGCGATCATTCAAGAAGACTTCGCTTTGCTGGTCCAGCAGATGGACCCCTATACTATAGGCGTCCTCCCACCGCGGGAAAGTTGGGTTGTATTCAGATTCTCTCAATCCATAAGTAATTTCGGCAGCAATAAGTCTGGATCGTGCCAGACTCCGAACAGCGAGCTTCATCTGTGATCGAGGCTGCACGCCAATGGGGATTTTTGCAACCTCAATTAGCTTAACGTTGAGTGTCATAGTAGCCCTGCCGCCCTCCTGAAGACGTCAAAACATGACCAGGTCATACTCTGCTACGGTTCTGAAACCGAGCCTTCGATAGACCGGTTCACCCATTTTGCTTGCTTGGAGGCTAGCGAGTTTCAGCCCCTTTTTCCATCCCTGCAGCGCGGCATGGCGGGTGAGGGCGGCGCCGATACCGTTACAGCGGTAGGCAACATCCGTTGTGCAGACATAAATACCCGCAACTCCGTGCGAGGCGAATAGCGCAGAGGTTCCGACAATCATCCCGTTCAACTTGGCCGCAAACCGCGTGTATTCGCCTTGCTTGTCCGGCCTTTCCATTTCTACTCTTTGCAATTGAGCGAGGGATCCTTCAGAAACACCCATCGACGGGGCAAAGCATTCTACCCATGTGAGCAGTTCTCGATCATCCTCGATGACCTCGATCGAAATGCCGGCAGGCAAGGGGTCCGAGGCGAGGTCTGAAGGTCTGGCGACCATCACAGGAACCTTGCCACGAATAAGTCCTCCCATAGCGGTCAGAGTTTGAATGGCTTCGCGGTGCGAGTCGGGACCAACCCACCAGACCGAAGGCAGGTCCTTCAGAACCTGTCGAGCATAATCGACCTTTCGCGAAATGTCGTCCCCTGCAAGACGCATCACTCCGTTCAGTTGCGGATGGGGGACGCCACTTCGGTAGAGCGTGACACCTTCATCTTCATTCCGTTCGTAGCCATAGTTGAGCCAGTATTGCCTGCAGTTCGCCAAGGCCGACTGAAGCTCCATCGGGGTTATATCGGTCTTGTCAAGTGGCATGAACCTCTCCAAAAAACATTAAATAGCGCGCGCTTGCCGCGTGACAGGCGCGCAAAGCGTTGAAAGTAGCGAAGACAACAGTGATGATGAGGACGCTTAAACATCATCCGCCTGATGGGGCGTTATCAGGCGGATGAGCCTGTTTAATGCTCAAGCAGCATTCAGTGACCGGTTGCCGCTTGCTCGATCAGCTTTGCCACGGCAGTCGGATTTGAAACGTAGACCGCATGACTGCCAGGCACCTCAACGGTCTTCGCACCAGCGCGTTCTGCCATCGTTCTTTGTGCAGGTGGTGGTATCATCTTGTCGTCAGTGGCGACGAGATACCAGCTTGGTTTGACCTTCCAAGCGGGTTGAGAAACTTTCCCCTCGAGAGCGGCAATTCCCCAAGGAACCTGAGAATCCGCCATAAATGTCGCCAGGTCGGGACGCACGTCAGCGGCAAATGCGTCTTTGAATTTCGACTTGTCCAATAACAAGAAGCCATCAATAGGTGGCAGGATGGGAGGGACAGGTGCGCCTGCGGGCGGATTTGCGATCAAGCTTGAGACAGACTCCCCGGCGTCAGGCGCGAAGGCTGCTATGTATACCACGCCCGCGACTTTAGGGTCGGTACCGGCTTCGGATACCACCACGCCACCATATGAATGGCCGACAAGAATGACGTCACTGGGGGCCGCTGCAATGGCACGCTTGGTCACAGCAACGTCGTCGTCCAAGGAGATCGTCGGGTTTTGAACGATTGTGACAGGATAGCCGTCCTTTCTCAGAATTTCGTATACGCCTTCCCACCCGGAGCCGTCCACGAAGCCCCCATGAACAAGAACAACTGTTTTCATCTTCGTACCTTCTGCAGCGTGGGTTGGTGTAGGGACAATGCTAACGCCGACCGCTAACGCGGTAACGGCAGCAGCTATGGCCAATTTCATCGACATCATGTGCTCCTATTAACTGTTACTTAGCAGGCGCCACGGGCCGCACCGACTTTCGATGCGCCGCATGCTCCTTGCATTGCCAAGGCTAAAAGGGGCAATCGTTCCGCTATTGAACGATCTTGCAGTGCGGCCGGCGCATTCAGTGGTCGCCCCGATGGGTGTTTGCAGGAGAATGGCGGCTGCGTAACGGGGCGATGATGCAGGCTACAGATTCACCGTCTTCAGTAACCAGGAAGAGGAAATGGCCAAGGGACGGCTGGGTGGCAGCGAGATGAAGTTCTATCCGCAGGATGCACTCACTTAGGCAGGCGCCCAATTCAGTCAGGTAGACGTGTCTTTCTCGGCACATACAGTGACCGATCGGGAACTGATTCCTGGCCAGAACCCGGCCTCCTCCCCGGCCGTCGCCAGAGAGCTACTCGCGTACTGGGCGACATCGGCTACAGCTAAGCGGGAATGTGGATCGCGGCCATGATTGCTGCGCGCTACCATTCATGATGTTTTCGTGTGTGTGAAATTAGAGAGAAAGTGCGCTGTAACCTCTTTTCAACCTGAAGCTCAGGTCATGTCCTATCTAGGCCTTTGGCTTAGAAATAAGGTGGTCGGTGGTTCAGATCCCTTCAAGAGCGAAACCGGCCAAAACCAGGCGGTTGAGCGGTCCCGGCAGCCGTTGCATCACCGCCGTCAGGACTTCGCTACCTGCTGCAGTTTGTTTATGTGCTCGCGGCAGAGCGCCTCGATAAGGTCGTGAAGTTCTGCGGTTCGCTCCTGAAGCCAGGCGAGTGCCTCTTCGGAAATTTCGAAACGCTTCGAATAGCGCGCTTTGACGTAGGCCTCATTGAGAATGTTGTACCATGCGGTAAACCGCTGATGGTCCCTCGGCCATATGTCGACAAGGCGGCGATCCCGATCCTCCGAAAGCCCGCGCAGGAATTTAAGGTTGTGAGACGCAGGCGAATAGTTGGTCAGTGTCAGGAGATAGCAGTTGTAGGCCGTTTCGACCGCCTGATGGAAATTGAATGCGGCGTGATTAGCTTGATTGTGGGTGATCGAATATAGCGCGAGCTCACGAAAGAATTTGGCGCTGTTAAGCTGGATACTAAAATGCTCTTCGGCCACTCTGAGCGCATTTTCAGGGCTGAGCGGCTTTGGCTCAGCCAATGGCCTGTCATCGAATTCGTAGAGAACAATACCCTCGCGAGCGATATCGACGAAAAAGGCCTGGCCATCATTCAAAAAGTTACTGATCTCGCGGGCGCCATGCGCGATAAGACCGACAGGTGTCTCGATCTCCTTATCCCACATCAGCCGGTCGATGGGCTTGTCCCAGTATTTGGATTCGGCCAGTTCCTTGTTGCTGACGATGACGAGGATGTCGAAATCCGATCGATAGCCTTTAGACGTGTGCGGCTCGTCCACCCAGGTGCCACGAGCGTAAGAACCGAACAGGATGATTTTATAAATCCGCCCGTCTTTCTTAGCTTCGGACTTCGAGCGCTCCACAATGCCGGCGAACTCTTCGTGGATGATCCGGACGACCCTTTCCAGTTCGCGCTGCTTCGTCTGCGGAAGATGTCCGATATCCGATTTCATGGCCTCACCATCGATTCTTCTGAACGGATATCCTAACCGTGATCGGGTGGCGATTGCTACTCCACATTGTTGTAGGGGTTGAGGGGCTAGGACGCCATTTTTCGGTTTAGGATCGAGGTCTGTCGGAATAAGAATACATGAACTACCTCCTGGTGGTCCAAGTTTCGTCCGCATCCCACCCCGCCAGAACCGTCAATATTCCATGCCGAAACACAGACATGTCGATATTCGACCAATGACAGAGCAAGAAATGAGCGATTTCACACGCAGCGCAGCCATCCCTTCACGGACAATTCACCCCCCACAGTCCATTAGCGTCGAAGCGCAAGCGTCACTGTCGCGCCTGGTCGACAAGGACGGCAGTCCCATCAATGCGCAGTATGAAATGCCCTCTCCGGAGGACTTTTCCGGCTGGATGAATATAAAGGCCGCAGTAGATGCCCATTACGCCGCCGCGGCAAAAGATCTTGCCGGGGGTTTGCAGTCCACAGTCGAGACAATTGTAGTCGAACAAGCAACGATCCATGTCGCGACGCCGCACGGGCAATTTGATGCTCGTGGCGCACTGATCGATCTGCATGGCGGCGCATTGGTGTTCGGAGGCGGTGAGGCCTGCCGCGTCAGTGCGCGTCGCCAGGCGCACCAGCATGTCGTTCGATGCTACGGCGTTGATTACCGGATGCCGCCTGAGCATCCATATCCGGCTGCTCTTGATGACTGCTTGGCCACGTATCACCATGTCTTGACTGGTCATTCCCCCGACAAGGTGGTCATCTTGGGTCGATCGGCAGGCGGCAATCTGGCGACCGCCATGCTGCTGCGGGCGAGAGATGAAGGCATGCCAATGCCCGGCAGATTAGTCTTGCTCTCGCCACAGGTTGACCTCACCGAATCGGGCGACAGTTTCCAAACAAACCAGATGATTGATCTCGTTCTGCCGCGCCCGCTCAGATCAAACAACCTGCTCTACGCCGGTGGTGCTGATCTTTCCAATCCCTATTTATCGCCGCTCTTCGGCGATTTGGCGGGCTTTCCGCCGACATTTCTGCAGACCGGCACGCGTGACCTGTTCCTATCGAACACGGTGAGGATGCATCGAGCCTTGCGAAAAGCTGGCGTGGAAACAGAATTGCACGTTTTTGAAGCCATGCCCCATGGTGGCTTCATGGGTGGGACACCGGAAGACCAGGAACTCGAAGCGGAGATCCACCGGTTCGTCATGGCAAACTGGAACTGAGGTGGGGAACCCAGACAGGTTTGGCGCAGCCCCCCTGTGTTGTCCTGCTACATCCCTGGCCACATTCCTCCGTCAAGTCGGAGGTTTGCTCCTGTGATATAGCCGGCACGGGGGCTCGAGAGAAACGCAATCGCATCCGCAATCTCCTCGAGGGTTCCGACCCTTCCAAGGGGCACCTGAGCAAACATTGGCAGGATTTCTCTCTCTATGTCATTCCAGGGGGCGTCAATGGCCATCCCCCGCTCAACGGCTTTCTTACGGAATGCGGTATCCAAACTGATGCTATGCACCGTTCCAGGCGAAACGGTGTTTGCGGTGATGCCGTATGCAGCAACGTCTTTTGCGAGCGACGCCGTCATCGCGATCATGGCTGCTTTGGCGGCAGAGTAGTCCGGTCGACTTGCAGGCGGCATCAGGGCCGCCAGGCTTGAGATGTTTATGATCCGACCCCACCGCGACGCTTTCATTGCGGGCAGAACGAGCGAGATGATCCTCACAGATGCGAGCACGTTCCTGTCATAGACAGCGGCCCACGTTTCAGAGCTTGTCGAGGTCCAATCCTCCGCCGGGGCAGATCCGCCGGCATTGTTGACCAGGATGTCGATCGAGCCTGCTGCAGCCTTTGAATCACGAACCAGACGATCGACCTGATCCGGCACTGTCAGATCGCCGAATACCGCGAAAGCATGACCTCCAGAGGATATGATATCATGGGCGACCTCCTCTGTTTTCATTCTGTCGCGACCGTGGACAAGAACGGTTGCCCCTTCCATTGCGAGGCCTCTGGCCACGCCCTCGCCAATCCCCTTACTGCTTCCCGTGACCAGTGCAACCTTGTTTTGGAGTTGTAAGTCCATGATATTTCATCCGTGTTATCGTCTCCTGCAGATATGAGGTTCGTTGATGAAACAGGCAATTACGCACTTTAAAGTGCCTGTCGAGGACAGGGCGACATGCCTCGGAGCCGACGGATCTGTCTCTCATGTCAGTAGGGTGCTTCGGATGATCACAGGACGTTGGAAACTGCCGATCCTTTTCCGATTGTTCGCCGAACCATCATTGCGGGCATCGCAGTTCATGAGAGACATACCTGGCATATCCCAGAAGATGCTAACGCAACACCTCAGGGAACTGGAAAATGACGGCCTCATAATCCGACACGACTTTCAAGAGCAGCCTCCTCGAGTCGAATACTCGCTGAGTTCAGCAGGCCACGGGCTTATGCCGATTTTGATGGTGGTCAGGGAATTCTCTCGGGATTATCCCGTCGATCGGCGTCGATAACTAACTTGGGTGCCGAACGCTTGGCGCAACATTCCGAAAATATCGCTTGTATTATGGACTGAATGGTTCCATATTGACTCCATGGTCAAGCGCACTCAAATATCCGCGTCCGTTGGTCGCCCTCGAGAATTTGAACTCGATGAAGCAGTTCGAAAAGCAATGCAGGTATTTTGGGATCGTGGATATCACGATGCATCACTTCCCGACCTGCTTGAGGGCATGGAGCTTTCCAGGGGCAGCTTTTATAAGGCTTTCGTCGACAAGCGAGGCGTCTATCTGCGTGCCCTCGACGCTTACATCGAGGACGCCGTTCGCTCGGTCGGTGAGACGCTGCATTCCAATCCGTCGCCCAAAGCCGCAATTCGAGACGCTTTTTCTCAACAAGTGGATCAAGCATCGGGAACGGAAGGTCTGCGTGGATGCTTTGTCGTCTTTGCAGCTGTCGAAATGCTGCCAGAGGATAAAGAGGTCGCACCACGTATTTCCCGGCTGTTCAGACGGTTGCAAGATCTTTATGCGGCGGCGATCATAAGGGCCCAGGCCTTGGGCGAAATCGATCCAGGGCTGGATGAACGAACGCTCGCAAGGTTCCTCGTGTGTCAGATTCAGGGCATGCGGGTCCTGGCCAAGGCAGGAGCGGATCGCGCTGAGACGCGGGCCATGGTCGAACTGGCACTGAAGGCACTTGGCTGAACCAAATTTGGAACCAAATAGTTCCAAATACTTAACATTGCAAACCGTCGATCGATTTTTTGGTCGATGTGGAGAGACTTATGAGAGACACCAGCAATCCCGATGACAAACTCGATCCACGGCGATGGATGGCACTGGTCATCCTTTTGACCGGCGCTTTTTTGCCACCGCTCGATTTCTTCATCGTCAATGTGGCGCTGCCCTCGATCCGGGAGGATTTCAGGGCCTCTGCGTCAACGATGCAGCTGATTATCTCCGGTTACGCCACCACCTATGCTGTGATGCTGATCACTGGGGGCAGGCTTGGAGATCTCTATGGTCGACGAAATGTCTTTCTGGCTGGAATGGTCGGGTTTGCAGCCGCGTCTGCCTTATGCGGGTTTGCCTGGTCTCCAGCCGCGTTGGTCGCCGGCCGTATCCTTCAGGGGTTTGCAGCGGCAATCATGGCACCGCAAGCCTTGGCTTCCATCAATGCGATTTTCCCAGACCACGAAAAATCAAAAGCCCTCAGCTTTTATGCCCTGACATTCGGGGTGGCATCGATGGTTGGTCTGTTTCTTGGTGGTGCGTTGATTGCGCTTGATATCCTTGGACTTGGATGGAGAGCCATCTTCCTCATCAACTTGCCGGTTATCGCGGTCGCTGCGCCGTCGGCCTTCATCATGTTGCGGGAAACCCGATCTGAGCGCCCAAGCAAACTGGATCTTGGCGGAGCATTGTTGATCGCGATTGCGCTATCTGCGCTGATTGCGCCGCTGATCGAGGGGCGGGAGCAGGGGTGGCCGATCTGGCTAATCCTGATGCTTGCAACGTCCCTCCCGTTTTTCCTCCTGTTCTGGCGGCATGAGAAACACCTGGAGTCGACGGGGAGAGATCCGATTCTTGCACCTAGCCTGCTGCAAAACCGTGGACTAATGCGCGGGCTGCTGGCTGCATTGTTCTTCTACTCGCTTGCGGCCTTCTGGCTGATATTCTCGGTCTATCAGCAGGGTGGCCTTGGTCTGGCGCCTTTCGAGGCCGGGCTGGCGATCCTTCCTGCGGCCGTCGGTTTCGTCCTTGGTCCTTTTGCAAGTGAGCGCATCCTCCGCGTCTTCGGAAGATTTTCCGCAGGCGCCGGCATGGTGCTGCAAGCTGCAGGGTTGTTTGGAACGGCGGCCTTGATTTCGAATGGCCTTCCGCAATTCCTCTTTGCTGCGCTTTTTCTTATCGGTGCGGGGCAGGGGATCGCCCTTCCAAACCTGGTGAAGAGCATCGTGCAAAGGGTGGACCGGACGCAGTCAGGATTGGCCTCTGGTCTGGTCAATTCGATGTTTCAGATTGGCGGTGCGTTGGCAGCCGCAATCGTTGGCGGATTGTTCTTCTCGATCCTGGGGTCGGCCACAGACGTTCAATCCATTGGCCGAGCATACAGCGTTGCAGCCGTTGCAATTGGCATTTGTCTTCTCATCGCGGGATGGCTTTCCGTCAGCCTGACATCGACCCGACCGTTGCGTCGATGAGCGGCGCATTTGCAGCGCATCATCAGCCGATCGCGCGGAAACGGCGTGAAACTCCCGAGCAAAACAGAGACATTCAGAGGTACTCTCCATGAACAACATCTCCACACTACCTCTTTCCGGCAAGCGCGCGCTGGTCACCGGTGCGGCACGCGGTATCGGTGCGGCAATTGCGCTAAAACTGGCCGAGGATGGTGCCGACGTTGCGATCACCTATGAGAAGTCGGTCGAGAAAGCGGAAGCTCTCGTTGCCAAGATCCGCGCCATGGGTCGAAATGCGATCGCCATCCATGCCGATGCCGCGAGCATAGCAGCCGCGATGGCTACCGTCGAACAAACTGTCGCTGAGCTCGGCGGCCTTGATATTCTGGTCAATAATGCCGGTGTCCTTTTCGCAAGTGATTTCTCCACGCAGCCACTTGAGGAGATTGATCTTCAGCTGAACGTCAATGTTCGCGGCGTCTTTCTGATCACCCAGGCAGCGCTGAAATACATCCCCAACGGAGGTCGCATCATCAGTACCGGCAGCAATGCGGGTCTGGCTGTGCCGTTCGCGGGGATCGCGGTCTATGCCGCGACCAAGTCTGCGCTGGAAAGCTTCACGCGCGGTCTCGCACGTGAGCTGGGCTCTCGGGAAATTACCGTCAATCTGGTTCGACCAGGTCCGATTGATACTGACATGAACCCTGCCGATGGCGCGCTTGCAGCCGCTATTCTGCCAAACCTGTCGATTGCTCGATATGGTAAAACCAGAGAAGTCGCTGAGGCGGTCGCCTTTCTCGCGGGGCCCGGTGCAGCGTATATCACCGGCTCAGGCATTCTCGTCGACGGCGGCATCAGTGCCTGAGCATTGATACGAGGCGGGGCCTCGTCGCTCTGTCCTGCAGGTGATAACGCGGAATTTGGGCGCGCATGGGCTGCGGAGTTCCCTCCGCTGCACTGTGCGCGTAAATTTGGCGAAGCGGGCGGCGGCCATCATCCAGGAATTTCTCCACTCCGTTGGTGGTTTTCCTGAGTTGCAATCGTACCAAGGTAGCAAATATGGGTGGCCTTGTTTCTTCTCAAGCGCCCGTTGAGCGGTAACAGACCTAACGTATGAACATGGAGAAACATTTGAAGACCATCGGCATACTTGGCGGAATGTCCGCGACGTCAACCCAGATTTATTACCGAGAACTCTGCAGGCTTACCCGCGAGAGCCTGGGAGGACTTCATTCTCCCGAGCTTCTCATACGGTCTGTCGACTTCGACGAAATCGAGAAGTTGCAGGCATCCTCTGACTGGCACGCCGCGGGCCGAATCCTCAATGAACACGCTATCGCGCTGCAGCGCGGAGGTGCCGACCTCCTCATCCTGGCGACGAATACCATGCACAAGGTGGTGGACACGATCGTGGGCGGGGTGTCGATCCCGTTTGTGCACATCGCGGACGCAACTGCAACCGCTATCGCCGACCGCGGTTTCCGGAGACCGGGTTTGATGGCAACGGCCTTCACCATGGAGCAGACCTTCTACACCGACCGCCTCATCGCTCAGGGGCTGTCGCCAACGATCCCTGAAGCTGATGATCGAGCTGAAACCCATCGTATTATCTATGAAGAGCTGTGCCGCGACATCGTTCGCGAGGAGAGCCGCTTGACCTATGAACGGATTGCGCAGCGTCTGGTCGACAAAGGCTGCGACTGTCTTATCCTCGGCTGTACCGAGGTGGGCATGCTGTTAAACGAGGATAACGTAGGCGTTCCCGTCTTCGACACGACCCTCATTCATTGCAAAGCCGCCCTTCAAGCTGCTTTACAATGACATGTTGTGTTCTGACGGTCGATCGATTGTGAGAACGATGAGGGGCAATGGTCAAACCTGTTCACCCAGGTGATGCCGGACCCAATTCGCCTCTTCCGATGCGGTACGCCCGAAATGCCGTTTGAAATCACGGCTAAATTGCGCCGGACTAACATAGCCAACTGACGTCGCTACCTCCGCAATTGTTCCAGTCTGGCGGGCGATCATCAGTCTCGCTTCATGGAGCCGCATCGCCTTCACATATTGCATGGGACTTGAGCCTGTCAGCTCCTTGAAATGGACATGGTAGGAAGGAACGCTCATGCCCACCGCTCTGGCAAGGTCCGCGACGGTGATTTCAGAGCCGTAGTTTTTGCGCAGCCATGCCAGGCTCTCGACCAGTTTTCCTGACGTCCCTTTCCGCTGCAGGGCGGCGATCACTGCGCCGCCTTGCGGCCCTGACATGACCCGGTAATGCAACTCACGCAGGATGGAGCCGCCAAGGACGGCGACCTCAACCGGACTGCCAAGCACCGTCAGCAAGCGCAGCAGGACGTCTTCGATACTGCTATCCATCCTGCTCGAGAAGAGCCCTTTTGGCTTGACGCTTGCAGGACCGGCGAGATTTTCGAGCTGCGTGGCGATCTCGGCCGCCATCTGCATATCGAACTCTAAATAGACCGCGAGCAGTGGCCGCCGTGCACTGGCTGTAGATGTCATCCGGAAGGGGACGGGCACCGAAACGGCAAGATAGTGGTCTTCGTCGTAGAGGTAGATTTCCCCGTCCAGAATGCCGTGTTTGCTCCCCTGCAATACGAACACGGCACCCGGCTTATAAAGAACCGGAATGTCATTCAGCACTGCTTCCGTGCGTAGGATACGAATACAACCGAGCCCGGTCTGGTTGTAGCCAAGACGAGGAGCGAGTTGTCCGGCCAAGGCGGCACACTGGTCATGTGTAGAGGGCGGCATTTTACAGTTCATAGGAATTGGCAAAACTCTAAGAGGATTCGCAATCGAACCCGCGTTGTCTCCAGATTATCTGTCACATCAACGGGTAATCAAGGAGTTTCAGAAATGTCGAGCAAAACGTTTTTCATAACAGGGGCGAACTCGGGCTTTGGATTGGCGATCGCCACTGCCGCAATCGAAGCCGGTCACACCGTCATCGGGACCGTCCGCTCCGAAGCCTCGCGCGAAGCGCTGGCAAAGACCCTCCCGGAACTGCGCCCGGTCCTCTGCGACGTAACCGAATTCGATCGCATCCCTGACGTCGTTCAGCAAGCGGAGGGCGAACACGGGCCAGTCGACGTGCTGATCAACAATGCCGGATACGGTCACGAGGGCGTGCTCGAGGAATCGCCACTTGAAGAGATGCGCCGCCAGTTCGACGTGAACGTGTTTGGCGCCGTTGCAGTCGCCAAGGCGTTTCTCCCGAGGTTCCGTGAGCGCCGCAGCGGCTTTATCGTCAACGTCACCTCGATGGGCGGCATGATCACCATGCCCGGCATCGCCTATTACTGCGGCAGCAAGTTCGCGTTGCAGGGTATTTCAGAGGTCATGCGTTCGGAAATGGCGCCGTTCGGTGTGCACGTAACAACCCTTTGCCCCGGCTCGTTTCGGACGGACTGGGCAGGCCGTTCCATGGTCCGTACAGAGCGTTCTATTGCTGACTATGATACCCTGTTTGATCCGATCCGCGAGGCGCGTCAGGCAGTGAGCGGCAAGCAGCTCGGAAATCCGCAAAAGCTCGCCGACGCGGTGCTGACCCTCATCGAATCTGACAATCCCCCGCCGCAACTTCTCCTTGGCAGCGATGCGCTTAAACATGTAACGGCGCGGATCGAACGCCTGACCCAGGAAATCGGAGCTTGGAAGGGCGTGACTGTCTCCACGGACGGCTAACGCACACCCAAAATTTGCTGTTGACGATCTGCCTACTAGAAGGTAGACAGGCTGCATGAGCAATCTTTCGACCACCTCGGACGACATTCTGGCGTCCACCCGACACCTTCTGATAAGCGGCGGCTACAATGGCTTCAGCTACGCCGATATCTCGGAGATTGTCGGTATCCGCAAAGCAAGTATTCATCATCATTTTCCCAGCAAGGTCGATCTGGTGCGTGAGCTGGTCAAGCGTTATCGGGAGGATGGCCAGGCAAGCGTGGCAGTCCTTGAGCAGAAGGTTCCGAATGCTCTGGACATCCTCAAGGCTTATGCAAACCACTGGGCTGCATGCATTGAGGATGCCAGCAGACCCTACTGTGTCTGTGCTATGCTTGCCAGTGAACTGCCATCCCTCCCCACGGAAGTCGCAAC
>Ga0308172_1001246_pt1 | contig 19201 bp, 11 predicted proteins | sample PhyGR2_FD_202134 | JGI IMG/M metagenome (GOLD analysis project Ga0308172, IMG submission 202134) | Phyllosphere microbial communities from UC Gill Tract Community Farm, Albany, California, United States - DLSLSG.R2 | ecosystem: Host-associated > Plants > Phyllosphere > Unclassified | place: USA... | reverse complement strand
CAGTCGCGCAACCTGGTCTCGGTGCGCCTGCTTGATGGCATGGGCGTGGATTACGCGCGCAAGTACATCAGCGAGTTCGGCTTTGCCGAATCGGAGCTGCCGCCGAACCTGTCGATGTCGCTGGGTACCGCCTCGCTCACCCCGCTGTCGGTGGCCCGCGGCTATGCCGTGTTCGCCAACGGTGGCTCGCGCGTGGACACCTGGCTGATCGACCAGGTGACCGACCGCGACGGCACCGTGGTGTTCAAGGAGAACCCGGCCCTTGCATGCCGCGAGTGCGCCGGCAGCAGCGACCAGCCGGTCAACCAGGTCGTGGATGGTTTCAACTTCGGCGCCCCGGCGCCCAAGCCCGATGCTACCGCCGCCGCCACGCCGGCCACCGAGACCCCGGCCGCACCGGTCAACCCGGACGCCCGCACCGCCCCGCGCGCGATCGACGCCCGCACGGCCTACCAGCTGGTGTCGATGATGCGCGACGTGGTCCAGCGCGGTACCGGTACCGCCGCCAAGGTGCTCGGCCGCGCCGACCTGGGTGGCAAGACCGGTTCGACCAACGACCACCGCGATGCCTGGTTCTCCGGCTTTGGCGGCCCGTACGTCACAACCGTCTGGGTGGGCCGCGACGACTTCCGCTCGCTGGGCTACCGCGAATACGGCGGCAAGGCCGCCCTGCCCATCTGGATCGACTACATGCGCGTGGCCCTGAAGGACGTGCCGCTGGCCGAGAACGAACCGCCGGCCGGCATGGTCCAGGCCACGCTCAATGGCGCGGTGGAGTGGGTGAAGGTGGAAGACATGGACCGCCTGACCGACTACGACCTCAACCTGCAGAACACCCCGCAGGCCGACGCCGCCGCGTTCGATATCTTCTAAGGCCGGCATGGGTGGGTGCCAACCGCTGGTTGGCACTCATGCAATGCGCCGGGCACGGCCCGGCCTACCATGCCTCCCGTCGCGCGCCCTCTCCCGTTAGCGTCGGGCCATGCCCGGCGAGCGCAGCGGCGCCGTTGCCCGCCCCCACGCAGATGTCACGTCACTGCGCTAACCTGTCCGCAGGTCGCATCAGGAGTTTTTGCATGCATTGGGCACGTCAGCATGCTGCCAGCCAGACCCGCGAGCGGCGCCACCGCCTCGCCCACGAAGCCGCCCGCCTCATGGCCGAAGGCGGCATCCGCGACTACCACCAGGCCAAGTTGAAGGCTGCCAGCCGGCTCGGCATCCACGACGATGCTTCCCTGCCGCGCAACATCGAGATCGAAGACGCGCTGCGTGAGTACCAGCGCCTGTTCTCCGGGCCCCAGCACGGCAACGAGCTGCAGCGCCGGCGCGAGGCCGCTGTACGCGCCCTTGAATTCCTGCACGGCTTCGCACCGCGCCTGGTCGGGCCGGTGCTGGACGGCACTGCCGACGCCAACAGCCCCGTGCAGCTGCACCTGCACAGCGACGACCCCGAAGCCGTGCACCGTTTCCTGGACGAACACGGCATCCCCGCCGAATCGCGCGTTCGCCGGCTGCGCCTGGACCGCGAGCGCAACCTGGACGTGTCGGTCTGGGTGTTCAGCGCCGAAGAACTGACCTTCGACCTGGCCGTACTGCCTTACGACGCCCTGCGCCAGGCGCCGCTGTCACCGGTGGACGAGAAGCCGATGCGGCGCGCGTCGATTGCGCAACTACGACAGCTGCTGGCGGAAGCAGAGATCACCCCCTACGTCGCGCCGAAGTCGTAGAGCCGAGCCCATGCTCGGCTTCACAACGGCATGCGCCTGAGCAGAGCATGCCGCTCGGAGTTACAGGAAGTGCATCGGGCCGACCCCATGCCGCTGGTGCCAGGCCTGGAACATCAATACCGTCCACAACAACGGATGCCAGCGGCGCTCGCCGGCCTGGAACTGCTGCCACAGACGTTCGATGATGGTGTCATCAAACAACCCATGCGCCTGCAAGGCCGGGGGCGACAGCAAGGCGTCCGCCCATGGCCGCAGCGGCCCGCGCAACCACGTGGCCACCGGCGGTCCGAAGCCCCGCTTGGGGCGATGCACCAGCGCCTCGGGCAGATAGCGCAACAGCACCTGCCTGGGCAGCCACTTGTGCTGGCCATCGCGGTACTTCATATGCCGCGGCAGCTGCCATGAAAGCGCCATGATCTCCGGGTCAAGCAAAGGCGCGTGCACCTGCAGGCCCGCATGGAATGCTGCGCGGTGGGTCTTGGTGAGGATGCCTTCTGCCAGCTCCATGGACACCTCCAGCTGCTGCAGCTGCAATGCGTCGTCGGCATGGATCGACGCGGGGTACGGATCGTCGTAGGGCGTTCGAATCATGCTCGCCCCCTTGACCAATCGGCAAGCATCCCGCCACCGTACCGTACGCAGATGAAAGTGATGGCGGATATCGGCACTGGCGATGTTCGCCATCAGGGCTGGCCAGCCGCCCAGCCGGGGCCGCTCGCCGCAGCGTTGCGCACAGTGGCCTGCAATGCGCCGGATGGGCGATGGCAGCCAGCGTGCCAGCGCAGCATTTCTCAAGGCCTTGCCATGCGCGCCGTGCCCAAGCCAGAGTTCATCGCCGCCGTCACCAGCCAGAGCCAGCCCGCAACGTGCCCCCATCCACTGGCTGGCAAGCAGCGTCGGCACCTGCGATGCATCGGCGAACGGTTCGCTCCATGCGTCGGCCACCTGTGGCATCAGGTCCGCCACCATGCCGCCCGACAACAGCACCTGGTGATGGTTGACGCCAAGCACTCTGCCCACCGCCGCCGCCCACGGGCGTTCGTCGTGGGCATCATCGTGGAATCCGACGCACAAGGTATCGATGGGGGAGGCACAGTTGGATTGCAGCGCGGCAGCAACCAGCGAAGAGTCCACGCCTCCAGAAAGGAAACAGGCACGCGCGCCAGCCTCGTATGCTGCTGCCACTGCGCGGTGCAGGCCTGCATCCAGTCGAGCGATCGCCTCCTCGTCATTGGATGCAGAGCCTGCGCACGCAGATGAAGGCGGCAACACTGGCAGCAGCGCACGTTGATCGACACCGGCATGGTGCATGCGGTCTCCGCTGATCAGCATTCGCGCATCCATGCGCAGCACATTGCCTGCGCGCAGCTTGAAAATCCCGTCAAACACACAATACGGAGCAGGCACGTAGCCACGCTGCATGTACAGGGCAACGACATCCCGGTTGATGACCGGCTGGAACCGCGGATCTGCGGCCAACCTGTCCAGCGACGTGGCAAAGACAAAATCGCCCTGCGCCCACCCGTAGTAGAGCGGGTGCTGGCCGGCCGCATCACGGACCAGCCAAAGTTCAAGCGCATGAATGTCGAACACGGCCAGCGCGTATGCGCCGCGCAGTTGCGGCAGCACCGCAGCAACGCCCTGCGCGCTGATCATCGCCCCAGCATCCTGCCCCCCCGGCGTCATCAGCAGACCATCCACCATCACCACATAGCGCCCACAGGGCGACAGGCCTGGCCTGCCAGTGTTGCCCCCGTCTCGCCGTTCCCCCTGCGCCATGCCAACAGTCGCCAGCGGATCCTGCCACCGTGATACCTCCGCAGAACCGGTAGCCCGGCGCACCAGCATGTTGATGGCACGTTGCTGCGGAGCCAGAGAGCGGGCGTAGGGCGTCCAGACGCCTGCAATACCATTCATGTGTTCGCGCCTCATCATCGCGGGGGCGGGACGGGCAGGGAGAGAAGCTGCCCGCCCCACCGCACCTTCAGAAGGTGTCGCCGTAGGTCACGGTGAGCTGTGAGGTACACAAGCGCTTGCCGCCCGCCGCGGCAGGCTGTGGCGCCAGAACCAATGCGGCAGGCAGAGGAGAAAGCACGCTCTTCACATGGAACTCCACGTTGACTTGGAGACCACAGCTTGGCGCCCGCGCGGGCGTGTCGCCTCATCGCAAACGTACAGCAGCTGTAACGGTCTCTTGTGCGGATGTGACGCTTTGTACGCTTGCAGGCACGCCTGAACACACCCCTGCCAGCGTTCAATAATGACGCTTTCAGCAGTCTCGCCACTGCGTGCAGATGCCTACCATCGCCCTTCATCTGCAAACATCCTGATAAACATGCACCGTCTATTGCTTGTTGAGGACGACGATCGTCTGGCTGAGCTGATCACCCGTTATCTGCAAAGCCATGGCTTCGAGATCCATCGCGCGGCGAGTGGCGCGTGCGCACTCCGGCACGTCCAGGAACAGGCACCCGACGTGGTGCTGCTCGATCTGGGCCTGCCCGACGTGGACGGGCTGGATGTCTGCCGTGGCCTGCGTGCCAGCTACCGGGGTCTGCTGTGCATCTTCAGCGCACGCGCGGACGACCTCCATCAGGTAGTGGGCCTGGAGCTGGGCGCGGATGATTACTTCACCAAACCGATCGAGCCCCCGGTGCTGCTGGCTCGACTGCGTGCACACCTGCGGAGAACAGCCGCCGGGGCCGAGAGTCGCCCTGACCTGCTCTCCTTTGGGCAGTTGCAGATCGATCCGGGCAGTCGCAGCGTGCGCCTTGGTGATGAGTCAATTGCGATGACCACTGCCGAATTCGACCTGCTGGTCCTGCTCGCCCGCAACGCGGGCCACATCATGCACCGCGATGCGCTGTTCAAGGGCCTGCGCGGCATAGGGTTCGATGGCATGGACCGATCGATCGACGCACGCATTTCCCGGCTGCGTCGCAAGCTGGGTGACCTGGAAACCGAGCCGGTGCGCATCCGCACCGTCCGTGGCCGCGGCTATCTGTTCAATCCCACGGCGTGGCGGTGACGTATCGCCGCCCGCGTGGCCTCCTGCCGCTGTTCCTGCCCTACTGCACGGCCTTCCTTATCGCCCAGTTGCTCTTGCTGCTGGCGGGCACACTGCTGTGGGAGCGGGTGCTGGACACCACCCCCGTATCGACCCTGCACTATCGTGTGCAGGGCAGCCACGCACTGTTGGCAGAACGCCTTCTGCAGGTACCCGATGCACAGCGGCCGGCGATGCTTGAAAAGCTGCAGCATCTTTTCGCCTACCCCCTGCATCTGCAACCGCTGGAAACCGTCGCCAGGCAATTGCCCGGCAAGGATGCAGACCGTCTGCGGGACGGCCAGATCGTCATCTCTGATGGCGGCGCGTACAGCCACCAGCGGCTGGCGGGCACTACCTCGGTGCTGACACTGGGCGATTTTGGCGACGTACCCGCCGACTCCAGCCCCCACGACGTGGGAGATGAGTTGTCCTGGATCGCGTTGCTGAGCACGCTTGGCGCCGCCATCGCGCTTCCCCTGTACTTTCTCATCTACCGCTTCTGGCACGATGTCAGGATGCTCCACGAGGCCGTGCAGCACCTGCGCGCCAATACCTTCCAGCATGTCACGCCCGCCTTGCGCACCCGGCTGCTGCGGCCGTTGGGGCATGCGATGGCCGACCTGGCACAGCAGCTGCGGATCCTGCTGGATGGGCAGCGCCTGATGAGTCAGGCCATGGCGCACGAGCTGCGCACACCACTGGCCCGGTTGCGGTTCACCGCGCAGCTGATGGATGAGCACACGCAAGCGCTGCAGGGGGAGCAAGCCGCGCTGCTGCGGGAACTGCAGACCGATCTGCAGCTGCTGCAGGATCTGACGGCGGCAAGCGTGGAGTACATGCGGTTTGGGCGCATGCCCCTTGTAGAGCGCAGCCGCGTGGAGGTACGCGGCGTACTGGAAGCCGCGATCGCTGCATACGCTGGGGGAATACCGGCAATCACGCTTGCCTGCAATGCGGCGTTGCAGGTCCATGCCAATGCCGCCGCGCTGGAGCTGGCCGCACGCAACCTGATCGCAAACGCCGTGCGCCACGCTCGCGGTCAGGTGCAGGTGATCGCCGCCGAGCACGATGGAGGCATGCGTTTGACAGTGGAAGACGACGGAGCCGGGGTGCACCCTTCGCAGCGGGAGCAGGTATTTGCACCTTACGTGCGATTGAGCGAGCAGCCAGGAGGCTTTGGCCTTGGATTGGCCATGGTGCGTGTAATCGCCGAGCGCCATGGCGGCCATGCACGCATGGGCAACAGCGCGCTGGGCGGTGCCGCCGTCGTGCTGTGGCTGCCCGACGCCACCGATGCTGGATAGTCAAAGCGTTGGTAGAGCCGCGCCCACGCTCGGCTGTATCAGCGGCTCTACAGCACCAACTCAGAACATGTAGGTCGGGTCCACCGGCTTGTCCATCAACCGCGAGAGCCATGGCATCGGGGCCCGCTGGGGATACTCGGCCATCATCTTCTCGTGCATGACCTGCACGTCATGCATGGCCATGCCATACGTCGAAACATCGCGGAAATTCTCCGACCATGAACTCTGCAGCCGCTCAAGCTCACCGCCCAGTTTTGGTACGGGTCCATCGCGCATGCCCAGCACAGGCTGCAGGGCGGCTTCCAGTTCCGACGTGCGCTGGTGCGCCCGGCGCAGGCCCGCGATGTTTTCACCCACATGCCAGCACAGGTAGGGTTTGCATACCCCGGATACGGTGATGTAGTCAGCCACGTCTGCCAGCATGTGCGCCTGCAGCTGTCTGGACTCCCGGCTGAGGTAGACCTCACGCACCCGAATCGAGCGCCGCGCGGCGGCACGCAACTGCGTTGCCGTGGTGTACGGCGTACCCCGCGTCCCGCCGCCATCCATCGCCACCGCGACGTTGTGTGCTGCCTGCTCCCCCATCATCTGCACATGGAGCCTGGCCGCTTCCGGATGGACGCGCGGCACCGGCGGATCGCTCAGCTTCCAGATGATCCAGATGGAATAGATCAACCCCAGTACCAACAGCGCATACACCCAGGTCCACCCGTTGATGCTGCGCGCCACATAGTTGTACCGCGCGCGCCATACGTAGAAGCGCCGGTAGGTCATGAACCTGCTGAACCTGCTGTACATCGCCATCTCCCGTTGAAGTGCCCCGGCGCGAGGGGCCTGGTTCTGCGCGCCACGCCGGGGCTGCACGGCTTACCAGCCGATGCCCACACCCACGCCCATGCTGCGTTCACCACTGTTGGTGAAGGCACCATTGAGGCTGAAGGTGGCTGAGCCCTTGTCGTTCAACACGCGCTGATAGCCCACGGCCATGGCCGATTCGCCCTCGCTGTAGCCCACGCCCGCGCCCAGGCGGTTGTAGGTATTCAGGCCGGCGGTGTTCATGGCCATCGCGCTCTGTGCGCTGGTCATCGCCGCCATGCGGTTGAAGCGCTTGTCCATCTTGTCCAGGCGGCGGTCCACCTCGCGGGAAATGCCATCGCTGTACTCGTTGGCACGGGCCAGCATCTTTTCCAGCTCGGCGGTGTCCACCTGCGGCGTGGGCGATTCCGGCTTGGGCGCATCGGCCTGCGGCTGCGGTGCGGACTTCGGCGCGTTGCCTGCATCGGCCAGCGGCGGGTTGCCGCCGGTGGACGGCGGCGCGTCATCGGCAGCCGGCGTACCGGCGTCGGCCGAGGCCACGGTCATTGCACGCGACTGCGGCTGGCTGTCGATGCGGTTTTCCAGGCCATCCATGCGGCCGTTGAGCTGCTGCTGCATGGAATGCAGCTGGCCACCGTTGACTGCATCGCGGCTGCCGGCTGCGATGGCACCGTTGGCGACGTTGGACAGCACCATGCCGTTAGCACCGGCGAAGGTGAGCTGGTTCAGGCCGTCGTTGCGGACGGTGGGGCCGTCCTGGAAGACGGCGTTGAGCTGGGATTCGACGCGGTTGGTGCGGGTGGTGTTGGTGACGACGGCGGCGTCGAGGGTGGACAGGGCTTCGTTGAGGGTGGACTGCTGACCGCTCTGGATGTTGAAGGTGGGATTGATGATGTTGCCGTTGGCGTCGATATCGCCGCCGAGTGTGGCGAGAGCGCTGCGGAGCTGGCCTACGGTGGTGGCGTCGTTGGCGTTGCGGCCGTTGGCTACGTTTACGATGCGGCGCTGGAGGTTCGCGTGCCCCAAGGAAACAACATTCGATTCATCCGCGATCGACGAAGAGCCGAGAGCAAGGCTACCAATTGCACCATATTCCACACGCGAATATGCACCCACCGCAATGCCGTCTCTCGCATAAACATTCGATCCGACCATCGCTGCAAACCCTTGCTCGCCCGACCGACCAACGTTAGCTCCCCGCCCAAGAGCTACTGAGTTCCTCGCCTGTGCGGAGCTGTAGCTTCCCAATGCGGTGCCCCCCTCCGCTTGATCTGCGCTGAACGCGCCATCGCCGATTGCCACGCCCATTACTCCAGATCGAGCGGCTTGGCTATGTTCATCAGACCAAATCGAAATATAGCGAGACTGCTTCTCAATATTCAGAATTCGCGCATCACGAGAATGCAACTGCCGACCGTTGACCACATCGCGGCTTTCCGCAGAGATCACCCCATCAGCAACACCCGTCAAACGCGCGCCACCATAGTCGATCACATTGCCCTGCTCCGCCGCCATCAGCCCGCGCGACAGCAGCTCATCACGCTCACCGCGCAGTTCATCCAGGTCACCACGATTGCGGGCGATCTCCTGCCTCGCCTCAAACAGCTGGCTACCGGTCACCGCATCACGGCTGCCGGCAGCAATGCGTCCGTCGGCCAGGTTGGTCAGCACCGAGCCGTGGGCGCCTGCAAGCGCCAGCTGGTTCAGACCATCGGCACGCACAGACGGGCCATCCTGGAACGCCGAGCTCAGCTTGCCTTCCAGGCCGTCCACGCGGCTGTCCGTGGTGACCACGGCACTGTCAAGGGCCGACAGGGCATCGCCCACGTTGTTCTGGGTGCCGCCCTGCACGTTGTACCTGGGAGCAACAACGTTGCCACCGTCCAAATGCGCTCCCCCACCCAGCTGCCGCAATGCGCCGTCCAGCTGCGTGACCGTGGTGGCGTCATTGGCGTCCTGCCCCTTAGCTACGTTGATGATTCGTCGTTGCCTGTCATCGGACCCCACCGATACCGCATTGGTTACTCGAACAGTTGAACCATCACCTAGCGCGACGGAACCTTCTGCCCCTTCGAGGACAAGTGCTCTTGCTCCAAGCGCCATTCCATGGCGGCTGCGCACTTCCGAAGTAGCCCCCAATGCAAACCCGTACTCTGCATCAGCATGCACATATGAACTGCTGCCCAGAGCAACCGAATTCCCAGCTAATGCAGTAGCGTAGAAGCCAACTGCGGTGGCTCCCTCTGCAGCAACGCCGCCTGCTTTTGCTCCATCACCGATTGCCGTCGAGAACCCGCCTGCCATTGCATTCACGCTCTCATCGTCCGAAGAAATGGCAATGAATCGTTTGCCGCTCTCAAGACCCGCAATGCGCTCATTCGTCGCAAAGAGCTGGCCTCCATTCACGGCGTCCATACTCGCGGCGGAACTGATATCGCCCGCAGCCACATTCCTCAGCTTGCCGCCATCGATATCCACGCTCCCGTCCGAAGCAAACTTCACCACGCCCTCCAGATCGGGATCAAAGTCCTCAAACTCTGCGCGCAACGAATCCAGGTCGCGGCGGTTGTCGGCAATCCGTCCGGAATGCGCTGCCAGATCCCCGGAATGCACAGCCAGCAGCGCTTCACCCGCGTCAACCTTTTCATTGGTCGCGAACAGCTGCTTGCCTGTCACCGCGTCGGTGCTGGTCGCGTTCAACGCGCCATCTTCCATGTTCACGATCTTTCTCTTCAGACCAAGACCTGCGTTGCCCACCGAGACCTGGTCGCTGCCCGTGGTGACCGATTGGCGACCCAAGGCGACAGATCGGTCATGCCCCGCCTCCGCGCGGTCACCAAGGGCCAATGCACTTTCAGCACTGGCTTGCGCATTGTTGCCGACTGCCGTAGAAAACGTGCCCGTTGCGCGACTCTGTCGACCCATGGCGGTGGCCTGGTTCGCAGTGGCTTGCGCGTCGTACCCGAGTGCCGTCGCATGCGTCGCCTTTGCCACGGCCTTGCCGCCTATCGCAAGCGCGCCAGTTCCGGAAGCATCAGCGCGATCGGCATCAGCGATGCCCGCACCGGCCGCTATCGTACGTCCCAACGGATCCAGCTTCTGATTTACGGCGAAGAGCTGCTGACCGGTAACTGCGTCGTGGCTGGTCGCACTGATCGTGCCGTTGCGTACGCCGTTGAGGTATCGAAGCTCGCCGTCCTTGTTGCTGATGGTGAGGGCGCCGCCTGTGTTGGCGGAACCGATGCGGATCGAGCCGTTCTGTGCTGTCTGATTGACGAGGCCATCTACTTTATCCAGGCGCTGGTGCGTGGCGAACAGCTGCTGCCCGGTCACCGCATCGGTACTGGTGCTGCTGAGCGTGCCGTTACGGATGCCATTGAGATAGCGCGCCTCGTTGTTGCGGTTGGCGAAGCTGATCTGGTCGCCCGAGTTCTGGGCTCCTACCCGCATGTTGCCAGTCGGCGACACCTCGGTGACGAGGCCACTTGCAGCCATCGCCCTCTCGGCAATGTTCCGGGCGTTCTGCGCGCTGCCGGCTGCACTGTCAGCTCGGGCTTTCGCGGCTGCGGCATCGTCCACGCCTCGCTGCGCTGTATCGCGGGCAACTTTCAGCTGCCGCCCATTCACCGCGTCGAAGCTGTCATCGTTCAGCCGCCCATCGGCAACGTTCACCACCCGGCGCCTTTTTTCCGCCGAGCCCACCGATACGGTGTTCGTTTCAGTGGCAACCGCGTCGCGGCCCAGCGCCACTGCGCCGACGGCGCTGACACGCGCGCCGTGGCCGATGGCGATGCCGTCACGCTCTGCGCGCGAGCCCCCACCCAGTGCAATCGCGCCGGTGTAGCCATCGCTGCCGGCGTAGGCATCGCCACCAATAGCGATGCGACTGTTGCCCGCACCACCATCAGTCTGCGCGCCACTGCCCACGGCAATCGAGTTTTCCTTGCGCGCCTTGGCGTTCTGGCCAACCGCGGTGGCACCGACGCCTTCGGCTTTGCTGTAGGTGCCGATCGCCGTCCCAAAGCCTCCCCCGGATGCGACTGCATAGTGACCGATGGCAATGCTGTTGTTGCCCCAGGCCTCGGAGAGGCTGCCCAGGGTCACACTGCGATCACCTTCGGCGCGGCTGCGAATACCGGCGGCCAGGCTGCTTTCTCCCGCGGCCTGTGCCTCGGGCCCAAGCGCCATCGATTCCCGTCCGGTGACCACGCTCCAGTTCGCGCGCTCGGTATTGGCGTAGACATCCATCCGATGCACCTTCAACACCCTGGGGGTGATGGGTGCTACTGCGCTGGGCGCCATGAACGCACTCAGGGTCTGCAACTGCCACCAGCGCACCTCGTCTTCATCAAGCTCGGCGGCACCCGCCGGCAGCGCCAGCAACAGCACCGCGGCCGCGGCCGCGCCGCGGCGCAGAGTGGATGCCGCCTTGCCGCGCGGCGAGGCCAGTTCGCTGGTCACCACCCAGCACTGCCGTGCGCTGGACCATAGACGTCGGTAGATCTTGTTCATTTCAATACTCCTTAACAGGAAGGACAAAGAAAGCCCGCCGCCGCGTTCGCACGGCGGGGCGCATCAGGGGGAGAGGGTCTGCACGTGTTCGCGATAGCCATCGCGGGTGAGCCGGTAGCGCAGCTGCACGGTGTGGCCTGCCTCTACGGTGAAAGGCAGTTGCAGCGAGCTGCCGGGGTAGAGGCTTCTGGACACCTCATGGGCGGTGCAGCGGCTGCCCATGCAATCAGCGATGCTGGTGACGCCCAGGCGCAACGTGCCATCGTTGTGCAGGGTGTTGCCCTGAACCCGCGGCTGCACGGTACCCTCGGGCGGCAGCACGTTTACCAATGCGCCCCAGACCAGGCTGACGCCCACGTTGGCGGACGCAGCTTCGGCGGTGCTGCCGCGATCTTCTTCGGGGCCGGCCACGCCTTCGAAATACACCCGGTAGGCGGTCTCCCGTTCCACCGGCTGCAGCGGGATGACCCGGATGAGACGGTTACCGCCACCGGACAGCGCGAACTTGCCGGGCGTGACAGCGATTGCCGCTTCATCCGGTGGAACGTCCACCTCGGTTTCGGCTGCGCCGGCAGGATCTTCGATGCGCCGCAGCGAGGCCTGGATGTACTGCGGCTGGGTGGACTGCGAGTACACGCGGATCTGCGTGCCGCGCTTGGTATCCACCGAGGTGCGCATGGGATGCACGGTCAGGTTGGCCTGTGCGGGCAGCGCCAGCAGCAGGCAGAACGGAAGCAGATAGAGACAGTGTCGTTTCATGGAAGTTCCTGCTGGGATCAGGGCACGCCCGTGGGCACGCGGAGCTCGACCTTGAGATCGCCGCGGTAATAGCCGGGTTGCTTTTCGGCGATGGGAACGCGCGGCATCTCCAGCCGCAGCGGTGTGTGCACGCAGAACACCGGCTGGCTCATGCCGGGCAGCAACACCAGTTTCAACTTGGCGCTGTCGATGCCGGTGAGCTGCTCTTCGATGCCATTGCGCATGGGGATGAGCGCGCCGCTGTGGTCAAGGGTGACGGTGTAATCCAAGCGCTCGCTGTCGCCACTGCCGCCGCTGTCGCGATGCCATGCACTGAAGCCCAACGGTCCCGGCGCACGCGCGCCGGAATCGCGCACGGTGACGCCGAGGTAGGCGGCGTTCGAACCAAGACCGTCGTACAGGCACATGTCGACTGTGGTGCCGCCGCCAACCGTGCGCGCAATGGGGTCGTAGCGCAGGTTCATGCCGACGTGCGGGGCGATCTCGTCGAACTGCGGGAAGTAGATGGCTACGGCGTTGCGGTCGGTGATGGTGAAGTCAAAACTGAAGGAGTAGGTCGCAATGACCGGCCCACCGATTTCGCTCTGGAGGTTCAACTGCAGCGCTGAAGTCCATTGACCTGCCGTCAACAGGTTCAGCTGTCCCTGCTCCAGTAGCAGTGCTGCTCCAGTTCCCACATCCGGATCGCCGAGGCATGACTCAAGTGCAGCAACGTCAATGGGAATCCGAGCTGATCGCCAGTCGCCGATACAACCTCGGGTTGCCATAGCGCGTTGCAACCAAGCGGTGGCGTTGATCCCAACAGCCATCCCACTTCTCCGTTCAGTGGCCACCAGCTTTATCGCAGTGGCTCCATCACTTATGTTCTCGCGGCCACGCGTTGCACACGCACCAAGGCGCCTATCCGTCTCCGAAACGCACGTCAGATGCAGCTGCCCATACTTCAATGACGGGTCGGTACTGAATCCCAGCACCGTCCGCGGCGCCCAAAGCTCCACATCCCCCGGCATCGCCGAACGATCCCAACTCAAGACGATGTCCCGATGCTCACTCACCGGATGCGTCTCCGGCGGCCGCTGCGCAAACGCCCGCGGCGCCATCACCACCAGCGCCGTGCTCAACATCACCCACATCAATCCACGCAGCGCGCGCTTCATGGCGTACCTCCTGCCGCAGCGGTCTGCTGGGTACCTGCAATCAACGCCTGTTCCTGCAGCAGCCGGGTCACCCGTGCCTGCTGGCGGATGTCAGCCGGTAGCTGCGCCACAGCCAGCGGCTCGCAGTTCACCGCACCCACCAGCATCACCACGCTGCGGCGCTCGCGTACCTGCAATGGGCACTGCAGCAGGCGGTCGTCCTGCAGCAGATACAGCATGCGTTCGCGGCGCGGGAAGTCGGCCACGAAGCCGCCGTTGCTGCCGGTGCCCGGCACGGGGGCATTGAGAATGCGGGCGCCACCCAGCGGCACGCCGGCCACGTCGCGTGCGTTGCCGATGAAGGTGTAGGTCACTTCAATCGGCACCGGCATGCGCAGCAGGCGGCCGGGCGCCAGGAACATCGGGCGCGCGCCGCCCACGCCGGTCACGCGGATGGCGGCATCACTGTCCAGTGCGCTGGCGTCCTGCACTTCGGCGCGGTGCTGCTGGTAGGCCGGCAGCGGCATCAGGCGGCGCTCGCCCAGGGCCAGGCGCTGGCGGCGCTGGCCACCCACCTGCAGTTCGGCGGCCACACCCGTCAGTTCCAGATCGTCGGTGCCATCGACCTGCACGGCCAGCCCGGCGTCGGCCCCCAGGCCACCGCCCCAGTACAGGCCCCGGCGGCCCAGCGCCAGCCCGGAACTGTGCGTGGCGCTGTAGGTCAGTTCGCTGCCACCGCGCTGCCGGAAGGTCGCCACGCTGGCGCCGGTGTGGCCGTACTTGTTCTGTGTCTGCGCGCCCAGCGATGCGCTGTAGCGATCGCTGTTGTTGCCGCGCAGTTCAAAGGTGGCATCGCGGTACTGCGCGTCCACTTCCTGGCGCACGGTCTGCGCCGCGCTGTAGTTCACATCCGGGCGGGCATGCTGCGGCTGGCGCACATCCACGGCGTAGCGCCGCTGCGTGCTGCCGATATCGCGGCGCTGCAGGCGGGTCAGGCTGAGGTTGATGAAGATGCCGCGGTCGCGGCTGTCGCGCAGGCTGCTCTGCGTGCCCTGCTGCCAGACGCCCATGCGCGTGGAGACGCTGAATTCCTGCCAGCGCTGCACGCGGCTGTAGCTGGCCTGCCAGGTACGGGTGAGGTTGGGTTCGCGGCTGTAGCGCGGTTCCCACGGCAGCAGCGGGTCGAGCGCGGCCATCGGGTCGTCGGGATCGGTGTTCAACACGGTGCCGCGGCTCCAGGTCTGTCGGCGGGTGAAGGCCAGGTACGCGCTGCCACCGGCCACCGGCAGCGACATCGAGGCACTGAGCGAATCGGCGCAGGCCAGGCGGTCGCGGGTATCGTTTTCAAACTGGCAGGCGCGGCCGCGCAGGCGCTGCTGGTAGAGGTTCCAGGACGCCTTGCGGCGGTAGGAGAGCTGGTGCTGCTGGCCGTTGCTGCCATCGCTGCCGCGCATGCCGCTGAAGCTGGCACGCACGTCCATGGTTTTGAACATGTGGCGCAGGTCAACGCGCAGCTCGCCGTAGCTGAAGCCGCCCAGGTCGGCCACGCCGGCGGTGAGCGCTGCATCGCGACCCATCGGCACGCGCAGGCCCGCCATCGCGGCCGCCTCGCCATCGAAGCGATCGCTGCGGCGCTCGTTGCGGCGGCCACCCTGCATGAACCACTGCACGCTGCTGTTGGCCCAGTCGCCGCCCTTGTCGAACGGCGCGTCTTCGCTGCGCACCAGCACGCCGTCTTCGTAGATGCGCAGGGTGACGGTGTAGCTGCCGAACGGGAAACGCCGCGTGTCCAGATCGTTGATGCCGGCCTGCAGGTAGAAGCTCTGCAGCAGGCGCTCGCCGTCGAAGGCGTCCACGCGCGCATCGCGGGCCAGCAGCACGGTCAGCGGCGTGGTCTGGATGGCTGCCTCGGTATCCACGTAGGCCTGGGTGGTGCCAATGCGCAGGCCGGCAAAGCGGCCCATCGGCAGCATGCTGAAACTGAAGGTGCCGCCCTGCGGGCTGGACAGGTTGCGGCGGTCCATGCGCCCGGCCTGCAGGTAGTGCTGCGGGCCGAGGTCATGGCGGTAATAGGCGTTGTCGAACTGGAAATCGTGGCGCCGATGGCCACCGCGGTACTGCTGGCTGTTGAAGTTCCAATCCACTGCTACGTGGCCGCGCTGGAACAGGCCCAGCACGCCAGCGCCCTGCGCGGTCAGCGCCTGGTAGCCACGGCCGCCGCTCAGGTTGAGCGTCTGCTGGTGCAGGAAGGCATTTTCGGCATTGCTGCTGATCTGGTGGAAGCGCTCGACCGCAGGCTCGGCGGTGATCCATTGCTTGGCCACGAACAGGCGCACGGCACCCTCGCCTTCGTCGTACAGCGCGCGCACGGTGGACGGGTCCTCCGGCGGATCGAGGTAACCGCAACCGGCCTCGGCGCCGCCGAAGCGGCAGGCCAGATGACTGTTGCGCGGCAGCGGCTGCGACAGCGCGGGCAGCAGCGCGGCCTGCGCCTCGGGTAAAAGGTCGAGCGCCTGCAGCACGCGTTCTGGATCTTCCAGCTGCACATGCTCCAGGGTGACGCGCACTGGCGACAGCCCGGCACTGCGGCCGAACAGGCGGATGTCGAGTTGTTCGGTCTGGCCTTCAACCAGATCCTCGAAACCGACGGGAACGCCGCGTGCCGCGACCAGCGGCGTGGCCAACGACAAGGCGAGCGCTACCGCCAGCCGGGTGACGGCAGGTGCGGGAGCTTTCATGGGTGCGGTGCCTGGAGCGGCCGGCCCGGTGGTCGGGCCGGCGCGGGGTTTGACGCGGGGTGTTAGGGAGCCTGCAGCATCACTACTCGCACGATTCCCTTGTACTTACCGGCATCTGCAATTTCGGTACTGTTGCCCTGGGCAATTCGCAGTTCCATGGGGATGGATCGGCCCGGAAGTGCGCCATCGAAGATCGCGCTCGCGTCATAAGTACGTGGCGTGGTGCTCAGCGCTTGACCTTGGAGTGAAACGGCCAGCGGGATCGGCGTTCCGCCGCCGGTGTCAAGCTGCAGGGTAGGGTCGAAGCCCAGACGGACCTCAATGTCCAAGTCGGTGTCATTGCTGTGGATGCGTACCGGGACACTCCACGGCGTCAGCAAGCCCGTGGCGGCGTCGTGTGACAGCTTCACGGAATCATCCAGAGGCGTGCCATCTGCCTTCATGAGCGACAGAGTCGGGTCAACGTCGGCCCAGACAGCGATATCGACTTCAGCAGCGTGCGCGGACAGCGAAGCGGTGGCCAGCGCTGCAGCCAGCGCGACCTTCTTCAGAATGGTATTCATCGGTTGTCTCTCTCGGACAATGAAAGGAAGGTGCTCCCCTCCCGGAGGAAGGAGGGTGGGAGGGGAGCATCGCCACGCCCGCCGTAGGTGGGGGGGGTGACAGGGAGAATGGTAGGAATTCTCTGGCTTCCGAATCTATTCAACGATTCCTAAATATGGGCCTGTTAAGCGCAATTCTTGAAAGCAATCAAATATTTCGAGAGATACAACTTTCCTCAATCAAGAATGCAATTAAATGCATTGCAGAGCGGAGGGTGTAGCGACGAATCTGGTCAATTGCGACGTTCAAGCCGCACCGCGCGTACCGCAGTAGAGCCACGCCATGCGCGGAAGTTTTTTGCAGATACCCAACAGCCGCGGAAAAGCCGCCGGGCACGGCCCGGCGCTACCGGAATGCGTACAGGCCGCAGTAGAGCCACGCCATGCGTGGATGCTTTTTGCGGATACCCAACAACCGCGGAAAAGCCGCCGGGCACGGCCCGGCGCTACCGGAATGTGTACAGGACGCAGTAGCGCCACGCGATGCGTGGATGCACTTTGCAGATACCCAACAAACGCAGAAAAGCCGCCGGGCATGGCCCGGCGCTACCGGAATGCGCACAGAAACGCAGTAGAGCCACGCCATGCGTGGATGCGCTTTGCAGCTACCCGTCGCACGCGGCAAAGCCGCCGGTCACGGCCCGGCGCTACCGGCATGCGCACAGAGACGCAGTAGAGCCACGCCATGCGTGGATGCTTTTTGCAGATACCCAACAAACGCAGAAAGGCCGCCGGCCAAGGCCCGGCGCTACTGTCGAGCGGCATCATGCCCCGCCGCCGGACATTCCCCAAAAAACATCAGGCCGCCTTTCGGCGGCCTGATGCTTGGTCATTCAACAGCGGTTCTTCAGAAGAAGATCGCGTACAGGATCAACAACGGAATCGGCACGCCCAACATCCAGAGCAGAATCATTTTCATGGCAGATCTCCTTGCATGGGATACGGGTTACAGGTCGCGGCGGCGGCCGCCCCAGGTGGCGCTGAGGCTGGCGAAGAACGCGCCGATCAGCAGGGTGATGAACAACCACAGCGCAGCGTAGGCCGTCGCCTTGCGGGCATCGTCTGCAGCCTGCTTGGCGGTGTTCTTGGCCTTTTCCAGCGCGGCACGCATACGGGTCTGCACATCGGTCACACGGGCCTGCGCCTCAGCCTGGCTCATGCCGGTCTCGCGGGCGATCAGGCTGGCCAGGTACTGCGTGTCGGCCTGGTCCAGGCCATCACCCTGCAGGCTGTTGACGATGATGCGGTTCACTTCGGCACGCACCTCACGACGGTCCCCCGTCGGGCCATTGCCCGGCATCGGGCGCGGCGGCGGGGCCATGCGGGCATCACGCGGGCCGGCAGTTGCGGCAACCGGCGGCGGCGGTGCAGCCGGGTCCATCGGGGCATTGCCCGGGGCGGCGCCCGGTGCAGGCGGGGCCGGCGGCGCAACGGCGGCGTCCGGGCCAGGAGCAGTTGCATTACGGAAAAGCGAATCCACCCAATAGTTGAGGTCGCCTTCCGGCGCACCCGCAGCTGCCGCACCGGCACCGGCCGCGGCAACACCTGCGGTGGACGCTGCAGCACCTGCAGTGGCGCCTGCAACCTTGGCGCCGGCACCCAGCACGCCACCGATGGCCGAGGTCAGCAGACCAGCGGTAAGCAGGGTGGCAACGGCCCACGACACGAAGCCGTGTGCGGTATCGCGGAAGTAGGTCTCGTCACCGTGCAGTTGGGTCCACTTGGTACGCAGACGGCCGGCGATGTAGCCGCCCAGGCCGGAGGCGGCCAGTGCGGTAAAGGTCAGCCAGGCCACACTGGACCAGCCGAAGGTTTCCTTGCTGACGCCCTCGAATGACCACGGAGACACCGACGACAGGCCAAGGCCGACGCCAAGAATCAGCAGGATGAGGGAGAGTGCGGCGGCAGCGGCGGCGCCGGCAAAGATGGCGCCCCAGGACACGGCGCTCTCGCTGGGCGGCGCCACGATGGGTGCGGTGACGACGGTGGCGACGTCGGGGCCGAGCGGGCCGCGCTCGGGTGGATCGAATCGGGTGTTCATGCGGTTGACGCTCCATGGCAGTGCTGCGGGTGCAGCTGGCCACGACGAGGCTGCGCGAGGGCTTGTGAAGCTGGTGAGACCTGTAAATCACGCGGTCTTGCCGCGTTGACGCCGACGGACATGGTCCGGCGCTGTCGGGCGTGCGGATCCACGCCATGCGTGGATGTTTTTTGCGCGGGCACCGAAATCGTGCGGACCAACGGTCCGCACTACCAGGGCACGGTTCCGGCGCCGAGCGTCAGTAGATCCACGCCATGCGTGGATGGTTTTGCGCGGGCCGAAATCGTGCGCACCAACGGTCCGCACCTACCAAAGCAGGAGCCGCCGGGCATGGCCCGGCGCTACCAGGCGTGGTGGACCCGCGCCGTGGGTATGGCCCGATGCCGAGCGGCAGTAGATCCACGCCATGCGTGGATGGTTTTGCGCGGGCCGAAATCGTGCGCACCAACGGTCCGCACCTACCAAAGCAGGAGCCGCCGGGCATGGCCCGGCGCTACCAGGCGTGGTGGACCCGCGC
>Ga0308172_1001241_pt1 | contig 19378 bp, 15 predicted proteins | sample PhyGR2_FD_202134 | JGI IMG/M metagenome (GOLD analysis project Ga0308172, IMG submission 202134) | Phyllosphere microbial communities from UC Gill Tract Community Farm, Albany, California, United States - DLSLSG.R2 | ecosystem: Host-associated > Plants > Phyllosphere > Unclassified | place: USA... | reverse complement strand
TACGTTGGTCGGCTGCCTTGCAACCGCCGCAGGGGCAGCCGACCAACGGTCGGCTCTACCGGACACCGCGATCCGCATACGGAATGCGGGGCGGTGCCGACCAACGTCGCGGCGGACGGAAATCGGGGCGTCAGCATGCCGTAGAGCCGACCGTTGGTCGGCTGCCGTGCAATCGCCGCAGGAGCAGCCGACCAATGGTCGGCTCTACCGGGACACCGCGCGCGACGATTCGCACACCGAATGCGGGGCGGTGCCGACCAACGTCGCGGACGACGGAAATCGGGGCAGCGTCCAGATGCGGTAGAGCCGACCGTTGGTCGGCTGCCGTGCAATCGCCGCAGGGGCAGCCGACCAACGGTCGGCTCAACCGGACACCGTGCGCCGCGATCCGCATACCGAATGCCCATAAAAAAACCCCCTCCCCGCTGGGCTGCCAGGGAAGGGGTTTCAGTTACGGCATCGGGAACTGCGTTAGATCAGCGGCGCCGGGGTTGCCGGCAGGGCGACCGGAGCGGCCTTCTTCTTGCGAACGGCCGGCTTGCGCTTTGCAACCTTCTTCACCGCTTTCTTGGCGGACGCCTTCTTGGCCGGAGCCTTGCGCGCGGTCGCCTTCTTCGCGGTGGCCTTCTTGGCTACCTTGCGTACGGCCTTCTTTGCGGTCTTCTTTGCAGCCTTCTTGGTCGCCTTCTTGGCCGTGGCCTTCTTGGCTACCTTGCGAACGGCTTTCTTGGCGGTCTTCTTGGCGGCGGCCTTCTTGGCGACCTTGCGGACTGCCTTCTTCGCCGTCTTCTTCACTGCCTTCTTCGCGGTCTTCTTGGCGGCGGCCTTCTTGGCAACCTTGCGGACTGCCTTCTTTGCCGTCTTCTTCACTGCCTTGCGGGCGGTCGCCTTCTTCGCTGCCTTCTTCACCGTCTTCTTGGCAGCCGCCTTCTTGGCTACCTTCTTCACGGCCTTCTTGGCGGCGGCTTTCTTGGCTACCTTCTTGACGGCCTTTTTGGCGGCCGGCTTTTTCTTCGCAGCTTTCTTGGTTGCCATGGGATGGCTCCTCGTCAGTGATCTATGGAGTGGAAACGCCCAGGTAAAGCAAACCCGCAGTGCGACATCGCGGGGACCGCCGTCGCGTCAAGCGCGTCGTGACGGATACGGGGATACCCACCGCAGGTGGCCAGGCGGGTATCGAATGGGAAGGGGCCTTGCGGTTCGCTGAGGGAAGCGAAGCCATCTCCACCGTCTTCTGACGCGAGGTGGATGTCCAGGTTGTGCTTCGCGACTGGATGTCGATTCTGCTCACTCTGTTCGCAGCAAGGTCTGCTGTGGCGAAACCTAATCACGCTTTTTTTCACTGTCAACAACCGGGGCGAAAAATTTTCACACCGAACACCCCCGCGACCCGACGTCGGCACCCTCGGCGAACACCCTCAACGGCGTGCAATGCTGCCGCGCACGCAGCGACCAGACACGCAACGCATGCGGTAGGCGAAAAGAAAACCGCTTAAAAGAAGCACTTTCGTATTTTCAGTGCGCGCGCACCGCGCGTATCCGGGCAACCGTGCACGCGCACCCGGCGGCGCCCCGGACGCTACCCACACCGCACCCAAACAGAGGCGAAAACTTTTCACATCTTCGATCGCATTTTGCCACCGGATTTACGCAAATGCGCAAACTTTCAGGCCGTCGCCGCCTCCCCGATCGCACCGGTTCGACGTGCCACGACCGCCGCGCGCGACCCGGATGTGCACCGCGCACGCGCTCGGCGAGGACACCCGGCGCGCACGCCGACACCCCGACACGCGCTCATGACCGGACACCGATGCGTACCCCACCGATGCGCATAAGCCACCGACGGCATCGCGATGGCGGACCGCATCGCGGGCGTTTTCGTCACGTACGGATAACGCCGACGCCGGCGGCCACCGTGCAGGCAAAAAAAAACGGCCGCACCGGGCGGCCGTTCTTCGCGATCAGGCGACGATCAGTGCTCGTCGTCTTCCAGCAGCTCGGCGTACTCGTCCGGGCCCAGCAGATCGTTCAACTCGTCGTTGGCCGAGAACTCGACCACGTAGATCCAGCCTTCGCCGTAAGCATCTTCGTTGATGGTTTCCGGCTTGTCCGACAGCGCTTCGTTGACTTCGACAACGGTGCCGGTGACCGGGCTGTACACGTCCGAGGCGGCCTTGACCGACTCGACCACGGCGGCCTGCTGGCCCGCCTTCACTTCGTCGCCCACCGCCGGCAGTTCGACGTACACCAGGTCGCCAAGCAGGCCCTGGGCGTGGTCGGAAATACCGACGGTGACGCGGCCATTGCCTTCGACGCGTGCCCACTCATGGGACTTGAGGAATTTGAGGTCGCCGGGGATCTCGCTCATGGGACTGCTCCGAGGAATTTCAGGGGGTCAAGAAACGGGGGTAGTGTAACCACCGGCGCCGACCACTGACAGGTCGGTGCCGGGAAAAAATCAGGCGTCGGCGAGCACGCCCGGCTGGGCCTGGCCTTCGCGCACGAACGGGAACTTCACCACGCGCACCGGCACCTGCTTGCCGCGGATGTCCACGTGCACCTGGCCCAGTTCGCCGGCCGGCACCCGCGCGAACGCGATGCCCTTGCCCAGGGTCGGGGAGAAGGTGCCGGACAGGATCTCGCCCTGGCCGCTGGCGGTGAGCACCGGCTGGCCGTGACGCAGCACGCCCTTCTCGTCCATCACCAAGCCGATCAGCTGGCGCGCGTCGCCCGCCGCCTTCTGCGCTTCCAGCACGTCGCGGCCGATGAACGGGCGGCCCTCGTCCAGCGCCACGGTCCAGGCAAGCGCGGCTTCGTAGGGGGTGATGTCTTCGTCCATGTCCTGGCCGTACAGGTTCATGCCCGCTTCCAGGCGCAGCGTGTCACGCGCGCCAAGCCCGGCCGGGCGCACGCCCGCGGCGGCCAGCGCATTCCAGAACGCCACCACGTCGGCCTGCGGCAGCAGGATCTCGAAACCGTCTTCACCGGTGTAGCCGGTACGCGCCACGAACAGCGGCGTGCCACTGGCAGCGGTAGCCTCCAGCGCGGCGAAGCGGCCCAGCTTCTCCAGCGCGGCACGGTCGCCCTCGGCGGCCAGGCCGATCACCCGCTCACGCGCGGTCGGGCCCTGCACGGCGATGATCGCCAGGTCGTCGCGCTCGGTGACGTCCACGTTGAACGCGGCAGCCTGCTCGCGGATCCAGGCCAGGTCCTTTTCGCGGGTGGAGGCGTTGACCACCATGCGGAAGAAGTCGTCGGCCAGGTAGTACACGATCAGGTCGTCGATGACCCCGCCGCGCGGGTTGAGCATGCACGAATACAGTGCCTTGCCGGTGGCCTTCAGCTTGTCCACCGAATTGGCCAGCAGCGTGCGCAGGAACGGCTTGACCTGCTCACCGCGCAGGTCGACCACGGTCATGTGGCTGACGTCGAACATGCCGGCATCGGCGCGCACCAGGTGATGCTCGTCCAGCTGCGAGCCGTAATGGATGGGCATGTCCCAGCCACCGAAATCGACCATCTTTGCGCCGAGCGCGCGGTGGGTGTCGTTGAGAAGCGTCTTCTGGGTCATGACCGTTTTTCCGGGGGAATGAAGGCAAGACCGGCATTATCCCAGAACCGTCTTCACAACGCCTGCGGCGATGCGTCAGACCGGCTGCACCTGCAGTGTCATGCCCTCCACCGCCACCACCCGCACGCGGGTGCCCGCCGGCAGATCGGGCCCGGCCACCACCCAGAACGCGTCGTCGATCTTGGCCCGGCCCTTGCCCGCCACGATGTCCTGGTCGATCACCACCACCCGCCCCACCAGCTGCTCGGCGCGGCGGTTCAACAGCGGCGTATCGCTCTGCCGGTCGCGGCCCCGTCCCCAGTGCCGGTAGCACTGGATGGACACCACCGACAGCAGCACGAACGCCACCACCTGCCACAGCAGGGGAATGTCGCTGAACACGGCCACCAGCACGAAGACCGCCGCCGCACCGATGCCGATCCACAGCATGAAGGCACCCGGCGCCAGCGCCTCGGCAGCGAACAACACCAGCGCCAGCGCGCCCCACCCGACAACTTCCCAGCGCATCTCAGCCTCCTGCCCGCGGCGGAACGGCGCGCGGGGTTCGCTTGTCTTCCTGTTTGGCAAAGGCCTCGCGCGCCAGTTCGGCAACGCCGGCAATCGAGCCGATGACCCCGCTGGCCTCCATCGGCATCAGCACCAGCTTCTGGTTGGGCGAGGTGGCCAGCTCCTTGAACGCTTCCACATACTTCTGCGCGATGAAGTAATTGATCGCCTGCACATCGCCCTGGGCGATGGCCTCGGACACCATCCGCGTCGCGTTGGCCTCGGCTTCGGCCGACCGCTCGCGTGCTTCGGCATCGCGGAACGCGGCCTCCTTGCGCCCTTCGGCCTCCAGCACGGCGGCCTGCTTCTCGCCTTCGGCGCGCAGGATCTCCGACTGCCGCGATCCTTCGGCTTCCAGGATCTGCGCACGTTTCTCGCGCTCGGCCTTCATCTGCCGCGCCATGGCGTCGAGCAGGTCGCGCGGCGGCTGGATGTCGCGGATCTCGATCCGGTTGACCTTCACTCCCCACGGGTTGGTCGCGTGATCGACCACGTTCAGCAGCTTGGCGTTGATCACCTCGCGCTGGCTGAGCGATTCATCCAGGTCCATCGAGCCGATCACGGTGCGTATGTTGGTCTGCACCAGCGCGATCATCGCCACCTCCAGCACCGACACCTCGTAGGCCGCCTTGGAGGCGTCCAGCACCTGGAAGAACACCACCCCGTCCACGCGCACCGCCGCGTTGTCCTTGGTGATCACCTCCTGGCCGGGGACGTCCAGCACCTGCTCCATCATGTTCACCTTGCGCCCTACCCCGTACACGATGGGGATCAGGAAGTGCAGGCCGGGCGACATGGTGTGGGTGTAGCGCCCGAAGCGCTCCACCGTCCATTCATACCCCTGCGGCACCATCCGCACCGCCTTGAACAGGATGACCACGGCCACGAAAGCCAGGACCAGCGAAAACAGTACGGTTGGAAACATCGAAGTACTCCTGTACCCCGGGGCGTGGCCCGGGCATGGCGACGCTGACGCTACAGCCGGATCCGGCCCCGGAGGATGTCCCAGAACATCACCCAGTCGCCGGCGAAGGAATAGAACGGATGCTGGAAGGTGGCGGGCCGGTTCTTCTCGAAGAAAAAATGGCCGACCCAGGCGAACCCATAGCCACAGCCGAGCGCGGCCAACAGCCAGCCCGGTTGGCCGCGCACGATCGCAACGGCCACCAGCAGCAGCACGCCGCAGCTGCCGATGAAATGCAGACGGCGCGACACCGGATGGCGGTGTTCGTCCAGATAGAACGGATAAAAGGCACGGAAGCTGGCGAAGCGGGACATGGCACGCCCTGCAGGACCGGATGACCGCAGCATAGCGCGTTACCCGGGTAGTGCCGGCCGCTGGCCGGCTCTGCACAGACGCCGGGGAGCCGGCCAGCGGCCGGCACTACCGTGTGCGTGGATGGTTTCCGTGGTGCCTGCCGGCGATCGGCGGCGCCGGTTTACGCGGTGCGCGGGGCGAACATGATGACCATCATGCCGGCCAGGCACAGCCCGACCCCGAGCAGGTCCCAGCGGCTGGGGCGGATGCCGTCCACCAGCCACAGCCACATCAACGCGGTGCCGATGTAGACCCCACCATAGGCTGCATAGACCCGCCCGCTGGCCGCCGGATGCAGGGTCAGCAGCCACGCAAACAGGGCCAGGCTGGTCGCCGCCGGCAGCAGCAGCCATGCGCTGCCGTCCTTGCGCAGCCACAGCCACGGCAGGTAGCAGCCGACGATTTCAGCCACGGCGGTGAGGATGAACAGCAGCAGCGTTTTCACGGGGTGGCTTCGTCGGCCTTGGCCTGCTGCCACAGCTGTTCCTGCGCCTCCAGGTCCAGCGCGGCCATCGATTGGCCGGCGGCCGCGGCCTGCGCTTCCATCGCCCGGAAGCGGCGTTCGAACTTGTGGTTGGCCTGGCGCAGCGCCGCGCCCACGTCCACCTTGGCGTGGCGGGCCAGGTTGGCGCAGACGAACAGCAGGTCGCCCAGTTCTTCCTGCAGGCGGGCGTGGTTGTCCTCCACCGCGCCCTGCGCGAACTCGGCGGCCACCTCGTCCAGTTCTTCGCGCACCTTGTCGATCACCGGCGCCGGGCCGGGCCAGTCGAACCCGACCCGCGCCGCGCGCGCCTGCAGCTTCATCGCCCGCTGCCACTCCGGCAGGCCGCGCGAAATGCCGGCCAGTGCGGAGGTGTCGGCATGGCCCTTGGCGGCGCGTTCGGCACGCTTGATCGCTTCCCAGTTGGCGTTCACGTCCTCGGCGCCGTCGACCTGCACCTGGGCGAACACGTGCGGGTGGCGGCGCTGCATCTTGTCGCTGATCGAGCGGGCCACGTCGGCAAAGCCGAACGCGCCCTGCTCGCTGGCCATCTGCGCATGGAACACCACCTGCAGCAGCAGGTCGCCCAGCTCGTCCTGCAGGTCGACCAGGTCACCGCGGTCGATTGCATCGGCCACTTCGTAGGCCTCTTCGATGGTGTACGGGGCGATGCTGGAAAAGTCCTGCTGCAGGTCCCAGGGGCAGCCGTCCTGCGGGTCGCGCAGCCGCGCCATGATGCCCAGCAGGCGGTCCAGTTCAGCGGTGGCGGTCATGCAGTGCTCCTTCGACAGCGGGTCAGTCCGGCAGCCACGCGCGCCACGGCAGGCGGGTGTCGCCGAGGGCGATGAAATCGCCGTTCAACAGGCTTTCGCGGCGGTTGTAGCGGAACGGTTTGCCGGTGGCCGCCGACAGCACCGCGCCTCCGGCGGCGTGCAGCACGCACTGGCCGGCGGCGGTGTCCCATTCGGAGGTGGGGCCCAGCCGCGGGTACACGTCCAGCGTGCCTTCGGCGATCCGGCAGAACTTGAGCGAGGAGCCCTGTGCGACCACCTCGATGTCCCCCATCCGCGCCAGCAGGGCCTCGGTCTGCGCGCTGCGGTGCGAGCGGCTGGCCGCCACCTTCAGCGGCGGCGTGGCCGGTGCGCGTGCGCGCAGCACGGTGTCGTGCATGCCCAGGCGGCGGTAGGCCAGCTCCCCGCGCATGGCGTGCCAGGCGATCCCGCTGACCGGGGCCAGCACCACGCCGAAGGCCGGCGCGCCCTGGTAGATGAGGGCGATGTTGACGCTGAATTCGTCGTTGCGTTTGACGAACTCGCGGGTGCCATCGAGCGGGTCCACCAGCCAGTAGGCGCCCCAGTGCTGGCGCACCTCCCACGGCACCTGGGCCGACTCTTCGGACAGGATCGGCAGGTCCGGGGTGAGCTGCTGCAGACCGCGCTCGATCACCGCGTTGGCGGCCAGGTCGGCGGCGGTGACCGGGCTGTGGTCGGATTTGATCGTCACATCGAACGGTGTGGCATACACCGCCATGATGGCGGCGGCGGCGTCCTGGGCGATGGCGATGACGGTTTCGCGCAGATCGGTGGTGAGCTTGATCATTCCCCGCGTTCCAGCCACTGCCGGGCGATGAACAACGCCGCCAGTGATCGGCCCTCGGAAAAATCCTCACGCAGCATCAGCTGGTCCAGATCGGCCAGCTTCCAGGGCACTACTTCCAGTTCCTCGGGCTCGTCGCCGACCAGGCGTTCGGGATACAGGTCACGTGCCACCACCAGCCACGACTGGTGGCTCATGTAGGTGGGGGCCAGGGTCATCGCCCGCAGCACGTCCAGGCGCCGGGCGCCGTAACCGGCCTCTTCCTTCAATTCACGGTCGGCGGCCTGTTCGGGGCTTTCGCCGGCATCGATGCGGCCCTTGACCAGGCCAAGCTCGTAGCGGTGCATGCCGGCGGCGTATTCACGCACCAGCAGCACCGTCTCGTCGTCCAGCATCGGCACCACCACCACCGCGCCGTGGCCATGGCTGACCAGCCGCTCGAAGCGGCGGCGCTCGCCATTGGAGAATTCCAGGTCAAGGTGCTGGCGCTGGAACGGCCCGCTCTGCTCGTCCGTGATCTTGTGGATGATGGGCAGGCGACGGCTCATGCGAGCATCTCTAGAATGGGAGCTGGTGAAAACGTCTTCATGAGCCTGAAATGCTAGCAGACCCAGCCCCCTTAACGCTGGCCGATCGGTGGCGGCAACGCGACCTGGCCGTGCTGTGGCATCCGTGCACGCAGATGCGCGAGCACCCCGACACCCTGCCGCTGGTGCCGATCGCGCGGGGCGAAGGCCCGTGGCTGATCGATCACGACGGCAAACGCTACCTGGACGCGGTCAGCAGCTGGTGGACCAATCTGTTCGGCCATGCGCACCCGCGGATCGGTGCGGCCATCGCCCAGCAGGCCACCCAGCTGGAACAGGTGATGCTGGCCGGCTTCAGCCATGAACCGGCGGTGGCGCTGGCCGAGCGCCTGCTGGCGATCGCCCCGCGCCAGGCTGGGCGCGACCCGCTGGCCAAGGTGTTCTATGCCGACAACGGCTCGGCCGGGGTCGAGGTAGCCCTGAAGATGGCCTTCCACTACTTCCGCAACCGGGGCGAGCACCACCGCACCCGCTTCGTGGCGCTGGAGAACGGCTACCACGGCGAGACCCTGGGCGCGCTGTCGGTGGGCGACATCCCGTTGTACCGGCGAGTGTATGCGCCGCTGCTGACCGAGGCGCTGTTTGCCCCCTCGCCGGACGCCTACCTGGCCGAGGACGGGCAGACTGCCGCGCAGCGCGCGCACCAGGCGGCCGATGCGCTGGCCACCCTGTTCGACCAGCACCCCGGCGAGATCTGCGCGGTGATCCTGGAGCCGCGCCTGCAGTGCGCCGGCGGCATGCGCATGCACGACCCGGTGTACCTGCAGCGTGCGCGCGCACTGTGCGATGCCAACGGCGCGTTCCTGATCGCCGACGAGATCGCCACCGGCTTCGGGCGCACCGGCACGATGTTCGCCTGCGAACAGGCCGGGGTGATGCCCGACCTGCTGTGCCTGTCCAAGGGCCTGACCGGCGGCTTCCTGCCGCTGTCGGCGGTGCTGGCCACCCAGGCGTTGTATGACGCGTTCCTGGACGATTCGCGCGAGCGCGCGTTCCTGCACTCGCACAGTTACACCGGCAATCTGCTGGCCTGTGCCGCGGCCCTGGCCACGCTGGACATCTTCGCCGGCGAGGATGTGATCGCGCGCAACCGCAGCACCGCCGAGGTGATGCGCACGCTGGCCGCCCCGTTCACCGACCACCCGCACGTGGCCGACGTGCGCCAGGCCGGGATGGTGGTGGCCTTCGAACTGACCCGCAACGGCGACAAGCGCACCCCGTTCCCGGCCGAGGCACGGGTGGGCCTGCACGCCTACACCGCCGCGCTCAAGCGTGGCGTGGTGCTGCGCCCACTGGGCAACGTGCTGTACTGGATGCCGCCGTACTGCGTGGACGACGACCACCTGGACCTGTTGGCCCAGACCACCCTGGCCGCGATCGAGGAGGCTGTTGCATGCGCGTGACCCGTTGCCATGTCGAGAATCCGCTGGCGGTGGGCCAGACCCTGTCGCTGCCCGAGGAAGCGGCCAATCACCTGGTCCGGGTGATGCGCCTGCGCGAGGGTGACGGCTGCGTGCTGTTCAACGGCGACGGCCACGATTACAGCGCCACCCTGGTGGTGGTGGGCAAGCGGGATGCGCAGGTGCGCATCGACGCCGCGCTGGCGGTGGCCAACGAATCGCCGCTGCACATCACCCTCCTGCAGGGCATCGCCCGCGGCGAGAAGATGGACCTGATCCTGCAGAAGGCCACCGAACTGGGGGTCAACGTGATCGTGCCCGTCAACGCCGAACGTACCGAAGTGAAACTGGATGCGGCGCGCGCGGAGAAGCGGCTGGCGCACTGGACCAGCGTGGTGGTGTCGGCCTGTGGCCAGTCCGGGCGTGCGCGGGTGCCCAGCGTAGCGGCGCCGCAGGCGCTGCTGGACGCCGCGCGGCAGATGCCGGCCGAGGCGCTCAAACTCACCCTGGACCCGCTGGGCGAGCATCGCCTGTCCACCCTGCAGCCGGCACCGGGTGGCGTGGTGATTGCGATTGGCCCGGAGGGCGGCTGGTCGCCACGGGATCGGCAGGCATTGGCCGAGGCGGGCTTCCAGGGGCTGCAGCTGGGTCCGCGCATCCTGCGCACCGAAACGGCCGGGTTGGCCGCCATCGCGGCGGTGCAGGCGCGGCTGGGCGACCTGGGCTGACCGATCACATTGCGGCGGGTGCCGACCGTTGGTCGTTACCGGCCGTGTGCGGATCGGTATTTGGCGCATGTGCCGACCAACGGTCGGCACCTACCATCGATCACGCACCCGATATGGTCGGTGCACAAATAGCATCACGGTAGGCACCGACCGTTGGTCGGTGCGCGAATGGTCGGTGCGCAACGCGTGTGCCGACCAACGGTCGGCACCTACCCCGCTACGGGGTAGGCCTCGTCCAGCGCGGCTTCCAGTGCATCCAGGTCGGGCAGCAGCGCGCTCTGCTCGCCCAGCAGCACGCGCATGTGCACGCCCTGCGGCAGGGTTTCTTCGGAGGCGTCGGCGAGCAGGCCGTCACGCGGCACCGAGATCAGCTGCGGGAAGGTCTGGGTGAGCAGCGCGAAATACGGGCGCTTCGCGTTGCCGCCCAGCGCCTTGAGCACCACCACCTTGTTGTTGCTGGTGACCAGTTCGTCGCCCAGACCGGACAGCCGCGCGAACGACAGCAGCGGCACGTCCCAACCGTGCCAGGCAATCTGGCCGACCAGCCAGGCCGGTGCGTCCGGCACGCTCTGCACGGCCACCCTGGACATCATCTCGGCCACGGTGGCATTGGGCAGCAGCACGCGTTCGTGCCCGGCCTGGATCAATACCCCGCGGATTTCGTCGTTGCTGGCGTAACTCATGGCGTGATTCCTGAAAAGGGGACGGCGCAGCGATTACTCGCTCACACCCCAACGTTCGACGATGCTCTGCGCCAGCTGCGGCGGCTCGCCCGCGTCCATCCCGGCGGCCACCGCGGCGTTTGCCGCGGCCGGGTCGTAGCAGCCTTCGCCGACCTGTGCGCCCACCCAGGCGCCTGCGGCGGCCAGGGCCAGCACGTCGTCGACCTGGGCCGTGTCGGCACCACTGAGCAGCACCACGGCGCTGTGCGCCGGCGGCAGCGTGGCCACCTGGACACCCTGTGCATCACCGTGGAAATACAGGCCGCGCTGACGTTCGGCCAGGCCGATGTCGTCAGGCAGGATGTAGGCGTTGCCGGCCTGGACCGGCTGGTCGGCTTCGGCCAGCAGCACCGGCAACGCAGACACGCGCGCCATCTGCTTGACCAGGTTGCCGTAGCGGCCGCCATCCAGGCGCATGTGCACCAGCACCGGCGTGGCCAGCCCCGCCGGCAGCGTGGCCAGCAGGCGGCGCAGCGCGTCCGGGCCGCCGATACCGGCCAGCACCAGCACCGCACCTGCGGCGGCGCCGTCGTTGGGGCGCTCGGCCTCCAGTTCGACCAGCGACAGCCGTTCGATATCGAACGCAGACAGCGGCGGCGGTGCCGCGTCGGCACCGGCCGACGCGCTTGCAGGCGCGGCAGAGGCGGTGTCGGCACTGTCATCCACCAGCGACCAGCTGCTGTGGTCGCCCAGCGGTACGCGGGCAACGGCCGGCGGCGCCGACGGCGGCACCGGCGGCGGGACGGATGGTGCAGCGGCCGGCGAAGGCGGCTGCAGGGCGGCCAGCGCTTCTTCCAGCGACATCGGTTCGCTCAACGCATCCGGGGCCTGGTACAGGCCATCGGCCGGAACGTCCGCGGCGGCGTCGAAGGCCTCGCGGACGTGGAAATCCAGCGGGGCATCTGCATGCAGTTCGGCCGGCGTGGTCGGCATGCCGGGCTCGGGCTGGAGCAGGCTGTCCTGTTCCGACCCCGGCGGCAACACGTCGTGGTGGCCGTGCAGCTTGGCCACCAGGTGCCGTGCCCAACGCTGCGCTTCCCAGCCTTCGCGGCGAGCGGCCAGTTCGGCTTCGTCGAAGATCAGGGTCAGCGACGGCGAGCCCAGCACCGGGTCCAGGCGCTCCAACGCGTCTTCGATCGCCGGTTCCAGCGCGATCAGCACCGCGCCCGGCGCTGCATCGCGCAGCACCTGCACGTCCAGCGTGTTGGGATCCTCTTCCAGCACCAGGGTGGCGCCGGCCTGGGCCAACGCGTCGCGCAGGCGCTCGCGGGCCTGCCCCGGGCGCGCCAGCAGCGCTACCGACAACAACAAAGGCAGGTCATTCGCGGACACGGGCGATCCCCAGCAGGTCATACACGTTTCGCATCAGGTCCAGTTCCTGGTAAGGCTTGCCCAGGTAACGCTGGACGCCAATTTCGAAGGCGCGCTGACGGTGCTTGTCGCCACTGCGCGAGGTGATCATCACGATCGGCACATCCTTGTAGCGCGGATCGGCGCGCATCGCCGTGGCCAGTTCATAGCCATCCATGCGCGGCATTTCGATATCCAGCAGCATCAGGTCGGGGACCCGCTCTTCCAGACGCTCCAGTGCTTCCACACCATCGCGGGCTACTGCCACTTCGAAGTTGTGGCGTTCCAGGATGCGGCCGGTGACCTTGCGCATGGTCAGCGAATCGTCGACCACCATCACCAACGGCGCCTGGCGGTCGCTGACCTGGCTGGTCACGGCGATCGGCTTGTGCGGGTTGGCTTGGAAGCGGCGGACCAGCGGTGCGACGTCGAGGATGACCACCACGCGGCCATCGCCGGTGATGGTGGCGCCGTAGATACCCGGCACCGACGCGATCTGCAGGCCCACCGGCTTGACCACGATTTCGCGGTTGCCCAGCACCTGGTCGATCGCCACGGCCGCGCGCAGTTCACCGGCACGCACCAGCAGCAGCGGCACCTGTGCCTGGCCCTCGGCACGCGCCGGGCCTTGGCCCACCAGCGTACCCAGGTCGTGCAGGGCGAAGGCTTCGCCACCGTAGTGGTAGTCGCCGTCGATGGTTTCAAAGCGCTCGCGCGAGATCCGGCCGATACCGCTGACCGAGGCCACCGGCACTGCGTAGGTGGTCTCGCCGATCTGCACGAACACCGCCTGGGTGACTGCCAGCGTCTGCGGCAGCCGCAGGGTGAAGGTGACGCCCTGGCCGCGCACGGAGTGGATGTCCACCGAGCCGCCCAGCTGGCGCACTTCGTTGTGCACCACGTCCATGCCCACGCCACGGCCCGCCAGCTGGCTGACCTGGTCGGCGGTGCTGAAGCCTGGCGAGAAGATCATCGCGTCCAGTTCGGCCTCGCCGAGCACGGCATCGGCCTGCACCAGGCCACGCTGTTCGGCGCGGCGACGGATCGCCTCGCGGTCCAGCCCGGCGCCGTCGTCGGCCACTTCCAGCACGATTTCCGAGCCTTCGCGGCGCAGACGGATGGCGATTTCGCCTTCTTCGGGCTTGCCGGCAGCGCGGCGCTGTTCCGGCGTTTCCAGCCCGTGGGCAACCGAGTTGCGCAGCATGTGTTCCAGCGGCGCGACCATGCGGTCCAGGACGTTGCGGTCCAGTTCGCCGTGGGTCCCTTCCAGGATCACGTGGACCTGCTTGCCGGTGTCCTGGCCGGCCTGGCGGACCACGCGACGCAGGCGCGGCACCAGACCATCGAACGGCACCATGCGCGCACGCATCAGGCCGTCCTGCAGTTCCGAGCTGACCCGCGACTGCTGTTGCAGCAGCACGTCGTACTGGCGCGACAGGTCGTCCAGCACGCCCTGCAGGCCGCCCAAGTCGGCGGCGGACTCGTTCAGCGCGCGGCTGAGCTGCTGCAGCGTGGAGAAGCGGTCCAGTTCCAGCGGGTCGAACTTGTGGTCGGCCTGGTCCTGTTCGCGCTGGTAGCGGGCAACGATCTGCGCTTCGGTTTCCAGGTCCAGGCGGCGCAGCTGGTCGCGCAGACGCGCGTTGGTGCGGTCCAGTTCGCCCATGGCGCCACGGAAGGCACCGAGCTGCTGTTCCAGGCGCGAACGGTAGATCGCCACTTCACCGGCGTGGTTGACCAGGCGGTCGAGCAGGTCGGCGCGCACGCGTACCTGTTCCTGCTGCGGACGGGCCAGGGCATCGTCGTCGCTGCTGGTTTCCAGCGGCACCGGTGCCGAGAGCGGCGCCGCGGCGACGGCCGTATCGACCTCGACCGGTGCGCTGTCCTGCACGGTGTCGGCACGGGTATCGACGGCAACGTCGACCCGACCCAGCGTGCGCTGTTCGAACGCATGGATCAGGTCGTCGGGCATCGACACGCTGCGGTGCTGCCCGGTACGGGTCAGCAGCTGGTGCAGGCGATCGAAGCCACGTTCAAGCAGGTGCACGTCGCTTCGGTCGATGTCGGTGCGGTTGGCCGCAACGGCTTCCAGCAGCGATTCGATGCCATGGCCCAGGTCGCCGATCGGGTTGATCCCGGCCATGCGTGCGCCACCCTTGAGGGTGTGCAGGTCACGCTGCAGGCCGGCAATGACGTCGCGGTCGTTGGGCGCGGCGCGCAGTTCGCTGATCAGGCCATCGCAATGGTCGAGCAGGTCCTTGCCTTCTTCCACGAAGATGTCGACCAGCTCCTGGTCGAGCACGCTGAAGTCCAGCGCGTCGGCGCTGTCTTCCTCGTCATCGGCGTCGGTATCGAGCACGTTGTCGGTGGCAACGGTTGCCTCGGCCGGGGTGGCCGGGTCCTCGTGCGTGGACAGCGCGGCAACCGATGCGCCGGCGGCGGCCACGGGCGCGTCTTCCAGTTCGAAGAACGGCGTCGGCGTGGTGGTGTCGGTGTCGGTGTCGGTGTCGGTCGCATCCTCGGCGAAGGCGTCGGCCTCGTCGCGCTGTTCCTGCGCGTCGTGGATGGCATCCAGGCCCAGTACGCTGTCGGCCGCATCGTCGGCCTGCGGCGCGTCGATCACGGTCAGCCCGTCGTCCAGTGCCTGCTGTTCGTCGACCAGTTCGCCGAACGCCGGCGTCGGCGGCAGGGCCTCGTCCAGTGCGTCGCGCGTGTCCTGATCGTCTGCGTCCAGCGCCTGTTCGGGCGCGGCGGGTGCGGCGTCGTCGGTTGCGTCGAGCGGCGCATCCAACGAGGTGTTGGTGTTGGCGTCTGCTTCCACGGCGGTTTCAGCTTCAGCTTCAGCTTCAGCTTCGGCTTCGGCTTCGGCTTCGGCTTCGGCTTCGGCCACAGTGTCCGGCGTCTCCACGGTGGCAACCGCCGACACGTCGTCCAGGACCACGTCGTTGATCGAGGTGTCGTCTGCGGCAGCGTCCGTAGCGGCAGCAACGTCGCCGCTCGCCTCGGCCGCCGGCGGCGTCACATCGGCGTCGAGGAAGCGCGACAGGTCGTTGGCGCCGGTCAGTTCGACCGCCTCCAGACCGTCATGCGCGCCCTGCCCGTCCGCTGCAGCGTCGTGCGGTACCGCATCGAACGTGGCAGCGTCGGCAACGTCGGCCTCGGCACCGCCTGCGTCAGGCTGTGCGTCGTCCAGCGCGATCTCGTTGCTCGCGGTGGGCGCGGCATGCACCGGAAGATCGGCATCGAAGTACGCCGACAGGTCATCGCTGCCGGTCAGTTCGTCCACCACCAGCGCATCGGCGTCCAGCGCGTCACCGGTCTCCGTCTCAACCGCATCGGTCTCAACGGCGGTCGGCTCGACCACGGTCAGGGCGTCGGCGTCGATCTCGGCCAACTGCAGGTCGCTATCGGCACTGTCGTCCAGGCCGGCGTAACCGCCCTGCGCGTCTGCCTGCGGCAGTGTGGCCAGGGCGTCGTCGTCGTTCGCGGCGACGTCGTCGCCGGTCACCGGAGCGGCTGCATCAAGGGACGCGACGGCGTCCACGGCGTCCGGATCCACGGCCTGCGGCGCGGCAGCGCCCGGCTCGACGGCATCGCCGTCCAGCGCGTCCTGCTCGAAGGCCAGATCGTCTTCTTCATCGTCGGCCACCAGGGCCGGCCAGCGCGCTTCGGGCAGCGTGTCGGCCAGCGCCTGCAGGCGCGCGGCAAGGGCGGCCTGCACCGGAATCCGCGGTGCGTCGGCCTGTAGGGCCGTCATCGTGGCGGTGATCGCGTCGGCGGTGGCCGACAGCGCGTCCACGCCATCGGCGTCCGGGGCGGTATCGGCGGCCAGCGAGCGCTTGATGAAGCTCTCGGCGCCCCCGGTGACGGCGGTGATTTCGGGCACGTCGGTCATCGCGAACGCACCGTTCATGGTGTGCACCGCGCGCAGCAGGGTGTCGGTGACCGGCTGCGGGGCCACGCTGGCCTCGCGCAACCAGGCCTGCAACGTGGCCTGATGGGTATCCACCTCGGCTTCGAGGATTTCGCGCAGCACTTCGTCGATGTTGGCCGGGGTACCGGCGGCTTCGACGACGTCGACGACGGCGGTGGCTTCGGTGGCGTCCACCACTTCCACCGGCGCGGCCACGACGGGCGCGGCCCGCTGCAGCGGCACATGGAAGGTTTCTTCGCCCGCTGCCACGCGATCGGCAATGGCCTGCATGGCCTGCAGGTCGGCCGTCACGCGGCCTTCGCCGCGCAGCGCTGCGTTGAGCTGCGGCAGCACCTCATACGCCTGGGTGACCATGGCCACCACGGCCGGGGTAGCCGGCCGGGTACCGTCGAGCACGCGGTTGAGCATGCCTTCGATTTTCCAGCTGAACTCGCCCAGGGTGCGTGCGCCGACCAGCCGGCCGCTGCCCTTGAGGGTGTGGAAAACGCGGCGGATCGGACGCAGACGGTCCAGGTTGTCCGGCGCGGCGCGCCAGACCGGCAGCAGGTTGCCGAGGTTGACCAGTTCCTCGTCGAACTCTTCGATGAAGACCTCGCGGATGTCCTGGTCGATGTTCTCGCCATCGTCCTCGAAGCCGGCTTCGATGCTGTCGGTCTCACTGACCGCATTGGCCGGCGATACCGCGGCCAAGGCATCGGGGGTGACCGCAGGCGCGGTGCTGAACTGCGCGGCGGCCGCATCGAGCTCGGCCAGGAAGCGCGCGGACTCGTCGTCCAGCTCGATTTTGCCAATCACCGCGGCATGCACGCCGGTGCTGCTGTGGGTCACGACCGGGGTCGGATCCTGCGCAGCCACGTCGTCGGCGTGGGTGTGGTCGTCGGTGTCGGTCGGCACTGCCGCATCGACGGATGCGTCTGCGACGGCGCTTTCGTTTGCCACCAGGGTCGGCTCGATAGCTTCAACCGGTTCAGCAATGATCGCGTCGATGGGCGCAACGACATCGGCGTCGGCACCCTGTACGGTTGCGTCGTCAACGGCAACGGCGTCGGCGTCGATGTCGGTCGCCTGCAGGAACGACGGCAACTGGGCCACGTCCAGGTCGGGCGCGGCATCGGCAACCGGGGCCACGGTGGGCGCGACGGTATCGTCGATCTGCAGCGACAGCACGTCGCCGGCATTGTGCAGCGGCGCATCGAAGGTGAATTCGATCGGCTCGTCGCTGAACTCCAGCGCGTCGTGCTCGGCGGCAACCGGGTCGAACCCACCGCTGAAGGACACCTCTTCCTGCACGTGCGTGTCGGCCTGCGCGGACACGGTCTCGGTGGCGTCCAGCGTCTCCAGGGCCACATGCATCGGCGGCAGCGCGTCCCAGCGCACCGCGGGGCTGTCCTCGGCGATCACCGGGTCGAAGCGGGCGAAGCTGGGTTCGGCGTGGTCGGCGGCCGCATCGGCCTCGGCGGACAGCGTCCACTGCGGCGCCTCCGGCGCGGGCGCGGTCGATGCGTCGAACACCAGCGACGCACCGGCGGCCACGGTGGTGGCCAGGGCGGCGTCAGGCAGCGGGTCGAAGGTGAATTCCGGGAATGACGGCGGCACGCTGCCCGGCGGCGGTGCGCTCGGGGTGACGGGCACGGCGATCGGCTCGACCGACGGCGCATCCCACTGCGTCAATTCGATCGGCTCGGCGGCCACCGGCAGGGCTTCTGCGGTGGCGTCCGGCTGGACGGCATTGACGTCCGGCAACGGCCAGTAACGCAGGGTTTCCAGGCTGGTGCGGGTGATATCGAGGATTTCCTCGCGGCCCGGGCGGCGTTCGCGCAGGGCTTCGAGGTAGTACTCCAGGCTGGCCATGGCATCGGCCAGGGTGTCCAGCTGACGCCCGCTCGGCACGCGCTGGCGGCCGATCAGTTCCACCGTGATGTACTGGCGCACACCCTGCAGGTAGTCGGCCGGCGTGGCCAGGTCGAGCATGCGCAACGCACCGGACACCTCACCCAGCAGGCGCGGTACTTCCGCCAGCTGCTGGTGGTTCCAGTTGGTTTCGATGAAGGCAACGAAGTGCTCGCGCGCGGCGGCGAAATTGGCGATGGCTTCATGCGCCAGCACCTCCACCGTGCGCCGGTTCTCCACCGCGCTCGGGTCGTCCTCGCCACTGCCGCCGGCGCCCAGATGGGCGACCTGGTCGTCCAGCGAGGCGTCCACGTACAGCAGCGCACCGGCGATATCCAGCAGCAGGCTTTCGTCGATCTGCTGCTCGCCCTGGACGACGCTGCGCAGCGCATCGCGCTGTTGCACGACCACGCCGCGGGCCACGCCCAGGCCCATCATGCCCAGGGTATCGGCAACCGCGCCCAGTTCATTGACCTGGGTCTGCAGCTGCACCGGATCGCCGCCGGTGCGCAGGTGCAGGTCCAGTGCGTCCTTGATCCGCAGCAGCTCTTCCTTGACCGCATTGCCCACGGTATCGAGCAGCTCGCGGTTGCGCCCGCTCAGGCTGCCACGGGCATGGTCGAGCTCGGCCTCGGTGGCGGTGACGCTGTCCGGGGCGAACGCGAACAGCACGCTCTCGTTGATACCCGGCGCGGCGCGTGCCGAGCGGATGTCGTTGAGCAGCGGCAGCAGCACGATGGGAATGTCGCGGTGACCGTTCTGCAGGCGCTCCAGGTAGTCGGGCAGCAGCACGCTGCCGCGCATCAGGGTGGCGCAGGCTTCGTCACGGTCGGGCACCTCGCCGGCGCCGATGGCGTTGGCCAGCTGCTCCAGTTCTTCGGCCACCATCGCCGGGGCGTACAACTCCACCATGCGCAGGGTGCCCTGCACCTGGTGCAGGTAGCCGGCGCAGAAGCGCATGCGGCCGGCGTCGGAGGGGTCTTCGGCGTAGTACTCCACCTCGTTGCGCACCTGGCGCAGGGTTTCGTCCAGTTCCGGCTTGACCCAGCCCAGGGCGGCGTGGCTCATGGCATCGCGCAGCGTGCTCATGCCAGGTCTCCCGGCAGGGGCGCGCGCGTGTCGTGCTGTGGTTTATCGCGATGCATCATCTGCTGATTCCTTCCCTCTCCGCCCTGCCCGCGGCTCACGCCGGCAGCTTGAAGTCGGCAACCGAGCGGCGCAGGTCGGCCGCCAGCTGTGCCAAATGACCGATCGACTC
>Ga0308172_1001239_pt1 | contig 19380 bp, 16 predicted proteins | sample PhyGR2_FD_202134 | JGI IMG/M metagenome (GOLD analysis project Ga0308172, IMG submission 202134) | Phyllosphere microbial communities from UC Gill Tract Community Farm, Albany, California, United States - DLSLSG.R2 | ecosystem: Host-associated > Plants > Phyllosphere > Unclassified | place: USA... | reverse complement strand
GAACTCAGAAGTGAAACGCCGTAGCGCCGATGGTAGTGTGGGGTCTCCCCATGCGAGAGTAGGGAACTGCCAGGCATTATATAAGTGAAGAAGCCCCGCACGAGAGTGCGGGGCTTTTTTACGTCTGAATTACGCTTTATTTAGCAAAATTGTTAATGATTTTCCCGCTTCCTGCAGCGCTATCACCGGCCGGCTTTCTCTCATGATTGCCAGCAACTCGCTGATTTTTCGATAATTAGCGACATGGCTCACAAATATAATCTCGGATTACCCCGCCTTTACCTTCGGTAGACTTAAATGCTTTACTCACTCCTTTAAACGCTGTTGATCAGCAAGGAACAGAGGTAAGGCATGACACCCACCAATAATAAAACTCAGCCGGATGATACAAAGAAACGTATCTGGGCAATCGTCGGCGCGTCATCGGGCAACCTGGTTGAATGGTTCGACTTCTATGTCTATTCATTCTTCTCGCTCTACTTTGCGCACATCTTCTTCCCAAAGGGTGACACCACAACGCAGTTATTGCAGACAGCGGGCGTTTTTGCAGCAGGATTTTTAATGCGTCCGATTGGCGGCTGGTTATTCGGCTATATTGGCGACAAGCATGGCCGAAAAAATTCGATGCTGGTTTCGGTCTGTATGATGTGTTTTGGTTCGCTGGTGATCGCCTGCCTGCCCGGTTATGCAGCGATTGGCGTAGCCGCTCCCGTCATTCTGCTGCTGGCGCGTATGTTTCAGGGATTATCGGTGGGTGGGGAGTATGGGACCAGCGCAACCTACATGAGTGAAGTCGCCCTGGAAGGACGCAAGGGATTCTATGCCTCTTTCCAGTACGTCACGCTGATTGGCGGTCAGTTAGCGGCGGTGCTGACCGTGGTGGTCCTGCAATTTGTGCTCACTGATGCAGAGCTGCGCAGCTGGGGCTGGCGCATTCCGTTCTTCCTCGGCGCACTGCTCGCCGTTGTCGCATTATGGCTACGACGCTCTCTGGAAGAAACGTCAGATAAAGCCAGCCGCGAACATCGTGATGCGGGTAGCGTCATCGGGTTACTGCGCAATCATACCCGTCCCTTCCTGATGGTGCTGGGTTTCACCGCGGGTGGATCCCTGAGTTTTTACACCTTCACCACCTACATGCAAAAGTATCTGGTTAACACATCAGGCATGGATCCAAAAACGGCCAGCGGGCTGATGACCGGGGCACTGCTGGTCTTCATGCTGATTCAGCCAATAATCGGTGCGCTGTCAGATAAAATCGGTCGTCGCACTTCGATGATGATCTTTGGTGCGGGGGCGGCGATATGTACAGTACCCATTCTGACCCTGCTGCAAAACGTGCAAAGTCCTGGCGTAGCTTTCCTGTTAATCATGCTGGCCTTGTTGATTACCAGCTTCTACACCGCCATCAGCGGCATTCTTAAAGCCGAAATGTTTCCGCCGCAGGTGCGTGCTCTGGGTGTCGGGCTATCATACGCAGTCGCGAATGCGCTGTTCGGTGGGTCGGCGGAGTATGTGGCGTTGCTGATGAAGCAGCAGGGGATTGAGACCACCTTCTTCTGGTATGTTTCAGCGATGGGTGCGGTAGCCTTTCTGGTGTCGCTGTTGCTGCACAGACGCGGCAAAGGGATTACGCTTTAACAAGGCGACTGACTCAGATTCCACAGGGTAATGCCGCGGGTTGCATCCGCGGCATCCCACACGAACGCTTTCCAGCGCCAGCCGCTGCCATTCGGGCGGCTGTCATACCACTCTTTTTCCGCCCCAATACTTAATGAAAACAGGATGCCGATAGTCTGGTTTTGACGGCCAGAAAGAGGCTGACGCTGCCCATATTTATTGCCTGCAGCAGCCAGCGCGGCAGAAGCGAAAACATGTTCCGCTTTATCCCGTCAGGTTCGCTGATCTTCCGCCATATCGACGCATCCACTGCACAACAGCACAGCAACAGGACACTTCGCGTAATGAATGCCTCTATGGCCGCAGCGATTAAAGAATACGGCTGATCAGGCGATCGATACGTATCCGGCGCAGACGGCGAATCAGTTTCCGCACTTTAGCCGGATAATCGGCAATGCTTTCAAGCTCACGGAAATGCGTCACTATCGTCGTGTTCTGACGGATTAACGTAAGCTCTTTCTCACGCTGAGCCGCTAACTCCTGATGAGGATCGTGAATCAGCACCGCATTTTCCAGATCAAGCCGCCATGCACGCGGGTTGAGGTTATTACCGGTAATCAGCTGCCATTCGTCATCAACCCACATCCCTTTAAGGTGATAACTGTTTTCACCATCCTTCCAGAGTCTCACGACCAGCTGATCGGTCGTAACATAGTAGTGCAGACGGCTCATGAAACGACGCAGATTGATTTCATACAGGTAAGGCAGCGCGCCGATAATTTTGAATGGCTCATCAGGCGCAATGTAGAAATCATTGGCGGTTTTATCACCGACGATGATCTCGACTTTTTTCCCCTGGCGCAGCAGATGAATGATATTACGCACCAGCAGGGCGGGCATGTTGAAGTAAGGGGTACAGATGATCAGCTTCTGTTCCGCACAGGGCATCAGATGGAAAATGGTTTTATTGAGCAGGCTATGCTTGCCCAGACCGACCAGTGGCGTGACCGTCAGTTCATCATTGCCGGCATTGCCTTCAAACTGGTAATTGAAACCCCGGAGATCCTGACGGAACTGGCGTGTCTCATTTTTGATTTCAGGACTTGAGGGGCGTTCTGCAAAATCGAGCCGGTTGACGGCTTCTGCAGGTTTAAGATTCAGCGTGATCCACTCATACATGGTATCGGTCAGTTGGGGATTCCGGATAACCTGATAGCGATCATACCGATACTTATCATGCTGATGCAGGTAGACATCATTGATGCTGGCACCGCTATAGAGCAGCATATCATCAATAATGAAGCCTTTTAGATGAAGCACACCCAGCGCTTCACGCGTATTAACCGGAATGCCATAAACCGGGATGGCAATATCCGGATAGCGTGTGGCCATTTCGCAATACCAGTCAGCATTGGTTACGCCTCGTGCTGCGCCAATTCGGCCACGTTGCGCGCGGTGCCAGTCGACCAGAATGGAGATATCCAGCGTTTGCCGCGCCTGCTTCGCGCTATAGAGCGCATCCATAACGGCACGTCCGGCGTCATCATTTTCCAGATAAAGCGCAACAATACAGATGCGTGTCTGTGCGGTCGCTATTTTCTCCAGCAACGTCTGGCGAAACTCAGCAGGCGAATAAAGTGTCGACACATCCGCAACGGATTGTGACAGTTTAGGCAGCTGTGCGAGGTGTTGTTGGTGTTTGTTACGTTTGAATTTAGACAACATCACAGTGCACTTCTTCTCTGTTCATTGCATGGCCTTTTGCCATCAAATCAGGGTTATAACCACAAATAATAACATCAACTCCGTCAATTCGAACGTTTTTTACCTTTCTCTACAAGGTGGGTTGATCTCATTCTGTAAGGACAATTTCAGGCTGACAATACCGTCATCCAGTTGAATATCAACATGAAAGTTAAGTTTACGGGCCAGCGTAATCATGCCGCGATTATGGGGCATGGTGATACCGTTCAATTGTTGCAAGCCGTGATGTCGGGTGTAGCGGATCATCTTTTCCAGCAGACGGCGGCCCATGCCTAACCCTTTCAGGTCAGAACGGACCAGCACCGAAAACTCCGCATCAATGTTATCCGCATCAGAAATAGCGCGGGTTACGCCGATGATCTCAGGTCGTCCCTGATGCTGACGCACCGCTACGATCGCCATCTCACGGTCATAATCGATCTGAGTCATATTGGCGAGGTCATCATGGGTGAATTCATTGATTTCACTGAAGTAGCGGTAGTAAAGGTCTTCTTTGGTCACCTGGCTGATGAAGTCGCGCAGCAAAGGTTCATCTTCTGGCAGGATCGGCCGGAACAGGCAGAATTGCCCATTCTTCAATTCTACCTGCTCCTCAAGATGCTGAGGATAAGGACGAATTGCCAGTCGCGCTTCGTTATCGCCATCGAACGGAGCCAGCGTCAGGGTGACATCCAGCAGGGTAAAATCATTACCCGCTGCCAGTAGCGGGTGAATATCCAGTCGCTGGATCTCCGGGCAATCCACCACCAGGTTAGAAACCTGCACCAGCAACTGGCTTAAACCGGGGATATCCAGCGGATTCAGGGCGCTACGGCTGCGGATTTTTCCGCTTTTGATTGCCTGAATCACCAGATAGCGTGCCAGAGTCATATTCAGCGGAGGCAAGGCAACCGCAGCCTGTTTATCGGCCTGCCATTCAACGCCGCCTTCGCCCAGCATAATGATTGGGCCAAACAGGGCATCCTGTTCGACCACGACCCGCAACTCCTGCGCGCCCGCACGGCTGGCCATGCTCTGAACCAGCAGCCCTTCAATACGCGCCTGCGGCAGCGTCTGTCTGACCCGATCAAAAATGGCCTCAGCGGCATGCTCTACTTCGCTGGCATTGCGCAGATAGAGCATTACACCCTGAACCTCCGACTTATGGGCGATATCGGGTGAACGCAGTTTCAGCGCCACCGGATAGCCAATCTGATCGGCAATCGCCACAGCCGATGTGCTGTCGCTGGCGATCCAGGTCGGCAGTGTCGCCAGCCCGTATGCCTGCAATACTGGCTGCACTTCGTGCGTATCCAGCGCGGTAACGCCGCGCGACAGCGCCTGTGACAGCAACTGGTGAGCCTGAGCGCTATCCTGCTTCAGTGTTGTGGGCAGGGCAGGGGTTTCACGCAGCTGCTTCTGGTTACGGCGATACTCAACCTGATGCATAAAGGCGGTGACGGTGCCTTCCGGCGTGCGCCAGGTCGGGATGCCTGCCTGCGTAAAGGCACGACGTGCAGCCTGGGAAGAGAACTCGCCGCTCCAGTTGGTCAGCAGCGTCACCAGCTTACCGCGCGGGTGACGGGCTATGGTGTCGATCAGATGTGCGGCCGTTTCAGTTGCGGGCGCGACCGCGCTTGGCGCATGAATAATCATTAATGCATCAAGTTCATGGCTGTTGAGCAGAATCTCCACACAGGCGGCATAACGTTCCGCTGTGGCGTCATCTTTTAAATCCAGCGGATTACCGCGACCTGCACCCGCGGGTAGCAGCGCCTCCAGTTGCTGACGTGTCTCATCGCTGAGCTGCGCCAGTTTTCCGTTACGGGCATAGAGTTCATCCAGCGCCAGCGCGGCAGGTGCGGCTCCATTGCTGATGATCATCAGCCTGTCGCCTCGCAGCGGGCGCATATGGCTTAGCGATTCAACGGCGGAGAACAGCTCATGGGTATCCTGGACCCGCAGCAACCCGGCGCGCTGAATGGCCGCATCCCAGGCGGCGTCAAGGCCGCTGTGGGTGCCAAGCAGCGCCTGGGCTTCGCGGCTGCGACCACTCTTGATGATCAATATCGGTTTATTCCGCGAGGCACTGCGGGAAGCGGAAACAAAACGACGCGCGTCGCTGAGGTGCTCAAGATAGAGCAGGATGGCGCTGGTCTTGCCGTCACGCGCCAGGAAGTCGAGCAGGTCATCGACATCGGTATCCAGACTGTCACCCAGCGCAATAAACCAGGAGAAACCGAGATTACGCTGCTGCGCCCAGTCGAGAATGGTATTAGAGACGGCGGCGGACTGAGAGATAAACGCGATGCGGCCTTTCTCAATTGGCACCGGCGAGAAGCTGGCATTCAATCCCTGCCAGGGCGCCAGCAGGCCCAGACTGTTCGGTCCCAGCAGACGTATCTGCCATTTACCTGCGCAGGCTTTGAGCTCGGCCGACTGGCTGGCGGGCGCGGAGAGGATAATGCAGGCCTTGCAGCCTTTTTCGCCGAGCTGTTGCAGCAACTCGAGGTTACGTTTCGAGTGGGTACAGATCACCGCCAGGTCGGGCGCGAAAGGTAGGCTGTCGATGGTGGGCCAGGCCAGCACGCCGCTGACTGCTTTATATTTTGGCGTCACCGGCAAAACCGGCCCGCTAAAACCGCCCGCCAGCAGGTTACGCATCATAAAGTATCCGGCACGCCCGGGCGTGACCGAGGCACCAATCACCGCAATTGATTTAGGTCGTAACAGCGCTTCCAGTCCGCGTTGGCTCATCTCGCCCTCCAGAGATCGGGATTTGCGTGATTGTAAACGCTTTTTGCTGGCAGTGCTTCCGGGCAGATCGCAGGCTGAAGATCCGGATCTTCGGATCGGTCAGCCCAGGCGCTCGCCTGCCGGAAGAAGAGGGATGCGGCTAAGCCTGTCCGGCGTGATGCGGTTTCCCTGCCAGGTAGGCCGCACGGAACTGATCAAAATGGTGAGATAGTGCTTCTGCCGCCAGCCGATCGCCCGCCTGCGCCAGCAGCGCCGCGGCCACTTCAGCGGTACAGTGCTGACCTTCGCCGTGCGCCTCCCGCAGTGTATAGCGCGAAGGGGTACTCACATTCAGCGACATCACCGGCAGGGCGTCGAGCCAGGGGCTTTTGCGGAACATCTTGCGAGCTTCGGTCCAGGTGCCATCCAGCATGATAAACAGCGGCGGCTTGCCGCTGGTGGGTGGCGTTGTCAGCACCTCGCGACCGGGATCCGCATAGGCGGCCGGAAAGACGACAAGCGGCTGATAATCAGGATTGCGCACGGCCGCCAGCAGCAGCGGATGCGGCTCGGTGCGTGACCAGCCAAACGCCTGGGTATCCGGCAGAATATCGGCAATCAGACGCCCGGTGTTGCTCGGTTTCATCGGCTCGGTATCAAACATCACCAGGCAGAAGCGGCTACGGGCAGACGCAGGCACGATCTGACTGCAAAGACAGCTGGCTTCTGGCAGCAGACAACCCTGGCAGCGAATGACACGATTTCCACGCGCAAGGAAAGGACGGGTGGCACGCGCCAGGCGTTCGGTGCGCAAGCGCAAAACAGCATTATCAGACATGAGGTTTCAGGGCAGGAAAAAACGTCAGTGTAATCGAAGCGCAGGTGAAAAGGAAAAGGCCAGACTGGCTGGCCTCTTAATATTACAGTGATTCATCCAGCCATTCGTTAAACGGTGCCTTGGGCATGGCACCATTAAGCATGTCCACCCGCTCGCCGTTCTTAAACAGCATGATGGTAGGAATACTGCGAATGTTGAAACGGGCGCTCAGGGCCGGTTCCGCTTCGGTGTTTACTTTAATAAAGCGGACTTTCCCGCTGCGCTCGCTGGCGACATCTTTAAACACGGGCGCAAAATTGACGCAGGGACCGCACCAGGGCGCCCAGAAATCGATCACCACCGGCAGATCGTCCTGCAGATATTTGTCAAAGTTAGCGCTGGTGGCATTGACCACCTCGCCATCAAACAACGCATTTCCACAGCGGCCGCATTTCGCCGCATCGGCAAGGCGTTCTTCAGGAACGCGATTGGTTGCCTGGCAGGAAGCGCATACCGTATTCATAGGAACCTCTGAGGTTTAAAAGTGTCAGTCTGGTAATTGTTGTCCATTATGAAAGAGGGCGGATTCCTGCTCAATCTGGATTGCTCTATAGGTTCAATAGTTGATAGCTAAGCGCCAGCACATCAGGTAATCTGCGCGCTCTCAATGCAGGAGGAAGATATGAACGACGAATTTAAAGGCAAGAGCGGCAAGGTTAAGGTGATGTACGTGCGTGGCGAGGACGATAAAAGTGCGCGTGCGCCGAATCCTCGTACAGGCAAAGGTGGTCACGCTGCTGCCCGCCAGGATGATAATCGTCGTTCATCTGGCCCCCGTACAGAACGCAGTCAGGAAGGTGGTCGCTCCGCGGGGCGTCGCAGCGACGACACTGGTCGCAGCAGTTCACCGCGCCGTGACGAAGGCGGACGTGGCGCGCCACGCCGTTCAGACGAGGGTGCAGGTCGCCGCAACGATCGTGGCGATGATAGCCGTGGCGCCTATGGCAGCAGCGACTCCCCATGGCGCACCGTATCACGCGCGCCATCAGCAGACCGTGCTGCATCGCCTGAGAGTGATAAGCCCGATCATGGCGGCATCAGCGGCAAGAGCTTTGTTGATCCTGAGCAGATCCGTCGTCAGCGTAACGAAGAAACCCGCGTTTATGGTGAGAACGCCTGTCAGGCACTGTTCCAGAGTCGTCCGGAAGCGATTGTTCGCGCCTGGTTCATTCAGGAAGTGACTCCGCGTTTCCGTGAATCGCTGCGCTGGCTGGCGGCGAACCGCAAAGCCTATCACGTGGTAGAAGATGCAGAGATCACCAAAGCATCAGGCACTGAGCATCACGGTGGCGTCTGCTTCCTGATCAAAAAGCGTATGGGTATGGCGGTTTCGGAATGGCTGAGCCAGGCAACAACCAAAGATTGCGTACTGGCACTGGAAGATGTCAGTAACCCGCATAACCTGGGCGCGATTATGCGCAGCTGCGCGCACTTTGGCGTAAAAGGTTTGCTGGTAAACGATGCCTCACTGCTGGAGTCGGGTGCAGCAGTGCGCACCGCAGAAGGCGGTGCCGAGCATGTTCAGGCCATCAGCGGCGCAACTTTCAGCGAAGGTCTGGAAGCGTTCCGTAAAGCGGGTTACACCATCGTGACCACCTCCAGCCATCAGGGCACGCCGCTGGCGCAGGCTAAGCTGCCGGAGAAAATGGTGCTGGTGTTAGGTCAGGAACGTGAAGGTCTTTCTGACACCGCGTTCAAACAGGGTGACATGAGCCTGTCGATTGGCGGCACCGGCAACGTAGAAAGTCTCAACGTTTCGGTCGCAACCGGCGTACTGCTCGCCGAATGGTGGCGTCAGAACGCATAAAAAAACGGGCCGAAAGGCCCGTTTTGCTTTGTCACGTCAGTGTGCGCCACCGCCGCCACCGCCTGCACCAAACGGCGGACGGGCAAACCAGATCAGCACCAGCAGGATCAGGAATACCCCCGCCGATGCCCAGAAAATTTCATTCGCTGAAATGATCAGTCCCTGATTGGTAATCTGCTGCGCGATATACGCCGAGGCCTGCTGCTGCGTCATTCCCAGGCTCTCCAGCTGGCTATACATCTGCTGCGAATTAACGTTGTACGGGGTAATCGACTCGGTCATATAGCTATGATGCATCGACTCGCGATTCGTCCACATCGTGGTTGTAATCGACGTGCCTACCGAGCCAGCAAACGTACGCATAAAGTTCGACAGGCTGGATGCTGCGGCCATGCGCTCCGGCGGCAGTCCCGACAGCGTAATAGTCGTCAGTGGCATAAAGAAGCAGGCCACGGCAAAGCCCTGGATAAACTGCGGCCAGGCTGAGGCACCAAAGTCCATCCCCGGTTCAAATGTATACGCGCGCCAGTAGAAGCAGATGGCATACATAATGAAGCTGAATGTGACCAGTCGTCGCATGTCGAGCTTATGCGCAAAGCGACCAATAATCGGCGACAGGATCACCGGTATGATGCCTACCGGTGCCGACGCCAGGCCAGCCCAGGTTGCGGTATAACCGTAAACCTCCTGCAGCAGCTGCGGTAACAGAACTATCGAGCCGAAGTAGAGCATGTACGCCAGACTGATCGACAGACAGCCAATGGTAAAATTGCGCGACTTAAACAGGGAGAGGTCGATGATCGGGTGATCGTCCGTCAGCTCCCAGACCAGCAGGACTGTGAGCGCAATCAATGCCACGACCCCTAACACGATAATCTCGACCGAGTTAAACCAGTCGAGCTCCTTTCCGCGATCCAGCATGACCTGTAAACAGCCGATCCCCACGACCAGCAGCACCAGCCCGACCATGTCGATCCGCCGGATTTCGGTTTTAGTTTCCCGGCCACGCAGCGTTTGCAGCGTCAGTATGACCACGGCCACACCAATCGGCACGTTGATAAAGAAGATCCAGCCCCAGTGATAGTTATCGCTGATCCAGCCGCCCAGTATCGGGCCACAGATCGGCGCGACGATCACCGTCATCGCCCACAGCGACAGTGCCAGACTGCGCTTAGCGGGCGGATAGTTGTTGAGCAGCAGACTTTGCGACAGCGGGATCAATGGACCTGCAACAATCCCCTGAATGACACGGAAAAAGATCAGCATCTCCAGGCTATCTGACATACCACACGCCCAGGAGGCGATGGCAAACAGAATGGTCGACCAGGTGAACAACTTCACTTCACCAATGCGCTTTGCCAGCCAGCCGGTCAGCGGGATCGAGATCGCATTCGCGACACCAAACGAGGTGATTACCCATGTACCCTGAGAGTTCGACGCGCCCAGGTTCCCGGCAATCGTAGGGATGGCCACGTTGGCGATGGTCGAGTCCAGCACCTGCATGAACGTCGCCAGCGACAGCGCAACGGTCATCAGGACCAGCGGCATCCCTTCAAGCGGTTTTTGTGCCATTACAGCCTCCGCGTCATCATCCGGCGTTGGCGCGGACAATATCGGTGATCAGCTGATTGACCGGCGCAAGGTCAATCGCCAGAGCATTGCTGCTGTAAGCGGCCTGCTGGCGGACGCTGGTAGCCAGCACACTGCCTTCGTTGCTGGTGGTATCGATTTTGACCAGCGTGGAGAGGCCGATGCGCAGTGGATGTCTGGCGATATCTTCCTGATTCAGTTCGATACGAACCGGCAGGCGCTGAACCACTTTGATCCAGTTACCGGTAGCATTCTGTGCAGGCAGCAGAGAGAAGGCGCTGCCGGTGCCCATATCCAGTCCTGCGACTTTGCCATGATAAACGACGTCGTCACCGTAGATGTCGGCAACCACGGTGGCAGGCTGACCAATGCGTACGCCAGCCAGCTGGGTCTCTTTGAAGTTGGCATCGACCCACAGATTCGTTGCAGGCACGACAGCCAGCAGCGGGGTGCTGGTGGAGATTTGTGAACCGACCTGCACGCTGCGACGTGAGACAAAACCATCCATCGGGCTGCGGATCTCAGTGCGCTGCAGTGCCAGCCAGGCATCACGCAACTCAGCTGCGCTCTGTTGCACAGCTGGCTGATTCTCCAGCGAGGTATTGAGGATCATCGCCTGATTAGCATTATATTGCTGAATCGCGACATCCAGCTGCGCTTTAGCCGTCGCGACAGCGTCCCGGGCGTGCTGCAACTCTTCACGGCCAATCAGGTTAGCTACACCCAATGGCTCACGACGTTTCAGGTCGGCCTGTGCCTGCGCCAGCGCAGTTTGCTGCAACGTAATGCTGGCCTGGTACTGTTTGCCATTGATCATCAGCTGATGCGTCTGACGCACGCTGGTGGCCAGTGCTGTCTGCGCTTTTTCAAACGCCTGTTCAGCATCCGTCTTATCGAGTGAAACCAGCACATCGCCCTTTTTAACGAAATCGGTATCTTCAAACCAGACTTTGTTAACGCTACCGGAAACCTGTGCCATCACCTGCACCTGATTACCTGCAACGTAGGCGTCATCGGTCTCCTGAAAATGGCGCAGGACCAGGAACCAGTAAACCCCCCAGGCAATACCAATCAGCACAAAGATCAGCGCCAGCACAATGAGCACACTTTTGCGCTTCTTCTTTTTACTGGCTGACGGTTGCGGACTTTGTGCTTCTGCCGTTGCACTCATGACTTTCTCCACGTTTTCCATTTAGACGGGCAGCAGAAATCCATTTCTGCCAGCGCCCGAGTCGAAAAAGCCAGCGACTAGGCGCTGGCCAGATAAAAAAGGAAGTTAAAATAACGATTTCGACGGGTGATTGTGTCGCACTTATTGCTATTAGCGGGACAGCGAGGCGATCAGCTGATCTTCATCCATTTTATCAAGACGATTAAGCAGCTTACGGGTAATACCTTCCAGCTGGGATTTCTCATCGACTGACAGCGACGACCAGAGATACTGCAGGCTCTGATGCTGAGGGGGCAGCAACTGACGCAGGAACTCCATGCCTTTATCGGTCAGATGCAGGTGCAGGCAGCGACGGTCGTGATCGCTTTCGCGACGCTCAATCCAGCCGCGCTTCTCCAGCTCATCGGCAATGCGCGTCGCATTGGTGCGTGAAGAGCCAAGGGCTGAACTGAGTTCAGAAGGCTGAATGCTGTGGTTTTCCTGCGCATCCAGCGTAATCAACGCCATGAACAGGGTTTCATTAATCCCCTGTGCTTTCAGCATCTTATTACGGTTGTCCAGCAGTTTACCCTGCATATGCATACAGAGACGCGTCAGAATAATTTCCTGTAACGGAAAATCCTTATGGCGATTGGCACGGATGTTTAGCATCTGCTCAATGGGAGTAAACGAACTTTCCATTAAAAAAAACCTCACTAATTGCAACTTGTATAATAACTATGGTGACAGGGTAAGCGTAGTCACTTTTTGGCAGGTGATCGCTCTCAGACCCGCACTCTGTACCATCAAAGGTATTCCAGGCCACTCCCTGGCCCTGGGTCAAAAACCCGTACACCCGGCGGCAGCGCTGAGCCGGGACGTTTTCAAAAGAGGGCAAATTTAATAATATCGCGAGGAAAAATAACCGAAGTGAATAGCTTTGTTACTAACCATAACAAACCTAACCATTTGTGACCAGACCCTTGCACTGTCGGGCCAGGATTCAGTTGATTATTTCCGACTCAAAGCGCGATCCCTTTGCCCAGATCAGCAGATTAGTCAGCGTAAGCAGTGCGCCAGCGCCACAGACGCCATGCCAGCCCCACAGATGATAAGCGGTGGCGGAGAGCAGCGAACCCGCCGCACCACCTATAAAGTAGCTGGTCATGTAACCTGCATTCAGACGGTTACGCGCCTCCGGCATCTGCGCATAGATCACGCTTTGATTGGTGATATGGACAGCCTGCACCGCCAGATCCAGCAGCAGAATGCCAATAATAAGCGGCACCAGCTGCGCTGCGCCCCATGCAATAGCGGCCCAGGAGAGCAACATGAGCAGCAGGCCGAGTCGGGTCGTCAGCTTCGCTTTACCCCTGTCAGCCAGTGAGCCCGCCTGACGAGCGGCCAGCGCCCCTGCGGCACCGACCAGCCCCAGCAGGCCGATCTCACCTTCTGAGAAGTGATAAGGCGCGCCAGAAAGCAGAAACGCCATTGAGGTCCACAGCAGGCTGAAATTGGCAAACGCGAGACAGCCGGTCCACGCGCGGGTGCGGATCACGCGATTACCTGCATACAGGCGAAAGATAGAGGCCAGCAGTTGTGGATAGCTCATTGGCACGGACTGCTTAACACGTGGCAGCGCTCGCCACAGCGCCAGCGCCATCACGACCATCAGCAAACTGGCTGTCCAGTAGACCGTACGCCAGCCGCCAAGCTGTGCGAGACCGCCTGCCACGGTGCGCGCCAGCAGAATCCCCAGCAGCAAACCGCTCATGACGGTACCAACGATTTTGCCGCGCCGCTCCGGCTCGGCCAGTGTGGCAGCCAGCGGCACCAGGATTTGCGCAGCGACCGAAAACAGGCCAGTCATGACTGTGCCCAGCAGTAAAAAGGGAAATGAGTGCGAAAGGGCGATGATGACCATGCCCGCCGCAGCCAGCAGGATCATCGTTACAATCAGGCTGCGTCGGTCAAAGCGATCGCCTAACGGCACCAGCAACAGCAATCCGCAGGCATAGCCGAGTTGCGCCGTGGTGACAATAAACCCGGCGAGGCTAACAGAGAGATCAAACTGTTGAGCGATGGTATTAAGCAGTGGCTGAACGTAGTAGTTACTGGCTACGCAGAGGCCGGTTGCTACCGACATCAGAATCACTAAAGCAGGCGTCAGACCCTGGCGAGTCGCATTCATAAACAGCATCGGTCGCTAATAATCATTTGAGGTTAATAATAACTCAAAAAACTATTTCACACGCATGTTTATTAACAGGCCATACCAGTCATAACAAGAGGTTTAATCAGCGGTAGAGGATTTAGGGGTGACGTTATGCGAACAGGCTCAGGAAGCATACGCCTTTCGCAAAGACGCAAAAGATGCCATTCATGGCATGCTCAGCGCGGGCGATGACGCACCTCATCCGTGAGGTGCGCCCGTTGCCGGGCCAACGCGTTGCGTTGTTCAAAAACACTCCCGGCGTTTTTATTCGGGCGGCGCTATGCTTTGCTACAGGCGTATGCTCCCATCGCTTTGAGTTTTGGTGCCGTCTGAGTGATGAAACGCTTTCAGAGCATAATGACCTGCCCGTCCATCAGAAATTCCAGTCTTCGTCTTCAGTTTCGACCGCTTTGCCCATCACATAGGAAGAGCCTGAACCGGAGAAGAAGTCGTGGTTCTCGTCGGCGTTGGGCGACAGCGCAGACAGGATGGCCGGATTCACGGCCGTCAGCTCTGCCGGGAACAGCGCCTCGTAGCCCAGATTCATCAGCGCTTTGTTGGCGTTGTAGTGCAGGAAGGTTTTCACCTCGTCCACCCAGCCGACATCGGCATAGAGCGCTTCGGTGTAAGCCACTTCATTCTCATACAGCGCCAGCAGCAGGTCATAGGCGAACTGTTGCAGCTCTTCGCGACGCAGATCGTCAGCGGTGGCCAGCGCCTGCTGATATTTGTAACCGATGTAGTAACCGTGCACTGCTTCATCGCGAATAATCAGGCGAATCAGGTCTGCGGTGTTGGTCAGCTTGCCACGGCTCGACCAGTACATCGGCAGCCAGAAGCCGGAATAGAACAGGAACGACTCCAGGAAGACGCTGGCGATCTTCTTCTTCAGCGGATCGTCGGCGCGGTAGTGTTCCAGGATAATGCGCGCCTTATTCTGCAGCGGCGCATTCTCTTCGCTCCACTGATAGGCGGCATCCACATCCTGGGTGTTACACAGGGTTGAGAAAATCGAACTGTATGAGCGGGCATGCACCGCTTCCATAAAGCTGATATTCGACAGCACCGCCTCTTCGTGCGGGGTAATGGCATCGTCCATCAGTCCCGGCGCGCCGATCACGTTCTGGATGGTGTCGAGCAGCGTCAGACCGGTGAAGACCCGGATGGTCAGCTGCTGCTGCTGTTTATCCAGCGTCTGCCAGCCGGGCAGATCGTTGGAGAGCGGCACCTTCTCCGGCAGCCAGAAGTTGCTGGTAAGACGGTTCCACACTTCAAGATCTTTATCATCCTGAATGCGGTTCCAGTTAATGGCCTGAATCTGTTTGAGTTTCATCATGTTCATCACAGGGAGCATGAGACGCAGCCCTGAACCTCCGTGCCCTGAAGCGCCATCTGACGCAGTCGAATGTAATAGAGCGTTTTGATGCCTTTTTTCCACGCGTAAATCTGCGCTTTGTTGATGTCACGGGTCGTGACGTCATCGCGGAAGAACAGCGTCAGCGACAGCCCCTGATCGACGTGCTGAGTCGCTTCTGCGTAGGTATCAATAATCGCTTCCGGCCCAATCTGATACGCATCCTGATACAGATGGAGATTCTCATTGGTCATAAATGGCGCGGGATAGTAGACGCGGCCGGTTTTGCCCTCTTTACGGATCTCGATAGGGGAGACAATCGGATGGATGCTGGAGGTGGCATGGTTGATGTAAGAGATCGAACCGGTCGGCGGGATCGCCTGCAGGTTCTGATTAAACAGCCCGTGCTGCATCACCGCCTCGCGCAGCGCCTGCCAGTCCGCCTGGGTTGGCAGTGTCAGGCCGGCATCGGCAAACAGCGTTGCGACGCGTTCAGTGCGCGGCAGCCATTCCTGCTGCAGATACTTATCAAAGTAAACGCCGCTGGCGTACTGCGAATCCGCAAAGCCGTCGAAGGTCTGCTGATGCTCCTGCGCCAGCTGATTTGAGGTGCGCAGCGCATAGTAAGTAATGCAATAGAAGTACAGATTGGTGAAATCCAGCGCTTCCGGGGAACCGTAGGCGATGCCTTCACGCGCCAGATAGCCATGCAGGTTCATCTGACCCAGGCCAATGGCGTGTGAGCGGCGATTACCTTCAGCGACGGAAGGCACCGAACCGATCTCGCTCATCATCGACACCGAGGTCAGCGCGCGGACCGCCACATCCACGGTGCGCGCCAGATCGCGCGAATCCATGGCGTGCGCAATGTTCAGTGAGCCGAGATTGCAGGAGATATCTTTGCCGACCCGGCGATAGCCCAGGTCGTCATTGTATTCGCTGGCGCTGTTCACCTGCAGGATCTCAGAGCAGAGGTTGCTCATATTGATGCGACCAGCAATCGGGTTACTGCGGTTCACGCTGTCCTCATACATGATGTAGGGATAGCCCGACTCAAACTGAATCTCGGCCAGCGTCTGGAAGAAGTCGCGTGGCTGAATATAGGTTTTACGGATGCGATCGTCTGCCAGCATCTCGTCATACTTCTCGCTGATGCTGATATCACCAAACGCCTGGCCGTAGATCCGCTCAACATCATAAGGCGAGAACAGCGCCATCGGTCTGTTCTCTTTCGCCAGCTGGAAGGTGATATCGGGGATCACGACACCCAGCGACAGGGTTTTGATGCGGATCTTCTCGTCGGCGTTTTCGCGCTTGGTATCCAGAAAGCGGAAAATATCGGGATGATGCGCATTGAGCCAAACCGCACCAGCACCCTGACGCGCGCCGAGCTGGTTCGCATAGGAGAACGCATCTTCCAGCATCTTCATGACGGGGATCACGCCCGATGACTGATTTTCAATCCGCTTGATCGGCGCGCCAGACTCTCGCAGGTTCGACAACAAAAAGGCGACGCCGCCGCCGCGTTTTGACAGTTGCAGTGCCGAGTTCACGGCGCGACCAATCGACTCCATATTGTCTTCGATGCGCAGCAGGAAGCAGGAGACCAGCTCACCGCGCTGCTGTTTACCGCAGTTCAGAAAAGTCGGCGTGGCGGGCTGGAAACGGCCGCTGAGGATCTCTTCCAGTAGCGCCCGCGCCAGCGTTTCATCGCCCTGCGCCAGCGTCAGTGCCACCATGCAGGCGCGCTGTTCGAAGGTTTCCAGATAGCGTTTGCCGTCAAAGGTCTTCAGGGTATAGCTGGTGTAGTACTTCCAGGCACCCAGAAAGGTTTTGAACTCAAACCCCCGATTCTCCGCTACCTCATGCAGCGCAAGCAGAAAGTCAAAGTCGTACTGGTTCAGCACATCTGCTTCGTAATAGCTCTCCGCCACCAGATAGCGTAAACGCTCGGCGCTGCTGGCGAAGGGGACGGTATTAGGTAGCACATGCTGCAGATAAAACTGACGTGTCGCTTCGCGATCCTTATCGAACTGGATGCGGCCGTCAGCGTCATAGAGGTTCAGCATGGCATTTAGGGCGTGATAATCGAGCGTCACGCCGTTGAGGGTATCTGTTGTTGCCAAAATTGGGTTACTCCCGCTTTAACGTTCGCAATATCGTCAGGCGTTCCCATCAGCTCGAAGCGGTAGAGGCAGGGAACCTGACATTTTTTTGCAATGATGCTGCCCGCCAGGCAGTAACCGGCACCGAAGTTCCGGTTGCCGGCCGCGATCACGCCACGAATACCGCGCCGGTTCGCCTCATCATTAAGAAACTGAATCACCTGACCGGGAACGGCTCCGCGACTGCTGCCACCGCCATAGCTGGGCACCACCAGAATATAGGGCTGGTCGATATGCAGCCGCTCACGGGCATCAAGCGGGATGCGCCGGGCGGGCAGGCCGAGGCGCGTCACAAACCGGTGGGTGTTTTCCGACTGGCTGGAAAAATAGACCAGCGGGAACATGCGCTTAGCCTCCAGCGACAGCAAGCGAGCGCAGGGTGGCGATCTTGTCCGGGCGGAAGCCGCTCCAGTGATCGTTATCTGCCATCACTACCGGCACCTGGCGGTAGCCCAGTGATTTCAGGTTGTCGATCGCTTCCGGCTGGCTGTCGAGATTGATCAGCTGATAGGCGAGACCCTGGCGGTCCATCGCGTTTTTGGTCGCCGTGCACTGGACACAGTTATCTTTAGTGTAAATAATAATGCGCATGATTCGTATTTCCCTCTATGTGCAGTTCTTATGCCCGAAAACAAAGCAGACGCGGCAGGTTGCGGGCTTCATTGTGACGAACATCGGGTGTCGTGCTGATGAGGTAAATACTAGATGTAGTGGTTTTGGTGGTCAAGCCCACCAGATATAGGGTTTTACGATTTGTATTTGCGCAACAGAGTCAAAGCCAGCAGTGATGCGCCCTGCAGCCTGGAAAATTCTTTTGTAAATGTCGCGGGCGGGAAAAAGGGCAAAAAAGGCTTCATCAATCTGGCTGATTCTTACTTCACATCTCTCTAAGTCATAAAGACCTGGGGACCTTTGTCATCAATGATATTAATGATGCGCATCGCAGCATTGTTGGGCTTACTTTCACCCCGTTCCCACTTCGATACACTTTCCACTGACATACCCGTAGTTATAGCTAGTGCAGCCTGCGACATATGATAGCGCACACGAACCTCTCTGATCTCACTGCCAGTCATTGTCCTGATTGCAGGGATATTACGGGCGGCAACAGCAGCATTAATGGCTGTAAGAGTTTCATCTTTAACCACGCCCAGTTCGTTATAACGCTTAGCCATACCCTGTATCCGTTTGAGTCTTTCAGTCATCACAAACTACCTCTATCAAGTCATTTTTGATCAGAAGGATATCTATCAGCTCCTGACTCATACTGATGAAATCGGACGCGATTTTACAGTAAGCATCGATTTCATCATCCTCAAGTTCCTTTCCTTTTTTCTTTGAAAGATGACTTTTAAGGTACATATCAAAGAAAAAAATATTTTTACCATTGTTAAAAAAAACAATTGTACGCGCACCATCACGGGCACTAACTCCAGGCAAGCCCATCCTTTTTTTATAGGTAAACTTTCCCAGTGGATCACCTGGCAGACCGCGGAAAATGTCCCGAGCGGTTTTACACAACATCCCGTTTGTAATCCGTGCTTTTCTACGATCACCATTAAATTCAGCCGTCAAATAAATTCCCATAGCATAAAGTCCGTTTTCATACCTGTAATCGCTACTATAGTCCTGGTTACGGGTCGTTACAATCCATCGACTTTAGTCTGGCGCATCGTTCAGACCAGGCTGGCAATTAGCTTACATCAGTGCGGCAGGCTTCCGGCTTCAGAGGGCGGTTGTGCGGTAATCGCGCTTAATTACGCGCAAAAAAAAGCCCCGCACGGGGCAGGGCTCGGGGGATTTTTGTTCGGGGCTTAGCGGCGAGAAGCCAGCAGCACACCCACGACGATACCGAATGCGGCACCGATACCAACACCGTGCCATGGCTTGTCATGGACATAGGTGTCAACCTGCGCGGTGGCATCACGCGCAACCTGTGAAACACGGTTGCTGCCGCCATTCAGTTTAGAACGGGTCTGTTTCAGCAGCTTTTCAGCCTGGCTGCGGGCAGAATCCACTTCGTCTTTGGCGTCACTGCCGTAAGATTTCAACAGCGCTTCCAGTGAATCGGCCAGTTCGTTAACGTCCTGATTGATATCAATGTCATCGTTTTTTACAGTGCG
>Ga0308172_1001237_pt1 | contig 19462 bp, 11 predicted proteins | sample PhyGR2_FD_202134 | JGI IMG/M metagenome (GOLD analysis project Ga0308172, IMG submission 202134) | Phyllosphere microbial communities from UC Gill Tract Community Farm, Albany, California, United States - DLSLSG.R2 | ecosystem: Host-associated > Plants > Phyllosphere > Unclassified | place: USA... | reverse complement strand
TAGGCATTGTCTACGTGAAGTTTATCGGCACGCACGCCGAATACGATCAGATAGATGCCGCAACCATAGAGGTTGACTGAGATGAACATCTCCCCCATTCGCACCCCTGCTGATTACAAGGCTGCACTGAAGTCGATCTCCAAGCTTGTGGAGGCTGACCCCGCGCCTGATAGCCCGGAAGGCGAGTACCTGGACGTGATGGCGACGCTCATCCAGGCGTATGAAGCCAAGCAGTTCCCCATAGAGGCGCCGGATCCGATCCAGGCAATCAAGTTCAGGATGGAGCAAGCCGGGCTTGAGCCGAAAGATCTTGCAGCATCGATTGGCAAGCCAAACCGCGTGTATGAAGTGCTTAACGGAAAGCGCGGCTTGTCCATAGAGATGATTCGCAACCTGCACAGGAACCTTGGGATTCCCGCAGAGAGTTTGATTGGTGCCTGATGCGCTAAACCCCGCTTCGGCGGGGTTTTCTTCAGGTTCATCGCGGATTGGCATGGGGGCTTGTTGGACCAACGGTGCCTTCTGGACTGCCTTTGCGCTGGAGCGTGTGCATGCTCATTCTCCAGTCGGCGTAGAGGCAATGAACCAAATTTCCCGGTTCAAAAGAAACAAGCAATTTCCTATCCTCCGCATCAGCGCGCATGGTGTGCATCGGAGTCTAGAAGCTCCTTGAAGAGTGTAAGTTGGACGTCCTGAGTCGGGAGGGTGGCTAATACAACACCCTTGCGGAAATACGCCCACCGAGCTTCGATCGGCTTCTAGCCTCCCGACACCCTCGCCATCCCGGCGAGGGCGATCCTTACAGGAGGTCCAACATGCACAGGTCCTGGGTGAGCCCGCCCGAATTCGTCCCGCCCAAGCGCAAGCCCTACGCTCGCCCAGCCCCCACCTGCAAAGTGGGGGCACAGCACTATCCCACCCGCGAGGAATACGGCAGCGATGAGGTCATTCCCTACGTCCGCCTGCGCGGCCGCTGGCTGGACAAGCTCGGCTTCGACGTAGGCGCACGCCTGAAAATTGAAACCAGCCCCGGCTGCATCACCCTCACGGTGGTGGAGCGCCCTGTGGTGGTGCCCAAGAAGATCCCCAGGAAGCTGCAGCGCACCGCCGGCTGATCGGGACGTGCCGCCAACAGGTGGGCACAGCACGGCAATGCCGTGCGGATTGCATCCTATTTCACTATCCAGCAGTAGGAGGAACTCATGAACGAGAGTGTCTTCATGCAGGTAACGATGGACGCCGGCTTACGCGCCAGCTTCCAGCAAGCGGCCGCACGCGAGCGTCGCCCGGCGGCACAGGTGCTGCAAGCGTTGATGCGGGAGTATGTGGCGCGTCATTCGGGGGCAGGGGAGGCGCTGGACGTTGCGGGCGCAGACCAGGATCTGGACGAGATGGCGCACCGGCAGCAGGGGTGGCACTGCTGTCCGTTTGGCACGGGATGAGCGCGGCACGGTCGCAAAGGTGCCGGGGGCAGGGGATTACGAGGCAATGCGCTGGCTTATGTGACGCATCTGGCCTTGCCGTTCCGAGTACGCTGAACGTAATTTACGTTCAGCGTAGCGCTGGGTCATGCTTGTTCGCATGACCCGCACACCTGCGTCCATCCGCTCTGTGTTTGCCCGCCGCCTTCGCGCGTGTCGGCTTGAGCAGGGCCTGACTCAACGCGCGTTGGGGGTGCTTGTGGGATTGCCAGAAGATGTTGCGGGCGTTCGCATCAACCGGTACGAGCGGGCCGTGCACAGTTGCGATATCGAGACGACGCAGAAGATTGCGCGTGCCTTGGGCGTTTCCGTTGCCTACCTGTTTGCGGAAACGGACCAGCTTGCCGAGCTCATTGATGAGTTCGGCAAGCTGTCCGGAAAGGCGCAGGACGCATTGCTTCTGGAAGTGCGGCGCAAGGCGACCACATAGCGCGCGCCTGCTCTGCCGCACACACCTGACGCCTGCCAAATAGGCCATGGAGCACGCTGCCAGGTTTGATAGCTTGACCAACGGACTCAAGAACCTGAAGCGCTCAGGCGGGATACGCCGGCGCAGGGTGGGCTGAAGCATCCCCCGCTCTGAATCACCTGTGGGGCCGAGCTGGCCAACCTTCATGGACTCGAGCGCGTTCGCCTGGACCCCATTTCCACGAGGACGAGCGCCCGCCTGACCCATTCAAGGAAGCAGGATAGTTCTATAGAGTAGGCAGAATAGCGTCGCTGGCGGGGACGCCGGTTGAGACGATGTGCGGATTGGGGTGGGCGAACTGCCCTCTATGAAACGGAGGCATCGATGGAGTCTCTCCCATCGGAACAACGCAAGCGAATCCTCGTGGTGGAAGACGACTTGGAATTGCGCGAGCAGATCCTGGTGCCGGATCTGACCGAGATGGGTTTCGATGTGCAGGGCGCCGGCAGCGCACTGGAGATGTATCGATACCTGATACGGTCCGAGGTAGACGCAGTCGTTCTGGACGTTGGCTTGCCAGACGAAGACGGCTTCAGCGCATTGACGCACCTTCGGCGAAGTGCCGACATCGCCGTCGTTCTGCTCACGGGGCGGTCCGGCAGCGCAGACCAGATCCGAGGGCTCGACGGTGGTGCCGATGCCTACCTCGTCAAGCCTGTCGAGACTGAAGTGCTGGCAGCGACGTTGCGAAGCGTTCTGCGCCGTCGTGGCGCGTCCTCGCCCAAGCAAGCTATCCCTGCGGTTCTCAATGCCTACGGCTGGGATCTCGCCCTGGATGGCTGGCGACTTACCTCACCCGAGCGCAGGCAGGTGCAGCTTTCACACGCGGAGCTTTTGTTCCTCGCCGCGCTGATGCGCAAGCCGGGATCGGCCATTTCCCGGGAGGATCTGAGCCAGGGCATTGTGGCCGAGCTTCCCGAATTCGACCCCTTCCGGCTTGAGATGGTCGTGCATCGGTTGCGGCGGAAAGTGGAGGAGGGGTGCCAGCGTCCTCTGCCGGTCAGGTCCATCCGGTCGGTAGGATATGCCTGGACGCCGTAAGTGAAATTCACGGTTTATTTCGTTTTATTTCACGCGGTGAAAACAACCGTGATTGAGTGATCCCGGACCCCTGCTTATAGTGCGCGCCTCGCAATGGGGCGCTCGGCAATCTGCCGCAGCAACGTTCTTCTACAGCTCCGACCGCTGACACCAGCGGTGCGCTTCCGTGCGCGTGCGTGATCTTCGTAAACGGCTTGTGCCGCCGCATCAACAGGGGTTCCAAGGATATGGCTCGTCAGCTCGCACGCTCTTCGCAGGGGCGTTTCCGTCGTTGCTTCGGCTCAGGACTGTGGTTGTTGGTGCTGATGGCCCTGGCGCCACTAACGGCACAAGCTCAGCTTGCCCCACGCCATAGTTTCAACGTCCGCGGCGACGTGGCCATGGTGGGCAACGCCCTGCTGACCTGCGCCACCACGGGAACCGGCTCGGCCAACTGCGCGAACCAGCGGATGAGCAACAGCACGGGTGGCAATGGCAACCGCGTGATGGAGTTCATCAACGTGGATGCTGCCGGGCTTCCCGCAAGCGTGCCGGCGAACTCGTCGGCAGCCACGTTGACCCTGCCAGCAGGCGCGCGCGTCCGATCGGCGGGTTTGTACTGGGGGTCCCGTGCAGGCAACACCGATGCCGACCGTCGGACGATTCAGTTCCGTACGCCGGGCGGCGCCTACCGCTCGGTGACCGCCAGTGCGGCCAACTTGAACACGTTCAATGCGCAAGGCGATACGGACGCAAACCGTCCCTACACCGCCTACGCGGATGTGACCGCGTTGGTCGCCGCCTCGGGAAGCGGAACCTATTACGCCGGCGGCCTGACCGCCGTGGCAGGTAATGGTGGCGGGCTGGGAAACTACGGCGGCTGGGCGCTGATTGTGCTCTACGAGGACAGCAGCAAGCCGTTCCGCCGTTTGATGGTGTTCGACGGCGATGCGGGCTACGTCAGCGGCGGCAACGCGCAGTCGGCGTCCGTATCGGGTCTTCTGACGCCGTCGAGCGGGCCGTTTGATGCCTTCATGGGTGCGTTGGTGTGGGAGGGCGACGGGGACATCACCGGCGACGCTTTCCAGCTGAGCGGCAATGGCAATGTGCTTAATCCTGGCGCGGTCAGTGATGCCCTGAGCCCCGCCAACAACTTCTGGAACAGCGGCATCACCCGGCTGGGCGAGCGCTTCACGAACAAGTCGCCCGATTACGCCAATCAGTTCGCCGTTGATCTGAAGCTCGTCGACATCTCCAACAATGCCGCCAACGCGGCTTCGTCCCGTCCGCGGCTGGCCAATAGCGCAACCGGCGCGACCCTGACGTTCACCAGCACAGGCGACGCGTATTTCCCGCACGCGTTGGTGTTTGTCACCGACCTGTTTGTGCCCGATCTGGTCAGTTCCCTGGACAAGACGGTACGCAATGTGACCCACCCGACCGGTCCCCTGCGGCGTGGCGACATTCTGGAGTACACGGTCTCATTCAAAAACAGCGGCCAGGACGGCGCGACGCGAACCACCGTTCGCGACCCGATTCCGACCCATACGGCGTTTGTGCCAGGCAGTCTGCGCGTGGTGTCCGACGATGGCCGTGGCATTGCGGGGAACAACGCACCTGAAACCGATGGAGCGGGGGACGACGTTGCGGAGTTCGACGCCGCCGGCAATCGCGTGGTGTTCCGCGTCGGCGCGGGCGCCAATGCGACCGGCGGAGGGTTGCTGACGTCGGGGCAGGGCGCAACGCTGCGCTTCCAGGTCAAGGTCAGCGACACCGCACCGGATACCGCCCAGATCGTCAACAACGCCGAGGTGACCCACAACGGGCAAACCGTCGAGGTTGCCGACGACTACGAGGGACGCGCTTCGGCCACGATCGGCCCCGTCGAGGTGCCGGCGATTGCAGCGGTGAACTTCTGCCCGGCCGATGGCGGCATGTTCGGCATTGTGAACGGGGCGGGCTTCCGACGCTTTGTTCCGGGTTCGGGCACGGACGAAACCGTGGGCGACCTGGCCATCAGCCTCCCTGGCAACCTCAATGGGCTGATGCTCGATGCAGCGCGTAACCGCCTGCTGTTCCATACCCGCGCCAATGGCTCGGGCGGCGAAGTGTGGGCTTACGATGCGAACAATGGCGGCTGGTACCAGACCGGCGCGGTGATCGCGGCGGATCTGCCACGCGCGGGCATGACCCGCGACGGCGTCGGTTACATGGTGACCCCCGTCACCGGCAGGACCGCTCGCATGTATCGATTGGATCCCGCCGGGGCCTTTGGATACACCGCCGGCGCACCCACCACGCTGACGTACGACGTGGCGCCTTCGGACACCGGGTCCGGCGACATCGCCTTCGACCAGGATGGCATGGGTTGGCTGGTGGCCGGCTCTGATCTCTATCGCGTCGACGTGAATGCGGGCACGGCCACGCTGCAGCAGCGGTTCACGGGTGCACCAAGCGGTGCGTTCTATGCCGGCGCAGCGTTTGGCGCAGACGGCAAGCTCTACGTCGTGGTCAATGCAACGGGCGCTTATTACGCGATGGATCTGGCCACCGGCACCATGACGCTGGTGGGCACGTCGTCCCTGACCAGCGGAAGTGATCGCGGTCGCGACCTTGCTTCTTGCAGCTTCCCGCTGATTGCGCCGCCGCAGCTTCAGGTCAACAAGGTGCTGAGTACGGTCAACGGCCAAACGCCGGGGACCAGCGTCGCGCCAGGCGATGTTCTGGAATACGAGATCCGCATCAGCCACATCGCAGGCTCGCAGGCCGCAACGCTCTTTGCAGGGGATGTGGTTGAGGGCGTGCCGGCGAACACGACGTTCCTGCCGTCTGGTAGCGACTTCACCTGCGCTGCGGCGCTGTGTTCGAACAGCAACGCGGTCAACATCACGGCCGGTGGATCGGCGACGCTGCGCTTCCGGGTACAGGTGGCCACGACGATTCCCGGCGCGGCGACAGCGATCCGCAACGAAGTGGCGGTGCGAGGCAATACGCCGGTGGATTGTGCCGCGACGGGCAATGATTGCGAGGAGACCACCCCGCTGACGCTGACGCCCGGTCTGACGTCGACCAAAGCCCTGACCCTGGTCAACGGTGCTGCGCCCAGTGGCACGGTTGCCGTGGGTGATGTGCTGACCTACGTCGTCACAGCGACGAACACGGGCAATATGGTGCTGCCGTCTGTCGTGGTGGCCGATGCACGCATCGTGCCGGCCACGCTTACCTGCGCGGATCTGGCGCCTGCCGCCGCGTGCGTGCTGACCGGTGTTTACACGGTCACCCAGGCGGACCTGGACAGCGGCGTGGTCCGGAATACAGCGTCGATCACCACGCCGGGCACCGACGGGGTTTGCCCCGTTGGCAACAGCACCGCATCGTGCAACCCCACCCTGGACACGCCAGTGGACCCGGCGCTGCCTGCGTTGACGATCGTAAAGACCGGCAGCGTCCCGAGTGCGTCTACCGTGGGTGGCACGATGACGTACAGCTTTGTCGTGACCAATACGGGCAACGTCACGTTGAACGCCGTTGCGGTTGTCGATGACAAGCTGACGGTGGCACCCGTGTGCCCGGTGACCACGCTGGCACCGGGAGCGGCGACCACCTGCACGGGCACCTACACCCTGGTGCAGGCCGATCTGGATGCGGGCCGCGTGGTGAACCGCGCGCGTGCCGAAGGCGTGCCGCCGGCAACGCCTGGCAACCCCAACCCGCCCCGCGTGCCCAGCCCGGAAGACGAAGCGATCACGGACCTGCCGTCTGCGCCGGCCCTCACCATCGTCAAGTCCGCCGGCCTGCCCAGTGGAACCACCGTGGGCAGCACCATCGCCTACGCGTTCCTGGTCACCAACACCGGCAACGTGACACTGCGCGACATCGCGGTGGTCGATGCCAAGCTGGCAACAGCACCGGTCTGCCCGATTACCACGCTTGCGCCCGGCGCGACGACTACCTGCACGGGCACCTACACGTTGGTGCAGGCGGATCTGGACGCGGGCAGGGTGGTGAACACGGCCCGAGCCGAAGGCACCCCGCCTTCCACGTTCAGTAATCCCACGCCACCGCGCGTGCCGAGCCCGGAGGACGAGGAAACCGTTGATCTGCCTGCTTCCCCGGCAATGAGCATCGTCAAGACCGCAGGCCAGCCGAGCGGGACGGCCGTGGGCAGCACCATCCGGTATTCGTTCCTGGTGACCAACACCGGCAATGTGACGTTGAACGACATCGTGGTGGTGGATGACAAACTCGCCGCCGCCCCCACGTGCCCGTTGACGACGTTGGTACCGGGCGCAGCCACGACCTGTTCGGGTATCTATACGCTGACCCAGGCCGACGTGGACGCAGGCCGGGTGGTCAACGCTGCGCGGGCCGAAGGCACGCCGCCGGCGACCCCGGGCAACCCCACCCCCCCGCGTGTGCCCAGCCCGGAAGATGAGGAAACAACCGACCTGCCGTCGGACCCGTCGCTGTCGATCGTGAAAACGGCCGGCTCGCCGACCGGCGCCACCGTCGGAAGCACGATCGCCTACAGCTTCCGGGTGACCAACATCGGCAATGTGACCTTGACCGAGGTCGCGGTGATCGACGCCAAGCTGAGCACGCCGCCGGCCTGCCCGGTGACCACGCTCGCCCCTGGCGCCACGGTGGTCTGCACCGGCACGTACACCCTGACGCAGGCCGATCTCGATGCAGGGCAGGTGCTCAATTCGGCGCATGCCGAAGGTGCCCCGCCAGCAAGCCCGGGCAACCCGACCCCTCCGCGGGTTCCGAGTCCCGAGGACGAGGTGATCACGAATCTGCCGTCCGCGCCGTCGCTCTCGATCGTGAAGACGGGCGGTACCCCTTCGGGTGGTACGGCGGGCAGCACCATCGCCTACACCTTTGTGGTGACCAACACGGGCAACGTTACCCTCGGTGACATCCGCGTTGTGGATGCGAAGTTGGCCGCTGCGCCGGTTTGCCCGGTGACCACGCTGGCCCCGGGCGCCGTGACTACGTGCACGGGCGCCTACACCCTGACCCAGGGCGATCTTGACGCGGGCCGCGTGGTGAACCGCGCGCACGCCGAAGGCGTGCCGCCGGCGACCCCGGGCAATCCCAACCCGCCGCGTGTGCCCAGCACGGAAGACGAGGAGATCGTGGACCTGCCGGCGGCGCCGTCGTTGAGCATCGAAAAGACGGCCGGCCCCGCCAGTGGCAACGCAGTGGGCAGCACGATCGCCTACAGCTTCCTGGTCACCAATACGGGCAACGTGACGTTGAGCGCGCTCACGGTCGTGGACAGCAAGCTGGCCACTGCACCGAGCTGTCCGGTCAACACGCTGCCGCCGGGCGCAAGCACGGTTTGCACGGGAACCTACACGCTTGACCAGGCTGATCTGGACGCGGGCGAAGTGGTCAATACCGCCCATGCTGAAGGGACGCCGCCGTCAACGCCGGGCAACCCCGGTTCGGTCCCGGTGAAGAGTCCGGAAGACACGGTGCGCACGCCGGTGGCGCAAGTGCCGGCGCTCGAATCGACCAAGCAGCTCTCCCGCAACGCCGATGAAGACGGGTCGGGCTCGGTGACGCTCAATGACACCCTCACCTACACCGTCACTGCCAGCAATGTGGGTAATACGACGCTGAAAGATGTCGTTGTGACCGACAGCAAGATCACGCCGGCAAGCATCACCTGCCTCACCCTTGCGCCGGCCGCGCGCTGCGTTCTGGAAGGCACGTACCGGGTCAGCCAGGCCGATGTGGTTGCAGGCAACGTCCGCAACGTTGCGCTCATCGCCACGGCAACGCCGGGCCTTTGCGGCACCGGGACGGATAACCCCGCGTGTGCTCCGAGCCTCGATATCCCGGTCCTGGCCTGGGAGATCGACGCAGAAGATGATCGCGACCGCACGCCGCAGAACACGCCGGTGACTACTCCTGTTCTGCAGAATGACCTGCTGGACGGCAAGGCGGCAGATCCGGCATTGGTCCAGGTCAGTGAGCACATGCCGCCCACCAATGGTTCGATCGTCGTCAATGACGACGGCACCATCACCTACACGCCGAACCCCGGGTTCTGGGGCGAAGACAGCTACGCGTATCAGATCTGCGAGCGGGGAAACCCGACGAACTGCACGACGGCGCGCGTGGTCATCACGATCGATCCCAATCGCGTGGAAGCGATCGACGATGCCGGTCGCACCGATCCGGGTGTTCCCTTGCAGCTGGTCGTCGTCGGCAATGACCGCAGCCACGGTGCGCCGCTGGATCCGGAATCGGTTCTGGTGATGACGCCGCCGTCCAACGGCACCGTCACGTGTGCAGCAGGCATCTGCAGCTATACACCGGCGGCCGGTTTTGTCGGCACCGACACCTACGTATACCGGGTGTGCGACACCTCCTATCCCACCGCGTTGTGTGCTGAAGCAACCGTCACGGTGGAGATTGAAGGCACGGCCGCACTTCGGTTGACCAAGTCGACCACCTCGCGCGACGTCAAGACGGGCGATCTGGTCCGCTACAGTGTCACGATTGAGAACGTCGGCACCGTGGATCTGTCGGGCGGCAGTGTCCTGGACACCCCGCCGGCGGGCTTCACCTATGTCGAAGGCTCACTGCTCGCCAGCGATGGCCGATCCAGCGTTGTTGTGTCCGGCTTCAATCCGGTCCGATTCGACGGCATCGACCTGAAGATCGGCGACCAGATGACCTTGGTCTACCTGATGCGCGTGGGCGCAGGGGTCCAGCGCGGTGTGCAGATCAACCGTGCACAGGCACGCGATGGAACGGGTCAGCTGGCGTCCAACGTTGCGACTGCGGAAGTAGTGCTCGATGCCGATCCGTTGCTGGACGAGAGCCTGGTGTTCGGAACCGTGTTCGATGACCGGGACGGAGACGGCTGGCAGGACAGCGCGGCGTTGACGGGCTTGAAGGTGCAGGGCGGATTCGCGGCAGACGATTACGTGGCCGGATCGACCCTTGTGGACCATGGAAGTGGCATGACGCCTGTGTCCGATGCCAGCGCACCGCTGTTGCGTGGCCTTTCCCTGGGCCGGTTGAGCGGGCGCCAGTCGGTCGCCGATCCTGCGGGCCGCCACGCGGTGGTGATCCGTCAGCGGCTGCGCAAGGGCACGTTCACCGACGACTTCGTGCTCGAAAACGACCAGGGCATGCGCGTTCATATGGCAGCCGACGGCACCACCCGCGTTGAGAAACGGGGAGATGCTGCGAAGGGGCTGACGGCCGCCGCGCCCGTGGTCGAGCGCCGCATCGTCGTCGAGGGCGACGAGATGGTGGTGGATTACATCATCCGCAACGAGGGCATCGATGAACGCGGCATTCCCGGCGTCCGTTTGGCGTCGGTGGAAGGTCTGCTGATTGAGACCGATCAGTTTGGCCGCTACCACCTCACCGGCGTGGATGGCGGGGCGTGGACTCACGGGCGGAACTTCATCCTGAAGGTTGACCCGTCCACGCTGCCTGCGGGCGCCGAGTTCACGACAGCCAACCCGTTGCTGCGTCGGGTAACCCCCGGCGTGCCGGTCCGCTTCGACTTCGGGGTGCGTATGCCCGAGCCGGTTCGCAGCGAAGCGCACGTTGCCGAGGTGCAGCTGGGCGAGGTGCTCTTCGCCCCGGACAGCGCTGTAGTACAGCCGCGCTACGGCGCGGTGCTCGGGGAGATGGCCGCCCAGATCAACGCCTACAACGGCGGGGAAGTGCTGATCCGCGGCAATGGGAACCCTGCGCTGGGCTATCAACGCGCGGTTGCCGTAAGGGAGGCGCTGATGGCGGTACTACCGTCGGACGTGGCTCAACGGACGTCCATCAGTGTGCGGGGTGACCTGGGCGATGCCGCCACTCGCTCCCTGACGCTGCAAGGGGCTGACACCCTCCTTGGAACCGTGCTGTTCGATACGGACAAGGCCGAAGTCAAGCCGGAGTTTGAACCGCTGTTGGCGCAGGTGGCGGCGGCCGCAGCGAAGACAAAGGGGCGCCTGATCCTGACCGGCCATACGGACGTGCGGGGTTCGCACCCTTACAACACGGAACTTGGCCTTCGCCGTGCTCAGGCTGTGCAGCGCGCCATTGCTGCGTATCTGCCACGCGGAATGAGCGAAGCGGTGAAGGTAGAACACAACGAAGACCCGGCAGCCCCTGCCGAGCACGGTCGCTGAGAAGGAACAGGGGACACGCCATGAAAATTCAAATGAAGGTGCTGGATTGCGCGCTCATCAGCCTGCTTGCCAGCGGCATGGGACTCGGAACGGCCCAGGCTCTGGATCCGGGCACCGCGTGCACGGACAGCGGGTGCCGCTCCGAAGAAGGAGTGCTTTTCCAGCTCCAGACCCGAAGCTACGACGAGCCGGTGACGCGGGGCACGGCCCCGGGGTCCACGGCTCAAGCGCTGGCGCCGGATCGGCGCGTGCAGGTGGCGCTTGCGCAGCCGGGGCGAGCAGTGGCCAGTGGAACGTTCTCCATCGACCTGCCGAACGGTGGCGCGGTCTGGGCGACCGAAGACCCGACGCTGGGCGAGCCGACGCTGTCCATCTCAGCGCCGTCGATCATCGCGTTCGATGGGACCCGGGTCACCAAGCCGGTGCAGTTCTACGTTCGCAGCAACTACTCGCGCTTTATCGAGCGCTATGAGTTGAGCATCCATCGGGCGGAAGATGTTGATCTGATCGAGCCGCTGGCTCGGTTGCCCATTGACGTGGCTGCGGTCTCCACCACGGAGTGGAATGGCGAACTGCCCAGCCGTTTCCGTTATCGGGCCGGAGACGCGCTGGTCTATGTGCTGCGTGCCTACGATGCGGACGGACGCTTTGATGAAACCCAGCCGCGTCAACTGCAGCTGGTGCGGCCTGAAGAGGCCGAGCGGGGCGCGGTTGCCCTGCGTCAGAGCGTGGAGAAGAACATGGGCACCGCGCTCACCTCGGAGCAAGCGCAGGAACAGCGTCTGCTGGACGAGGTCTTCGCCAGTGATGGTCTGCGCCAGCAGAACATCCCGATCCGCGGGTCCCGTATTCGGATCCATGGGCGAAACCTGCCCGAAGGTGTGAGCCTGAAGATCAACGGCGACACCTACCCGATCGACATGGAGCGCAAGTTCGTCGCCGAGTATCTGTCCCCGATCGGCCTGAGCTCCTTCCTGATCGAACTGGACGGCAAAGGCGAGCCCATCCGCAGCAACCTGGATGTCAACGTCACCGGCCGCTACCTGTTCGGCGTGGGCCTTGCAGACGTGACGGTGTATCAGAACAAGGTCAGCGGATCCGTCGACGCATCTGCCCTGAACGAGCGCTATGCGGACGACGTCATCAGCGACGGCCGCCTTGCGTTCTACCTGAAGGCCAAAGCGCAGGGGCGCTACCTCATCACCGCGCAGGCCGATACCACCGAACGGGATCTGGAGGCGCTGTTCACCGGCTTCACCCGGGCCGATGCGACGGACGTGTTCCGTCGTCTGGACCCGGATCTGTACTACCCGGTGTATGGCGACGACTCCAGCGTCTATCGCGATGTGGACACGATGGGCCGGTTCTACGTGCGCATGGATTGGGACAAGAACCAGGCCCTTTGGGGCAACTTCGCCACGGGAATCACCGGCACGGAGTACGCCCAATACGTTCGGTCGCTGTACGGCGCGGCCCTGGACTGGCGGTCACGCGCGAGCAACGCGTGGGGTGACCCGTCAACGCAGTTGCGTGCGTTTGCGTCCGAGGCCCAGACCGCACCGGGCCATAGCGAGTTCCTCGGCACCGGCGGCAGCCTTTACTACCTGCGCCATGCCGATGTCCTGCCGGGCTCGGAGCAGGTGGTGTTGGAGATCCGTGATTTGACCACGGGCCGCGTGGAGAGCACGGTCGCATTGAAGCGGGGGGCAGACTACGAGATCGACGAACTGCAGGGGCGAATCCTGCTGACGCGGCCGCTTGCGCAGGTCACGCGCGAGCATATGCCCTCCATCACACGCGACACGCCGCTGGATGGCTATCAGCAGCGTCTGGTCGTGGATTACGAGTGGGTGCCCTCCGACTTCGACGCAGACGACATGACGGCAGGCGTGCGGGCCAAGCATTGGTTCGGCAACCATGTGGGCGTGGGTGTCACGCAGGTCGAGGAGAACCGCGCAGGCGAGGATTACCAGCTTTCCGGGGCGGACCTGACCCTGCAGGCCGGCAAGGGAACCTTCCTGAAGATCGAACACAGCCGCACGGAATCGAGCAGCGCACCGCTGTTTTTCTCGGATAATGGTGGCTTCACCTTCCGACGCATCGATGGTGCGGGTCCGCAGAGTGGCGAGGCCTCCGCCGTCGAAGGACGCGTGAACCTCAAGGAGCTCGGCTGGACGGCGCAGGACTGGAGTGCTGCTGCATGGTGGCGGGACGTGGGCGCCGGCTATTCCATCAGCCGCTACGACACCGGGGCCGATGTCACCGAGTATGGCGCCGAGGTGCTGGGCCAGGTGCATCGCGATCTGTCGCTGTACGGTCGTGTCAGCCGTGCCGAGAGGGGGAGCGAGGCGCTGGAGCAGGCACAGGTGACTGCACAGTGGCGAATCGGTGATTTCGACGGGTTGACCACTGAGCTGCGTCGGACCGATGAGAAGCGCGCAAGCGGGAATGCGGCCGGCACCCTGGGCGCCGTCAAGTACACCCGCCGCGTGGGCACCGCCCTGGACCTGTACGGCGTTGCGCAGATCACGCTGGATGACGACCATGGCAAGTACGCCGACAACGACGCGTACACACTGGGAGGCAAGTACCTCTTCGGGGACAGCTCGACCATCGGCGTGGAAACCACCCGTGGGGACCGGGGAGACGCCACGCAGATCGATGCCGAGTATCGCGTCAACGCCCAGCAGAGCATCTACGGCAGTTACACTTTGTCCACGGACAGCACGAGCTACGATTCTCTGTTCAACCCCGAGCGCCAGTCCGGCTGGACGGCCGGCCAACGCTGGCGCCTGCCCAACCAGGTCAACGTGTTCAATGAGAGCCAGTATCTGAAGAATCCGGATGAATCCGGCCTGGCGCATACCTTTGGCATGGATTTCTATCCCGCGCAGGGCTGGAATCTCGGTTTCACGCTCCAGGACGGCGAGCTGGTCAACAACGATGGGGGCAATGTTGATCGTCGCGCGGTCAGTGTGTCCGGTGGACGCACCTCGGTGGTGACCGATTGGCAGAGCAAGCTGGAATGGCGACGCGACACCGGTGCTGAACGTCGTGAGCAGTGGGTGGTGACCAACCGTCTGACCCACCGCTTCAACGACAGCTGGCGCATGGCGGCCCGGCTGAACTGGTCGGACACCGATGATGAGATCGACCCCACCCAAGGGGCGCGCTTCATCGAGGGCAACATCGGCTTTGCCTGGCGCCCGTGGGAAAGCACGCGATGGGGGGTCTTTGGGCGTTATACGTATTTGTATGACCTGTCCACACTGGGTCAGATCAACGGCACCAACGTGGATCAGAAGACCCAGGTGCTCTCTTTCGAGGGCGTGTATCGGATCGATCAACGCTGGGAAGTGGCAGCAAAAGTGGCCCAGCGCGAGGGCGAGGTCCGGATGGGGCGGGGCGCTGGCCCGTGGTTCGACTCGTCAACAACCTTCCTGGCGGGGCAGCTGAGGTACGACCTGTTCCAGGCGTGGCACGGCCTGGCCGAATACCGCACCCTTCAGGTGAAGGATGGCGGTGCGCGCCAGGGCTGGCTGGTCGGCCTGGATCGAGACGTGGGCAAGAACTTCCGGATCGGTGCGGGCTACAACTTCACCGATTTCAGCGATAAGCTCACCGACTTCGACTACGACCACCGCGGCTGGTATCTCAACGTGGTGGGCAGCTACTGAGGTTTATGGGAACGTCTCCGCCCGGGTATCACGCCACTACTGCCGGCCGTAATGCCGACCGGCGATCTGCTGGCGGACGGGCGCGTGCCGTGCTGACGCTGCCCGTGCGTTGGCTCAGAAACGTGCCCGTGGCAGATCCGGTGGATCTGCGTAACGCGCCGATGCTGCAGCTGGTGCTGTTGCTGCTCGGCGGGCTTCCGCCCCTGGCGTGGGCATACCGGGCTTTTGCCGTGGATGTCCCCTGGCGCGAGGGGGAGCTGGGCAGCATGGCATTGAGCCTGCTGCTGAGTGCCGTCGCCCTGGGCGGCTTCGCGTTGGTCCGGCTGGGGCATTTCCGCTGGGCGGCGTATCAGCTGCTGGCTGTGTTTGCGGTGTCGGTCTGCCTGTCCTATGCAGGCAGCGGGTTCACCGCCCAGCGCTTCGAGCAGCCGGTGTTGACGGTCTGCATGGTCATCGCGGCCCTGGTGGTCGGCCGCGGCGCCTTGTGGGGCGTCACTGCCGCCATTTGGGGCGCGTTCGGTCTGGGGCTCTGGACGGAATGGGCGGCCAATGGGTCGGCAGCGCTGGCCGTCGACGGGGTCATCAGCGCGTCGATTTTCCTGCTGATCGCCGTAGTGCTGGACCGTGCCAGCTCTGCGCTGCGCCACAGTCTGGCCGAAGCGAGGGCGAAGGGCCGCGAGGCCAGCGAGGCTTATGTGCGGCTTCAAGGAGAGGTAGAGCAGCGCCGTAACGTGGAGCAGCAACTTGTTCATGCCAGAAAAATCGAAGCAGTGGCACGGCTGGCCGCAGGGCTGAACCACGATTTCAACCACCTGCTGTCGCTGATCCTGGGATACGTCCAACAGGCCAAGCGTGGCCAGACGCCTGAGAAAGTGGCGGCATCCCTGGCGGGTGCCGAGAGCGCCGTTCGCAAGGCGGATACGCTGAGTCGCCGCCTTCTGACGTTCAGCCGGCAGAACGACGCCGTGATTGAGCGTCACGAGTTGCGTGGCGTGATCGATGAGCTGACACCGCTGCTCCGACAGACCATTTCTCCTGGCGTTCGGCTGCATACGGAAATTCCGGCAGGTCTTTTCGTCGATTTCGACCGGGATCAGCTCGGTCTTATCGTGCTGAACCTGTTGAGCAACGCGGACGACGCCATGGCGGGGCAGGGCACCATCCGCTTGATCGCCCAGGACGCCGGTGGTGGCGTCTGCCTTTCATGCGCAGACTCCGGTCCCGGGATCGACGACGAGCTGAAAAGCCGCATTTTTGAGCCTTTCGTGACGACCAAGCCGCACGGTCAGGGAACGGGCCTTGGGCTGGCAATGGCCAAGGATCTGATGCTCGGCCAGGGGGGTGATATCGCGCTGGAAAGCACACCAGGGCACGGGGCGATCTTCCACCTGAACTTCCCCAGGTCTGGCACCACTTCCCATGCGCCCGTCACGGCATTACCGATCAACCCATAGCCGTTGATCGGAGCTGGGCGGTCAGCAGGCGCGTCAGGCTGCGTCGCGCGAAATATCCCTGCAGTTGCCTGGCCTTGATGGTCGTTGCCCTCAGTTGAGGGAGGCCATCGGTACGGTGGTCGATCCGGTAGCAGCGCGACGCCCCGCACAGCTCTGCCTGGCTCGCAGTGACCGTGACCACGGTGACCTCCAGACTGGTGAAGTCTGCATCAGACGCGATCTCCGGGTTCTCCTTGCTGGCGCGCTCGATAAGCGTACGGAACCGGCCCAGGTCTCGTTCGCCGCCACTGGTGAGCGAGCCGACGTTGGTCGCACGGCGGACATCGTCGTCGTCGCCGTTTACATCCTGGTTCCAGCGCTCGGTGCGTTCGGGTATGACCGCGCGAACGACCTTGCCATCCGGCTCAATCAGGTCGATGACCACGTCAAGCAGATACACCGGTTCCAATCCCAGATTGGTAACGAAGCAATGCGCGTCCAGGTCCTTGCCGGCGCCGGATGTGATCAGAATGGACGGTCGCTGCTGACGTCGGTAGCTGCGCAGGAAAAAACTGAGGTAAACCACCCAGATCAACGCCGTCACGCAGGTCATGGCGGCGGTTATCAGCGGGGCGAAATGAAGCAGGTTCTGAAGCACGATGGGCTGGATTCCGTAGGGCCGACGCAGAGGCATGCGTTCGCTGCCATGATCGCCATTGAACCGCTTGGATCCTGTGAAACGCCCGGTGCCGATCGCGCAGGAGAACGGCGCGCGGCTTCAGAATGGGGATCGTCCGCAACGCAGGCCGCCTACAGGCGGTGGCAGGTCAATGGCCAGGCGGCAGTCAAGGGGCCGCGAGCGAGGCGCATTGATTCAACGTCCCGAGAACGTGTCGGCCGCTGCGGCCTGGATCACTGCGGCGGTGCATCCGGGGACGCAGGACCGGCAGCCGACCGTTGCGAAAACTCCACGAAACGCGCCGCCGAGATCGCCTGACGGCTGCCGCACGCTGGGCACTCCAGCACTGCGCCTCCGCCCGGTATGTTCACAAGGCTCGGCGGGGCGGCGGCAGAGGTGACGTGATGGCAGGAAAGACATTCGGCCTGGACACTGAGCACTTTGGGCTCCTCGCCCGAGTCCGGCCGACCTGGCTGCACGTTCACTTCAAACAAATAGAACCGCCCTGTATTTGGCATGCTCACGCGTTCGCATTGAGGGCCCTTGGGGTGACGACGCGGGCCTGGGTCTGGATTTCATCATAGGCCGCCGCGACGGCCGGAGCCAGAGCGCCCGTGTCCCCGTCTGGCTTTGCCGGGGCCGGAGGGGCAGGGAGGGGCGTGAGAAGAGAGCCGCGATCGCCGGTCCCCCTGACCGGCATCTCCGGGCTGGATGGCACGTGCAGCGGGGGGCAATCGAACTACGGCAGTTCTACCACCACTTTGCCCTTCGCCCGCCCGCTCTCCACATGGGCCAGCGCGCCTTGGGTGTCCTCGAACGGAAACACCCGATCAATGACCGGGACGATTGCGCCGGACTCAACAAGCGATGTGATGGTGCCCAACTGCGCCCCATCGGCCCGCATGAAGACGAAGGAATACGTCACCCCCTTCCTCTTGGCCTTGCCGCGGATGCCTCGGCTGAGCAGGCGCATGACCTGCTTGAGCGGCCAGGCCAACCCGCGCGCGGTCGCAAAGGTGGGCGTGGGCGGGCCCGAGATGGAGATGAGATGGCCACCCGGCTTGAGGATCTGCAGCGAGCGCTCCAGTTCATCCTTGCCCAGGCTGTTGAGCACCACATCGTAGTCGCGCAGTGCCGTGGCGAAATCCTGCTGCCTGTAATCGATGACCACGTCCGCGCCCAGGTCCTTCACCCACGCCACGTTGGGTGTGCTGGTGGTGGTGGCAACGAACGCGCCAAGGTGTTTGGCCAGCTGGATCGCCACGGTGCCGACGCCGCCGGAGCCCGCCTGGATGAAGACCTTCTGTCCCGGTTTCAGCTGGGCGGTTTCGACCAGGGCCTGCCACGCGGTCAGCGCGACCAGCGGCAGCGAGGCGGCCTCCACCATGGTGAGGTTGTCGGGTTTGAGTGCCACGGATGTGGCGCTGACCGCGATGAACTCGGCGAACGTCCCGATGCGATCATCGGCGGGGCGTGCATATACCTCGTCGCCCGGTTTGAACTGGGAAACCCCGGCGCCGACACGCTCCACCGTGCCGGCCAGGTCGTTGCCCAGAATCAGCGGCAGGCGATACGGCAGGATCACCTTGAAGTCGCCCCGCCGGATCTTCGTGTCCAGCGCGTTGACGCTGGCCGCATGCACGCGGATGAGCACGTCGTCGTCGCGCAGCGCCGGCGTTGGCACGTCATCGATATGGCCCGTTTCCTTCTTGCCGTACCGGTCGATGAGGAAGGCTTTCATGGGCGATAGCGCTCTGCAGCCTGCGCCTGCCGGACGTCCGACAGCAGGCCCTGGCGCGATGCCTCCAGCGTGTCCCAGCGTGCGGCCACATGCAGTGGCGGAATGGTCACGGTTTCGCGGCGATCAAAGCCGACCAGGGCGGCATCCACCAGTTCGCCGACATCCATCACCTCCGGCAAGGTGTTGATGTCGATGCCGGCACGCTCCCAGATCTCGGTGCGCGTGGCGGCGGGCAGCACGGCCTGCACGTAGACGCCCTTGGGCGACAGCTCCAGGCTGAGCCCCTGCGACAGGAACAGCACGAAGGCTTTGGTCGCGCCGTAGACGGACATGCCGAGCTCGGGCGCCAGGCCCACCACCGAGCCGATGTTGACGATCGCGCCTTCGCCGGCGTCGGCCAGGCGGGGGGCAACGGCCGCGGCCAGGCGCGTCAGGGCGAGGGTGTTCAGCGTCACCAGCTGATCGATGCTGTCGGCCGATTGCGCGGTGAAGCCGCCGGACTGGGCGATGCCCGCGTTGTTGATCAGGATGCCGATGCGCGCATCGTCGCGCAGGCGGGTTTCCACCATGGCCAGATCGGTGGGCTGGGTGAGGTCGGCCGGCAGGACGTCTACGGCGACCCCGGTGTCCTGGCGCAGGCGGGCGGCCAGCGTGTCCAGGCGCGTCTTGTCGCGCGCGACCAGTACCAGGTCGTGGCCGCGGCGTGCGAAGCGTTCGGCGTAAACGGTGCCGATGCCGCTGGAGGCGCCGGTGATGAGGACGGTGGGAAGCAGGCTCATGGTGTGTCTCTTGGAATTGGGTGGGCG
>Ga0308172_1001233_pt1 | contig 19546 bp, 17 predicted proteins | sample PhyGR2_FD_202134 | JGI IMG/M metagenome (GOLD analysis project Ga0308172, IMG submission 202134) | Phyllosphere microbial communities from UC Gill Tract Community Farm, Albany, California, United States - DLSLSG.R2 | ecosystem: Host-associated > Plants > Phyllosphere > Unclassified | place: USA... | reverse complement strand
AAAGGCCTGTACGCCAAGAGCATCAACGGCGACGCGTTCTCCGACGAGATCAAGCGCCTGACCATCGACACCATCAAGAAAGACCTGGGCAAGATCGACCTGGTGGTCTACAGCCTGGCCGCGCCACGCCGTACCGACCCGAAGACCGGTGAAGTCTACAACTCCACGCTCAAGCCGATCGGCAAGGCCGTGACCCTGCGTGGTATCAACACCGACAAGGGCGTAGTGGTCGACACCACCCTGGAGCCGGCGACCCAGGAAGAAATCGACGGCACCGTGAAGGTCATGGGTGGCGAAGACTGGCAACTGTGGATCGACGCCCTGCGTGACGCGGATGTACTGGCCGAAGGCGCCAAGACCACCGCGTTCACCTACCTCGGCGAAAAGCTTACCCAGGACATCTACTGGAACGGCTCCATCGGCGAAGCCAAGAAAGACCTGGACAAGAAAGTCCTGACCCTGCGTGAAAACCTCGCGGCATTGAAGGGCGACGCCCGCGTGTCGGTACTCAAGGCGGTGGTCACCCAGGCCAGCTCCGCGATTCCGATCATGCCGCTGTACCTGTCGTTGCTGTTTAAAGTGATGAAAGAGCAGGGCACCCACGAAGGTTGCATCGAGCAGGTCTACGGCCTGTTCAAGGACAGCCTGTACGGCAAGGCGCCGAAGCTCGACACCGACGGCCGCCTGCGTGCCGACCTGGCTGAGCTGGAGCCGAAAGTCCAGGACGCCGTGGCGGCGCTGTGGAACCAGGTGACCGATGAAAACGTCGACGAGATCAGCGATTTTGCCGGCTACAAGGCGGAATTCCTGCGCTTGTTCGGCTTTGAAGTCGACGGTGTGGACTACGAAGCTGACGTGAACCCGACTGTAAAGATCAACGGTCTGATCCAAGCCTAAAGCGGGGTTAAAAATGTTGGAGGGGGTTTGCCCCGATGGCGTCGCGTCAGACAGCTCAGCTGTAGCTGAGCTACCGCCGTCGGGGGCAAGCCCCCTCCCACTTTGATTTGTGTGCGTTTCAGAGGTTTCTTACGCGTCAGCGCGCCTTTCCCTCCCTTCAAATCTGCCAGACTCCTCCCGCTATCAAGCCAAGCCAACGGAGGATCTGATGACGATTCGTGCAGTAGTTTTTGATTTCGGCGGTGTTCTCTTCGATTGGAGCCCGCATCACCTCTACCGCAAACTGATTGCCGACGATCACGAACGGCAGTGGTTCCTGGATAACATCTGCACCCAGGCCTGGAATACCGAACAAGATGCGGGGCGGCCGCTGGCCGAAGCCACGCAAATCCTGATCGATCAACACCCCCAGCATAGATACCTGATCACGGCCTATTACGACCGCTGGCACGAAATGCTGCGCGGCCCTTTGCCTGAAGGCGTGGCGATTCTCCAGGCCTTGCACACCGCAAACATGCCGTTGTTCGGGCTCACCAACTGGTCGGCCGAAACCTTCCCCTATGCTCGTAAACACTACCCGTTCCTGCAGTGCTTGCGTGACATCGTCGTGTCTGGCGAAGTGAAGCTGATCAAACCCGACCCGGCGATCTACCACGCCAGCCTCGCGCAGGTGCGTGCCCATCTGGCCGATATCCAGCCTAGCGAAGTGGTGTTCATCGATGACGTGGCCGACAACGCCGAAGCCGCCAGCGCTCTGGGTTGGCAGGGCATTCATCATGTATCGGCCGAGCAGACATCGGCACGATTACGTGAATTGGGCGTGGGCTTCTAGCGCGCCCATTTCTCCATCAAAAAATCGACAAACGCTCGCAACTTGGGCAGGCGATAACGATCCTGGCCGTACAGCACATGCATGGAGCGGCTGGGCAATTGATAGTCGGTCAGCAACGCCACAAGGTTGCCGCTGTGCAGATCGGGCTGGACCAGCGCATCGGGCAGCATCACGATGCCCATGCCTTGCACCGCCGCTTGGCGCAGGGCTTGTGAGCTATTGATGGTCAACGATCCCGACACCGGGATTTCCACTTCGCCGTCCGCTCCCGTCATACGCCAGAGCTTGTCGGCGTTGCGCCAGTCGTCGGTGGACGGATAGGCGAATGCCAGGCAGTCGTGGAGTTGCAGGTCTTCGGGCTTGGTCGGCGTGCCGCGTCGCGCCAGGTAGCTCGGCGAAGCGCAAAGGGTGATGGTGTAGTCCTGCATGGGCCGGGCGATCAGGCTCGACGGTTCCAACTCGCCCAAGCGGATCGCCACGTCGAAGCCACTGTCGACCAGGTCCATGCGCTGGTTGCTGAGCACCACATAGAGCTTGATCTGCGGATAACGTTGGGAGAATTCGCTCAACGCCGGCGCCAGGCGCTCGGTGCCGAAGGCGGGTGGGGCGGTGATGCGCAAGGTGCCTCTGGGCACGTCGCTGTGGGCTTGTTCGGCCAGTTGTTCGGAGTCGGCCACCAGCCCCAGCACCTCCAGACAGCGTTGGTAATACTGGCCGCCGAACTCCGTGAGGCTCTGCTTGCGCGTGGTGCGCTTGAGCAGGCTGACTCCCAGGCGCTGTTCCAGGGCTCGCAGGTGGTTGCCGACCATCGTGGTCGACATGCCGCAGGCGTGGGCCGCCGCTGTCATGCTGCCGGTCTCCACCACTTTTACGTACACCGACATTGCCTGGAACAGATCCATTATCAAGCCCTGATTTAAAGTCATTGCACAAATGCGCAGTTTATCCAGCTCAGGTGGCTAACGATACTGAGACCATCGACCTGATGACTTGGAGCCCGCACCATGACCGCCGCCTGCCTGATGACCACCTACCAACCCTTGGCCCTGAGCTTCGCCCGTGGCCTGGGCACGCGTCTGTGGGACCGGCAGGGTCGCGAGTACCTCGATGCGGTGGCGGGTGTGGCGGTGACCAATGTCGGGCATTCCCACCCGCGCCTGGTAGCGGCCATCAGCGAGCAGGCCGGTCTGTTGTTGCACACCTCCAACCTCTACAGCATCGACTGGCAACAACGCCTGGCCCAGCGTCTTGCGCAGCTGTCCGGCCTGGATTGCGCGTTCTTCAACAATTCCGGTGCCGAAGCCAACGAAACTGCGCTCAAACTGGCGCGCTTGCACGGCTGGAAAAAGGATATCGAAGAGCCGTTGATCGTGGTGATGGAGAACGCTTTCCACGGGCGCACCCTGGGCACCATGGCGGCCAGTGACGGGCCGTCGGTGCGCCTTGGGTTTCAGCGCTTGCCGGGGAATTTTCTCAAGGTCCGGTTCGGTGACTTGGCCGCCATTGAGGCGATCACCCGCACCCACGGCGCACGTATCGCGGCTGTGCTGCTGGAGCCGATCCAGGGCGAAAGTGGCGTACTGCCCGCGCCGCCCGGCTATTTGCGTGGCCTGCGCGATCATTGCACCGCCCACGGTTGGCTGATGATGCTCGATGAGATCCAGACCGGCATCGGTCGCACCGGTGCGTGGTTCGCGTTCCAGCATGAAGGCATCGTGCCGGACGTGATGACCTTGGCCAAGGGCCTTGGCAATGGCGTGCCGATCGGAGCTTGCCTGGCGCGGGCCGGTGTGGCGCGCTTGTTCACGCCGGGCAGTCATGGCAGCACGTTTGGCGGTAACCCGCTGGCTTGCCGGGTGGGCTGCACGGTGCTGGACATCATCGAAGAGCAGGGCTTGCTGCACAACGCTGCGCAACAGGGCGAACGCTTGCTGGCGCGGCTGCGCGTGGAGCTGGCGGAACACCCCCAGGTGCTGGCGATTCGCGGGCAGGGCTTGATGATCGGCATCGAACTGGCCAACCCGTATCGCGACCTGGCCCATCGCGCCGCCCAGGAACATGGGCTGCTGATCAATGTGACGCGGGGCAAGATCATCCGCCTGCTGCCGCCGCTGACCCTGGACGGCAAGGAAGTCGAGATGATCGTGCGGGCGATTAGCCGGTTATTGGATCAGGGCCATTGAGCCATTCTTGGTTGAGGGTTGCGGTGTCACCCAGGTATTCCAGTAACCACGCCATGGCCGGGGACAGCTTGTTCTGCGCCCAGGCCACGCAGGACGGGCTGGCGGGGAAGGGGCGGGTGAGTCGCAGCGCTACCAGCTCGCCGCGTTCGATCCACGGCGTCACTTGATGTGCCGGCGCCATGCCGACACACAGGCCGTCGCGCAGGCAATCGATGGCGGACGCCCAGTTGGGCACGACCAGGCGCCGTTGGTTATCCAGGGTCCAGGTATCGCGCTTGGGCAGGTTGCGCGACGTATCGGTCATGCACAGCGAAGCGAAGGGGCGCAGCTGGTCGTCGTTGAGCAAGCCTTCGGCCCTTGCCAGCGGGTGTTCTGCGCTGACCACGCACAGCCAGTTCAACAGGCCCATGTCGCTGAAGGTAAAGTGGCTGGCCACCGGCACCGCGCTGGTGGCGCCGATCACAATGTCGGTGCGTTCGTCGGCCAGGGCATCCCATACGCCGTTGTACACCTCGTATTCCAACAGCAATTCCACCTCGGGGAACTGTCGATAGAAATCCAGCACCAGTTGCCGGCAGCGCTGGGGCTTGACGATGGAGTCCACTGCCACCTTCAACTGGCCGCTCCAGCCATTGGCCACCTGCTGGCACAAGCGCCGCGTGCCGAGCATTTTCTTCATCACCCCCCGAGCTTCGTCGATAAACAGTCGGCCGGCGGGGGTCAGTTCCACGTCACGGTGACGTCGCACGAACAATGGCACCGCCAGCCATTCTTCCAACTGACGCACCGTATAGCTGATGGCTGACGGTACGCGGTGCAATTCCTGAGCGGCGGCGCTGAAACTGCCATGGCGGGCCACTGCGTCTACTACGTCCAGAGAATATTCGGACCACATGGCTATTGCCTTCAAAAATATTGATAAGAGTGCCCAATTATTATCGCTTCACACAGAATCTATCAGCTTCATAATGGGCGCTAGTCAGCAAATAGTTTGATGGCAATGTCAGCAAGGCTTCAATGAAAAATTCGTTTGGTTTCACCGGGTATCTAGCGGGCCTGAGCATGCTCGGTTATCTCGCCATGGACATGTACTTGCCAGCGTTCGGCGCCATGGGCGAGCACTTGCAGATCAGCGCGAGCGCGGTTGGCGCGAGCTTGAGCGTATTCCTCGCAGGTTTTGCGCTGGGGCAGTTGATTTGGGGGCCGCTGTCCGACCGGCTAGGACGCAAGCCGATCCTGCTCGCGGGCCTGAGCCTGTTTGTGCTGGGCTGCGTAGGGATGTTCTGGGTCGACAGCGCTGCGCAACTGCTGGCCCTGCGCTTTATCCAGGCGGTTGGAGTGTGTTCCGCCGCCGTGAGTTGGCAGGCACTGGTGATCGATCGCTACCCGGCCGATAAGGCCCACCGCGTATTTGCCAGCATCATGCCGTTGATGTCGCTGTCGCCGGCTTTGGCGCCGTTGTTGGGAGCGGTGGTGTTGAATCATCTGGGCTGGCAGGCAATCTTCGGCGTGCTGTTGGGTGTGTCGCTGGTGCTGCTGGTGCCCACCTTGTTCCTGCGCAGCGTGCCGAAACGGCTGACACAGGCGTCGGCACGTTTGGGTTATGGGCAGTTGCTCAGATCGCGGGTGTTCAGCGGCAATGTGATGATCTTTGCCGCGTGCTCGGCCAGTTTCTTCGCCTGGCTGACGGCCTCTCCCTTTATCCTCGGCGGCATGGGCTACAGCCCTAACGATATCGGTTTGAGTTATGTACTGCCGACCTTGGCGTTCCTGATCGGCGGCTACAGCTGTCGCAGCGCCTTGCAGCATCTGCCGGGCAAAACGTTGCTGCCGTGGTTGTTGCTGGCCTACTGCGTGAGCATGGGCGCGCTGTACCTGGTTGCCACGTTGACCGTGCCGACCCTGACCACCTTGCTGATTCCGTTCTGCCTGATGGCGCTGTGCAACGGTGCCAGTTACCCCATCGTGGTGGCGAATGCGCTGATGCCCTTTGCGGAAAATTCCGGCAAGGCCGCAGCGCTGCAAAACACCCTGCAACTGGGGTTGTGCTTTGTGAGCAGCCTGCTGGTGTCATCGATGCTCAAGCATCCGCTAATGATCACCGTGATCGTGATGCTGGCGACCGCGCCGTTGGCAGTGTTGGGATATTGGCTGGCCCGGCCGAAGGCCAATCGCGCCGAGCTGATGACAGACCTGAACTGAAAGAGGACCCTGCGCAGCGGCTGCCCCACAGCCTGCAAACTGTTTATGCCTGGCACACCGCAGTGTCTGGAGACAGGGCCGCTTCGCGCCCCAGCGCGGGGCAAGCCCGCTCACCACAACTTGCGGGGGTGCTGCTTCCCTGTGGTGATGATAGAGCTGAACTGAAAGAGGACCCTGCGCGGCGGCTGCCCCAAAGCCTGCAAACTGTTTATGCCTGGCACACCGCAGTGTCTGGAGACAGGGCCGCTTCGCGCCCAGCGAGGGGCAAGCCCGCTCACCACAATTTGCGGGGGTGCTGCTTCCCTGTGGTGATGATAGAGCTGAACTGAAAGAGGACCCTGCGCAGCGGCTGCCCCAAAGCCTGTAAACCGTTTATGCCTGGCACACCGCAGTGTCTGGAGACAGGGCCGCTTCGCGCCCTAGCGCGGGGCAAGCCCGCTCACCACAATTTGCGGGGGGGGCTGCTTCCTTGTGGTGATGATAGAGCTGAACTGAAAGAGGACCCTGCGCGGCGGCTGCCCCAAAGTCTGCAAACTGTTTATGCCTTGCACACCGCAGTGTCTGGAGACAGGGCCGCTTCGCGCCCCAGCGCGGGGCAAGCCCGCTCACCACAACTTGCGGGGGTGCTGCTTCCCTGTGGTGATGATAGAGCTGAACTGAAAGAGGACCCTGCGCGGCGGCTCCCCCAAAGCCTGTAAACCGTTTATGCCTGGCACACCGCAGTGTCTGGAGACAGGGCCGCTTCGCGCCCCAGCGCGGGGCAAGCCCGCTCACCACAATTTGCGGGGGGGGCTGCTTCCCTGTGGTGATGATAGAGCTGAACTGAAAGAAGACCCTGCGTAGCGGCTGCCCCACAGCCTGCAAACCGTTTATGCCTGACACACCGCAGTGTCTGGAGACAGGGCCGCTTCGCGCCCCAGCGCGGGGCAAGCCCGCTCACCACAACTTGCGGGGGGGCTGCTTCCTTGTGGGGAGCAGGCTTGCCCTGCGTTGGGCTGCGCAGCGGCCCTAATGGCTGCGAATGCGGTGTGTCTGACTCACAGCAGCACCCGTGATTAAAAGGTGATTTCCATATTCACGGTCGGCGTGGAGGTGCGGCTGCCGCGCCCGCCGTCCACGCCGAATTTGTTATGCCAGTACTCGTAACCCACGCCCAGGTACAGGTTCGGTTTGACGCTCTTGCCCGGTCGCACGGCCACCATCAGCGCGGTGCGCATCAGCGCTTCGGCAGCGGTGTCGCGGCCGTGGTAGTCCTCGCCTTTAGCCCCGACGTAATTGATGAACCCTTGGAATTTCGCCCCGTGGTTGGCGATCTCGAACGGGCGCATCCACGTCAGGTTAAGCATGTAGGTGTCGTCGAAGGTGTGATCGGATTCCTGGGCGCCCGGAATGCCAGTGTGGTTGCGCTCCTTGTAATACAGCAGGCTCAGGTCCAACACGCCGACGGTATTGAATTTCACGGTCGGGCCGATCACCAGCGCGCGTTTCTTCGCGGAGGCGAAGTTGTTATTTCGGTTAGCGTCGAAGCCCAGGGTCAGGGCGTAATCCTTGATCGCACCCGTGCCCAGCGGCCTATCGAATACCCGCGACGCATAGAGCTGGTGCCGGTACACCGCGTACACCTCGCTGCCGCCGTGATCGGTGCCCTTGCGCGGGTCGCGGCTGTCGGACAGGAACACATCCAGGTTGAGGAAGTTGCTGCCGTACCGGTAGCCGCTGGCGTGGGTGAAGCTGTAGATACGCTTGCTGAATTCATCGGGGTTGTTCGGGTTGGTGAACTGCTGGCCGTAGCGAAATCCTACGCTGTTATTCATCCACTCCACCGCGACAGCCTCCCCGCCGCCCAGCAGAGTAAGTGCGACGGTAGCGCCCTGTAATGCCTTTTTCATTGTTTTTGTGTCCTTTGGCGTTGCGGCTCATCACGGCCGAATGGTTTTTGTAACGCCGGCGGAGGGTATCTTGTCTGAATGATTGTATACAACTCTATGGACATCCAGTCCTAGGATTGCATACAGTGGCCCCACAACAAAAACAGAGAACCCCTCACCATGACTACCCCGAAGGCGTCACCGCAGCGGCCAGAAGATGAGAATCTCGGCGTCGCAGCCAATATGGCTTACGGCCTGCAGCATGTACTCACCATGTACGGCGGCATCGTTGCCGTCCCGTTGATCGTCGGCCAGGCGGCCGGCTTATCGCCGGCGGATATCGGCCTGCTGATCGCTGCGTCGTTGTTTGCAGGTGGCTTGGCGACTCTGCTGCAAACCCTTGGCGTGCCATTTTTCGGTTGTCAGTTGCCACTGGTGCAAGGCGTGTCGTTCGCCGGTGTGGCCACCATGGTGGCGATCGTTGGCAGTGACGGAGCGGGCGGTATACCGGCGATCCTGGGGGCGGTGATGGCCGCGTCCTTGATCGGGCTGCTGATCACGCCGGTGTTCTCGCGGATTACCAAGTTTTTTCCGCCATTGGTCACCGGTATTGTCATCACCACCATCGGCCTGACCCTGATGCCCGTCGCGGCGCGCTGGGCCATGGGTGGCAACAGCCGCTCGGCGGATTTCGGCAGCATGTCCAATATCGGTCTGGCGGCGTTGACCCTGGTGCTGGTGTTGCTGCTGAGCAAAATCGGCAGCGCCACTATCTCGCGTTTATCGATCCTGCTGGCGATGGTGATCGGCACGCTGATCGCGGTGTTGCTGGGCATGGCCGACTTCTCGGGCGTCGCCCAAGGGCCGATGTTCGGCTTCCCCACGCCGTTCCATTTCGGCATGCCGACCTTTCACATCGCTGCGATTATTTCCATGTGCATCGTGGTGATGGTGACCTTGGTGGAAACCTCGGCGGACATCCTGGCCGTGGGTGAAATCATCGATACCAAGGTCGATTCCAAGCGCCTGGGCAACGGCCTGCGCGCCGATATGCTGTCGAGCATGTTCGCGCCGATTTTCGGTTCGTTTACCCAAAGCGCTTTTGCCCAGAACGTCGGCCTGGTGGCGGTCACCGGGGTGAAAAGCCGCTTCGTAGTGGCCACCGGCGGGCTATTCCTGGTGATTCTCGGATTGCTGCCGTTTATGGGGCGGGTGATTGCTGCGGTGCCGACGTCGGTGCTGGGGGGAGCCGGGATCGTGCTGTTTGGCACGGTGGCGGCCAGTGGGATTCGCACCTTGTCCAAGGTGGACTACCGCAACAACATGAACCTGATCATCGTCGCCACTTCCATTGGCTTCGGCATGATCCCCATCGCCGCACCGAGCTTCTACGATCACTTCCCCAGCTGGTTCGCGACCATTTTCCATTCCGGCATCAGTTCGTCGGCGATAATGGCGATCTTGCTGAACCTGGCGTTCAACCATTTCACCGCCGGCAACTCGGACCAGCAGTCGGTGTTTGTCGCGGGGACCGAACGCAGCCTGTGCTTCCACGATGTGGCGGCGCTGCGGGATGGGGATTACTTCAGGGGCGGCAAGCTGTTTGATGCCGAGGGCAAAGAGATTCCGCTGATGGCTGAACCGGCAAGGCAGCCATCAACGCCTGAGACTTCCGAGGTGTGAAGGGGGTGGGAGCAAGCCCGCTTGCTCCCACACTCAACTCAACCTGCCTTGCGTGTTGCGTGCGGTACTGCGCACGCCTCATCCAAAAACTTCACCACTGTCCCCATGCACGCCTGGCGTTCTTCCACATGGGGCATGTGGCTGGAGTCCTCAAACAGCGCCCAGCGCACATCGGCGATCTCATCCAGGAACGGCTTGACCACCAGCGGTGTGGCCTCATCGTGGCGGCCGGAGATCACCAGGGTTGGTACGTTGATCTTCGACAAACGGCCAATCGATTTCCAATCCTTCAGGCTGCCGATGACGTGGAACTCGGTGGGTCCGCTCATGGCGTGGTACACCGTCGGGTCCGAATCGACCTGGGCAAAGGTGCGCGCCACTTCTTCCGGCCATGGGTTGACCCGGCACACATGCTGGTCATAGAAGATCCGCGACGCGGCGAGGTATTCCGGGTCTTGGTAGGTGCCGGCGGCTTCGTGTTTAAGCAGGGTTTCGTGCACGCCTTCAGGCAGCAGTTTGCGCAAGCGATTGGCTTCGCTGACCCAGGTACGCATGCAGGTCGGCGAGTTGGCCGGGATAAACGCGCGCAGGCCCTTCGGCTGCAGGATCGCGTGTTCGCTGCCAAGCATGCCGCCCCAGGACTGACCCAGGATCGCGTAGTTATCGCTGATCTGCAGGTGGTCCAGCAGGTTGTTCAGCTCGGCGAGGAACAGTTCGACCGTCCAGAAGGATGGATCTTCATCTGGCAAATGGGTGGAGCGGCCGTTGCCGAGTTGATCGTAATGGATTACGGCATGGCCACTGGCCGCGACGTCCTTGAAGGCGTCGACGTAGTCATGGGTGCAGCCGGGGCCACCGTGGATGATCACCAGCGGCGTGCGGCCGCTGTTCAGGTCACCGGTGACGCGGTACCAAGTCTGGTAGGCGCCGAACGCCGCATACCCTTCGCGGATTTTTTCGATGAATTCCATTTCGTACCCTGCTCTTTGAAAAAAAGGATCAGGGTCACGATAAGCCGCCGTGCACATTTAGGTAACTAGCAAAACAGCTAGGTTTTATCGGCGGATCAGTCTTCCAGCAGGCGGTAATGGGTAGCGCGCACCACGGCCTGTACGCGATTCTTGGCCCCCAGTTTGTGCATCGCCGAGGCCAGGTGCAGGGTCACCACGGCCAGTGAACGGCTCAACTGGGTGGCGATTTCCGCCGCGGTCAGGCCTTCGGCGGCCCATTTAAGGCACTCGCGTTCGCGTTTGGTCAGGCGGATATGCGGGTAGCTGCGCAGTTCTTTGCCGAACAGCGGGTAGGCCGCTTCCTGCAAGGCATGGGTGATCAAGCTGAAATCCGCCAGGGTGTGTTGCGCATCCCGCAGCACCGCGCGGGTCTTGCCGACGCGCAGGCCGGTCAGTGAGGCAAAACCGCCTCGGGGCAAATGGATCGGCACACTGACCCCGCAGGTCAGTTGCTGGTCGTGCAGGTAGGAAGACACTGGCGCATGGCAGGGGTCCATGACCTTCTTAAGCGGGGTATCGGCTTTGACGTCGTAGGACCACACAAACGGCGACACTGTGCTCAGCGCCAGGTGCTGCACCGGATCGATCTGATAGAAGCCTTCGCTGCACCATAAGGCGTGCCAGTCCGGCGGGGTGTTGCGCAGTTCCAAGACCGAAGGGGTGATCAACGCGCCCTTCTGGTCCATCGGCACCGGTGTGTAGTCATACACCAAGGCATCGAAGCCCAGTTGTCGGGCGAGGATGAAAGTGTTGTCCATCTGTTCATCCAGGCTCCTGCCCGGCATCAGACGGTCGTTGAATGCAGTTAGCTTGGTCAGCATCCGTTCTGCTCCCGTTTTCATTTGAATCTCGACTTGCGCCAAGTAGAATGCCACGCCCCGGCGAAGGACTGCCAGGCCAAACCTATAAGAAATACTAGGTTATGGACGCACGGCATCCTCGGTAGTGTTGGCCTGATAAACGGCCGCGACCTGCCAGGCCGATACCACACAAGGAATGTATGCATGTGGCGTGAAATTGCCCCCGACCAGCGGTACAACGTGCAAGTCGATGGCCATAACCTCGTGGTCTACAGCTTTGGCCAGGGCGATGAGGTGCTCTTGTGCCTCAACGGTGGCCCCGGCCTGCCGTGTGACTACTTGCGCGACGCCCATGGCTGGCTCAAGGAGCATAACCTGCGAGTGGTCGCATTCGACCAGCTCGGCACGGGGGCATCAGCCAGACCGACCGATGTTTCCCTGTGGGAAATCCGCCGTTATGTCGAAGAAGTCGAAACCGTGCGCCAGGCCCTGGGCCTGGGCCGCGTGCATCTGCTTGGCCATTCCTGGGGCGGCTGGCTGGGCATCGAATACGCCATTCATTATCCCGATGCGCTCAAAAGCCTGATCCTGGAAAACACCGTCGGCGATATCCCGCACCTGTCCCAGGAACTGGAGCGCCTGCGCGGTGCCCTGGGCAGCGAAACCGTGGCCATGATGCAACGCCACGAAGCCATGGGCACCCTCGATCACCCGCAGTATCAGGCCGCGATCACGTTGCTCAACTATCGCCATGTGTGCCGTCTGGACGAATGGCCCGAGCCGGTCAAGCGCTCCCTCGGCGACTGGAACATGGGGCCTTATGAAACCATGCAGGGCCCCAACGAGTTTCTCTACGTCGGCAACCTCAAGGATTGGAACCGCATCCCTGAAATGGCCGACTTCACGATGCCCATGCTGATCACCACCGGCCAGCACGACGAACTCACGCCGGCCTGCGCCATGCGCATGAAAATGGCGGCCCGGCACGCCGAATTGCATGTCTTCCCCAACAGTAGCCATATGCCGTTCTACGAAGAACCCCAGGCATACTTCCCGGTACTGTTGGACTTTCTCGCTCGCCATCGAGGCTGACGGATGAACCTGGCGCGTTACCGTTTCGTGCTGTACCGGCCGCTGCAACTGCTGCCGGTGCTGTTTGGCATCAGCGTGATCACGTTCGTGCTGGTGCGCTCGATTCCCGGCGATCCGGCACGGGCGCTGCTGGGTTCGCGCAGCACACCCGATGCGCTGTTGAAAATCCGCGCCCAGTACGGCCTCGACCAGCCGCTGTGGCTGCAGTATTTCTATTTCCTGAAGAACCTGCTCAAGGGCGATCTCGGCCAGTCGCTGTTATACAAGGTCGATGCGCTGAAACTGATCGTGACCCGGATCGAACCGACCCTGATGCTGGTGCTCGGCAGCGTATTGCTGGCGCTGCTGATCGCGCTGCCGCTGGCCAGCGTGGCCGCGCGGCATAAGGGCGGCTGGGCGGATAACCTGATTCGTGTCTTCACCACCGTCGGCCTGGGCATGCCGGCGTTCTGGCTGGGCTTGATGCTGATCCTGCTGCTCAGCGTGCAATGGGGGCTGTTCCCGGTCTCCGGCTACGGCCGTACCTGGCTGGACAAGGCGCACCACATGGTGTTGCCGTGCTTGACCATCGCCCTGGCGTTGTCGGCGGTGCTGGTGCGCAACCTGCGTGCGAGCATGTTGATGGAGCTGCAGGCCGACCACGTCACCGCCGCCCGGGCGCGTGGGCTGTCGGAGGCGGCGGTGTTTCGTCGGCATGTGTTGCCCAACTCCCTAGTACCGGCGGTCAACTTGCTGGCGGTCAATATTGGCTGGCTGATCAGCGGCACGGTGGTCATCGAAAGCCTGTTCGCCATTCCCGGCATCGGCCAGTTGCTGGTGCGCGGCATCTTTACCCGCGATTACATGGTGGTGCAGGGCGTGGCAATGGTGCTGGCGTGCGCTACCGTGCTGGTCAATTTCGTCGCCGACCTAGTGACAGTCGCCCTCGACCCACGGGTAAAAATGCAATGAGTAGCCGCCCCCTGATTGCCCCGTGGCGCCTGCGGCTACGATTCGGTTTGCGCAATGGCCGGTTGACGGCCGCGTGGGGCCTGCTGATTTTAGGCGTGTGGCTTGGCTTGGCGCTGTTTGCGCCGTGGATCGCGCCGTACGATCCGATTGCGCAGAACACCGAACTGAGCCTGTTGGCGCCCAGTCTGACACATCCATTTGGCACGGATAACTACGGTCGAGACATCCTTTCGCGTGTGATCTGGGGCGCGCGCATCGATCTGCAATTGGCGGTGGTCGGGGTGATCTTCCCGTTTCTCATCGGCACGTTTATCGGTGCGGTCTCGGGCTATATCGGCGGGCGTTTCGACAGCGTGTGCATGCGCGTGATCGATGTGATTCTGGCGTTCCCGTTCCTGGTGTTGATGCTGGCGATCATGGCCATCCTCGGTCCGGGCCTGAAGAGCTTCTATATCGCCATGGCGCTGGTGGGCTGGGTGTCTTACGCGCGGTTGATCCGCTCGCAGATCCTGGTGCTCAAGGAAAGCGACTTCGCCTTGGCCGCCAAGAGCCTGGGCTTTGGCCATGGGCGCATCCTGTTTCGGCACCTGCTGCCCAATGCGATGTTCGGCTCGATTGTGTTTTCCATGTCCGATGCGGTGCTGGTGCTGCTCAATGGCGCAGCCGTGAGCTACCTGGGCCTGGGGGTGCAACCGCCGACCGCCGAGTGGGGCACCATGGTTGCCGAAGGCCAGGCGTTTATCACCACAGCGTGGTGGATCTGCACCTTTCCCGGCCTGGCCATCGTGACCCTGGCCATGGGCTTCAGCCTGCTGGCCGACGGTGTGGCGCAGATCCTGGGGGACCGCTCATGAGCCTGTTGCAGGTACGCGACCTGAGCGTGATCGCCAACAACGCCGGGCATGACGTGACCCTGGTGGACCGTGTCTCGTTCGACCTGGCCGAAGGCGAGATTCTCGGCCTGGTGGGCGAAAGCGGTTCGGGCAAGACCATGGCCTGTCGTGGCCTGATCCGCCTGCTGCCATCGCCTAACCTGCGCGTGCAGGGCGGCGCGCTGCGCCTGGCCGGTCAGGACCTGCTGGCCATGGGCGAGGCCGACATGCGCGCGGTGCGCGGCGGGCAGTTGGGCATGATTTTCCAGAACCCCAGCAGCCACCTGGACCCGTTGATGCGCATCGGTGAGCAGATCGCCGAGGGCATTCGGTTGCATCAGGGCGCGTCGAAAAAGGACGCGCGTCGTCAGGCCGTCGAGGTGCTGCGCCAAGTCGGCATTCCCGACCCGCAGGCCCGCGTCGACAACTACCCCCACGAATTCTCCGGCGGCATGCGCCAGCGCGCGATGATCGCCGTGGCACTGGGCTGCAACCCCAAGGTGCTGATCGCCGACGAACCGACCACCGCCCTGGATGTAACCGTGCAGGCGCAGATTCTGCGTCTGCTGCTGGACCTGCGCGACCGGCGCGGCCTGTCGATCATCATGATCACCCACGACCTCGGCGTGGTGGCGCAAACCTGCGACTCCATCGCAGTGATGTATGCCGGGCGTTTGTGCGAGCACGCCAGCAAGTACGAGGTGCTGGCGCATCCACAGCATCCGTACACCGCCGGCCTGATCGACTGCCAGCCGGCCCACAGCAGTGGCCACGCCTTGCTGCGTACCATCCCCGGCCAGCCGCCGTTGCTCGATGCATTGCCCGCCGGGTGCCGCTTCAGCCCGCGGTGCCCGCAAGTGGGCGCGTTATGCACCGAGCAGTTGCCCCATGGCGCGCGGGTGGCGTGCCACTACCCCTTGGGAGACCGCCCATGAGCCTGTTGCAGATCAAGGACCTGGAAGTCCGCTTCGCGGCGTCCGGCAGCGGCGTGTTCGGGCTGAACAAGCAGTGGGTGAGGGCGGTGAACGGTGTGTCGCTGAACCTGGCGGCCGGCGAAACCCTGGGCCTGGTGGGCGAGTCGGGCAGCGGCAAGAGCACCCTGGGCCGGGCGATTCTGCACCTCAACCCCATCAGCGCCGGGCAGGTGGTGTTCGATGGTGTCGACATGGCCCACGCCAGCGCCGTCGACATCACGCGCCTGCGCCATGAAACCGCAATGATCTTCCAAGACCCGTACGCCGCGCTCAATCCACGGCACAGCATTGGCGAGACCCTGGCCGAAGTGTTGCGGGTGCAGCGCAAGGTCGCCGCGTCGCAGATTCCGGCGCGGGTCAATGAACTGCTCGACCTGGTGGGCCTGCGACCTGAACTGGCTACGCGCAAACCCGGTGCTCTCAGCGGCGGTCAATGCCAACGGGTCGGCATCGCCCGCGCGCTGGCGGTGGAGCCGCGTTTGATCGTCGCCGATGAATGCGTGGCGGCGCTGGATGTGTCGATCCAAGGCCAGATCATCAACCTGCTGCTGGAACTGCAACAGCGAATGAACCTGGCGATCCTGTTTATCGCCCATGACCTGGCCATCGTGCGGCGCCTGTGCGACCGCGTGGCGGTGATGTATCTGGGCAAGATCGTCGAAGAAGGGCCGGTGGAAGCGGTGTTCAGTGCGCCGCGTCACCCGTATACGGCGGCGTTGATCCAGGCGATTCCCGAGATCGACCCGCAGCGGCCATTGCCGACCGAACCCCTGCCGGGCGAGCCGCCAAGCCCACTGAATTTGCCGACCGGCTGTGCCTTCCACCCCCGTTGCCGGCATGCGCGGGCAATGTGTTCCGTGGCGTTGCCGCCTACCCATCACCTGCACGAGCATCGGTACAGTTGCGTGCTTGAAACGCCTTTGCTTTAACCCTCTGCCATTCATGAACAAGGAGTTATGACATGCAATCCCGCCACTTGAAGTTACTCGCCGCCGCCACGCTGACCGCCTGGTCGCTGACCGCCGGTTTCGCCCAGGCCGCCGGTGTGCTCACCATTGGTTGCCGTGAAGACAGCACCACCTTTGACCCGATCAAAAGTGCGCAGAACCGCGATACCTGGGTGTTCGCCAATGTCTACGACACCCTGGTGCGCGTGGATAACCTGGGCACCAAGATGGAACCGGGCCTGGCTGAACGCTGGGACATTTCCAAGGACGGCCTGACTTACACCTTCACCCTGCGCGACGCGAAATTCTCCGATGGTTCGCCGATCACCGCCGCCGACGCCGCCTTCAGCCTGTTGCGCATCCGCGACAACAAAGCCTCGTTGTGGAGTGACCCGTTCAGCCTGATCAACACTGCGAAAGCCGCCGACCCGAAAACCCTGGTCGTCACCCTCAAGACCCCGGCGGTGGCCTTCCTGTCCCAGCTCGCTTCGCCGACGGTGTCGATCCTGTCGGAAAAAGCCATGACCTCCATGGGCGAAGACGCCTACTCGGAAAATCCGGTGACGTCGGGTGCGTTCACTGTGGAAGAGTGGCGCAAGGGCGATCGGGTGATCCTCAAGAAGAACCCGAACTTCTGGCAAGCTAAAAACGTCAGCCTGGACGGCGTGGAGTGGGTCTCGGTGACCGACGACAACACCCGTATGCGCATGGTGCAGAACAACGAACTCGATACCGCGATCTTCGTGCCGTTCTCCCGGGTTGAAGAACTAAAGAAAGACAAAAACGTGGTGGTTCACGCCGACCCATCCACCCGCGAAGATCACCTGCTGATCAACCATGCCCACGGCCTGCTGGCCAAGCCGGAAGTGCGTCAGGCGCTGGACATGGCCATCGATAAGCAATCGCTGGTCAAAACCGTCACGTACGGACAAGGCACCGTGGCCTATTCCTACATCCCAAAAGGCTCGCTGTACCACTACGCCAACAACTTGCAACGCCCCTACGACCCTACCGCCGCCAAAAAGCTGCTGGAGCAGGCCGGCGCCAAGGACTTGAAGCTTAACTATGTGGTCAATGCCGGCAACGAAGCCGACGAGCAGATTGCGGTGATCATCAAGGATCAGTTGGCCAAGGTCGGCGTGACCGCCAACCTGCAGAAGGTCGACCCGACCCAGAGCTGGCAGATGCTGGTGGACGGTGAGTACGATATTTCTGTGATGTACTGGACCAACGACATCCTCGACCCGGACCAGAAAACCACCTTCGTGCTGGGGCACGACACCAACCAGAACTACATGACCCGTTACAAGAACGACAAGGTCAAGGACCTGGTAGCCGCAGCCCGCATCGAAGCTGACCCGGCCAAGCGCGAGCAGATGTATGTGGAACTGCAGAAACTGGCGAAACAGGACGTGAACTGGATCGACTTGTACTACAGCCCTTACATCAACATCTCACGTAAGAACATAAGCAACTTCCTGCAAAACCCGCTGGGCCGCTTCACCCTTGAGGAAGTGGTGAAAAACTAATAATCAGGGAACCGCGCAATGCAAATGTGGCAGGGGGCAACCCCCCCTCCCACATTTTGTTCCAGTTGTGTCAGTGGTTACTGGGCATCGAATGCCTGCCCATTCACGCCCGCGCTGTCCGGCCCCATCAAATACAGGTACACCGGCATGATTTCCTCCGGTGCCGGCCTTTCCATCGGGTTTTCCCCCGGATAAGCCTGGGCACGCATGCTGGTGCGGGTGCCGCCTGGGTTGATGCTGTTGGCCCGCACCGCCGCCACATCCTCCAGTTCGTCGGCCAGGGTCTGCATCAAGCCTTCGGTGGCGAACTTCGATACGCCATACGCGCCCCAGTACGCCCGGCCTTTGCGCCCGACGCTGCTGGAGGTGAACACCACCGATGCATCCTGGGACAGCTTGAGCAGCGGCAGCAAAGTGCTGGTCAGCATAAACATCGCATTGACGTTCACATGCATCACCCGCATGAAGTTCTCGCCGGACAACTGTTCGATCGGCGTGCGTGGGCCGATGATCGAGGCGTTGTGCAGCAGGCCGTCGAGGTGGCCGAATTCCTTCTCGATCATCGCCGCCAATTCATCGTATTGATGGGGCAGGGCGGTCTCCAGGTTAAACGGAATCACCACCGGTTGCGGGTGGCCGGCGGCTTCGATTTCGTCATACACCTGGGCCAGGTTAGCTTCGGTCTTGCCCAGCAAGAGCACGGTGGCGCCATGGGCGGCATAGGTTTTCGCCGCTGCCGCGCCAATCCCGCGACCGGCGCCGGTCACCAGGATGACGCGGCCTTTGAGCAGTTCTGGACGTGCGGAGTAATCAAACATAAATAGCCTCGACAGAATTCAACATGTTTCAGCACAAAACTTGAGACCGGTGGAGATCCCTTGTGGGAGGGGGCTTGCCCCCGATAACGGTGGATCAGTCAACAAATGCAGTAACTGACACACTGCAATCGGGGGCAAGCCCCCTCCCACAGGAGATCTTCATCGGTCAGCTGGATCGGTGAGCCATCAGCAACTGCATAGCGCGTTATCCAGCACCTTGCGCAGTTCCAGCGGGTGATCCACCACCACATCCGCGCCCCAATGGCGCGGGTTGTCATCCGGGTGGATATAGCCATAGGTGACCGCCGCTGTGCGCGTGCCGGCGTCGCGGCCGGACTCGATGTCACGCAGGTCGTCACCCACGAACAGCACGCTGGCCGGGTCGAGGTCGAGCATCTTGCACGCCAGGATCAGCGGCTCGGGGTCCGGTTTGCTGTTCTTCACATGGTCCGGGCAGATCAGCAATGCCGAACGCTCGGCCAAGCCCAGCTGCTGCATGATCGGCTCGGCAAAGCGCACCGGCTTGTTGGTGACCACGCCCCAGATCAGGTTGGCCTTTTCGATGTCCGCCAGCAGCTCGCCCATGCCGTCGAACAGCTTGCTATGGATCGCGCAGCCCTTGAGGTAGCGTTCGAGAAACTCTTGGCGCAGTTCCTCGAAGCCTGGGGACTCGGGGTCCATCGAGAACGTCACCGCGACCATCGCCCGCGCGCCGCCGGAGATTTCATCGCGGATGTGTTGGTCGTTGATCGGCGCCAGGCCTCGGTCGGCGCGCATGGCCTGGCAGATGGCGATAAAGTCCGGCGCCGTGTCCAGCAGGGTGCCGTCCATATCGAAGAGAACCGCTCGCAACTTCACAGGCTTACTCCTCGCGCAGGGTCTGGATCA
>Ga0308172_1001232_pt1 | contig 19562 bp, 17 predicted proteins | sample PhyGR2_FD_202134 | JGI IMG/M metagenome (GOLD analysis project Ga0308172, IMG submission 202134) | Phyllosphere microbial communities from UC Gill Tract Community Farm, Albany, California, United States - DLSLSG.R2 | ecosystem: Host-associated > Plants > Phyllosphere > Unclassified | place: USA... | reverse complement strand
GCCACCTGCACCTCGCCGTCCTGCGCGCGCAGCACCACCTCGATGCGGCCGCCCTCGGGCGTGTGCCGGATCGCGTTGTCCAGCAGGTTGGTCAGTACCCGCTCGATCAGCCCCAGGTCGGCCACGACCGCCGGCAGCCCCGGCGGAATGTCGGCGGTGAGCGTCTGCCGGCGCGCCTGCGCGGCCAGCTCGAACTTCTGGAACACGTCCTGGACCAGGTCGGGCAGCGAGAACGCCTGCAGGTCCAGGCTGACCCCGCCGTGCTCCAGCCGCGCCAGTTCGAACAGCGCCTGTGCCAGCGCGCCCACCTTGCGGCTCTGCGCCAATGCGATGCCCAGGTAGCGCTGGCGTTCGTCGGCGCCCAGCGTGGCGTCCTTCAAGGCCAGCGTTTCCAGGTAGCCATGCAGCGACGACAACGGCGTGCGCAGGTCATGGGAGATGTTGGCCACCAGCTCGCGGCGCTGCAGGTCCTGTTCGCGCAGCTGCTGCCATTGTTCGCCCAGGCGCTGGCCCATGTGCCCGAAGCTGTGCTGCAGGATGGCCAGCTCGTCGCGCTCGCCGGCGCGCAGCGGGGTGGGTGGCAGCGGCGTGCCGGCACCGGCGGCGTCCACGTCGAAGGCCTGGATGCGCCGGGTCAGCTGGCGCAGGGGGCGGGTCACCCAGCGGAACGCGACCACGCCGGCCAGCAGCCCGACCACCGCCACGATGGCCAGCGACCACAGCGTGGTGCGCAGGGTCGCATTGGCGGCGATGTTGGCCGCCAGCGCCTCGCGTTGTTCGCCCACCAGCACCACGTAGATGTAGCCGGCCTGGCGGCCCTGCACCCACAAGGGCGCGGCATTGAACACCTTGCGGCCGGTCGCGCTGCGCGGGTCGTCGCCGAGGATGGGCAGGGGCTCGTCGCGCAGCAGCGCCTGCACCGGGGCCAGGTCCACGCGGTCGCGCTTGAGGTGGCCGTCGGGCGCATCGTGGCCCAGGATGCGGCCTTCCTCGTCGAGCAGGTAGACCTCGACACTGGGGTTGACCGCCATCAGCTTGCCGAACAGCGCGCGCACTTCGCCGCCGCGCATGCCGCGCGCGTCCATCAGTTCGCCGCTGCGTGCGATGTGCTCGGCCAGCCCGCGCGACAGCCGCTGCACGGTTTCCTGTTCATGCATGGCGGTGCTGCGCATCTGTATCCACAGCAGCGCGCCGCAGCAGGCCAGCAGCAGCGCGCAGAACACCACCGACAGGCGCTGGGACAAGGTCAGGCGGATCATGCGGCGTCCCCGTCGCTGTCGACCAGCTTGTAGCCCCGCCCCCACACCGTCTGGATGCGCTGCGGTGCGGCCGGGTCGCGTTCGATCTTGTTGCGCAGCCGGTTGATGTGGGTGTTCACGGTGTGCTCGTAGCCGTCGTGCTGGTAGCCCCAGACCTGGTTGAGCAGGTCCATGCGCGAGTACACCTGCCCGGGGTGCCGGGCAAAGAAATACAGCAGGTCGAATTCGCGCGGGGTCAGTTCCAAGGGGCGGCCTTCCACCTGCGCGGTACGTGCCACCGGGTCGATGCGCAGCCCGGCGACCTCGGTTTCACCGGCGTCGATACGGGCGTTCTGCGCCATGGCCTCCACGCGCCGCAGCAGCGCCTTCACCCGCGCCACCAGTTCCAGCATCGAGAACGGTTTGGCCAGGTAGTCGTCGGCGCCCAGTTCCAGGCCCAGGATGCGATGCACTTCGCTGGCCCGCGCACTGGTGATGATGATCGGCGTATAGCGCGCCATCGCCCGGGCACGCTTACAGATCTCCAGCCCATCCACGCCCGGCAGCATCAGGTCCAGCACCAGCGCGCTCCAGGGCTGCGCTTCGAGCAGGGCCAGGCCCTCGTCGCCGGTGGCGGCGTGGGTGACGTCATAGCCTTCGTCGCGCAGGTGCATGCGCAGCAGGTTGGCGATGTGGACATCGTCTTCGACGATCAGGACACGCTTGGCGCTGCTCATCGGTGCGGGCGGGCCGGTAGGGGGAACAGGCTGCATTGTCGGCCGTTCGGGCCCCGGATGTGTCACGGAAAATTTAACCCTGCGTGAGGATTCGTTGACCGGCCCGGGCGCAGCATGGCCGCATCGTTTCCCTCCCAGGAGATCGGCCATGCGTTACACCCGTCGCAATGTGCTCGGCATGGGCGCCATGACGGCCACCGCCGGCCTGTTCGGCCTGACCGCGTGCAGCGGCCCGGCACCGGCCGCACCGGCGGCCCCCACGCGGCGTTTCGAGGTGATGCGCACCGACGCGCAGTGGCGTGAACAGCTCAGCCCGGCCGCCTATGCCGTTCTGCGCCGCCAGAGCACCGAGCGGCCCTACAGCAGCCCGCTCAACAAGGAGCACCGGCGCGGCACCTTCAGCTGCGCCGGCTGCGCGCTGCCACTGTTCTCCTCGTCCACCAAGTTCGACAGCGGCACCGGCTGGCCCAGCTTCTGGGCGCCCCTGCACGGCGCCGTGGAAGAAGACCGTGACACCACCTTGGGCATGATCCGCATCGAGGCGCATTGCCGACGCTGCGGTGGCCACCTCGGCCATGTGTTCGACGACGGTCCACGCCCCACCGGCCTGCGCTATTGCATGAACGGTGTGGCGATGCGCTTCACCGCGGCCTGAGCGCCGCTCCCCCTGCATCCTGGAAGGATCTGACCATGTTCCTGCTTGTCCTGGCCTACCTTGGCGGCGTACTTACCATCCTCAGCCCGTGCATCCTGCCGGTGCTGCCGTTCGTGTTCGCCCGCTCGGACCGCCCCTTCCTGCGCAGCGGCCTGCCGCTGCTGGTGGGCATGACGCTGATGTTCGCGGTGGTGGCCAGCCTGGCCGCGGTGGGCAGCCAGTGGGTGGCCCAGGCCAACCAGATCGGTCGCTGGATCGCGCTGGTGGTGATGGCGGTGTTCGCGCTGGCGCTGTTGTGGCCGTCGCTGGCCAACCGCCTGCTGTCGCCGTTCCAGCGGCTGGGCGCGCGGCTCAGCGCCTCGGCCGATGCGGCCAGTGATGCCGGGCGCGGCGGGGTGGGCACCTCGCTGCTGATCGGCATTGCCACGGGCCTGCTCTGGGCACCGTGCGCCGGGCCGATCCTGGGGCTGATCCTCACCGGCGCGGCGCTCAATGGCGCCAGCGTTGGCACCAGCGGGCTGCTGCTGGCCTATGCGCTCGGCGCCGCCACGTCGCTGGCCCTGGCGATCTGGATCGGCGGGCGCGTGTTTGCCGCGCTCAAGCAGCGCCTGGGCGTGGGCGAGTGGATCCGCCGCGCACTCGGTGTGGCCGCGCTGCTGGCGGTGGTGGCGATCGGCATGGGCTGGGACACCGGCGTGCTGACCCGCCTGTCCACGGTGAGCACGGCCAAGCTCGAGCAGGGCCTGTTGGACGTGCTGCCGGGGCAGGAACCGGCCGCGGGCGGTTCGATGATGATGATGGCCGCCAACGCGCCAGCCGGCGCCCCCTTGCCGGTGGAAGGCACCCTGCCCTCGCTGGCCGGCGCCACCGGCTGGCTCAACAGCCCGCCGCTGAGCGCCGAGTCGTTGCGCGGCAAGGTGGTGCTGGTCGATTTCTGGACCTACTCGTGCATCAACTGCCTGCGCGCCATGCCGTACGTGCGGGAGTGGGCCGAGCGTTACCGCGACCACGGCCTGGTGGTGATCGGCGTGCACGCCCCGGAGTTCGCCTTCGAGCGCAGCCTGGGCAACGTGCAGCGCGCGGTGAAGGACCTGAAGGTCACCTACCCGGTGGCGATCGACAACAACTTTGCGATCTGGCGCGGCTTCAACAACCGCTACTGGCCCGCGCACTACTTCATCGATGCGGAAGGCCGCATCCGTGCGCACCACTTCGGCGAAGGCAACTACGCGCAGTCCGAGCAGATCATCCGCCAGCTGCTGCGCGACGCCGGCAACACCCTGCCCGACGAACCCGCCCAGGCCATGGCGATGGCCGGCGCCGTGCCGCGTGATGGCATCGAGCAGCAGGCCGACATGCGCAACCTGAAATCACCGGAGACCTACCTCGGCCACGCCCGCGCGCAGAGCTTCGCCTCGCCTGGCGGGCAGCAGACGGACCGTGCCACCGACTACACCGTGCCGCCCACCTTGCGCTTGAACCAGTGGGCGCTGGGTGGGCGCTGGACGGTGGGCGAGGAAGACGCGCACCTGGACGCAGCCGGTGGCCGCATCGCCTTCCGCTTCCATGCCCGCGACCTGCACCTGGTGCTGGCCCCGGCCGTGGATGGCACCCCCGTGCGCTACCGCGTGCGCATCGACGGCCAGCCACCGGGCGCGGCCGCCGGGGGCGATGTGTCGGCCGATGGCAGCGGCCAGGTCGGCGAGCACCGGCTGTACCAGTTGATCCGCCAGCGCGGCGATGTTCGTGAACGCACCTTCGAGATCGAGTTCCTCGATCCGGGCGTGCATGCCTATGCCTTTACGTTCGGTTGAGCCCTGGAGGCCTTCGATGAAGATCGCAATGGACAAACTGATGGCCGGCAGCATCGCGGCGGTGATCGCGGCGATGACCATCACCGCGGTGATCAGCCTGGATCGCCCGGCGCAGGCCGCCACGGCACAGGCGCTGGTGACGCTGCCTGCGCCCAGTGCCGCGGCCGACCTCAAACAGCCCGGCGTCCAGCGCGCCCAGGTGGTGTTTGCCGGCGGCTGCTTCTGGGGCGTGCAGGGTGTGTTCCAGCACATCAACGGCGTGGACAACGCGGTATCCGGCTACATCGGCGGCAGCGCGGGCGATGCCAGCTACACGCGCGTGGGCAGCGGCGGCACCGGCCACGCCGAGGCGGTGAAGGTCACCTACGATCCGTCCAAGGTGAGCTATGGGCAGCTGATGCAGGTGTTCTTCTCGGTGGCCCACGACCCCACCCAGCTCAACCGCCAGGGCCCTGATCGCGGCACGCAGTATCGCTCGGCGGTGTTTGCCGACGATGCCGGGCAGCGCGATGCAACCCAGGCCTATATCGCCCAGCTGCAGCGCGCCAAGGCGTTCAGCGCCCCGGTGGTGACCACGGTCGACGGCGGCAAGCGCTTTTATCCCGCGGAGGGCTACCACCAGAACTACCTCACCCTGCACCCGGAGTCGATGTACATCCGCATCAACGACCTGCCGAAGGTGGAGGCGCTCAAGCGCCAGTACCCGGCCCTGTACCGCGGCACGCCGCGGCTGGTGTCCACCCTGTCGGCGCGCTGAAAAATGCCCCCGGGTAGAGCCGACCGTTGGTCGGCTGCCGTTGGGTGCCGGGATACGTGCAGCCGACCAACGGTCGGCTCTACCCGGACGAGGTCGAAAAAAGTGCACGGCGCAACAAACCACCGCCGTGCACGAGGGAAGTCCGGGAGGCGCAGCGGCGGGTCGCACTGCGCGGGAGGGAGCATGCTAGGCTGCGCGAAGCAGCGGATACAGAGCCAGCTTCCGGCCATCCGCACGGTTACAGATTGCGGCGGACACTTCCCATGGCAGGCAACCTTTACCAATCCCTGGCCGATGAAATGGCCGATGCCATCCACAGCGGCCGGTTGCCGGTGGGCACCCGCCTGCCCTCGCTGCGTGGCCTGGCGGCGCAGCGCCAGCTCAGCCTCAACACCGTCATTGCCGCCTATCGCCAGCTCGAAGATGCCGGCCTGGTAGTACCGCGGCCCAAGGCCGGCTTCGTGGTCAGCCCGCGCCTGGCCGAACCCACCCGCTCGCTGCGCCAGGCACCGTCGTTGGCCACCACCCAGGCCCAACAGCTGATGATGGCGCGGGTGCTGGCCGCGCAGCAGCAACCGGGCATCGTCGACCTGGCTTTCGCCGGCCCGCGCGGGCGTCGCTTCTATCCGGGCGACAAACTGGCGCGCAGTACCGCGCAGGTGCTGCGCCGCGCCGGCATGGTGGAAACCTATGCCCGCCCGAATGCGGCCACCCGGCTGCTGGAGCAGATCGTGCGGCGCGGGCCACGGCTGGGCCTGCACACCAGCACCGAGCGCCTGGTCCTCACCCATGGCGCCATGGAAGCGCTGCAGCTGGCCCTGCGCGCGGTGACGCGGCCCGGGGATGCGGTGGGGATCGAGGCGCCGTCCTACTTCAACCTGTACCCGTTGCTCAGCAATCTGGGCCTGAAGGCCATCGAGCTGCCCACCGACCCGCGCCGCGGGCTGGACGTGGATGCCGTGGCCGCGCAGCTGGAACGCGGCGCGCTGCGCGCGATCGTGGCCATGCCCACCGTGCACAACCCGCTCGGCTGCACCATGCCGGTGGCCGAGAAGCAGCGCCTGGCCGCGCTGGTCAACCACTACCGCATTCCCCTCATCGAAGACGCGGTGTATGCCGAACTGCAATTCCAGGAGCCGCTGGCACCGCTGCTGAAATCCTTCGATGAAGGCGGCTGGGTGATGGTGTGCAGCAGCTTCTCCAAGACACTGGCGCCGGACTACCGCATCGGCTGGCTGGATGCGGGGCGGTTCGCCGCTGATATCCAGCTGCTCAAGTTCCAGTCCACCGGAGCCGAGCCGCGGCTGCTCGGCGAGGCCGTGGGCGCGTTCCTGGAAGCGGGCAGCTACGAGCACCACCTGCGCACGCTGCGCCGCCTGTACAACGACCAGGTGCGGCGCGTGCGCGCGTTGATCGCCCAGCATTTCCCGGCCGGCACGTTGGCCACCCAGCCCACCGGCGGCTTCCTGTTGTGGGTGGAGTTGCCGGCCGGCATCGACACTGGCGCGCTGTTCGAACAGGCCTTGGCGCGCGGCGTGGTGTTCATGCCCGGCCAGGTGTACTCACGCGGCGCGCGCTACCGGCATTGCCTGCGGTTGTCGTGCTGCCAGGAACTGGACGCGGCGTACGTGGACGCGATCGCCACGCTGGGGCAGCTGGCCTGCGCCCTGCGCGACGCCTGACTGCATGCCCTGCGGTTACAGCTGCAGGCACCCGGCCAGCCCGGCCGGATCGGCACCGGGCGCGAAGGGCAGGCGGCCCAGGCACGGCATCGCAAGCCGGTCGCGCAGCATCGTCATGTTGTCGTCGATGCGCGCCATCTGCGGGTCGACCTCGTTGCCGATCCAGCCGATGCAGGTGGCCCCGCTGGCCGCGATCGCCGCCGCGGTAAGCCGCGCATGGTTGAGGCAGCCCAGCCGCAGGCCCACCACCATCACCACCGGCAGCTGCAGCGCGTGTACCAGGTCGGCCTGGTCCAGCGTGGCCGACAGCGGTGCCAGCCAGCCGCCCACGCCCTCCACCACCACCGTGTCGGCCTGTGCGCGCAGCCGCCCGAAGGCCGCCTCGATCGGGCCCAGCGCCAGCTGCACGCCGGCGTCGGCGGCCGCCAGCTCGGGCGCCAGCGGCAGGGGCAGCGCATACGGGTTGAGGTCGGCGTAGGCCGGCACCGGCTGGCTGGCGGCCAGCAGCGCGGTGGCGTCCTCGTTGCGCCACCCGTGGGCGGTGCGCTCGCAGCCGCTGGCCACCGGTTTCATGCCCACCGCCGTACCGCCGCGCTGGCGCAGCGTGTGCAGCAGCACGCAGCTGCTGAAGGTCTTGCCGATGCCGGTATCGGTACCGGTGACATACAGGGCGGGAAGCGGGTAGGCGGTCATCACGGCCGGGATCGGGAAGGAGCGGTGCATTATCGACGGTCCCGGCGCGGCCTGCTGCTTGCTAGACTCCTGGCATGTTCGATACTTCCACGCTCACCGGCAGCAAGCCGGAACAGTACGGCCAGCTGCTGGCCCAGGCCCGCGCACTGGTACACGGCGAGCGCGACCGCATCGCCAATGCGGCCAACCTGTCGGCCCTGGTCTACCACGCCCTGCCGCACCTGAACTGGGTGGGCTTCTACTTCTTCGACGGCACCGAGCTGGTGGTTGGCCCGTTCCAGGGGCTGCCGGCCTGCGTGCGCATCCCGCTGGACAAGGGCGTGTGCGGCGCAGCGGCCAGCCAGCGCGTGACCCAGCGCATCGAAGACGTGGATGCCTTCCCCGGCCACATCGCCTGTGATTCGGCGTCGCGCTCGGAACTGGTGGTGCCGCTGGTCCACGGCGACACCCTGATCGGCGTGTTCGACCTGGACAGCCCGTCGCTGGCGCGTTTCGACGCCGACGACCAGGCCGGCCTGGAGGCGATCGCCGCGGTGTTCGTCGAGGCCCTGGGATGAGCACCAAGCTGCGCAACATCGGTCCCAAGAGCGCAGCCTGGCTGCGCCAGGTCGGGTTGCGCACGCCCGAGGAGCTGACCGCGATCGGCGCGGTCGGCGCGTTCGTGAAAGTGCGCCGCGCCGGCTTCAAGCCCAGCCTCAACCTGCTCTACTCGCTGGAAGGCGCGCTGCAGGACTGCCATTGGCAGGAACTGCCCGAAGCACGCCGCACCGAACTGGTGGCCGAATACGAGGCCATCATCGCCGACAAGCCCCTGAAAAAGGCACCGCCGGCGTCCGGCCCGGTCTACGACCGCACCGCCGAACGTCGCGATGATGAAGCCGACATCGACGACGTGCTTCCGTTCGACGACGAGACCGCGTAGAGCCGGGCTCTGCCCGGCTGCTCTTACGCAGCAAACCACATCCAGTACCAGCCGGGCAGAGCCCGGCTCTACGTACATGCAACGCCACATCCAATACCAGCCGGGCAGAGCCCGGCTCTACGTACATGCAACGCCACATCCAATGCCAGCCGGGTAGAGCCCGGCTCTACGTGCATGCAACGCCACTTCCCGTACCAGCCGGGCAGAGCCCGGCTCTACGTGCATGCAACGCCACATCCGCCGCCAGCCGGGCAGAGCCCGGCGCTACGCAGGTGCGCGGCGCGCGTGATCAAGGCTGCTGCAGTTCCAGCAGTTCGCCCCACAGGCGGTCGTCTTCGCGCTCCACGCGCAGCTGCAGGCGGGTGCCGTGGTCGATGCGCAGTGCCCAGCACATCGCCATCGGCAGGCCACACACCTGCGACAGCACCATCCGCAACGGGCCGCCATGGCTGACGATCAGGGTGGGCAGCGGGTCGGGGTCATCCAGCAGCCGGTGCAGGCCACGGGCAATGCGGCGCTCGAAGTGGCCCCAGCTTTCGCCGTGCGGCGGCGGGTTCGCGTGCGGGTCCAGGTGGAACGCCGACAGCCCCTGCATCGGCAGCGCATGCAGCGCCTGCCCATCCCAGTCGCCGAAGTCGAGTTCGGCCCACTCCTCGTCGGCCACCACCTCCACCCCATGCGGCAACGCGAGCGCATCGGCGGTGGCCAGCGCACGCTGGCGGGGCGAGCTCACCACGCGTTGCCAGGGCAGCCCCGCATAGCGTGCGCACAGGGCGTCGGTACTGCCGTCTTCCAGCACGGGGTCGGTGCGCCCGTCCAGGTGGCCGTCACGGCCGGTGCTGGCGTGGCGGATCAGGTCCAGGATCACGCCGCTGCCTGCGCGGTGGATGGAGCGGAACGGTGCTGCAACCTTGAAGGGGTCATGGGCATCACATCGTGGAACGAGGGGCATTCTAACCGCTCGCTCCGTACCACCCCGCCGCGCCGGCTGCCGCAGGCAGGCCTTTGCTCTACACTGCGCGCACTTCCAGGTGACCTGCGGCGCATGCCGGCAGGTTGAAACGGGAAGCCGGTGACGCAGCAGACCCTTGCCTGCCACTCCGGCGCTGCCCCCGCAACGGTAAGCGTGGAAACACCCGGCATTACGCCACTGTGCTTGCGCATGGGAAGGCGCCGGGTGCGATGGCCCTGGCCATCGGCCCGCAAGCCCGGAGACCGGCCTGGAAGACGACTGGTTGCGATGCGGCGGGCATGGCGGCGGCAAGCGGCGCCGTGCGCGCGTCCGCCCACCGTCGATCCATCCCTGCAGCGCGATCATCCCCACCCCTTGCCGCGCGGGCGTGCGCGGTGCATGGAGTCATCGATGAAGCTGCAGATCCAAGTCCTTTCCCTGGCCGTGCTGTCGGCCCTGCCCCTGCTGGCGTCGGCCCAGGACGAGGCGACCGCGCTGGACCAGGTGCTGGTCACCGCCACCCGCACCCCGATCGCCCTGCAGGACAGCATCTCCCCGGCGCAGGTGATCGACCGCGCCGAGATCGAGCGCAGCCAGGCGCCGTCGCTGCAGGACCTGCTGCGTGGCCGCGCCGGCATCAACCTCAACAACAGCGGCGGGCCGGGCAAGCAGAGCTCGCTGTTCCTGCGCGGCACCAACTCGGCCCACACCCTGGTGCTGGTGGACGGCGTGCGCATCAACACCGGCGACCTGGGCCTGGCCATGATCCAGGACCTGCCGCTGGCGCAGATCGAGCGCATCGAAATCGTGCGCGGGCCGCAGTCCAGCCTGTACGGTGCCGACGCGATCGGCGGCGTGATCCAGATCTTCACCCGCCGCAACGCCGGCAGCTTCGCCCCGCACTTCCAGGTGGGTGGCGGCAGCAACGGCCTGCGCGAAGCCAGCGGCGGCTTCGGTGGCAGCGGCGCGCGTGGCTGGTTCGGCACCGACATCGCCTACCAGCACACCGACGGTATCAATTCGTGCCGCGGCGATGCCGCGACCTTCGCCGGCTGCGGTGCCGACGAGCCCGACCGCGACGGCTACCGCAACCTGTCGATGAGCCTGCGCGGCGGCTACGCGCTGACCGATGCGCTGAGCGTGGAAGGGACCGCGCTGCGCGCCGAAGGCGAGAACCACTACGACGGTTACTACAACTATTCGGAAACGCTGCAGCAGGTGCTGGGCGGCAAGGTGCGTTACACCCCCAGCGAGCGCTTCACCCTGACCGCCAACGTCGGGCGTGCCGACAACGAATCGGACAACTACAACGGCAGCACCTGGCTGGGTGCGGCGCAGACCCACCGCAACAGCGCCTCGGTGCAGGCCGACGTGGGCATCGCCGAGGGCCAGCTGCTCAGCGCCGGCGTGGACTGGAGCCAGGACAACCTGGACGGCAGCAGCGCCGGCTACCTCGTCGACAGCCGCGACAACACCGGCGTGTTCGTGCAGTACCAGGGCCGTTTCGGCGCGCACCACCTGCAGGCCAGCGTGCGCAACGACGACAACGAACAGTTCGGCAACCACACCACCGGCAGCCTCGGCTGGGGCTTGGAGCTGGGGAGCGGGTTCCGCCTCAACGCCAGCTACGGCACCGCGTTCAAGGCTCCGACCTTCAGCGATCTGTACGACCCGTGGAGCGGCGTGCCGGGCCTGGACCCGGAAAAATCGAAGAGCGCCAACGTCGGCATCGCCCAGCAGGGCGACGGCTGGCGCTGGGGCCTGGACGTGTATGAAACCCGCATCGACGACCTGATCACCTACGACGCCACCACCTTCATGATGTCGCAGGTGGAAAAGGCGCGTATCCGCGGTGCCGAGTTGACCGGTGGCATCACCCTGGCCGGGTTCGACGTGAACGCCCAGCTCAGCCACACCGATCCGCGCAACCGCACCAACGGCAGCGCGCAGTTCGACAACTGGCTGGCCCGCCGCGCGCAGAACACCGCCCGCCTGGACATCGACCGCAGCTTCGGTGGCTTCCGCGCCGGCGTGACCGCCAACGGTGCCGGCAAGCGCTACGACAACGCCGCCAACACCGTGCGCCTGGCCGGTTACGGCACGCTCGACCTGCGCCTGGAATACGCACTGAGCCGCGACTGGTCGGTGCTCGGCCGCGTCAGCAACGTGTTCGACCGCGATTACGAAACGGTGGCCTGGTACAACCAGCCCGGCCGCGAGTACCGCCTGAGCGTGCGCTACCAGCCGAAATAAGGGATCTGGACGGCGGCACTGCCGCCGCGTGTGTGCCGACCGTTGGTCGGCACACCTGATTGCCCTGGGTAGGTGCCGACCGTTGGTCGGCACAATCATTGAGCCTGGTGGGTGCCGACCGTTGGTCGGCACACGCGTCAACCGCCGCCGGTTACAGCACCAGCAATTCCCGCAGATCATCCACCACGGCCACCGCCTCGACGTTGTCCAGATCCAGCCCACGCGGATAGCCATAGCGCACCAGCGCCACCGGCATACCTGCATCCACCGCGGCGCGGTAATCGGTAATCGAATCGCCCACCATCAAGGCGGCCCCAACGGCCACCTCGAAGTGCGCGGCAATATGCCGCAACGGCGCACCACTGGGCTTGCGTTCCGGCAGCGAATCGCCGCCCAGCACCAACGCAAACTGATCCTGCAGCCCGAAGTGCTGCAGCAACGGCGCCACCAGCGCGGACGGCTTGTTCGTGCAGATCGCCAGCGTCACCGCGCGTTCGCGCAAGGCAGCCAACGTTTCGGTCACACCATCGAACAGGCGCGGACTGCGCAACAGGCAGGCCTCGTAGTGCCGCATGAAACCGGGCATGACCGTGTCCAGATCGATATCACTGTCGGCCGCGGTAAACGCCTGTTCGACAAGCCGGCGCACGCCATCGCCGATCCAGGTCAGTACCGTGGCCTCCGGCACGCGGGGCAACTGCCAGTCCTGCAGCGTGCGATTCAACGCCTCGGCAATATCGCCCGCGCTGTCCACCAGCGTGCCATCCAGATCGAACACCACCAACGGATACGGATACGACAAGGCAATGCTCACTTCCACAGCAGGGAAGCGCCATTGTACGGAGGTGCGTGTGTGATGCCGATGCACGCCCGGGTAGAGCCGACCGTTGGTCGGCTGCACGCGCCCGCTGCGGTTGCGAGTGCACGGCGTGCTGATGCGCGGTTGCTGGTTCAAGAGCAGCCGACCAACGGTCGGCTCTACCGGCATCGGGTAGCTGGACGCGGTATGCCTGCGCCGTGTTTACAGCTGCGCCAGGAACTCCGGGCTGGCAAAGCGTTCCACCAGGAAATCCAGGAAGCTGCGCATGATCGTCGGCAGCTGCCGGCGGGAGGCATACACCGCGTGGATATCCAGCCCTTCCACCTGGTAATGGGGCAGCACTTCAATCAACTCGCCACTGCGCAGCAACGGGGCGATCTGGTACGTCGGCAGCATCGCGATACCCGCGCCGGCGCGCACCGCTTCCAGCAGCAGCGATGCTTCGTTGGCGCTGATGTTGCCGCCCACCGCCACCGCGATCGCGCGGCCATCGCGCTGCAGGTGCCACACGCTCTTGCCCACGTAGTGATGGGTCAGGCAGTTGTGCGCGGCCAGCGCGTCGGCCGTGGCCGGCGCACCGCGTTCGGCCAGGTACGACGGCGCCGCGCACAGCACCGAGCGGCACGGTGCCAACCGCCGCGCGATCAGCGCCGGGTCGATCGCGCGCGAAATGCGCACCGCGATATCCACGCGCTCTTCCACCAGGTTGACTACCCGGTCCACCAGCAGCAGTTCCACCCGCGTCAGCGGATATCGCTTGACGAAGTCGGCCACCGCAGCGGCCAGGTGGATCTGCCCGAACGACACGCTCGCCGTGACCCGGATCAACCCGTGCGGCTCGGGGTTGTCGGTGGCCAGTTCGCCGTGCAGCTCATCGCCGATCGCCAGCATCTGCCGGAACCGCAGCAGCGCCGCCTCGCCCGGGCCGGTCAGGCTGATCCGGCGCGTGGTCCGGTGCAGCAACCGCGCGCCCAGCCAGCGCTCCACCTCGGCCAGGTAGCGGGTCACCATCGCCCGCGACATGTCCAACGCGTCGGCTGCCGCGGTCAGGCTGCCGCGCTCGACCACCTCCACGAACACGTTCATCGCCGTCATCCGGTCCATTTGATCGATCCGTGCAACAAATTAGCCCGTTATACGCGGTTTTTCGTTCGATTCCATACGCATACGCTGGCCTTCCTTCCTCAACGGACCTGCCCCCATGAAAATCGCCCTCGTTGGTGCCACCGGCAACATCGGCCGTGAAATCGCCCGCCAGGCCCTCGCCCGCGGCCATCAGGTCACCGCCATCGTGCGCCGTGAAACCGACCTGCCGGCCGAACTGGACGGCACCCAGCTGGCCGTCGCCGCGCTCGACGACGCCGACGCCCTGGCGGCGGTGATCGCCGGCCACGACGTGCTGGCCAGCGCCTTCGGCCCGCGCCCCGGTGATGCCCCCAGCACCGTGACCACCACCAGCGCCGCGCTGGTCAAGGCCGCGCGCCAGGCCGGCGTGCCCCGCTACATCATGGTCGGCGGCGCCGGCAGCCTGGAAGTCGCCCCCGGCGTGCAGCTGGTGGATACCGAGGGCTTCCCGGATGCCTACAAGCCGGTTGCCCTGGCCGCGCGCGACACCCTGAAGCAGCTGCAGGCCGTGGACGACCTGGACTGGACCTTCTACTCGCCCGCCGCCGAGATCGGCCCCGGCCCGCAGCGCGGTGGCTTCCGCACCCAGGCGACGAATTTCCTGGTCGGCGATGACGGCCACAGCCGGATCAGCTATCCCGACTATGCCGACGCCTTCGTCAGCGAGATTGAAACCCCGCAGTACGCGCGGCAGATCGCCACGGTTGCGTACTGACGCGCCGCCGACGGCGCCACGCATGAGCCGAGAGCAGCCGGGCAGAGCCCGGCTCTACGAGAATCGTTCTGCACAGGATCACCCCGATGCCCCACCTTCCCCGCACCACCCTTGCCCTGGCGCTGGCCATCGGCACGTCACTGGGCCTGAGCGCCCCTGACGTCGGTCACGCCGCCGCGGCCACCGCCGACGCCCACGCACTGCAGGTACAGCCGTACCACCCCGGCGACACCGCCCTGTTCTCCGTCGCCTCGACCCTGATCACCGGCCAGCACGACGCGATCCTCATCGACGCCCAGTTCGCCGCGTCCGACGCCGCCCAGCTGGTGCAGCGCATCCGTGCGTCCGGCAAGCAGCTGACCACCATCTACATCAGCCACGGCGACCCCGACTACTACTTCGGCCTGGCCACCTTGCAGGACGCCTTCCCCCGCGCCCGCATCGTCGCCACCGCCCCCACTGTCGCCCACATCACCGCCACCCAGGCCGGCAAACTTGCCTACTGGGGCCCGAAGATGGGCGCCGAAAAACCCGACCGCATCGTCATCCCCGACGTCCTCCAGGGCGACACCCTCACCCTCGAGGGCGAGCCGCTGACCCTCATCGGCCTCCACGGCCCCACCCCCGACCGCACCGTGCTCTGGATACCCAACCTCCGCACCCTCGTCGGCGGCATCCCGGTGGTCGCCGGCGAACACGTCTGGATGGCCGACACCCAAAGCCCCCAATCGCACACCGACTGGCTGACCACCCTCACCACCCTCGCGGCCCTCAAGCCCACCCACGTCATCCCCGGCCACTACGCCCGCGGTGCCGCACTCGACGCCACCGCCCTCACCTTCACCGCCGATTACATCCGCGCCTTTGATGAAGAAACCGCGCGTAGCAAGAACGCCGACGCCTTGATTGCCGCAATGAAAAAACGTTACCCGACCCTGCAAGGCGTGGGTTCGTTGGAGATCAGTGCGAAGGTCGCGAAGGGGGAAATGCAGTGGCCGTGATGGTGTGACATGCGGCAGAGAAAAGCGATGTAACGCGTTAGAGAAAAAGCGCGGCGTTGGTTTTTTCATGCCACAACAGAACGTTGACAGCGCATCGGCAGTCGATCGGGATGCGACCCTACCGGGTAGTGCATTCCGAGTACGATATGCATGGCGTAGGTTCGTTGGACATCCGTGCGAAGTGGAGTGGCCGTGATGCCGTACGTAGCAGCAGAAAAATCGATGTAACGCGTCAAAGAAGAAGAACCGCGTTGTTTAGTTTGATGCCACAACAGAACGTTGAGAGAGTATCGGCAGTCGATCGAGATGCGACCCCACCGAGCGGAAAATCCCGAGCACCACAAGCATCACGTGCACGATGAAAGTTGAGCGAATGTTGCCGTTGCCCGCCCCAACGCGCCGACCGGGTATCAGGGGGTGGTGCGGGTGGGTTGGCGGGACCGTTGGGCGCCATGGATGGCGCTCACGAGCCTACACGGACGTACTTGCGGCGTGTCCCGCCAACCCACCCGCGCCATCCAGCCCCTCATCAAGCACGCACCAACGCACTGGCCCTCAGCTGTTCGCTGTTCGCTGTTCGCTGTTCGCTGTTCGCTTCTAGCCTTCAGCTTCTAGCTGTCCGCCACAAGCGAAAATCACTCACCATCCAGATGATCAAACAGCCCAGGCTGGCTCACCGCCTCGCGCTCGCGGAACCCGCCCAACCCCACCCCCACCAACCGATACCGCGTCTCCGCCGGCAGATCCACCCGCGCCCGCAACGCCAGCGCGATATCGCGCAACTCCTCACCCGATTCCGGCGGCGACTCCGGCGTAAAACTCCGCGTAATGATCCGGAACTGCGACGTCTTCAACTTCAGCACCACCGTGTGCCCCACCCGCTCCGTCTTCCGCGTCGCCCGCCACGTCTTCCCCGCCAACTCCACGATCGCCGCCTCCAGCGCCTCCAACGGCAGATCCTCCGCGAACGTATCTTCCGACGAAATCGACTGCACCGGCTGGTCCGGCTCCACCGCCCGCTCATCGATCCCCCGCGCCCGATTGAACAACCGCGCACCAAACGTCCCGAACCGCCCCTCCAACACCTCCAGCGGCAATGACCGCAGATCGCCCACCGTCACGATCCCCAACTCTGCCAGCTTCCCCGCCATCACCTTCCCCACCCCCGGCACCCGGTTCACCGGCAGCGGCGTCAGAAACTGCTCCACCCGATGCGGCGGCACCACGAACTGACCGTCCGGCTTGCGCCAGTCCGATGCGATTTTGGCCAGAAACTTGTTCGGCGCGATCCCCGCCGACGCCGTCAAAGACGTCTCCTCACGGATCTCCCCACGGATGATCGCCGCGATCTCCGTCGCCACCGTCATCCCCCCCTTGTGCACCGTCACATCCAGATACGCCTCATCCAACGACAACGGCTCCACCAGATCCGTATGCCGCAGGAAAATCTCCCGCACCTGCCGCGACACCGCCTTGTAGCGCACAAAATCCGGCGGCACGAACACCGCATCCGGACACAACCGCTCCGCACGCAGCGCCGGCATCGCCGAGCGGATCCCGAACACCCGCGCCTCGTACGACGCCGCGCACACCACCGAACGTGCCCCCTTCCACGCCACCACCACCGGCTTGCCGCGCAGCGACGGATCGTCGCGCTGCTCCACCGACGCGTAGAACGCGTCCATGTCCACATGGATGATTTTGCGCAGAACAGACACGGCGGGAAGACTCGGACCTGGAAGCAGATGCGTAGATGAACAAGATTACAGCCACACGCCTGAGTATGGTCTTTTCATAACAACAACATGCGTTTTTCAAGCTGAAAACACTACGCCGGCGTACGGTTAAAACGTTTGATTGAATCACTTTTCCTCTGCACTCTTGCGCACTTGGTTCCAGCAACACAGCCTGCCCATGGCCGGCTTTACCCGATGGCTTCTTCAGGATTGCGCTTTCCATGACTCGTCTCCACGCGTTCTCGCGCGAACAACTGCTGGCCAGCGCCCGCGGTGAACTGTTCGGCCCGGGCAGCGGTCGCCTGCCCAACGATCCGATGCTGATGTTCGATCGCATCACCGACATCCGCGACGACGGCGGCCCCCACGGCAAGGGACTGGTACGCGCCGAACTGGATATCCGCCCGGACCTGTGGTTCTTCGGCTGCCACTTCATCGGCGACCCCGTCATGCCCGGCTGCCTCGGCCTGGATGCCATGTGGCAGCTCACCGGCTTCTACCTCACCTGGCTGGGCGCGCCCGGCCGTGGCCGCGCCCTGGGCTGCGGTGAAGTGAAGTTCACCGGCCAGGTACTGCCGGAGGCCAAGCTGGTCAGCTACGAAATCGACATTACCCGCGTCATCAACCGAAAGCTGGTGATGGCCCAGGCCGACGCCCGCATGCTGGTGGACGGCCGCGAAATCTACTCCGCCAAAGACCTCCGCGTAGGTCTGTTCACTTCCACCGAGAACTTCTGATGCGTCGCGTCGTCATTACCGGAATGGGCATCACCTCGTGCCTGGGCAACGATCTGGACACGGTCTCCAGCGCACTGCGTGAAGGCCGCGCCGGCATCCGCCACCTGCCCGACCATGCCGAAGCCGGCCTGCGCAGCCACGTCGGTGGCAACATCGAACTGGACCTGGACGCGCAGATCGACCGCAAGGTCAAGCGCTTCATGAGCGATGCCTCGGCGTACGCCTACATCGCCATGCGCGATGCGATCGCCGATGCCGGCCTGGACCAGGCGCAGGTCGCCAATCCGCGTACCGGCCTGATCGCCGGCTCTGGCGGCGGCTCCAGCCAGTGGCAGGTCGAATCGGCCGACATCCTGCGCGCCCGTGGCGTGCGCAAGGTGGGCCCGTACATGGTGCCGCGCACGATGTGCTCCACCGTGTCGGCCTGCCTGGCCACCGCCTTCCAGATCAAGGGCCTGAGCTACTCGCTGTCGGCGGCCTGCGCCACCTCGGCGCACTGCATCGGCGCGGCGGCCGACCTGATCCGGCATGGCGCACAGGACGTGATGTTCGCTGGCGGCGGTGAAGACCTGCACTGGTCGATGAGCGTGATGTTCGACGCCATGGGCGCGCTGTCCACCCGCTTCAACGACACCCCGGCCAGCGCCTCGCGCCCGTACGACAAGGACCGCGACGGCTTCGTCATCGCCGGTGGCGGCGGCATGCTGGTGCTGGAAGATTACGACCACGCCGTGGCACGTGGCGCGCGCATCTATGCCGAACTGGTGGGCTACGGCGTCACCTCCGACGGTGCCGACATGGTCGCCCCGTCCGGTGAAGGCGCGGTGCGCTGCATGAACATGGCCATGGCCAACCTGAGTGGTCCGATCGACTACCTCAACACGCACGGCACCTCCACCCCGCTGGGCGATGTGACCGAGCTGAAGGCCGTGCGCGAAGTGTTCGGCCAGGACGTGCCGCCGCTGTCGTCGACCAAGGCGCTGTCGGGCCATTCGCTGGGCGCAGCCAGCGTGCACGAAGCGATCTACTGCCTGCTGATGATGCGCGACGGCTTCATCGCCGGCTCGGCCAACATCGGCGAGCTGGACCCGCTGGTGGAAGGCTTCCCGATCGTGCGCGAAAGCCAGGATGCGCAGTTGAACACGGTGATGTCCAACAGCTTCGGCTTCGGCGGCACCAACGCAGCGCTGGTGTTCGGCCGGGTGTGATGCGCGGTTGATGCAGTGACAGGAAAGCCCGGCCAGCGCGCCGGGTTTTTTTGTGTCCGGATGGGGTGCGGTGAGTTTTTGTGGGGAACTGAGCCGGCTGGCAGCCGGGTGACGCGGTTTTCGTCGAGGGTCATGCGGTCTTCGGCGAAGGTCATGCGTTCGCCGCGCCGATCGGCGGTATTGGCAGTCGTTTGGGAACCGACCTTACCGGGGTCCACGCGACGTGCGGATGGCACGCCGGTGCCGTCGGTCGAGGTGCTGATGAGCCAGCGATGTGGTCACCCAACGTGCTGGTGGGCCATCGCTGGTAGGGTCGCTCCCCAGACGACTGCACGTGCCGTGTCCCGGCCGATGGTGGGCATGACCCTGGCCGAAGAGAGAGGTTTGCGGGCGTGAGGCCGAGGCGATCTTCGGCGGCGGGCATGCGTTCGTCGCGCCGATCGGCGGTATCGGCGGTCGTTTGGGAACCGACCCTACCGGGGTATACGTGCAGTGTCTCTAACAAGGCAGATGCGGC
>Ga0308172_1001231_pt1 | contig 19613 bp, 17 predicted proteins | sample PhyGR2_FD_202134 | JGI IMG/M metagenome (GOLD analysis project Ga0308172, IMG submission 202134) | Phyllosphere microbial communities from UC Gill Tract Community Farm, Albany, California, United States - DLSLSG.R2 | ecosystem: Host-associated > Plants > Phyllosphere > Unclassified | place: USA... | reverse complement strand
ACGCCCTGCCAGACTGACATCACTAGAATGGCCCACAGGGCGGTATCGGTTCTGCCCAGCCAGTCGACTGGCTGGAACAGCCCGAAGCTCATGTAACTCAAAAGGCTGTTCAGGAGCCCGTTATCCGCCGCATAGATAAACCGCCAGAGCAGCGCCACCACCACCACCGACAGCACCACAGGCATGAAGTAGATCGCTCGGAAAATCGTGACGCCGGGAATCTTCTGGTTCACCAACAGGGCAAGAAACAACGCAAGTGCTGCCTGAACCGGCGCAACGACCGCCACGAAGGAAAGCGTATTGACGAGCGCTGTCAAAAACACGGCGTCGCGCGCCAGAATGACGATCTGGTTCTCGCCCCAGGTGAAGCTCTTATATTCCCGCATCCCCTCCAGATGGGGATAATCGGGATTGTTGCGGGTGAAATTGCGAATTCGCGGATAGGAGATGGTGCCATCCGCACCCTGCTTGAGGCTCCCATCCGCCTCCTTTTCCGGCTCGAGCGTCAGCACGCCGATACCCAGCAGCCGGGTGTAGTTTTCAACGCCGACAAACTCGGTGGGATTGGGAGATGTCAGCCGCTGGTTGGTGAAGGAAAAACCGAGCCCCAGCAGAAAGGGCGTGATCAGGAACAGCCCGATCAGCACCATGGCCGGTCCAGCCATGAACCAGCCGGTGAAACCGTCCCGGGTCAGTTTCCCCTTCGAGGAAAAGAGTGCCATCGATCACATGCCCCTATTTGGGTTGGTAACCGGAATTACGCTCTATATTATTGTTTATCTCGTCGGTTGCATTGTCCAGCGTATCGGCCACATCCGCGCCATTGGCAATGTCGGACACGGCCTTGGAAAAGACCGGAGAGATGAAGGCGTAAGCTGGCGTCACCGGGCGTAATGTTCCCTGACGCTTGGAGAGCTCGAAGAAAACCTCGAGCGGGCCGCCCTGCTTGTAATTCTCCGTCATCTGGGCCGCCGAAGATGTGGCCGGTATCAGGCCGATCGCGTCGGAGAACTGCGCGAGATATTTGTCCTGTATGGCGAATTCAATAAATGCGGATGCGCCTTCGGGATGTTTGCTGGTGGCCGACACGCCAAACTGCCAGGACCCGGCGCCGATCTTCGGACCGTTCCCGAAATCAGGGGCCGGCAGGAACAGCAGGTCGTCTCCATATTTCTCCAGAGCCTTCACCGCAACCCAGTTGCCCATCCATTGGAGGGCGTGGCGGCCATCCAGAAATCCGGTTTCATGGTCGGCAGGCGACTGCGATGTTCCGGGTGCGAGCTTCTTCTGGAACAGGAACTGCCACCATTCTCCGAACTTGATGGCACTGTCTCCGTTAAGGACGTTCTCGGCGGTTTGATAATTTTCCTTGTCGATCAAGCTGCCGCCGAAGCTTTCCAGAAACGGGCTGAAGGCGTAGCTGTACCATTCGGTTTTATCGGCCATGCCGAGGTCGATCGCATAGTCGAACTTGCCGCTTGCCGCGAGCTTTTCGAGCGCTGCATTAAATTCTTCGCCGTTCCATGGCTTGTCCAGCGTTGGAATGCGAATGCCATTTTCATCGAGAATGGATTTGCGGGCAAAGACCGCGACGGCTGCATCCCACAGGCCTACTGAATAGAGCTTGTCCCCCCATTTTCCCACCGCACCTGGCAGGAAGTTCGCAAGCTTTGCCTCGTCGATCTGCAATGGTTGCAGATAACCGGACCATGCCCAGTTCGGCATGTTCGGCCCGTCGACATCCAGAATGTCAGGCAGCTTGTTGGAGAGCGCAGCGGCGGTGACGGATTCGTTATATGCACTCTGAGGAAATTCCTGGAGCGAGACTCGCCAGTCTGACTGGGACGAATTGAAGTCTTCGATAATGCCCGCCAGGATCTTGCGTTCTTCAACATTGCCAGCACCGTGATACCACATCGTGAGATCGGTTTGCGCGAGTGCGGTAGTGGAAAAAAACATCGACAGGGCAGCTGCCGCCCCCGCAAAAATGGCTTTCGTGGTCATAGATGGTTCTCCTCCCGAAGAAGGGTAACTTCACCACCTACAGATTGTTCCGAAGAAAATTCGCGTTCTGGCATTGCGCCGTCCCGAGAACGCGACCGGCAGAAGCTTTCCGAGCATGAACATAGAGGAGAAACGACAAGGGGCCGGGCCAGTCTATACGAAGATCGATTTTCGCCAGGATCGCGCCCTGGATTTCAGGCGGCCGGGGTGTTCCACGACCAACGTTCGGTTAGTGTCGGCGCAATTTGACAAGGGTATCCAGCGCTATCCGGCCACCGCCATAGACAACGAGGGTCAGCGCCATGGCAGCCCAGGGCAGGTGGAAATTGGCCCAGCCATCCGGAACGGTGAGCTGGATCACCGCCGTCATCAACAGCAGACCCAACGCGGCGTAACGGGTGAAAAGGCCAAGAACCAGCAGCACGGGCAGAACGAGTTCGGCAATGCCTGAGGCCGCCGCCATGACCAGCGGCATAGGGTAGGGGATCAGGTTGCCGAAGATATGCAGCCTGAATTCCTGTTCGAACAGATATCTGGCGCCAGTTGATAACGTCAGAAATCCGTCCCATTTGGTCAGTCCCGATTTAAAGAACGGAATTGCCAGGCCAAACCGCAGCGCCAAAAGCGGCAATGATTGTGGAATGGAGGCGAGCAGGCATTCGGCGTGGCGATGAAGTGCTGCAAGCGCACCGCCTAGGCTGCGTGCGGAGGCAAGTTCTGTGGTCATGGAAGGTCCCCTTCACGGTGTTCAACGGCGCTGAAAGCGCCAAGGCTGATCAGGCCAATCAAGGCCGATCCGAAATCAAACGAAGATGTTGCGGCCAAGGCCGTCTCAGCCGCTTCGCCAAGGCTTGCGCCGGCAAAGAGACGCGCCGCGAAAGCAACATCTGCTGATGGCAGGACGTTGATCTCGACCTGCATGGCCGGCCGCACAACAAGCACTGTTTCGGCTCGCCAGTCGACAGGCGGCGTCACGGTTTCGCCTTGGTGGGCGTTCCAGATGCTGCCGGCCGGAAACGGCGATTGCACAAGCCGGGCCGAAGGATGCGGGATAAGCACCCTATCGAGAAGGTGTTCGGGTGAACGGGCGGCGAGTTGGGGGACTTCGAGCGGCGCTCTGTCTGCCGCGTGATAGGCCGTGCTCCACGCCGCCTCGATCCGCGCCACATCCGCGAGATAGGCGAGAGACGATGCCGGCGGGAACGTCGCAACAAAATCCGGGAAATCGTCGCCGTACTGCATGATGAGCGGTGAGGCCGGTTTGCGGTCGGCGGCATAGGCACGGGCCATTCCGGCAAAGAACTCAACGCCAACCAGCCGCTTCGTCACTGGAAAACGTTGCCCCAACGCCGTTGTCAGCCCGACATAGACGTTGTTGCGATAGACGGCAAAACGCGAGGGATCGGCAGCACCGCGCGCGGTGGTGATACCGGGCGGTAGCGGTTGGCCCGGATCGAGCAGGGCGGAGGCAAAGGCGCCTTGGCTTTCGTAAAACCGCATTGTCACGCCGCCTGGCTGGAGCGGCTTTTCAGGGTCGCTTCGTTCAACAGGATGTCAGCGCGCACCGCTTCTGCCTGAAGCGTCGCAAAGTCTGGCACGTCGTTGTCCCATTCGATCAGGGTTGGCAAAGCGCCGCTGCGCGATAGCGTGTGCCGGTAAAGCTCCATCACATCGGATCTGACGGCGGTGCCGTGGGCATCGATCAGCAGCCGGTCTCCAACGCTGTCGATGGTCTCGTCATAACCGGCAAGGTGGATTTCACCCACCAGTTCGACGGGGAAACGGTCGATATAGGCGACCGGATCGAGGCGATGGTTCACCGCCGAGACTATGACATTGTTCACATCGAGCAACAGGCCGCATCCGGTTCGGCTGGCAATGGCGGTGAGGAAATCCACCTCATCGATGGTGCTTTCTGAAAACAGCACATAGGTTGACGGATTTTCAAGCAGCATTTGCCGGCCCAGGCATTGCTGGGTCTCATCGACATGGTCGGCGACACGCGACAGGGTTTCGGCCGTGTAGGGCAAGGGCAGAAGATCGTTGAGGAAACCGGTGTCATGGGTCGACCATGCCAGATGCTCCGAAAAGCTCTGTGGCCGGTAACGATCGATAAGGTCGCGAAGCCGTCTCAGATGCCCGGTGTCGAGGTCACGGGCCGAACCGATCGACAGGCCGACGCCATGCAGCGACAGGGGATAAAGCGCTGCAACGGCTTCAAGATAACGGTGCGGCGGGCCACCGGCGCCCATATAGTTTTCCGCATGGACTTCGAAGAAACCAATATCCGGTCTGGCGTCTAGAATAGTGTCGTAATGTTCGGGCTTGAGGCCGAGGCCAGCACGAGGTGGCAGGACGGTGGCGCGGTCGGCTGAAACGGTCATTGCTGGTCTCCCGGTTTTGACGGACGAGGGGGAGGCCCGGCAAGCGGGCCTCCGATGTCGCGGCTCAGCTTTTAGACGGCTCCAGCATGCCCTTGTGGCCATCCACGTTCATCGTGGTGCACGTGCCGGCGGGTACGGCCTTCCAGGCATTGCCCTGGTAGTCCATGGTGGAGGTTCCGGCGCAGGTCGTGCCGGCGCCGGCAGCGCAATCATTCTGCCCCTTCAGGGCTATCCCGTAGCATTTCTCGTTTCCGGCCATTTTTTCCGGTGCCAGCGGCGCAGCAAAAGACACAGAAGCGACAGCGCTTGCGAGTGAGCCTGCCAAAGCAAGGGTGAGCGTGGAACGGTTCATAAATGATCTCCTCTTGGATGTCCGCAGACCGTTCATCGGCCGCGTATGGCTGTATTCGATCTTTCCGGGAGCGACGTTACAGCTTAAAGCGAACACGAACGCGTGACCGCAATCTGTGACTAACGATTTTCGTCTCAACGTTCGGCGCAAATCATCGCGGCCTGCAGAGGGCGTTCCTGCTCAAATCCCCGTCGAGCGTTATGGCTAGCCATGACTGTGCACACCGCAATCGTTTCTGGGCGAGAGGTTATCAACAAGCCAATGGCGTGCAGCGTTATTCATTTGGAGAATGATGATCACTAAAAACATTCATTTGTTAAATTTTATCGGCCGTTGATAATCAAAAAAAACAGGCATGACACCTTTCGTCAGCCGAAACGCGGGAACCAAAAAAATGATAAAATATGTAATTGTCTTAGCTGGCATAGCGAGCGTTGTCGCTTGTCCCGTCCTCGCCAAGGACCTCACGATTGGCCTCAGTGGCACTGTCACGTCCATCGATCCGCATTTTTACAACGCGTCGCCAAACAATTCGATTGCTATGCAAATTTTCGATAGGCTGACTGAGCGCACTGCCGACGGTCAGTTGGTCGAAGGTCTGGCGACGAAGTGGGAATCTGTCTCTGAGACCAAATGGCGCTTTACCCTTCGCGAGGGTGTGAAGTGGCACGATGGCAAACCCTTCACATCAGATGATGTGGTTTTCACGCTGGGTCGCGCGGGAAGCGTACCGAACAGCCCGGGCGGCTTCGGCGGTTTCATGCGTAATATTTCCAGCGTCGAGGTGGACGGCGACACCGCCGTCATTATCAACACTAAGGCACCAGCACCGACGCTTCCTGGTGATCTCGCGAATATCGCCATCATCTCTCGCCATGCAGGCGAAGGCGCTGACACTGCCGACTATAATTCCGGCAAGGCGGCGATAGGCACTGGAGCATTTCGTTTTACGACATTCAAACAGGGCATCGAGGTGGCGCTTGAGCGCAATTCCGACTGGTGGGGCAAGAAAGTGACATGGGACCATGCGACGTACCGTATGATTTCCAGTGCAAGTGCTCGCACCACCGCAGCTCTGGCAGGTGATGTCGATGTGATAGATGCGCCGGCTGCAACTGACATCGCTCGCTTTAAAACCACCGCCAATCTCTCCTTTGTCAGCACTCCCGGCCTGCGGGTCATATACCTGGCGCCATCGACATCAGGTGATGCCTGGAAGGCCAACGTGAAGGGTCCGAAGGGAGAAGCGCTGGAGAAAAATCCCCTGGCGGATCCGCGCGTGCGTAACGCACTTTCCGAGGCGATCAATCGCGAAGGTATTGTCGACAAGATCATGGAAGGTACCGCAACGGCGTCCGGCCAATGGCTTCCCAAGGGCTCTTTCTCCTACACGCCCGACATCCAGCCGCCCAAGCCTGATCCTGCGGGCGCAAAAAAGCTCCTCGCCGATGCCGGATATCCCGAAGGCTTCCAGCTTACGGTCCACGTACCGAACGATCGATACCCCAATGCGCCCGCCGTGGTTCAGGCGATTGCGCAGATGTGGACGAGAATTGGCGTGAAGACTAACGTGGAAGCTCTTCCCTGGACAACGTTCTCCTCACGCAAATCGGAATTTGCGATGAAGCTTCTGGGTCTTGGTAACGCGACTTACGACGCCAGTTCCATGCTGGTTAATGTGATCGGTACTGTCGATCCGAAGCGCGGGCTGGGTGCCGCCAATGACAGCGGTTACTCCAATCCGGCCCTTGACGATCTGGTTTCCAAGGCAATGACGATCTACGATGACAAGGCGCGTGAAACGGCCCTTGTCGAAGCCGTCAAGGTTGCCGTGGCAGATGGAGCCATCATTCCGCTCTATCAGCAGAGCAATGCCTGGGTAATGCGCAAGGGTATGTCCTATGCCCCTCGTATCGATGAGCGCACCCTCGCGAAGGACATTTCCGAGTAGACTGCAAGACAAGCGGCTGGTGCCACGGCGCCAGCCTGCTTTTATGGCGGTCACGATGGCCAAGTCGTCTCGGCAAATATCGGCTATAATACGCTCGCACTACCATGCCGACATCGGATGGTTGGTATTTCATCAATAAAAGAGGGTATCATGACCCTATGGATTATCCAGCGCCTGTTGCAAGCGATCCTGGTCGCTCTGGCAATGGCCCTGATTGTATTTGTCGGTCTTCACCTTATCGGCAGCCCGATAGAAACCTTGCTCCCACCTGAAGCGACGCATGACGATCGGCTGAGATTGATCGCGGATCTCGGTCTCGACCGTCCTCTTCACGAGCAGTTCTTTCTCTTTCTCAAAGGGCTTGTGCAGGGCAATCTCGGTGTCAGCTATGTCTATAAGGAGCCGGCGGTCGAATTGATCCTGTCTCGCTTGCCGGCAACGCTGGAGCTTGCCCTCGCGGCCGTGCTGCTTTCCGTGATCATCGGCGTGCCGCTTGGGCTTGCCGCAGGCTGGAAGCCCGAAAGCGCCTTCGCACGGGTTATCATGATCGGCTCTATCTTCGGTTTCAGCCTACCCATCTTCTGGATCGCGATCCTGCTTATCATGATTTTCAGCGTCCAGCTCGGCTGGCTTCCAAGCTCCGGCCGGGGGGCGACCGAGATCATCTTCGGAATACCCTGGTCCTTCGTCACCCTCGATGGGCTTCGGCACATGCTCCTGCCGGCCATCAGTCTCTCGCTTTTCAACATTTCGATGGTGACGCGGTTAACCGAAGCGGGCGTGCGCGAGGCGATGTCGAGCGAATATGTGCGTTTTGCCCGCGCAAAAGGCCTGTCGCCCCGGCGAATTCTCAGCGTCCATGTGCTTAAGAACGTGATGATCCCGGTGGTCACCGTCGTGGGTCTGGATATCGGTCAAACGATTGCATTTTCGGTTGTGACAGAAACCATCTTTGCCTGGCCGGGTGTCGGCAAAATCATCATCGACAGTATTGCCGCACTCGATCGTCCCGTGATCGTCGCTTACCTCATGCTTGTGGTCATCATGTTCGTCATCATCAACCTCGTCGTCGATGTCGCTTACAGGCTGCTCGATCCACGCATCCGGCTCCAGGGAGAATGACGTGCAAGCGGCTATGACCTCCTCGAAATTTCGCATCGGCCTGCAATTTCTGCGGCAGTTCGCGCGCGCGCCATTGGCTGTCCTCGGGCTGGTCCTGATCATCCTGATTGTGCTCATGGCCGTGTTTGCGCCATATCTGTCTCCACAGAACCCGTACGACCTGATGCAGCTGGACATCATGGATGGGCGAATGGCTCCGGGCACGCAGTCCTCGGCCGGCTTTACGTTTCTGTTCGGATCCGACGATCAGGGACGCGACATGCTGTCGGCCATTCTCTATGGCTTGCGGATAAGCCTGATCGTCGGGCTTGGCTCGGCGGCGCTCGCATTCATCATCGGAACGGCGTTCGGGCTGACGGCGGCCTATGTCGGCGGAAAGCTTGAAAACGCGATGATGCGGCTTGTCGATCTTCAGCTTTCCTTTCCAACCATCCTGTCCGCGCTGTTGATCCTTGCACTTCTCGGCAAAAGCGTTGGCAACGTCGTCTTCGCCATCGTTCTAGTCGAATGGGCGACATATGCCCGCACGGCGCGGGGCGCGGCCCTGACGGAGCTTCGTCGGGAATATGTCGAGGCGGCGCGTTCGCTGAGACTGCCGCACCGTAACATCCTATTTCGCCAGTTGCTGCCGAACTGTCTGTCGCCTCTCGTGGTGTTGCTGACCATGCAGGTGGCACGCGCCATCACGCTTGAGGCAACATTGAGCTTTCTGGGTCTCGGTGTTCCGGTGACCGAACCTTCGCTCGGGCTTCTGATTTCCAGCGGGTATGAGTTCGTGCTGTCGGGAACCTACTGGATCGCTCTTTTCCCCGGTGTCGCACTTCTGGTCACGATCTTTGCCATCAATCTCGTTGGAGATCGTCTGCGCCAGTTGTTGGATCCGAAGGCTGCACGGAGATGAGTGCCATGCTTGAAATCAAAGGTCTGAAAACCGAGGTCGTGACCGAGCAAGGCAACGTCACCCTTATCGATGACATCAATATCAGCCTCGCGGCAGGCGAAGTCATGGGGCTGGTTGGTGAATCCGGATCCGGAAAATCAGTCACCGGGCTCTCCATCATGGGTCTGCTCGATAGGCCCGTGCAGGTCACCAGCGGGAAGATCCTGTTCAAAGGTCGGGACTTGCGAAGTGCCTCGCAGAAGGAGCTACAATCCATCCGGGGCAACCGGATTGCGATGATTTTCCAAGATCCGATGTCGACGCTCAATCCTGTGCTTCGCATCGATACTCAGATGATGGAGGTCGTCCACGCACATCAATCCGTCAGCAAACAGATTGCGCGGGAGCGCGCGAGGGACGCATTGGGCATGGTTGGTATTCCGAGCCCAGAGGAGCGCCTGAGCGCCTATCCACATCAGTTCTCCGGGGGCATGAGGCAGCGAGTTGCGATTGCCATCGCACTTTTGATGTCACCGGACCTCATCATTGCAGATGAGCCGACGACCGCACTCGATGTGACGATCCAAGCGCAAATTCTCTCGATCGTGCAGAAACTTGCCCGCGAGAAGGGCACCGCACTGATATGGGTCACGCACGATCTTTCAGTTGTTGCCGGTTTGGCCGAACGGTTGTCGGTCATGTATGCGGGACGCATTGTGGAGCAGGGCTCTACGGCCGACTTGCTTCGGCGGCCTTTGCACCCCTACACCAATGGCCTTATCGCAAGTTTGCCCGCTCATAACCAGCGCGGCGCGCGACTAAGGCAGATATCCGGCACCACGCCCTCGGTTGCCAACATGCCGAAGGGTTGCGCCTTCCGCCCACGCTGTTCTTCAGCAACTGATATCTGTCTCAACCCTCCGGCGCTCGAGGCCGTGGAGGGACGCCTGCTTCGCTGTTTTCACCCCGTCATGGAAGGAGCGCCATCGTGAGCAATCGATTGGAAGTGCGCAACGTCGGCAAGCGCTTCAGCCGCAAATCCGGTGTGGTGGAACGCGGCGCGGAGATGATGGGACTTAAAGCTCCAAACCCGGTCGTGCGGGCGCTGGATGATGTCAGTATCACCGTGGCAGAACGTGAAGTCGTCGGCATTGTCGGGGAATCCGGGTGCGGAAAATCCACTCTTGGTCGCGTTGTGGCAGGGCTTCTGCAAGCCTCGGAAGGCTCGGTCCTGTTTCGCGGCAAACAGCTGGGGGAGATGACCAACGGGGACGCAGAAGATGCGCGACTGAAGGTCCAGATGATCTTTCAGGACCCATCCTCCTCGCTCAATCCGCGACAGCGCGTGCGCGAAATCATCGGAGCAGCGCCTTTGCATCACGGCATGACCTCGGCACGCGGGCTTGATGATTATGTCAGCCAGCAGATGGAGCGATCGGGGCTCGATCCGTCCATGGCCAGCCGGTTTCCGCATCAGTTCAGTGGTGGTCAGCGCCAGCGTATCGGCATTGCGCGCGCACTGGCCGTTCAGCCCGATATGCTGATCTGCGATGAATCCGTTGCTGCGCTTGATGTCTCCATACAGGCGCAGATCCTCAATCTTTTTCTTGATCTGAGAGAGCAGCTGGATCTCACCTACCTTTTCATCAGTCACGATCTCTCGGTGGTCGAACACATATCCGACCGCGTCGTGGTCATGTATCTGGGACGTGTGGTGGAGGAAGCGCCCGTCGGCGAGCTCTTCTCGCACCCAAACCACCCTTACACGCGCGCGCTTCTTCAGGAGCGACCGAGCCTCGATCCCGTCCAGCGGCGCTTTTCAGCGATCGAAGGAGAAATCCCAAGCCCCCTGTCGCCGCCACCGGGATGTCATTTCCATCCTCGCTGTCCCTTTGCGATGGAGCGTTGTCGTGTCGAAAGACCGGAGCTTCGGGCCATCGGCTCAGGGCACAAGAGTGCCTGCCATCTGAACGATTGACCTCCCACAATCGATAAACCTGAACGTTAAAAGGATGCAACATGTCTGTTTCAGCACCTCTGGAACGCCAGCCTCAACCTGTCAGCAACGAGTTTCCCGCCAAGGAGTGGGCGATGGTCGGCTCTCCTGAAGAGCACGGTCTCTCCACCGACGTTCGAGAAAATGTCGGCGCCATGCTCGATGCCCTGCCCACCACCTCTTTCATGGTGGTCACCGGTGGGCGAACCCTTTACACCTATGGCGATGTCTCCGAAGTCAGCTATCTCGCTTCGACCAGAAAAAGCATTCTCTCCATGCTCTTCGGCAGCGCTGTCGCTGAAGGGAAAATCGATCTCGATCTGACCATGGCGGATCTGAATATCGATGAGGACCACGGCCTCCTCCCGATCGAAAAGACGGCGACGCTTCGCGATCTTTTGATCAGCAGTTCTGGTGTCTATCACCGGCCAGGCAGCCCCGGCAGCAATATGAAGAACATTCCCGAGCGTGGCTCGAAAAAGCCCGGTGACCATTTTCATTATAATAACTGGGACTTCAACGTCCTGGGTGCGGCTTTCGAGCAGTTGACCGGTCGCAGCGTATTCAAGGCGTTCGAGGAAGATTTCGCTGGTCCGATGGGCATGCAGGATTTTGATCCCTCGCGCCAGCGTATGATGGGTTATGAAGGGGCCTCCCGCTATCTTGCCTATCACTTCTTCCTGTCGGGAAGGGACATGGCAAGGCTTGGTCTGACGATGGTGCGGAACGGGCGTTGGCGTGACGAGCAAATCGTACCGGCCAGTTGGGTCGAGGAAAGCACGCGCATCCATGTCCCTTCAGGCAAGATGAACGAGAGTGAAAAATCTCGGATTGCCGGCTACAGTTACCTGTGGTGGATACCAGTCGTGACCAAGGACACGCCTGAATGGGAAGGCGCTTGTGTCGCGGCGGGGCATTTCGGGCAGTTTATTCTGTGCCTGCCTGCGCTGGATATGGTGTTTGTCAACCGGCGCTCCATTCCTGACGATCTTGCAATCGCGCGCAACGATGGAAGCTTCAAGGAAGAATTGTCGTCGGTCACTATGGAAAATTTCCTGGGCGTCGCCGATCAATTTATCGCGGCGAAACTCAGGGCCCGATAACGCAACCGCTTAGGCAGGCATGCCTGTTATGACAGATCGTCTCTAAAACAGGCCGAAATCTGCTCTCGCAACCAGAAGCTTGCCGGATCACGCTCCTTTTCGGCAAGCCAGATCATGCTGGTGGATTGTTTTTCCTCCGCAAAAGGCGATTCCAGCAACAATAGCTCGTGTGAGCGCTCGAAAAGTTTCGCAACGCTTTCCGGCATGATGGCGACGAGATCACTGCGTGAGACGATGGCGACCGCAGCGGAGAAATGTGGGACCACAGCCACGACCCGGCGCTCGAGACCCATCGCATCCAGACGCTCGTCGATCCAGCCGCGACGGCTCGGCGCAGACGTGACTTTTACATGGCCGAGAGAAAGCAATGCATCCAGCGTCAGCGGTTCCCTTGCCGCCGGGTTCTGCGCGGACATGATGCACACTCTGCGCTCGGTAAACAGTGACGTGCAGCGATAGCGAGCCGGAAAATTGTCTGCCGTCATGACGGCGACATCAATCGTGCCCTCATCAAGCTGTTCCTGAACGACGGGCAGGAAATTGCGATTGTTGGCAACGCCTGTGCGGGGCATGTGAATGACTTCCAGAACGCAATGTTCTGCCGCAGAGCGAACGCGCTCCACGAGACGCGGCATCAGAACCACGGAGAAGTAATCGTTCATCCCGATCCTGAATGCATGATGGGACGTTGTGGGATCAAAGCTCTGCTTCGATAACATAACCGCTTCCGTGTCTTCGATGATGCGCCGGACCGCCGGAAATATCTCGGTACAATAACGGGTCATCACGAAGCCACCCGACGTCTTCTTGAAAAGGTCGTCGCCGGTTATGGCGCGGACGCGTTTCAGCGCATGGCTCATTGCTGGCTGGGAGAGACCGATATATTGGCCGGCGGCTGTCATATTGCCCTTCACGACCAAGGCATAGATAACCTTTAGAAGATTGAGGTCTATCGACCCCAATTGAAACCGCTGCATGCGAACCCCGCCTACTTCCTTGAAGCGTACCGTGATCATAATGGCACGGACGTCACTCCGAAAAGATAGGAACTCGCCTGCGAGCACAATACTTAAGCGAAACTTGCTGCGGCAGGGAGACGAAACAGGCACCCGGAGTGCGCACGCGTAACTCGTGAGCGAATCCAAGAAAGTCCGGGTGCCGCAGCTTATGCTATGTTCTGGCGGCTACGACAGCTTCGGCAATTTTAAGAAAATCGCCTGCTGTGACCTTCGTCGGCTCGTAGGTGGTCTTGCCCAGATTTCGCGCGACTGCAAATTCGTCCGTGACGGCGCGGCGGTGGACGATGACCGTATCGATGGCGGGAAGGCACAGAACGAACTGCCCAAAATTGCCATTCATCAGGTAGGAACCTTTGAATGCAGGATCGCTGGATGTTGGTATCCACCAGAGATAACCATATCCAAGTCCTTCCTTGCTCTTGGTCTGTTCCGGCGTAAACCGCATTTTGGTGCTCTCGGTGGTCCAAGTCTCCGGCACGATCGTCTTCCCGTCCCACCTTCCGCCTTGGAGCAGCAATTGCCCCAGGCGCGCCATGTCGCGAGCAGATAGGAACAAGTGGTAGGCGAGGTAACGAGACTGGTTTTCATACCCCATCATTCTCTGTCTATCTATTTCGAAATCCTCAAATCCCAGCGGTTCGGCGATATCTTCCTTTAGAGCCTGGAAAACTGTCTTGCCGGTCCGCTTTTCGAAAACGGCACCGAGAACATTGAAATCCCAATTGTTGTATAGAAAGACGGAGCCAGGTTCGGTCTTGCCTCGTTCCGGCGTGTTCTCGTTACCACCGGGACTACCCGCCGCATGATAGACGCCGGAACTCGATGTCAGCAGATCCTTGATTCTTGCGGTTTTTTCCAAAGGCAGAAGTCCGTCATCCTCCTCGATGCCGACATCTCCTATCGTCATGTTCAGGTCGATCTTGCCCTCGGCCACATAACGTCCGAACAGCATCGACAGGACGCTTTTTCTGGCTGATGCAAGGTAGCTGACATCGGAAATATTCCCGTAACGATAGACGATCTCACCGCCCTGCAAGACCATCATCGATGTGGTGGGTAGCGGGTAGAGTTCCGCCTCCATCTGCGCAAGTTTCTCTCGCGACCAACCAGCCGATGCAACGTCCTTGACGGTCGTCCATGGTTTGTCCGACGCAGGACCAGCACATGAGATTGGATCTGCTGCAGATGCCGTCTGTTTGATCAGGCCGACAGCGGTGAAAGTAGAGACTGCCGACCCTGCAAGAACAGAGCGTCTCGATAGTTTGGGACCAAAGGCCATTGATATCCTCCCGCAGGGCATTAATTGATTGTCAGTTGGTTGCGCAAGTGAAGCTGGACGCCATCGCAATGTCGCCATCACCTTTGTATTTCGGCCATGACGGATATTCGCACAGCGGTCGGGTGCGCCCCTTCGTGGAGGATTTGGTGGCGTCCATAACGATTGGACGCACAGGCGGAACGTCGTTTTCCACCCAATTGTCCAAAGCCGTCAGATTGTCCCAGGTTGGTGAGAAGCGACCGCCTCCGTGGGCAAGACCGGGAACAAGGTAGAAGCGCATGAATTCGTTGACTTTTTCCTTGCCCATCTTTGCTACGATCGACTCGAATAGTTTTGCATTGCCGAGGGGACTTACGCTCGGATCGTCATCGCCCTGAAGCCAAATGATTTTGCCACCACGCGCGCTGAACGCGGACCAGTCGGTACGTGTTGCGCCGATAATATTCGAAAGTTCGACGATCCTTTCCTTGAGCTTGCCCGGCTCGCGAATTTCGAAAGACAACAGATCGAGCGGCTGGTCACGCGAAACGAAATTTTGCAGAAATTCGAACGAGCGGCTGGAGTGATGGGCATTCGGGCCGGACACTGGAGGATTACGGATTTCAGGCTCCGACCCCAGTTGCATCATAATGCCTTCCAGGCTGTTATAGCCGGGATAGGTATCGATGCCGTTCGCCAGCTTGTAGGGCAGCGAGTAGCCTTCGTGATAAATATTCAGCGTACGGTCGATCTGCGTTTTCGTGAGGCAGTCTTCGGGATTTCCAGTTGTGTCACCTTTGCAGGAGAGGCGCTCGACCAAGACTTTTGATTGAGCCCGGCATCCTTGCATGTTGCTGATCAGGCCGTCTTCCACACCATCCAGACCATCGCAAGACTTTAAGGCCTCTTTTGAAATCGTCTCTACCAGCTTCGGTGGAATCCATCCGGCTGAATTATTATCATAGACCGCGCGTGCAAGGCCTGCGCCCCATAGTCTGAGGCCAACGAAATTGGCCGTTGGATAATTCGTGAGAATACCATCATAGGCTTCCGGCCAGCGGGATGCCGCCGTCAACCCCTCGCGACCACCTGTAGAGCCACCTTGGAAATATACTCTCGATATTGGCTTACGGTATCGTTCCTCGACAAGAACCTTGGCAACATCGAGGGTTTTTTTGATATGCATATATCCGTAATTCAGCATCGCCTCGTCATTCTTGGCAAATGAAGCATCATCCGCATTGGGTGCCTGATGTCCTGAATCGCTTCCGAATGTGACATACCCTTGCGCCAGCGGAGTGGGCGTGACATCGAGGCCAAGTGTTGTCTTGTCCGTGGTTGGTGGCAGGCTTCCATTGTAGCCACCGCCGCCATATTGCAGGAGCTTGCCGTTCCAAGCGGTTGGGAGATTGACCTGCCAGACGATCTTAGGTCCCTTGGAATCGACCGGGTTCGTCTCTCCAATGATTTTGCAATATTCGCCGTTTTGACTGGAGAGATCAGAAGCCCTGATCAGCGTGGCGGACATTACCTTTGCGCCTTTGGTCGGAAGCGTTATTTTGGATGCCGAAATATCTGCTTTCTCCAACGCGGAGCACAATGCAGACGCATCTTTCTCGACCGCGTTTGCAGGTGAACAGAAAGTATAGGCGAGCGAGATCGACATCACGCTAAGTGATGCTGCCCTATGCATAAATGTCATGTTTTCCTCCCAACTGCTCAGCCACTCCAAGGCCAGCAGAATATCCTCTTTGAGGACAGTAACGGAAGAATTGCCATCATGGGAAATGCAAATAATGGACCGATTATTGCGATCGGCGCATGACCGCTCCTGCGGTTCTTGTAACTGATCGTCGTCGAGCTCATCCCGCCCAATTATCCGCCAACCGTTAAGCCGCAGACAACGTGACATCGCCGTCTTACGCGCCGCACTGGCCTTAGTTGGACTTTTCGATGCGGCGGAGCCATGCGTCATAATGGCTGGCGCTTTCTGGCGTTATCTGCGCCAGATGTGGCGAAGGAACACGGCCTTCCCACTTAAGAACGCCGTGCCGAATAGTTAGTAGCATTCAGAGCTGAGGCCGCATCGCCCGTGTCGGGCTGACGTTTTCAAGCAGGGATGCGATGTGAAGGATAGTCGATTCAGCCTGCCACGTGCCGACAATCTGGACGTTGATCGGCAATCCTTCCTTACTTGTTCCAAATCGCATCGAGACGCCTGGCAGACCCGTGACATTAAGAGGCACGGTAGCGCCTTGGAGGTAAGTTGCGTCGACTGTCTGGCCATCGATCACAAATTCCTCGACGCCATGCTTATGGGCGGGAATTGGCAATACGTGGGTGATGAGCGCATCGTAGCGTGAGAAGTAATCAGCATAGCCATCACGCAGGCGCTCGCCGGCCTGTTCGGCGTCGATGTAGTCATCCATGGAGGTGTCGGGCAGTGACAGCATTGTCTTTGCCATCTTGTAAAGCTCGTCTTCCCGACGACCAGCGGTCGCCTCGCGGAAGGCTGGCTTCATCTCCATAACGTGGAGACGGTTGAAGACGTCAAGCGCGAAGTCCTTCTCCAGCGCGGGGATACCGACATGCTCGACCGAGACACCCAGGCCTTTCAACGCCTCGGCAGCAGCCTTAACTGTGGCGGCAACTTCCGGATGGACCGGGCCGAATCCCGGTCCGACCATCCAACCCACGCGAAGCTGCCGATATGGCTGCCAGCCAATGCCTGCGTCGAAAGGAACCGTGCTGGAGGCGAATGCATCTTGCCCGTCCGGGCCTGCCAGCTGCGAGAAGGCCAGTGCGATGTCACGCACCGAACGAGCCATTGGGCCAACGTGCCAGAAGCGACGCGGCGCACGTGGCCAGATGCCGGTCATCGGCACGCGCCCATGGGTCGCTTTCATCGAGGTGATGCCAGTCTGCGCAGCAGGACCACGGACGGAAATTGCAAGGTCAGTTCCCAGACCGATCGGCGACATGCCTGCAGCGATGGCGGCGGATTCACCGCCGCTTGACCCACCTGGCGTGCGCTCCAAATCCCATGGGTTATTGGAGCGTCCGGACAACAGGTTGTCGCTTTCAATCCAGTAGGAAAATTCCGGCAGATTGGTCTTGGCAAGAAGGATGCCACCTGCCTGCTTCATGCGGGCGACACTTGTGGCGTCACGGTCTGGCGTGCGGCCCTTGAAGATCGGCGAACCGCGCTGCGTCAGGACGCCGGCTGTGTCGATCGAATCCTTGGCGGTAAACGGCACGCCGTGCAGTGGGCCGAGTTCCTCACCAGCAAGGACTGCGGCTTCTGCTCGGCGGGCGGCTTCAAGCGCTCCGTCGGCGACAGTCACGATTGCATTGACCTGGGGGTCGACCGCCTGGATGCGGTCGAGATGTGCCCGAACGACTTCGACAGGCGATACGTCTTTATTGCGGATGAGTTCTGCCAGCTTGGTGGCATCGGAGTAAATCAGTTCGTTGCTCATGGCGCTCTCTCTAACTAACAGTTGGTAGGCAGTGCAGAGCTAGTGCTTTACAAATAGGCCGTCAACCCCTATCTAACATTTGTTAGGATAAAAACGGAGTTTGGGAATTATGTCCGGGAATGCGAGGGAAGCCATACTGGCCGCAGGGCGTTTAAGCGCCCAAGCGCACGGCTATGGGGGGCTCAACATGCGCGAGCTAGCGGCCGAAGTCGGCATCAAGGCGGCCAGCATCTATCACCACTTTCCAAGCAAGGCCGATCTCGCAGCCGCGATCGCAAAGCGCTACTGGCAGGACACGAAGGCGTGGCTCGAAGAAGTCGCCGACATAAAAGGCGATCCGAAGGCTGCTCTCCGAAAGTATCCGGAGACGTTCCGGATGTCGCTGGAGAACGGCAATCGCCTTTGTCTCGGCAGCTTCCTAGGCGCGGAGTATGATGATCTTCCTGAACAGGTCAGGACAGAGGTGCAGACCTTCGCTGACGTCAATATCGCCTGGCTAGCGGAGCGGCTGCTCGATGCCGGCCTGACGGATGAGAAGGGAAGCGATGCGCGGGCAAGATCAATCTTCGCCGCGATCGCGGGAGCGCAGCTCCTTGCTCGCAGCAGGTCCGACATCTCGCTGTTCGACACGATGATCCAAAGCTATCAAGAGGCAGGCATGTTGCCAGGCGGATAGGAGCGGACATTTAAAGAAGGGTGTATTTCGGGTGTGCTTCCAGTTTCGGTGCCCAGATTGTCTCGGTGGAGGAAACAAAATTGATCTGTAAGAAGATCTTTTAGCCTCATATGATCCCTATTGGCGGCATTTCGTTTGACATGAGCAGATGCTGTGAGATACGTAAACATATTATAATGGGAAAGATGAAACGTTAAGGTATCATATGAAGTCGGATTCGGAGGCTCTTCAGGACATAGGGCGGCTGCTCAAGACGTCGCGCAAGACTTTGGGCCTCACCCAGGAGCAGGTTGCGGATATGGCGGGTATGTCGCGACCGCGGTACCGCGAGATTGAGGCTGGAGCCAGCGCTGCCCGTACGACCACTCTGATCAACATTGGTCGTGCGCTTGGTCTGGAACTGATGCTCATCCCGCAGGCCATTGTCCCGGCGGTTGAAGCTTTACTGCAGCCAGGTGGCGCCGAAGATGACCTTCCTGCTTTCGTCGCCAGTCATGACGGTGATGGCAATGTCTGATGCGCCTCTTGATCCAAGATCTATAACCTCACTGGACGTGCTGCTGAATGACCTGAAGGTCGGCATGATCGTGAGGACGCCGGGAGACTTCAACGCGTTCAGCTTTGAGCAGAGCTATCGACAGACGGGTGGTTTCCCAGTGCTCAGTTTGTCATTTCGCGCGGCACATGGGGGTTTGCGGAAGGACCCGAAGCCTGTCGCAAGGGCTTTGCCATCGTTCTTTGCGAACCTTCTTCCAGAGGATAAACTGCGCGAGGCGATGGAGAGGCACCATTCAGGCAGCGTGCGAGCAGGAAATGATTTCGATTTGCTTGCAGCACTCGGATCGGATCTGCCGGGGGCTGTCCGAATTGTGCCGAGCGAAGGCAGCGTTGTTCGTAATGAGGGTTTGACACCCTCGAGACCGAAGGCCCGGTTTTCGCTCGCCGGCGTGCAAATGAAACTCTCCGTCATTAAAAACACAGGCAAGGGCGGCGGTCTGACGATCCCCTTAGGCGACGAGCAGGGTTCATATATCGCCAAGTTTCCATCAACATCATTTCCCAGTGTCTCGGAAAACGAATTTGCAAATCTTGCATTGGCCGAAGCGATTGGTATGGACGTGCCGGAACGCGAGCTCGTGGAACAATCGCAGTTCGAGGGTATCCCGGAGGAGTTTGAGACATTGTCCGACGGCAAAGTCCTCCTCGTCAAACGTTTCGATCGCGTTGCCGGTGGTGAACGCATCCATATCGAAGATTTCGCACAGGTATTCGGCGTCTATCCGTCTCGAAAATATGAGGGGGCCGCATATCATGATATCGCTGTGGCTATTGGGATCGCCGTTTCTTCAGCGGCAGCCCTCGAGTTCGTCCGACGACTGGCTTTGGCAG